>FTCV01001969.1_pt1 | contig 10476 bp, 10 predicted proteins | sample 1639691 | NCBI WGS metagenome assembly FTCV01 (sample SAMEA3914864, study PRJEB12502) | metagenome | biome: forest; material: soil | place: USA | collected 2012-03-12 | depth 0.3 m
CCTTTGGCCGTGCTTTTTACACCACCGTCACGCCCTGCTCGTCCCGTTAACGGGCTCGAAGGACTTCGCGGTAACCCCGCATCAACCATTGCAGCCTATGGCGAACCCAAAGGGTCATACGGAGAACGACAATGCTGGCGGACGTCACGATCGACGGCAGGACGGAAAGCCAGTTCCGCCTCGCGATCGAGGCCATGTTGCGCGAAGGCGGCGCTGACGAAGCAGCGCGGCTGCTGAAAAGCGAACTGGCATGGCTGGCCGGCGACGATCATCCGCTGCCCGGGCAGTTCCGGACCATCGCAGCAGAAGACCTTGAATTGACCGGATGGGACAGCCTGATCGAACGGATCGGCGAACTGGACGGCCCCGGCGATCCGATCACCGCCATCGGCATCGACGTGTGCGGCATGCAGGCGGGCCTTGGCTCAACGCCGTTGCTGGCTTTCGAAACGACCTACTACACCGATCAGGCTTGGGGTTTCTCCCACGCCGATCGCGTCGGCGTCTGCGCTGGCTACCACGGCACTACCAATGCCTGGCAAGGCGCATTCGAAGACATTGACGACACCCTGCGCGTGGTGGGGCTGGACGATCTCAACGCCGTGATCGCCGCTTTGGAAACGCATTGCCGCAGTGGCGACGCGACTGTCGAGGAACGGCAGGCCTTCGTCGTCGGCGCCTGTTATCTCGCCGTGCTGATCCATCAGGCCGTGCGCAACAAGGCGGCCTCCGACGGCCTGCCCCGCCCAATGGCAGTGCTGGTCGGCAGCAATGAGGCCTATCCCTGGTTCGAGGCGCCCGCCGCTACCGCGCGCGACGACCATGCCTCCCGCGCGGCACGTCAGCCATCGACGATCGAACAGGCCATGCGCCGTTCGGCTACGCCGCCGATTTCCTTCGGACAGGAAGCGGCACCACAACGCCGGCCTCTGGACCTTGGCGCCCATCTGTCCGAAATGCCGAAACCTCTGTTCGAGGCGGAACCCGCGCCATTCGCACCACCGACTTCGCTCAGCCCGGCGCCACTGGCTCCTGCGCCTCAAAATCCGGCAGCGCTGAATCTGTCAGGTTCGAATCCGCTGCCTTTGAACCCGCCGCCTTTGAATACAGCACCTTTGAGCCCAGCGTCTTTGAATGCGACGTCCCCGTTCGCGCCACCACCCACTTTCGCCCAATATTCCGATTCGGAAGACGATGAGGACGAAGTCGAAGGTGAGCCGGCACCCACCTATATCCAGTTCCCGGACGCACCTTATGCCGATGCCGTAGGTTGGGAAGACGAGATCGACGCGTTCGATGCGGCCGAAACGCTGCCTGAAGATGAGCCCGAGCAGAACCTGGACACGCAGGACTATGCCCCGCTCAACGCCGTCCACCTTCCCCCACAGCCCGCTCATGCGGAAGGCGACATCGGCGGTGAAGAAGCTCTCCACCTGCCGCCGCCGGGCATCCACGTAACCGGCACGCAGCTCCGCCGCCGCTTCGTGGACCGCGAGACGATCGTCATCGAGGAAGAGCGAAAGCCCGGCCTGATCGAACGCCTGTTCCGCCGTAGATAGTCATTCCTGTCGAAATTCTTCGATAAACTTGGGGCCCGGGCGGGTTGGGGAGATTGATCCCCTGCCCCGTTCGGCGTAACGCCGCAGACACAATGATCATTCACCCGCTTATTACAAAGACGGAAGAGCTCGCCGCCCTGTGCGAACGCCTCGCGAAATCGGATTTCGTGACGGTCGATACCGAGTTCATGCGTGAGAACACCTATTGGCCCGAGCTGTGCCTTGTCCAGATCGCCAATACGGAGGAAGCCGCCGCGGTAGACCCCAAGGCGGAAGGCCTTGATTTGTCTCCGCTGCTCGACCTGCTGACCGACAATGAGGATGTCCTCAAGGTCTTCCACGCGGGCGGCCAGGATGTGGAAATCATCTACAACTTCACCGGCCGCACACCGCATCCGATCTTCGACACCCAGATCGCGATGATGGCGATCAGCCAGTCCGAACAGATCGGTTATTCGAACCTCGTCGAATCGTGGCAGGGCCTGACGATCGACAAGGGCGCCCGCTTTACCGACTGGTCGCGCCGCCCGCTGACCGAACGCCAGATCGAATATGCCATCGGCGACGTCACCCATCTCGCCAAGATCTTCCCGAAGATCCTGAAGCGTCTGATGAAGACCGGGCGCGGTGTGTGGCTCAATCAGGAAATGGAAAAGCTGGCCGATCCGGCCAACTACCGCAACGATCCGACGGAAGCGTGGAAGCGGATCAAGGCCGCCGGCCGCAACGCCGCCATGCTCGGCCGCCTGAAGGCCATCGCCGAATGGCGCGAGATCGAGGCGCAGGGCAAGAACATCCCGCGCGGCCGCATCGCCCGCGACGAAACGCTGGCCGATATCGCCAGCCACCCGCCCAAGCAGCAGTCGGACCTCGCCAAAGTGCGCGGCCTTTCACAGGGCTGGAAGGACAACGACATCGGCAAGCGGCTGATGAACACCATCGCCAAGGCCCAGCCGTTGACCGAAGACGAAATGCCCCCGCGCGCACCGCGCGGTGCGCCGCTCGGCAAGGAAGGCTCGCTCGTCGCGGACCTGCTGAAGCTGCTGCTGAAGATTCGCGCGCGTGAGATCGACGTGGCCGCCCGCCTCTTGGCGCGCAGCGAAGATCTTGAACTGCTCGCCGCCGGCGTGCGCAAGAACCTGCCGATCCTGGAAGGCTGGCGCTACGAAGTGTTCGGGCACGACGCGCTGGACCTCGTGGAAGGCAAGCTTGCCTTCGCAGTGGTGGACGGGAAGCTGAAGATGACCCGCGTCGAAGACGTGGAGAACGTCGAGGATGCCCCCGCCGGGGAGTAAATCCCGTTTATGGATCCCCGCGGAGCCAACTGCGCCTCCCCGGGGATCCCAACATCATCTTAACAAAGCAAACGGTTGGCGAAGCAGGGCTTCTCATGCGATAGCCCGCGTGTGACCGTTTATCAGCCCACGCTCAAGCAGCTCCAATATCTCGTCGCGCTTCACGAGCATGGCCACTTCGGCCGTGCCGCCGACGCTTGTTTCGTTTCGCAGTCCACGCTTTCGGCGGGTCTGCGCGATCTGGAGGCACTGCTGGGCGTCACGCTGGTCGAACGCACCAAGCGCGCTGTGCGCTTCACCCCGCTGGGCAACGCCGTGGTCGAAAAAGCCCATCGCATCCTGCGTGAGACGGAGGAACTGTCCGACCTCGTGCAATCCAGCGGCAAGCCGCTCTCCGGCGAAGTGCGGATGAGCGTGATCCCCACGATCGCCCCGTTCCTGCTGCCCCGAATGCTGCCACGCCTGCGCCGCGAACGGCCGAACCTGAAGCTGTTCCTGCGTGAAGAGCCAAGCCAGGCCGCCATCGAATCGCTCCACCACGGCCGTGCGGACTGTGTGCTGCTCGCCCTGCCCTATGCAACTGGCGAGGTGGAGAAGGAGACGATCGAGCTGGACGCCTTCTTCGTGGCCTTTCCCAACGACGATCCGCGCAATCCGCCCGAGGAAGTGGGTCCGGAGATCATCGATGAGCATCGCCTCCTGCTGCTGGAAGACGGCCACTGCCTGAAAGACCATGCACTGGCAGCCTGCAATCGCCCGGAACTGCGCGCCTCCGCCACGATGATCGGCACCAGCCTGCACACACTGGTGCAGATGGTCGACAATGGCCTTGGGCTGACGATGCTGCCGGAAATGGCGATCGACGCGGGCATCCTCAACGGCACCAATGTCGTGGCGCGCCCGCTGAACTCCCCCCATGCCAACCGCGAAATCGCGCTGGTCTGGCGCAAGAACTCGCCGCGTTCGGATGAATTCCGCCTGCTGGCGGATGAACTGCGCGCCGGCTGACAACCAGCCACTTTACGCGATCACACAAAACACCCCGTCATCCCCGCGAAGGCGGGGATCCCGGTTGTTCTTCTGGCATGGCGAAAGGAGAGCGCCCCCCCCCCCGCCTGCGCGGGGGCGACAAGCGTAATGGGCTAAGGCAGCGGCCTACCAAACCTCAGCCCCGGCGGCGTAGCCCCTGCAGGGCCATGCCGACCGAAGCGATGGCAATGCCCAGCATCGTCACGCCAGTCCACGCCCAATGATGCCACACCACTGTCGCCGCGCCGGAACTGGCCGCACCGGCCAGGAACATCGACGACATATAGACCGTGTTGATTCGCGAGCGCGCCTCGGGCCGCAGAGCGTAGATAATGCTCTGGTTGGAAATCTGGCTCGCCTGGATCGCGAAATCGAGCAGCAGCACGCCCACGATCAGCCCGACGATCGAGGTCCAGAACGCGAAGACCAGCCAGGAAACCAGCGTCAGCGCACTCGCCGAAACGATTACCATGTGCGGGCCGCGACGGTCCGCAATGCGCCCGGCAATCGGCGCCGCCAGCACGCCCGCCGCGCCCAGCACGCCGAACAGCCCCGCGACTTCCGAGCCGAGCCCAAAGCGCGGCTCCTGCAAGTGGAGCGCCAGGATCGTCCAGAACACGCTGAACACGCCGAACTGGGTGCACTGAGTCAGTGTCGCCAGCCGCAGCGCGGAAAATTCACGCCACAGACCCCAGAGCGAGGCCAGCAGCCCGCCATAGCCCATGCCCGCCGGCTTTGGCCGACTGCGCGGCAATTGCCATGCCATCAGGCCCGCCGTGCCCAGCGCCAGCGGCACCGCCAGCCAGAACATCGCCCGCCAGCCGAACTGCGCGCCGACGAAGCCCGCCAGCGTGCGGCTGAGCAGGATGCCACAGAGCAGCCCCGCCATCACCGTGCCGACCACTGCGCCGCGCTTCTCCTCAGGCGCCAGATTCGCCGAAAGCGGCACGATCTGCTGCGCGACAGAGGCGAGCAGGCCCACCACCAGCGAGGCCATCAGCACCATGGCCCCGGTCGGCGCCAAGGCCACCAGCGCCAGTCCCACCGCCAGCGCCAGGCACTGGAGCACGATCAGTCGCTTGCGTTCGAGAAGGTCCCCCAGCGGCACCAGCAGCAGCAAGCCAACGGCATAGCCAAGCTGCGTCGCCGTGGGCACGTAGGTGATCGCAGCGCCCGGAACCTCACGCTCCATCAGGCCCAGCATCGGCTGGCCGTAATAGATGTTGGCGACGGTCAACCCTGCCGATGCGGCCAGCGCAAACACCAGCGCGCGACCAAAGGCACGCTCCTTAGGTGCGCGCGGCTTCGGGTTACGGAACTGGGCGGCTAGCAGGCAAAGCGAGGCGGTAATGGGATTCATCCTTACGATTGCATCCCCCCGGATTCACGACCGCCCCTGCCGTGCAGGCGCGCTTGAGCCAAACGCAACAAGCTCACGATCGATGCCGTATTTTGCAATGCAGTTGGATTTGCGGGCCTTACAGCTGCCGTCAATCCATGTGCTTCAGGCCAACCCGCAGATAATCCCAGCCGGTAATCAGCGTCAGTACTGCCGCGCACCACAGCGTGGTAAGGCCGACAGTATGCGGCACGTTGATCTCCAACGTGCCGAGATCGATGTTCCACCAGGGCATTGCCGCACCAAGAATCAGCGCGCCCAGAGAGATCATCTGGAACGTTGTCTTCCACTTGGCGAGCCGGCTGACCGGCACCGAAACCTGCAATCCGCCCAGGAATTCGCGTAGGCCAGACACCGCAATCTCACGCACGAGAATGATCAGCCCGGCGATGACATGCATGTCACCCACATAGGGCCCGGTGAGGATTCCCTGCGCCGTCAGCACCAGAATCACCGCCGCGACCATGATCTTGTCCGCGATCGGATCCAGGAAGACGCCCAGTTTCGACACCGTTCCGCTGGAGCGCGCGAGGTAGCCGTCGAAATAATCGGTGATGCCCATCAGGCAGTAGAGCCCGAAGGCCAGCGCATAGCCGAATTCCCATCGCGGCCACCACAGCAGGAAAGCCAGCAGCGGCATGGCGAAGATGCGGGAAAGCGTGAGAATATTCGGCAGAGTCAGCATCGCGTTACAGGCCATAGCCGCGATATACGCGTTTGAGAATGCAGGAGTGAATCTTCAGGTCCATTCTTAGCCCAGTCCCAACAAAATGCCCTTTCGGGCCCGATCAGGGGTTGTGCCCTCGCCCTATGACATTAAGTGTCCCGCAATGAGAGTGAGGCCGCCGATTTTTCCTACGATATGACAACGACGTCCCAACTCATCCGCGCGAAGCGCTTTCTGCCGCTATTCGTGACCCAGCTCCTCGGCGCGTTCAACGACAACCTGTTCAAGAACGCCATGGTGCTCTTCGTGGTCTACGGGGTCTATAACTCCGAAGCCGCGGAAGCACGTTTCAGCGCGCTGGCGTCGGCGGTTTTCGTGATTCCCTTCTTTCTGCTTTCCGCACTGGCCGGCCAGCTTGCCGACATGCGCGACAAGGCGAAGATCATCCGCGTGATCAAATTCTGCGAGATTCTGATCATGCTGGTGGGCGGCGCCGGGCTCGCTCTCGCCTGGCAGCACATCGCGCTGCACACGCTGGCGATTCCGCTGATGCTGCTGGCGCTGTTCGCCATGGGCATCCATTCGACGTTCTTCGGCCCGATCAAGTACGCGATTCTGCCGCAGCACTTGCGCGAAGGCGAAGTGCTGTCGGGCACCGGCCTGGTCGAGGCAGGAACCTATATCGCCGTGCTGGCGGGAACGATCGTGGCTGGCTGGATCAGCGTGGACCACGCCGCGATCACGGTGGTGATCGTTGCCTGTATTGGCTACCTTGCCGGCCGCAAGGTGCCGCCCGCACCGCCGATGTGCACGCCCGAACCGCTCGATTTCCATGTGGTTCGCGCCTCGATCCGCCTCGTCCGCACGACGATGAGCGATCGGCGTGTGTTTCTGGCGGTCTGCTCGATCAGCTTCTTCTGGGCAATCGGCACCGTGCTGTTCATCCAGTTCCCGCCGCTGACCAAGAACATCCTTGCCGCCAGCAAGGAAGTGGCCAGCCTGTTCCTGGTGATCTTCTCGGTGGGCGTGGCGATCGGATCGATGGCGATCAATGCCTTGCTCAAGGGTACGGTTTCGGCACGCTGGTCGCCCATCTCCGTGATCGGCATGGGCGTGTTCCTAATCGCCTTCCAGGAAGTCTGCGCAATCTGGCCGCCGCATGGTGCGCCGGGGGCGTTGATGAACGTGGGGACTTTCGTGGTCCAGCCGCTGGCCCTGCCACTGCTGGGCTCCCTGCTGGGCATCGCCGTGTGCGGCGGCATGTTCGTGGTGCCGCTTTATGCGTTCCTCACCACCTTCGTCGACAAGTCACAGACCGCGCGTACGATTGCCGCGAACAATATCGTCAATTCCGGCGCGATGGTGGTGGGCGCGCTGTTCACCGGCGCCATGACGTTGCTCGGCCTGCCGGTGGTGCAGCAGATGATGGTCGTGGCCATCGCCTGCGGTGCGTCTGCCTGGCTGGGCTACCTGCTGTTCCGCGCGGAACGGGCCGCCCACGCGGCCTGACCGTCTCGCCGGTCCGCAGCGCCGGCTTCAGGTAATGAACACCGCGAACGCGACCAGCGACGCGCAATAGGCCGAAAGAAAGCCGCGCCAGTCGCTGCCGCTGAGGTGCCACGTTCGGCGCGCCTCGGCATTTTCGGCAGCCTCGACATCGGCGGGAAACCGCGTCGTGGCGACATGAGGTGGGAGCGAGCGCCGGAACGGATGTCCGGCGGACTCGCTAGTGAGGACGAGCGCTCGACGTTTCATGTTCATCATGGACGCGAGATTAAGTTTTTGTTTACCTTCGTTCCAGCACTCGAATTGGCACATCCCAAAACGGGACGGACTGCGAGCAGGTCCTTCTTTCAAACCTTTAACAATGCAGGAAAACCCACGGAAAAGGGCCGCCCCATGGACGGCCCTTTACGAGGCATCGCCAGCGCTGAGCGAATGCCTCACCTCTCTTTAGAGGGATCAGTTCCGCAAAGGGATCAGATCCGGTCGCCCAAGGCGCCCTTCACCTTGCCGATTCCCTGCTGAAGTTCACCCTTCTTTTCCTGTGCCTTGCCTTCGGCTTGCTGCACGGGATCGTTGCGCAGCTTGCCGGCCGCCTGTTTCGCATTGCCAGCGATTTCGTTGCCGAGGCCCTTGGCGGTGTCCTTGAGCTGACCCATGTTTTCTCTCCTTAGCCGTGCGCGGCGGGGTGCCACTGCGTTCACACCAGAAGAACCGGGCAGGCCCGCTTTCAGTTGCCTTCGCTGCGCCGGGCCGTGCCGCTACAGCGATACGAGGAGATCAGCCTTCCGCCAGCGAGAGGACGTAGGCCCACTCTTCCGGCGTCACCTCGGAAACCGAGAGGCGCGAATACTTGACCAGTTCCATATCCGTCAGTTTGGGATCGGCTTTCGCTTCGGCCAGCGTGAATGGGCGCACCAGCTTGCGCACGGGCTTCAGCTTTACCGCCGCCCACTTGCCATCGGGATCGCTGGGATCGGTGAGGCCGGACTGGCTGATCGTGGCGATGCCGACGATCTCCTTGCCGATGTTCGAATGGTAGAAGAACGCCTCGTCCCCCACCTGCATGGCCCGCAGGTTGTTGGCGGCGCGATGATTGCGCACGCCGTCCCAGGTGCCCTCCCCCTCCTTCACAAGGTCGTTCCAGCCATAGGCATCGGGTTCGGACTTCATCAGCCAGTAGCGCTTTGCCATGTCGAGCCTTTCGAATTTCGATTTGGAACGAAAACTTCTATGGGGCGGCATAGCGATTCAATCGGCCCAGACAACATCGGTGATTCGGCACCTGCCGGACGCCGCCCCCGGACATTGTCCAACACGCCCTGCGCGCCGACCCGTTTGGAAGACAATAATGAACCTTGCCCAGATTCCCGTCCTCAGCCTCGAATCCGACCGCGCCGAATTTGCCGCGCGCATCGGTGAGAGCTTCCGCACATTCGGTTTCGCCATGGTGCGCGACCATGGCATCGACCAGGCCCTGATCGACCGCGCCTGGGAACTGACCGCCCAGTTTTTCGCCCTGCCCGACGATGTGAAGCGCAAATACTTCATCGCCGGCCAGGGCGGCGCGCGCGGCTACACGCCCTTCCGCACCGAAGTGGCCAAGGGCGCGACCGAGAAGGACCTAAAGGAATTCTGGCACGTCGGCCGCGATCTGCCCGCCGGCTCGCCGCTGGCCGGCTCGATGCCGCCCAACGTCTGGCCGACCGAGATCGACTGTTTCCAGGAAACCTTCACCGAACTCTACGCCCAGTTCGACAAGGCCGGGGCCGAGATCCTTTCCGCCATCGCCGTCGATCTTGGCCTGGACCCGCGCTGGTTCGATCCGGCGATCGACGATGGCAACTCGGTCATGCGCCTGTTGCACTACCCGCCGGTCGGCGAAGGTGCCGGCGGCGCTATCCGTGCCGGCGCGCATGAAGACATCAACCTCATCACCCTGCTGCTGGGCGCACAGGAAGCCGGTCTGGAACTGCTGGGCAAGAATGGCGAGTGGCTCACGGTCGCCCCGCCCGAAGGCGCCGTGGTCATCAACATCGGCGACATGCTGCAACGCCTGACCAACCACGTGCTGCCCTCCACCACGCACCGCGTCCGCAACCCTGAGGGCGATCGCGCCACGCATAGCCGCTATTCGATGCCGTTCTTCCTGCACTTGCGCAGCGACTTCCCGTTCAAGACGCTGGAACAGTGCATTTCGGACGAAAACCCGGACCGCTATCCGGAAAGCATCACCGCGGACGACTATCTTCAGGAACGCCTTCGCGAGATCGGCCTGAAGGCCTAAATTACGCGCGTTCCCAAAAGTAAACAGCCCGGCGCGACACGCTTACGACTTTAGTCTGATCGCGCCGGGTTGAAAAATTTAACCAAAACTTCAACCCGCCCCGCTATGCAGCCACATGGGTAGCCGTTCTGGGGGGACATATCCCGTGAAGATTGCATTGGTCGCACAGCCGGAAAACGCCGGCGATGATTTCGATGGCGACCGCCAGATCGATATCATCGCGCTTGGCATCGTTACCGCTGCGATCCTGCTCTTCGTCGCCACCGGCAGCGAAGTCGGCCCCGATGTCGTAAAATCGCTGCTGGGCCACGGGCCCGGGCCGGATAACTTCATCCTCAACGCCTTCCTGCTGAACGTCGCGATCATCATCTTCGGGTGGAGCCGCTATCGCCAGCTTTGCGAGGAAATCCAGCTTCGCAAGAAAGCCGAGCATCAGGCCCGCCGCCTTGCCGAAACCGATCCGCTGACCGGATTCCTCAACCGCCGCAGCTTCAACGATGCGGTGAACATGATGGTCCACGATGCCGTCGCCAGCGCGGACCGCGCCGTGACGCTGATCATGATCGACCTCGACAACTTCAAGCAGGTCAACGACTTCAACGGCCACAACACGGGTGACCGGCTGCTGCAGGAATGCGCCAAGCGCATAACCGCATGCCTTCCCGCACAGGCACTCGTCAGCCGCATCGGCGGGGGCGAGGTCGCCGTGGCGGGGGGGGTTTTACGCAACCCGCCCG
>FTCV01001206.1_pt1 | contig 10473 bp, 9 predicted proteins | sample 1639691 | NCBI WGS metagenome assembly FTCV01 (sample SAMEA3914864, study PRJEB12502) | metagenome | biome: forest; material: soil | place: USA | collected 2012-03-12 | depth 0.3 m
CGCCTGTTCATAGCGCGCGCACAGCACTGCGATAGGTTTGCCATCGGGCAGGAGCGCCGTGCTCGGCGCGCAGCTGGCCGTGCCGCCCGCGATGGGATCCGGTTGGCCGTTGTAGACCCACGTCGTGATCTTCTTGGGCCCGGCCTCCTGAGCCTTGAGCACCCAGTCCGGATGCCACGCAACAGTGACCTTCCGTTCGGGATGCAAATAATCGCTAGGCGTCGGCAAATACTTAGCCAAGTCGCTCGGACAAGCCTTTCCTGAAAGCCCTCCTGCCAATCCTTGCAAGGTGACTATTGGCAAATTTCGGGTGGAGTCATACGCATAGCAACTGCGAATACCATTGAAGTCGTCGTAGGTAGTCAGATTGCCGTTCGCGTCGTATAGCAAGGAGGAAGTTTCTGTTGCGAAACCGACCCCCCCAGACTGCGTTTCTGACGACGTCTGTACCATTCCATTTGAAACAACGGCCCCCAAAGAAATAACTCGACCGGATGGTTTAGTGACCTGAATTCCCGCCGGAACTTCCCATCTGTGCTTACGACACGCTTGAGCTTGCGACGTCGTGGAGCTAGTCACCGCCCACGCTGGTTGTATTGTTGCGTTATAGGAGTAGCTATCAACACCGGCACCCAAGCTTGTACTAACTGCTCTCCCAGCAGAATCGTATCCATACGTCGAATAACGTGCGGTCGCCTCGTCAATAATGCCGGTCAAAGCCCACCTGTTTGTTGGGTCTTCATAAACCAGCTTAAGCTCGCTCGTATCTGGCCAAGTCAACGAAGCAAGGTTTCCAGCACCATCATAGTTCAATGTGATCGACGACGCGTCGGGCAGTACGATCGAATTCACCTCATTATTTTGTGCTGCAAATTTCGAAGTTTGATAGCTGAATTGTACTGAACGCCCGAAACTATCGACGACGCTTGCCAATACTCCGGAAGAGTAAGTGAAGGTTAGCGCGCCGCCGCTTGCCTGTACTTGTTGCACGATGGCTCCAGACTCGTCATAAACCTCTTCGGTGCGCGCAGTGCCATCTAGCAGTAAACCAGCCGAACCACTCCCCGATAAGAGTACTTTTATGTTGGGGTTGGCCGTACCGGTATAATAGCCGGAGCCTCCACCTCCCAAGCCACTGCAACTGTCGAATCCCGGGGGACCCGCGGATGCCAGTTTCGCGCTACCTCGCGCGAGTGCTATCGCGCTAAACGGAGCGCCGAGGCGGCCTTGAAGCGTAACTTTTTTATTGAGATTGGACTGCCACAGTGCTCCGTAGCCCGCCGGTAGATCCGACAACCATGTTGACTGTCCTGCGGCGTCCGGTACGTAGTCCTTGGTATCGTAAGTGAGCTCGAATGGAAGTCCGCCAATATCAAAGCCCAAAGGCAGTGTTTGTCGCTTAGATCCGGTCAACGGATAGATTGGGTTCCCGAATCCCTTAAGGCCTGCAGGCGGCTGCACGCCGAAGGTGCACGGAACGCAGAAATCATCCTCGAACCTGTCATAGTAATAGTCCCCAGATGAGACGCAACCATAACCGACAACCCATACCGTTCCGTTTGCGCAACTTGCTAGGTAAACGCCACCCACCCAAGCTTGCCCGCCGGCGGTGTAGTTGATAGTGCAGGTCTCGTCATAGGTTGTGAAGGCATTCGGACCACTCCAATTGCCCCAACAATCCGCTGATACGAACGTTTGCCCGTCCTCCGCTCGCCAGCAAGCCTTCGCAGCTTCCTGATCCGTGGAAAATATTGGCTGGACTCCGCCTGAGCAGAAAAACACTAAGCTCCGGGCATACCCTGTAACCGAGAACAACAGTAGCAGGACTAGCACCAAAAGTCCCCTGCGACTAATCATTAATCTTCCTCCCCTTCTGTACAAGGAATTGCGCTACTCGCATATGCAGGGACGTTAGAGCCCGCAAAGCAGCGCTTAGGCAGACATAACTTGGCTCGTCTCCTGCCGAAGCCCAGGCAGCGTCGTTCAACAGGACAATGTACACGGGAACGTACGCGGCACACACGTGTGTAGCACTGGTAAACGCTCGAAGATCCCTAAGGCAGCGATCTCGGTGCTCCGCCTGGCGAAACCGGAGTTGCTTGACGCATAGTGGTCATCGAACCGACGGACGGCCGAGTTAGGTAGGACAGACGGAGTTCGCTGCATTCCAGCCGCTGATCAGGTCATGCCCCTGCTCGCGGCTTGCGGCCATTCCGTGTTCAGCAAGTCGCATCAGCCTGCCCATGGAAGTGTCACTGACCGCACTCAGTTGAGCGATGACGCCCGATCGGGGCGTATCAGCTGCACGGAGGCCCGCGGTCATCAGAACGGCTTCTCTAAGCGAAGGTCGGTTTCGACCACTTTAGACAGTCTCTCACCGGAGCCTTTCTCGTTTGCGGGCTTCGCTACGATCTGCGTGAATGCTCCTGTCGGCCCGGATATGCCGAGCGCGACGACACCGCAGAGATGTCGCGCATGGAACTCTGCCGAATCCAGCCACGGCCCGCCGCTCCCAGCTGGCACGAGGAGATAAGCACCCATCGATGCCGTTCCATGCCAGCGCATGGCTATCGCGATATCTTTGCGCGGAGCTCATCGCGTCCAGGTCGGCCTCGCGGCTCACGGCGCTTTGCATCCAGTACCAAGTGTTGCCGGCCATCCGCTCCGTCGCGGGTGATGACGGTGTTTGGAACTCGTTTGCCCGACAGGCTGGCGAAGCCGCGCCATGGTGTCTGGTCCCAGCCCGGGCAGCGCGGCTCGAGTTGGCCTTGGTCGTCGTCGGGGCCGCGGGTCCGGGTGAACTCATGCCGTCTTCTTGTTTTGTTGGCTGTGTCTGGCGCCGCTTAGCGGGTTGCGGTTGGTCGCAGCCCATACGTTCGCATCCGCGTCTGCGCTGGCGCACGTACGCATGATGGGCTGATACCTGTCGCCCGACTCGCCGCTGAACCCCTGCAAGCGCAAGATTTGCGGCTTCTCAAAGGCAAAGGCGTTGCCATGCCGCTCCTGGCTCGTTGAGCGCACACTCGGCCCCCGCGGTGCCCTCGACAGCGCCAGCGCGTTTCAACGACAATTCGCGCATCGCGGGGGGCTCCGAACGGCAGGCTCCCGCCGGCCGCCACCAACAATTCGTTTCCCGATCCGTGTCCCTTCCAATCGAACTGTCGGTGGTGGTGCCGACCTTCAACGAGTGCGCCAACGTTGCCGAACTCGTGCGTCGACTGAGCACCGTGCTGCATGGGCTGCGGTGGGAGGTGGTGTTTGTCGACGACGATTCCGCCGATGGAACGGCTAACCTGGTGCGGGAACTGGCGCGCACGGACGCGCACGTCCGCTGTCTCCAGCGCCTCGGCCGGCGAGGCCTGTCGCGAGCGGTCATTGAAGGCGTCCTCAGCACTTCCTCACCGCTCGTCGCAGTGATGGACGCCGACCTCCAGCACGACGAGCGGATCCTCCCGGCGATGCTCGCGCGGCTGGTTGGAACACAGCATACGAGCCCAGGCTGCGACCTCGTCGTCGCCACACGCTATGCGCCTGGGGGCGGCACGCCAGGCTGGGACGCACGACGCGCGCGCATGAGCCGCATCGCCACGGCGCTGACCACTACGGTGCTCGATTGCGGAGTCTCCGACCCAATGAGCGGCTACTTCCTGATGCGTCGCGAGGTTTTCGAGGCCGCTGTGCGCCGCTTGTCGGGCGAAGGCCAGAAGGTGCTGCTGGACATCCTGTCGTCCCAGCCTTCGCCGGTGCGCGTTGCCGAGGTGCCCTACAACTTTCGTCCGCGCATGGCGGGCGAGAGCAAGCTCGACTCCGCCGTGCTTTGGGAGTTCACGATGCTGCTGCTTGACAAGCGGCTCGGCCGCCTTCTGCCGGCACGTTTCGTCCTGTTCTCGCTGGTGGGCGCCTCGGGCGTGCTCGTGCACTTCGCGGTGCTGGCCTTGGCGTTCCGCGGTCACCTCCTGTCGTTCGCGTCCGCTCAGACGTGCGCCACGCTGGTGGCCATGACGTCAAACTTTGCGCTCAACAATTCGCTCACATACCGCGATCGGCGCCGCCGCGCATTTGGCTGGCTAAAGGGGTTGCTCAGCTTCTACGCTGTCTGCGGACTGGGCATCGCCGCCAATGTCGGCGTGGCGAACGCTTTGTTCACGCGGGAGGGCTGGGCTCTTGCGGCGCTCTGCGGCGCGCTGGTGGGCACGATCTGGAATTACCTGGCGACGCGAGCCATCACCTGGAAGAAGGCATGACGCACGAGCCGACGTCCCGCACGGCCTATATGCGGTTGCTCCTGCTGGCCGCCGGTCTGCTGTCGGTACTGTTTGTGTTGCAGCTCAATGCCGTTCCTGTGGCCAGCAACGACCTTTGGCTGCAGATCAAGGTCGGGCAGCTAACGGTCGACCAGGGCGTCATCCCCGCCACGCTGCTGTTCCCCTTCACAACCGCGCGCGACGCCGCGTTCAACGCGCATGAGTGGCTCGCCTCCGTCCTTTTCCATGAGTGGACGCGCGCGTTCGGAGAGCCCGGCCTGATGCCGCTGCAGGCGTCCTTCGCGATCGTCCAGTTCGCCCTCGCGTTCGCGCTGGCGCGCCGCCTGTCAGGCAGCACCGCTGTCGGTCTGCTGATGGCCACGCTCGTGCTGCTGGAGATCAACTACCGATATGTGCTGCGGCCGGAGATGTTTGCGCTGCTGCTGTTCATGTTGCTGTTGCTGGTGATGTGTCGGTACCGCGCCGAAGGCCGTTCGGCGACGCTGCTGTGGACGCTGCCGCTGGCAGTTGCCTGGGCGAACTGCCACGGCTCGTTCCTGCTGGGCCCGGTCGTCGCGGCCGTCTTCGCGCTGGGCGAGTGCCTTCAAGCGGCGTTCGCGCGTTCGCAGGCAGCTGGCGGGAGCCGCTGGCACCGCATGTGGCGCGCGGGGGCGCCCTATGCCGTGGCGGCGTCGGCCATGTTGGCCGCCAGCGTGGCCAACCCGCGCGGGGCGGAGTTGCTGTCGTTCGCCTTCAAAGTCCAGGGCTCGGCGGCCATGAAGAGCGTCATCTGGGAATGGCTGCCCACGCTCGATCCGCGCTTTTTGTCCGAGCCTCCGTTCTGGATCTTCGCGGCCATCGGCCTGTTGTCGCTGGCGCTGTTGGCGTCGAGCTGGCGCGCATTGACGATCACCGACGGACTGCTGTTCGTGACGTTCGGCGCCCTGGCGCTGCAACGCAACCGGCACATAGTCTGGTTCGCGTTCGTCGACCTGGCGGTCTGCGCGCATGTCGTCGGACGGCGGCGACGGGCTGCGCGTCTCGAAGCGTCTGCTGCTACGGGCGCGCTGGTGCTGGCGCTGGCCGGGCTGACCTTGTGCGCGTGCGTCGGCAACGTCCGCGGGGACTTCCCCTACGCAGCGCGCTCGGACAACTTCACGTCGTCCATGAAGGCAACGCTGTCCGATCAAACCCTGTCGGGCAACATCCTCAACAGCTATGAGCTGGGGGCCGAGCTGATCTACCGCGACTGGCCGCGCTTGAAGCCGTCCATCGACTCCCGCATCGACTCCTACGGCGACGCCTACTTCGTCGCCCACCAGCGCCTGTTCGCGGACGAGCCGGCGCTGACGGCGTTCCTCGCGGCCTACCGCGTGAACTACATGCTGCTGGTCGGTCGTGATGCGGGTCGTGTCGGCCGCATGCCCAGCATCCTTGCTACCTGGCACGTGCGCTCGAGCGACCGGAAGATGATCCTGCTGGAGCGCAACGTTCTGGTGGCGCCTGGCCCTTCCTGACCGACGTCGCGCGCCGTTCCCGCCGCGGCCGCCCGAGCCGCCACCGATGCCGCCTGATCCGCCTTGCGATCCGTCAATCGCCAATAGCAAGATCATGGTATCGATGCGCGAGCTGTCGATGTTCGCCGGCCGGAGCTGTTCGCGCAGGTGCGAGCCAATCTCGATCGATGGCAGATGCAGCGGCGCGTACGTACGGCGAGCTACTGGGCGTGGCGTGAGTTCATCGATGCAGGTTTCGAGGCTTGCCTGGCGGTGGCCATCGAACGATCGGAACGAGCCAATGTCTTGCGTTCGGCATCGCCCTTCACAGGCATCTTGAGCGATGAGAGCAGGCAGGCACTCTTTTCAACTTGGCGAGCCCGCGGTGGGCTCTCCGAGTAGCTTCGACAGATCCGAAACGGCGACTTAGCTCCGTTGGGTCGACGTGGTCAGCGGAGGTGTGTTCGCAACAACCTGCTCATTGCGACTCGGCATACTTTTCCGCCTGCCGCTCGATCTCAGGATACGTGCGCAGCTCGAGGCGCCGCGCAGGCGATAACCGGAAAAGCAGTGCGAACACCCATGCGATGGACCCCAGAATCGAGCCACCCACGATGGCTTGAGCGTCTTGGTACAGGCCGCCATTGGGGTCGCTGATCACCGCGAGGAGCAGCGCTCCAGCACCCAGGGCTGCGAACATCTTCCATTCGCGTTTGAATTTTCCGGGCAGGAACAGCGACCTCGCTCAATCGTTGTTGGCAGAGTCCACCCCTCCGATCTTCCGGGAGTGGACGATGCCGGTGGCGTGATTGCATACGGCCAGCAGCTGCCGCTCCATGCCCACCACGGCGCCGAGGACGAGTGTCAGGGGGTGACCGGCGCGCGCGGCCACCTGGAGTTCAGTGAAGTCGAATTGGTGTTCGCGGCCTCCGGCCTGGCAAACCCATGCGCTCCGTAGTGTGGAAACAGCGCTGCTGATCTGGCCGGGCGCCGAGGAGCCATCGAGATACCACTGGGTGTCCTGGTGGATGGTTGTGACGGCTTGCTCCCGCTGGTCGACGACGACGCCATCCAGGCGTTCGAGTTCGACCTCAATGCCGCTTTCAAGTCGGTGGCGAGTCGGATTTGCCATGGCCATCAGAGCTTGGCGTCAGGCCGGGCGCCAGCCTTGGCATGGGCGGAAGCCAAGCCCTTCATGATTTCGAAGAATGAACGCCCAGCGTCCAGATCCACCAGTTGGGCTTGGCCGGCGCGAACCGTCTTCACGCCCGCCGTCTTGGTGCCTCCGTACTTGACCACCAACGCCTTGCTGCAGCCGTTCGTGAGCCTGATGTTGTCCGACGAATCATGGGTAAGAGGCGGGGTCTCCACGCACTGGCCTTGATAGAGGCGCGCGCCGATGACACCGGTCGTGCCGTCGCTCGTGCGGCGCCCGCCTTCCACAACGTGCCAGGCGACTTGCCCATGTTGACGTGACAAACTCGTGAAGGTAGCGTCACTTCCGCTTGGCTCCGCGAAGCAGTCACTTGAAACGCCTCCGTCTCCTTCCGCAATCGCTGCGTAACCGATCTGTTGCCACCGGTTTGACAGCCTGCCGGATGCCGCATTGGCGCTAGGCGGTGACTGCCGGCCTGGTCGCCCGCAGATCGCTAGCGCCGCCGTGTACATGCACACACCAAATGTATCGCGCTCGAGCGGGCACGGACGCAAGCGAAAGTCCTACGCGTCGATGTCTAACCGCCTACATCAAAGACGACCGTGTTGGCGCACCGTGTGTGTCATCCGCACAACCGGGGGTATGCATTGCAAGTTCTCTGCACCTCAACGCCCGACGGACGCGTCTATCGGTTCTATCGTTCCACGGGCGACTTCTCCAAGAACCTCAAGCCCCTTGTCCCCTTTCTTCTCGCGAGCCACGCGGACGTCGTCGTCGGCAATGAGGATGGCGACCCGCATCTTCTCCTGCGAGTGGGTCCAATCGCGGGCGAGCAAGAGGCCGCGCTCATCGATCTGCTCGGCCCGAGCCTTCGGTGCAATTGCAGTCCGCTGCCCGCGTAGCGAAGGCCGGGGAACCTTGCGTCGAGGATACCGAGAGCAGTCATGGGCTCACTCAGAGCGCCAAGTCTGCAATGCAGACGGAAGCAGACGTCGAGAGCTGGACGCTGAGCTGCCTCGTCCGCTGGACACCACCTACATGGCGATTTGCAGTCGGCCCACATGATCTAACGGCAAAGTGGTTTGTTGCCAGATGCGTGAGCTTCTGAATGGCATCGGATTTTCTACGTAGAAAGTCCGCCCAGCCGGGGATCAAGATCTGCCGCGTCGCGCCTGCGCGCGGGCCCTGCGCTCCGCCTGGCAGCGCCGAGCATATTCAGCCTGCAGACTCTTGGCCTCCTGCCAAGTCGGAAACTTCACGTCGAAGTCGACCTTCGCCATGACCTGCACCACCTTCCCGAGTGGCAGCACGCGAATGGGCGCCTTGATGCCCTTCACCTTCTTCCGCCCATAGGCCTTTCCGCGCATCGATGTCGGCGCGTGACCAAGCAGGCGATCGATGAATTCGCCTTCCAGGCCCTGGTCTTCAAGCGCCTGTTGAAACGAACTGCGCAAGCTATGGCCGACCTTCACGTGTTTCTGCGACGCGCCAGCCGTCTGCAGTAGTTCGAGAGTCGTTTCGCTGGGCTTGCGACCGTACGAGCTTTTCTCTTCCCATCGCAGATGCTTGAACAGAAGGACATCCCCACGGGTCTCCTGCGCCTTGCGATATTCGACGAAGTCCAGAAAGCCGAGCGCAAGCAGACGCGGGTGAATGGGAACGATTCGACGTGATGACTTGGTCTTTAGGCGGCGCGCTTCCAGTTGGGCTTTCGGACGTGGAGGACGTTTCTTGCCAGTCTTTTTGGAGGTCGTTTCGTCCTCCGGATCCCACACGAATGAGAAGCAGGGATGGCCGTCGATGGTGACGATGTCTTCCAGGTAGAGCTGGCACACCTCCGAGACCCGCGCTCCACAGAAGAGCCTGATCTGGTCAATCCAGGTGGCCCATTCGTGTTCAGCCACGAGTTCCAGAAAGCTTGGCTGCTCGTAGGTCGCGCGAAGGTCTTCGGTCGTGAGGGCGACGTAGCCCGCGTCATCGTCGCCGGTGGCTTCAGCCGTATCGATTTGGCGCTGGAGGGCCTCCCCAAGCTGGAGCCCGATCTCGGCGTGCAGGTCGACCTGCACCCACTCCTTCGCCTTCAGGTGTCGGAAGAATGGGGCGCAATGATCAAGAAGCTTCTTGACATTGCCAGGCGTTTGCAGCGGTGCGTTGCTGGCCTTGGCTTCCGCGATGCGCTGTGGCGCTTCGATGCCGTCGCGGCGCTTGCCTTGACGCGCTGGGTACTCCTTCAATTTCGAGTACAGATCCTCGATGTCCTTGCGAGTCAGGGTCGCGAGTCGGCGGTCCAACTGGTTGGCGATCGTTTGACCTTCGGCGGTCGTGATGTCTCGCCGGGTGTTGCCCAAGAGCTCCCTTAGGATGCGAAAGGTCGACGAGTAGCAGGTCCTCCACGTCTTGTCGCTGAAGTTCCGGCCGTCGCCGGTGCGCCAGGCTTCGATGGCGTCGGACAACCAGATCGGTGCGCCCGCATTGGCGAGCGTGATGTCGACGGCCTCGATCACGGTGGCACTTGGTGCGGGCGGCAATTCCTGAGCGAGCACGGGTGAGGGTGGCAGCGCGAATGTGGCCAACGCATCGGCCGGTTGCGCAACCATGGCAGGGGACGCTTGGAGCGACCTGCACGCGCGCCCGGCCATCTGCGCCATCACCATGCTCTGGATGCGGCTGAACACCACCATGATGTCGGCATCGGCAGGGTCGGGCGAGAACGCCGTCTGGATGCGTCCGTCGATGTACTCGATGTTGAATCGACTCTGATTTGTGGAACCGTTGGCCAGCATTTTTTCGCCTTCAGGCAGCGTGAGATTGGCCACGAATTCTGAACACATTTTTCGCGCGCGGGCGAGAGCGAGCCGTTTATGGGTCACCAAAGTTGAGCGCTTCAGCTCGCCGGGCAGGCCTGGGTTCAATTGGCGAACGCGGGCTGGGATGGCAAGCCGCATGTACCAGACGCCGGCGGGTCCCTTCGACAGGTGGCCGGCACCGACGCGCGGCCGCCAGGCGGCGACCGATGCGGATTGGATACAGGAGTCATCTCGCGGTGAAGATGTCGGATCTGCAGCCTTTCCAGAGGTCGGAAAGGAGGCGTCTTCAGAGGAGACGGTGGCAGCGCGGAGGTGCATGTCGCGGCACGATCTTGTACATGGAGTTGGACATCCCCATCTAAGTCGGCGCGGCAAAAAGAAAAAGGCCTTGAAAATCAAGGCCTTGGAAGATTGTTGGTGGAGATGAGGAGGATCGAACTCCTGACCTTCGCATTGCGAACGCGACGCTCTCCCAGCTGAGCTACACCCCCAACAGCCGACTAGTATAACAAACTTTCGGCGGCACTCGGAAAGCCGCGTCAGGCCGCCGCGGGCATGGGCTTGTCCATGGGCGGCTTGGCAGGGCAGTGGCGGGCCACGTAGTCGGCGTGCCGCGGCAGCTGGGCCACGGTGCGTTCCACGCGCGTGCGGATGTCCTCGAGGAAACCGTTGAGCTCGCGGTCGTCCATCAGGTCGGCGATGTGGTGGTGCTGGCGCGGCGTGATGCCCTGGCCCAGCATCACCTGGATCCACGAGTTCTCGGCGAACAG
>FTCV01001490.1_pt1 | contig 10447 bp, 7 predicted proteins | sample 1639691 | NCBI WGS metagenome assembly FTCV01 (sample SAMEA3914864, study PRJEB12502) | metagenome | biome: forest; material: soil | place: USA | collected 2012-03-12 | depth 0.3 m
AGCCTTCGATTACCAGCCGCGGACGCGGATTGTCTTCGGCCCCGATTCGCTGGAGCGGGTCGGCGAATTGGCCCGCGATCTCGGTGGACGCCGCGCGCTACTCGTAACAGACCGCGGGATCGTCGCCGCGGGTCACGCCGGGCGCGCCGTCGGATTCATCATCGCGGCCGGGCTGCAGGTGGAGGTCTACGATGGCGTCCATGAAAACCCCACGACGCAGGATGTGGCCCGCTGCGTCGAGGCTGCACGCCAGGCAGATGCCGATCTTTTGATCGGACTTGGCGGCGGAAGCTCGATGGATACCGCAAAAGGCTCGAATTTCCTGCTCTCGAACGGCGGAGCGATGCGCGACTACTGGGGCGTCGGCAAGGCGACCAAGCCGATGCTGCCGCTCATCGCAATCCCGACGACCGCTGGAACCGGAAGCGAGTGCCAGTGCGCGGCGCTGATCGCCGATGAGGCGACCCATCAGAAAATGGCCTGCCTCGATGTAAAAGCGCTGCCCCGGGTCGCCATCCTCGATCCCCTGCTCACGCTCTCTCAGCCGCCGGGAGTCACAGCCTGTACTGGCGTGGATGCCCTTGCCCATGCTCTGGAAACAGCCGTCACGAAGAAGCGCACCGCGCTTTCCGCTGCCTTTTCCCGCGAAGCTTTCTGCCACTGCATCGCCGCTCTTCCAACCGTGTTGGCCGCTCCGAACGACCTCAAGGCACGCGCAAGCATGCAGCTCGGCGCGGCTTTCTCGGGCATGGCCATCGAAAACTCGATGCTCGGTGCCGCCCATGCCGCGGCAAACCCGCTAACTGCTCACCACGGCATTGCGCATGGCCACGCGGTCGGGCTCATGCTGCCGGGAGTTGTTCGATACAATGCGGGCATTCTCGAAGCGCGGGGACATTATGAGGAACTGGCCTCCGCAGCAGGTCTCGGGTCTGTGGAAGATCTGATCTCGCACCTGGTCAAAATCCTGGACCTTGCAAAGATGTGGAAACCCTTGTCCGCCTTCGGAGTGGGTCGTTCACAGATTCCGAGCCTGGCGGAAGAAGCCGCACGGCAGTGGACCGCGACCTTCAACCCTCGCCTGATCGCAGCGGAGGATTTCGCGAAGCTCTACGAAGAACTGATCTAATTGGGCCGGCACGCTGCTTCTCGTGCGAGCCCCCTTTCCGACGTCACATGACCTTCGCCAAACTTTCCATCGCCTTGGCTGCAGCCGCCCTTCTGCTTCCTGCCCTGGCGGCGGCAGGAGACTGGCCGATGCATCGCGGAAACCCGCAACTTCAGGGAGTCTCGGACCTGCCCGCTCCTGCGGCAGCGAAGCTCGCGTGGACCTTCCACGCAGGAAAGCCCGTGAAATCTGCGGCCGCCATCGTTGGCGGGCAAGTCTTCCTTGGCGACGATGCCGGGATAGTCCATGCCCTCGATCTCTCCACGGGCAAGGAATCCTGGACGTTTAAAACCGAATCATCGATCGAAGCGACTCCGCTCGTTTTGAATGGGGTGGTCTACATCGGCTCCAGCGACGCACATCTCTACGCGCTCGATGCGGCCACCGGCACCCTGAAATGGAAGTACGAAACCGGAGACAAAATCCTCGGTGGCGCGAATCATTCCAAAAGCCCGGATGGCAGCAGCGAGTGGATCCTTTTTGGCAGCTACGATTCGAATCTGCACTGCGTCGATGCCGCGACCGGCAAGGTCGTGTGGACCGCATCGACCGACAATTTCATCAACGGCTCGCCCGCGATTCTTCCAACGGGCGAAGTTGCCTTCGGTGGCTGTGATTCCTTCATCCATGTCGTCCAACTCAAGGACGGCAAGGAACTGCGCCAGATCGAAACCGAGGCCTACATTGCATCGTCGATCGCCGTCTCGGATGGCATCGGCTACGTCGGAAACTACGGGAATGTCGTCGTCGCCTACGATCTGCGTAACGGAACGGCCAAGTGGAAATATCGCGACCGTGAGTTTCCCTACTTCTCCTCTGCAGCCGTGACCGCGGACCGTGTGATCCTCGGCGGTCGTGACAAGCGCCTGCACTGTATCGATCGCGCAAACGGGAATTCAGTGTGGAACTTCCAAACTCGCGGCCAGGTGGATAGTTCACCGGTCGTTTGTGGGGGCAGCGTCGTGGTGGGCTCGCAGGATGGCCGCCTCTATTGTGTCGGACTCGCGGATGGGAAGCAGCGCTGGGCCTACGATATCGGCGCCCCGATTACCGGCTCCCCGGCAGCGGGCGATGGCATGATCGTGATCGGCGCGGAAGACGGCACCGTCTTCGCCTTCGGCGACCCGAAGCAGCCGTAACTCTTACTGCCCGGCAGGATCGGCGGACTCCTGAATCGGAGATCGGAATTCAGTTGGAATCACCTGTAGCATCTCAAAGAGTCGGGGCGAAATGAAACTCGTGATTCCTGGTGGCAGCGGACAGGTCGGCACATTGCTCGCACGCGCCTTCACGGCCGATGACCATGATGTTATTGTCCTCAGCCGCAAGCCTTCATCCGGTGCAGCCTGGCGGGTCGTAGGCTGGGACGCGAAGACTTCCGGCGATTGGACTGCCGAACTCGAGGGCGCCGATGCCGTCATCAACCTTGCGGGCAAGACCGTGAATTGCCGGTACACCCCCGAGAATCGCCGCGAGATCATGGCATCGCGTGTGGATTCCACGCACATTATTGGAAAAGCCATCGCCAACGCTCAACGCCCACCCCGTGTCTGGCTGCAGGCGAGCACCGCTACCATCTATGCGGATCGCTACGACGCTCCCAACGACGAGGCGACGGGCATTCTCGGAGGCAATGAACCGAACGTGCCCGATACCTGGAACTTCAGCATCGATGTGGCGACTTCCTGGGAGCGAGCAACGGTCGAAGCCGGACGCCTTCCGCGGACACGCACAGTGCTCCTGCGATCCGCCATCACGTTAAGTCCGGACCGAGGCGGCGTCTTCGATGTGCTTCTCGGCTTGGTGCGTCTTGGTCTTGGCGGTCGTGCCGGTTCCGGCCGACAATATGTCTCATGGATTCACGAGCACGATTTCATTCGAGCCGTCTACTGGCTCATCGAGAACGAAACCCTGTCGGGCCCGGTCAACCTGGCCGCACCCAATCCGGTAACGAATGCCGACTTCATGCGCGACTTACGAAAGGCTTGGGGAATGCCAATCGGGCTCCCCGCGGAAAAATGGATGATCGAGATCGGAACGATCCTCATGCGCACGGAATCGGAACTGGTCCTCAAAAGCCGCCGGGTCATGCCGGGGCTTCTGCTTCAGCGCGGTTTCCAATTCACATACCCTGAATGGCCGCAGGCGGCGCAGGACCTCTGTCAACGCTGGCGGACATCGAGACAGGCTTGAGGAAATCAAATCGCAGTCTCGACCAGCCGCCTAACTCCCGGCGCAAGGCTCCGGCAAGCCCTCGGGGGCTGCCACCACCGCGCCAATTTCAGGAATCGACAACGCCGGCGCCGCAGCTTCTCCATCAATCTCGCGAGCCATCAGTCGGTCCTGCTCTACCTTTTCCATCTGCTTGAACGCGGTCGGAGTAAGTCCAAATCCCAGTTTGAACTCCCGGCAGAACTGCGACAATTGGCAATAACCCAGCGCATAGGACACCTCCTTGATGCTCTGAGCCTCGGGAAGGAGCCGAAGGGCGCTCTTCAGGCGTTGACGCTTGAGCCAGTTGCGAGGCGTCTCGCCGATCTCCACTTTGAACTGTCGTTCCAGATGACGAAGGCTTACCTGGCACAATTCTGCCATTTTGACCGGCTTGTAATTGGATTGCTCCGCAAACATCCGCCATTTCGAGCGCCGGTCATGGCATGCGCCGTCGGCGCCTGGTTCGACAGATTGTGAATACTTCTGCATACTCCGCACCTCGCGAGATTGTTAGTTAAGCTATAATTAGTCGCGGAGCGGGCCTTCAATTGACGGCTGACAGAGGTCCTTCAAGGACTCGCTGAGACAGACACGCAAGACGGATCACGTAGGACTAAGTCCCACGTTGTATCAGCATACACCGGGAGGCACCGCACCCATCGGCGCGCCCATATACGCTGGATACCCCGTGGATCGTCAAGCGCGTTTTAAGACACACCCCCTCGGCATTCGCCAACTCAGACTTTGGTCAGCTTATCCGTCAACCGGATCTCCGGCTAAATTGCGATTGGAACACGCAGCCGGTGCTAAACGCATCAAGGAAGCTTATCCTCAAATCTCTTAGACGCGTGATTTACTAAAATCCACCTAGCAATATACCTCAACGTCTTCTCGCCGAAATACCCGTCTCAGCCCGGTTACCTCAAAGACTAGCAGCTATGTTTTGGCGACCTCGGTGGAACCTGGCTAAAGTGCCGCATCTCCCGCTTCGGCAGTGCGAATGCGGATCGCATCGTACATCGGCAAGACAAACAGCCGGCCGTCGCCAATTCGCCCCGTCCTGGCAGCATGGAGGATCGCCTCCTTTACCTGGTCGGAGCGATGATCCGGCACCACGACCTCGACCTTATACTTCGGCATGAAATCGTCGTGACAGTGCCCGTTGTGGTGGTGGTTCCGCGTCATGCCAGAAGGGTGCGCAGCGCTGGAGACCTTAACCTCCGAGATGGTGACGCCCTCCAATCCAATCGCCGAAAGCGCATCCCTCACTTCATCGAGTTTGAACGGCTTGATGATGGCCTCGATCTTTTTCATCGATATTAAAACGATTCTTGTCGCGAATCTTGAATGTGTGCCTTCTTGAAAAGCAACTGCTTCCTCAGCGACAACTAGTACTGCCCTTCAGAATCGAAACTCGCAGGAACTCGGGACGCAATGTCGCCCGCTGCACCGGCCTTTTCATCCGAAGAAAACCCCTCATCTCTGGTAATTGCTCCCAATGACACGCTTCGTACTTCCCCTCGCCATCCTTACCGCATCTGCGGCTTCACTTCAGGCAAACGTCACTCTACCCGCTCTGTTTTCCGATCACATGGTCCTGCAACGGGGCGTTCCCGCCACGGTCTGGGGATGGGCAGACAAGGATGAAGACGTAAGCGTTTCCATCGCGGGCCAGACGAAATCGACAAAGGCGAATGCGGATGGGAAATGGCGCTTAAAGCTGGATCCGCTCACAGTCGGGGAGCCGCAAACGATGACCGTAAAAGGGAAGAACGCCATTACCATCAACGACGTCCTGGTGGGCGAAGTCTGGCTGTGCTCCGGCCAGTCGAACATGGGCTTCCATGTGATGCAGGCCGACAATTTCCCGGCAGAAAAGGAAGCCGCCACGCATCCCAAGCTGCGAATGTTCACCGAAGCCTCCGGAGCGGCAACGCAACCGCAGGATCACGGCCGCGGAACCTGGATCGTCTGCTCCCCGGAAACCGTCGGACCCTTCTCCGCGACCGCGTACTTCTTTGGACGCGAGCTACACGACAAACTCGGAGTTCCGGTCGGCCTCGTGCATTCGTCGGTGGGCGGCACGCCAATCGAGGCGTGGACCAGCCTCGAAGCACAGAAAGACGTCCCGCAGGTGAAGTTCATTTTCGATGACTGGGAGAAGCGCACCGGCACATGGGATCCGGCAAAAGCATCGGAGAATTACAACAGGCAAAAGGCCGAGTGGCAGGAAGCCGCCGACAAGGCGAAGGCCAATGGGACAAAGCCGCCCACTCCGCCTCGGGCTCCAGTTGATCCACGCGTCGATATCCACCGCCCTGCGAATCTGTTCAACGGCAAAATCGCCCCGCTCATTCCGTACACGATCCGCGGAGCTGTCTGGTATCAGGGCGAGAGCAACGCCGATACGATCGAACGCGGCCGCGCCTACGCCACGCAACTCCCGCTCCTGGTTGCCGACTGGCGGAAGCGCTGGGGCTACGACTTTCCCGTTGCGTGGGTGCAGTTGCCGGAATTCCAGGCGCGGAGCTCAGATGGCTGGTCGCTGGTGCGAGAGGCGATGATGAAATCGCTGAGCATTCCGCACACCGGCATGGCCATCGCCCTCGGCCTCGGAACGGTGCACAACATCCATCCGCCGCATAAACAGGAGGTCGGCAAGCGCGTCGCCGCATGGGCGCTCTCAGAAGTCTATGGAGAAAAGACACCGTCGTCCGGCCCGATCTACGCGTCGAACCATGTCGATGGCAGCAATATCACGATCACTTTCACGCATGCCGACGGCGGATTGGCGGCGAAGGATGGGACGCTGAAAGGCTTCACGATCGCCGGCGAAGACAAGTCGTGGAAGCCAGCCGTCGCAAAAATCGACGGCAACAAGGTCATCGTTTCAACGCCGGACGGCTCCAAGGCCGTCGCCGTTCGCTACGCATGGGGCAGCAATCCGGAGTTCAGCCTCACCAACGGCGCGGGCCTGCCAGCATCGCCCTTCCGGACCGATAACTGGGAGATTAGCCCAACCGCACCGGTCGCGCCGGCCTCCCAGGCTGAGGCGCCGGCTCCGTGATCCTATAGGAACATTCCGCCGGAAGCTTCGAGGCGCTGGGCATTGACCCAGCGTCCTTCTTCCGAGCAAAGGAAGGCAACGACTCCGCCGATATCGCCAGGCACGCCGACCCGGCCAAGGGCCGTCTGCGAAGCGAGCATTTGGCGGGCTTCCGGGTGCTGATCGAAGAGAGGCTTGGTAAAGTCCGTTTCGATGGCGCCCGGAGCGACCACGTTGGCATTGATGCGACGCGGCCCGAGTTCCTTTGCCAGATAGCGAGTAAATACCTCGATCGCGCCTTTCATCGACGCGTAGGCCGAGTAACCGGGAATCGCAAACCGCGCCAATCCCGTGGAGGTGCAAACAATGCGCCCGCCATCGGCGATGATATTGAGAAGTCTTTGCGTCAGGAAATAGACGCCCTTGAAATGCACGTTGAAAAGCGCGTCGAAGTTCTCCTCCGTCATCTTGCCAAAAGGCGCTGACGATTCGATGCCCGCGTTGTTGATGAGAAAATCGAACTGTTTGCGCTGCCACTTCGCCTCCAGCGCCTCCACCAGGGCCGTTGCAAAACTGTCGAATTGCTTCAGGTCGGAAACATCGATCTGCATCACCGCGGCTTTTCGACCCATCGCCTCGATCTCCGCGGCAACCGACTCGGCCTCCTCCTTCCGCTGGCGATAAGTCAGGACGACATCCGCGCCGTTCTTTGCCACTTCCAGCGCGATGGTGCGTCCCAGTCCCCTGCTCCCGCCCGTGACCAATGCAATCTTGTTCGTTAGTCCATTCATATGTCTGCTCGGTTTTTCGTAGCTTTGATCCGGCGGCGTTTTTTGCCGAATCGCAGCAACCTATCCTTGATTCCGTCCGAGGCACAATACGAGTTCTTCAGGTGAGGGATAAGTCGGCAATCCCCAGCGTCGGCACCACGGCCGAACTTACTTACGCACCTTCCGACGCAATCGCCGCCTGCGGCTGCAGCAATGAAGAATCGGAATCCTCTCCCTCCACGATCAGCTCAAGATGAGGAATGCGGGAGCGGAAAGCATCGTCAATCTGGCTCCGCCCGCCGCAGGTGGAGCGGACGAGAATCCGGTGACGCGGGATCTGCGCGGATTGACAAACACGGCCCTCCGCAAGCGCAAGCGCGTTGCGAAGCAGCCAGTGGGCGATGTAATCGAAATTCTGCTGGATAGTCGTCAGCGGCGGGTCGCTATATCTGCTTGCCTCGGTATCGTTGAAGCCAATGACGCTGTAATCCTCGGGAGCTTTGAATCCGATCTTATGCATGGCAATCATGAATCGCAGCGCATGCTCGTCATCGTAACTCACTATCGAGAGATCCCCGCGATACTCCTTCCATTGCTGGACTAAGTGGTCCATCGCCCGCGCGCCCGGCTGAACCAGGCCGCATAGGCTCGGCACATTTTCGCGGGACATGTAACGGACAAACGCCGTGACCTTCTTCTCGAGGATCACGTCCCCCACAGTATCCGGGCCGATCAACGCGATCCGCTGCCGGCCAAGTGAACGGTAGTAATGGCAGACGTCTTCGACTTCAGTCGTCGAACCAAAGATCGCAGCCGACTCAAAGCAGTTATCCTCCAGCTCAGGAATGAGCGCAGCGATGCTCACCGGCAGCGGACACTTCTTTATAAAGGCGCGGGCCTGCCCTGCCATTTCGTGTGGAAACCAAGGCAGCACGAGCCCGGAGTAACCATCCTTCTGAAAGGACGCGGCCTGAAGAAGCGCGTCCTGCTGAAAATCCCGGATCCACGCGGAGCGAAGCTGCACATCCTGTTGCAAACCGGCGCGGGCCACCGACTGCAGCAGCCGGTACGCGTAGGTATTGCTATCCTGACAGACCAGAACACCGATTCGCGTTCCACGAGGCGCGACCGGGCTGCCCGTCCTCGCCACGAATGTGCCACTGCCAATCCGGCGGACAATCGTCCCCTCGTCGACCAGCCGCTTCAACGCCTTCCGAACCGTGAGAAAATTGCACCCGTAGGTCACGGCAAGATCACGCTCCGCCGGCAACCTGGCTCCGATCGGCAAGGTATCGGCCAGATGCCGGATCTCGGCCTCGATCTGCTGGTGCTTCAACTGGTGGCTGTGAATTTTCGGCCCGCCCCCTGAAAACTCCGGCGGCGAGACCTGCGCATCGGTCATCGCGGATGTATAGCACTTCAAGCGCACCTTTACAGCATTATTGTACAGGCCCGCGCGCTATTTCGTCCGAAGTGCTTTCCCTCCAAGGTCTTTCGGCAGAGAACTTTCACACAAAAACGAGCCGGATAACTCAACCGCTATAGTATAGCACTTGACACTGCTATACACCCGCTCTACGGTCGCGCGCCCTTCCGAAGCGTTGTCGAAGGTCCCCAACAGCCCAACGCGCCTGCCGCATTCATGAAAAATCGTCCCTCGAATCGTCGCCCTCTACCCTTCTGCTCCACTGCCGGACTGTCTTCGAAGCCCACGACACTGCATTCGCGCTTTTACCATCGCGCGCCGTTCCTGACCCACGCGGGATTCGCGATCGCCGCCTTGAGCGGCCTGATGTTTGGACAGACGGCGCACGCCGACGCGCTCTACTGGACGGGGATCGGAACGACCTGGGACCTGAATACGGACTGGTCGACATCCTCAACCGCCACCAATACGAATCCGATCGCGCCTCCGGGAAGCGCCGACGACGCATATTTCAACGTCTCGAGCGTCAGCACGAACCAGTCGCTCACCCTTGGCTCGTCCGATGCCGTCAACTCGCTGAACTTCATGAGCACCCCGACCACGACCTTTTCGTCGGGATCACTTACCGTCGGCTCCGGCGGAATTACGCTCAACGCAGGCGCCGGCAATGTGAGTTACAATGCAGGTATCGTGATCGGCGGATCCGAAACGTGGACGAATAACTCCACCAGTTCACTGGTCTTCAATAACTCCGGTGGTGCGATTTCCGTGGCGAATACTGCGAGCCCCATCACCCTGACGATTGCCGGGACAGGCTCGATCTCCGTCAAGAATGCCAATAGCTTCACTGATAGCGCCGGTGGTGGCATCTTTTCACTGGTCATCGCAAACGGTGGAAACCTGACGATCAACCCGGGCGCCAACAGCTACACCGGCGGCACCACGATCAAGAGCGGTTCGATCCGCTCGCAGTCCGTGAGCGGACTCGGCTCCGGCATGATCACGCTCGGCGACACCACCGGGAGCGCCACGGCGTTTCTGAACTTTGTAAATGGCGGAACGGTTGCCAATGCGATCACCGTGCAAGGCAGCGGCGCGTCCACCATTTCCATCGGAGGAACCGGCAATACCGATACTTACTCCAATACCATCACCCTGAATAACAGCACGCCGCTGACATTAACCACCACGGCAAGCAGCGGCGCCACGCCGACATTGATCTTCAACGGACTGATGACCGGCACCGGAGGGCTGGCCATGACCAAAAACGGCTCCAACCTCGGAAATCTCAACGTGGCGATCAATCACGCCAATAGTTATAGCGGCGGCACGACCGTGAATTACGGAACACTCACCGTACAAAACTCCGCCGCCCTCGGAGATTCCGGCGCTGCATTGAACCTCGCTGGCGGCACCGTGGATTTCGCGACCGACAGCACGGTGAATACTTACAACGTCACGGTCACCGGCAACACAACGATCAATTCCGACAAGGCAACGTCCGGAAGCGGCGGAATCACTCACGCGCTGGGAACTCTTACTCTTTCTGCCAACACGCTGAATATCGCAGCGGGCACCAATGTCTCGGGCGGAGCGCCCATGATTTCCTTTGGAGCAGCCGCGCTGAGCTCGACGACCGGAGCCACTTCGACCCTCAACCCGACGACCGCCGGAGTTACCCTGACGACCGTCGTTGGTTCCGCAAATGCCACAAAGACCGACACCCTGACTCTCGGCGGCTCGGCAACTACCAATAGCATCACCAGTTCCATCGGTGACGGCGCCAACGGCGGCCAGCTCGCCCTCATGCTCAACAGCACGGG
>FTCV01002636.1_pt1 | contig 10440 bp, 8 predicted proteins | sample 1639691 | NCBI WGS metagenome assembly FTCV01 (sample SAMEA3914864, study PRJEB12502) | metagenome | biome: forest; material: soil | place: USA | collected 2012-03-12 | depth 0.3 m
AGCTGCCCGTACGCGTTCGTGTCAGCTTGCGCGGGCCGCTCGCGATCAAGGCGGGCGACGAGATCACCGCGACCACGCGTCTGCTCCCGCCGCCACGACCGACCTTGCCAGGTGGCTATGATTTCGCGCGAGATTCGTTTTTCAAGCAAATCGGCGCGGTTGGTTCGATCAACGGCAAGGCCACCGTCGCTGAACCAACTTTGCCGCTTCCGCTCTGGCTGCGAGCCGCGACAGCGATCGACAGGGCGCGCAATGACCTCACGACGCGGATCGCCAATGCAATCGGCGGGCAGGAAGGTGCGCTGACAGCGGCGATGATCACCGGCAAGCGCGGCCTGATCACCGAGGATCGCAACGCCGACATGCGCGCCGCCGGCATCTACCACATCGTTTCCATCTCAGGCCTTCACATGGTTTTAGCCGCGGGCATCTTCCTGTGGCTGGTCCGGGCGGCCCTTGCGCTTTCGAGTAGCCTGACCGCGCGTTGGCCGACGAAGAAGATCGCTGCGGCAATCGCGATGATCGGCGCCATCGCCTATTGCGTCTTTTCCGGCAATGAGGTTGCGACCGTCCGCTCGCTCATCATGACGCTAGCCATCCTCGGCGCGATTCTGGTCGACCGGCCGGCGCTGTCGATGCGCAATCTTGCTATTTCGGCGATCCTTGTACTGGCGATCGAGCCGGAGGAGTTGCTCGGCCCAAGCTTCCAGATGTCATTCGCGGCCGTCGCCGGACTGATCGCCGGGTCGAAGATATGGCGGCCGAAGAACGAAGAAAGCTCGGCGGATGGCCGTGTATTTCGTCTTCTGAAGGGGATTGTCGTCTGGGCGGCTGCTTCGGTCGTCACAACCTTGATCGCGACTGCCGCAACCTCACCCTATTCGGCCTTCCATTTCCATCAGTTCAATCCTTACGGGGTGCTGGGCAATGCCGTCGCCATTCCGGTAATGGAGTTCCTGGTGATGCCGGCCTCGATTGCCGGCATTCTGCTGGTGCCATTCGGGCTCGACGGACCGATCTGGTGGCTGACAGGCATCGGCGTGCATGGTGTGCTCGACATGGCGCGCTGGATCGCAGAAATCCCGGGTGCCAGGATGACCGCGCCGGGGTTTGGCACGGCTACGATCTTCCTGTTTTCCGTTGGCTTCCTGCTGGTCGTGCTGCTGACAAGTCGGTTGCGCTGGATCGGCGTGCCCTTCCTGATTGCTTCATCATTGACCACGGTAACGGCCAAAGTACCCGATCTCTGGATCGACAGGCGTGGCGATGCCGTCGCCGTGAAGGGCAGGGACGGTCGGTTGCAAGTCTTCGGCCCCGGAGCCTCGGCTTTCACATTGAGCAACTGGCTGCCGGCGGCGGGCGATGCTCGTGTCGCCGGCGATCCATCGCTTCCCGGCACTGCCCGGTGTGACACGCTTGGCTGCACGGTGGAGTTATCCGACGGTCGTCGCCTCGCGCTTGTCCGCGAACCGCGCGCTTTCGAGGAAGATTGCCGCCGCGCCGTCATTGTTGTCTCGCCGCTTGCCGCCCCTGCCTGGTGCAAGCCGGAGATCGCCTTGCTCGACTACCGCAAGCTTGCCGAGAATGGCGCAACCCTCGCAAATCTCGAAAACGACAAGCTCTCGATCCTTTCAAGTCGCTCCGCCCAGATGGATCGACCTTGGTGGCGCGCCTTCAAGCCTTTCACGCCGCAAAGCGAAACGGCTGCATCAGTATCGCCGGATTAGGCTGACGAGCTTGCCTTGGATGCGCACGCGGTCAGGCCCGAAAATCCGGGTCTCATAGGCCGGGTTCGCCGCTTCGAGCGCGATGGAGGCACCCCGGCGGCGCAACCTCTTCAAGGTCGCCTCTTCATCATCAATCAGCGCAACGACGATGTCGCCAGTATCTGCGGTCTCCTGCTTGCGGACCAGAACAGTATCACCATCGAAAATGCCGGCCTCGATCATCGAGTCTCCGCGCACCTCCAATGCGAAATGCTCACCGTGCGACAGAAACTCCGGCGACACGCTGATCGTGTGGCTGCGGCTCTGGATGGCCGAGATTGGTGTACCGGCAGCGATCCGTCCCATGACGGGGATCGCGATCGAGCGAATCTGCTCCTCGTCGCTCGTAACGTTTCTGACCCGGCCAAGGCTGCCTTCAATGACATTCGGCGCGAAACGCTGACGCCCCGGCTTTGCATCTGGCGTGGAGGAGTCCGGCAGCTTCAGCACCTCAAGTGCCCGGGCACGATTCGGAAGACGGCGGATGAAGCCGCGTTCCTCGAGCGCGAGGATCAGGCGATGAATGCCCGATTTCGACTTGAGGTCGAGCGCCTCCTTCATTTCGTCGAAGGAAGGCGGCACACCCGTTTCCTTCAGGCGCTCGTTTATGAACCGAAGCAGTTCGCTTTGCTTGCGCGTCAGCATGATGTTCCCCGAAATCCCACCGACTCACATCGTGGCGTCTATATATAAACAAAACGGGAACATTTGTGCAAGTTCCCGTTGCGTTCATCTGATGTCCGGGAATGTGAGCCTTAGAGGCGGAGGAACTGGCAGGGGGACCCCGCCTTTACGGCTGGTGCGAAAGGCGTACGGATTACCAGCGCCTCTGCCTGCGCCAGTAACGCGACAAGGCTGCTGTCTTGGCGCGGGAAGGGGGTGACGACGACATGCCCGTCTTTGGCTGCCAGCGTCGCCCTGAGATAGTCCTGCCGCTCGTCATTTGGCGACAGATCGCAGCCGAGAATGGCAGATTCGGTTCGATCCGTTTCGGCGGCGGGATCGCCAAGCAGCGCCCGGATCAGCGGTTTCAGGAACAGCTCGGCGCAGACGATCGCGGAGACGGGATTGCCGGGAAGGCCCAGGAAAAGCATGTCGCCGAGCTTGCCAAACATCAGCGGCTTGCCCGGTCGCATCGCGATTTTCCAGAAGTCGAGGTTCAGTCCTTTGGGCTGGAGCACCTTCTGCACAAGATCGTGGTCGCCGACCGATGCTCCGCCGAGTGTGACGAAGATATCGGCCTTTTGCGCCTGCGCTCTTGCGAGGCTCGCTTCCAGCGCCGCCGCCGTATCGCCAGCAATGCCAAGGTCGATCGCCTTGCCGCCCGATGCCTCGACCAGCGCCGCAACTGTGAAACTGTTGGACGCCACAATCTGCGACGGGCCGATTACCTGGCCGGGTTGCACCAATTCGTCGCCTGTCGCTAGCAATGCGACGCGCGGCTGCCGGACAACAGGTAGAACGGGGTGGTTCATCGAGGCGGCAAGCGCCAGATGGCGCGGCGCAAGATGCGTTGCCGCCTTCAGCAGTATATCGCCTTCGCGAAAATCTCCGCCGCTTGGCCGTACGAACCGGCCCAACGGCTCGCCTTGCTTGGCGGTGATTATATCACCGTCGCGATCGGCATTTTCCTGGATCAATATTGTGTCGGCGCCCGCAGGTACGGGTGCGCCGGTGAAAATGCGGATGGCCTCACCGGCCTTCAGTTCGCCGGCAAAGGCGTGGCCCGCCGCGCTTTCTCCGACGACATGCAGCCGCGAGCCCGCGCCGAGATCGGCGGCTCGAACGGCGTAGCCATCCATGGCGGAGGCGTCGAATGGCGGCTGGCTTCGCTTTGCCGACAGATCGGAGGCGAGCATGCGGCCGGCAGTTTGCGACAGCGCGACCGTTTCCGCTTCAAGCGGCTTGGTCACACTGGCGATGATCAGGCGCAGGGCTTCATCGACCGGCATCAGGCTCATCAGGAAGCTCCGCTCGAATAATCCCCGGATTTGCCGCCGCTTTTCTCGATCAGGCGAATGCCCTCGATCGCCATGCCGCGGTCGACGGCCTTCGCCATATCGTAGATCGTCAGGCAGGCAACCGAGGCGGCGGTCAGCGCTTCCATCTCTACGCCGGTCTGGCCGGACAGTTTGGCGGTCGCTGTAACGACCAGTCCGGGCAATTGGTCGTCGAACTCGATATCGACGCCGATCTTGCTAAGCAGCAGCGGGTGACAAAGCGGGATCAACTCATGCGTCCGTTTCGCCGCCATGATGCCAGCGATCCGCGCGACGCCGATGACGTCGCCCTTCTTCGCTGCGCCTTCGCGGATCATCGCCAGCGTGGCGGGCAGCATGCGGACACGGCCTTCCGCCTTGGCAGTGCGCTGAGTGATCGCCTTGTCGCCCACATCGACCATATTGGCCGAGCCGGTTTCGTCGAGATGGGTGAGACGAGCCATGGCCTAGCCGTTCAGCAGGGAATGCGTTGCAGCGGCCACATCGGCCTGGCGCATCAGACTCTCACCGACCAGGAAAGTCTTCACGTTCGATTGCGCCAATGACCGGCAATCGGCGTTGGTGAAGATGCCGCTCTCGCTGACCAGCAGCACATTGTCCGGCACCATCGGTGCGAGCTTGCGCGTCACATCCAGCGAAACCTCAAAAGTCCTGAGGTCGCGGTTGTTGATGCCGATCAGCTTCGATGGCAGGCGCAGCGCGCGCTCCATTTCGTCTGCATCATGGACTTCGACCAGTGCATCCATGCCGAGCGCGTGAGCTGCGCCGATCAGATCGCTTGCAAGGGCATCGTCGACGCTCGCCAGAATCACCAGAATACAATCCGCGTCCCAGGCGCGCGCTTCGTAGACCTGATAGGTGTCGAACAGGAAATCCTTGCGCAGCGCCGGCAGGTTGGTGGCATTTCGCGCTGTGGTCAGGAATTCGGGCGCGCCTTGGAAGGATGGCGCGTCGGTCAAGACGGAAAGGCAGGCTGCGCCGCCTTTCTCATAAGCCCGAGCCAAGGAGCCAGGCTCAAAATCCTCGCGGATCAGGCCTTTCGACGGGCTAGCTTTCTTCACCTCGGCAATCAGGCCGAATTTTGCGTCGGCATGCTTGGCCTTCAGCGCCCCGGCAAATGCACGCGGAGCCTCTGCGTCGCGAATACGGGCCTGCAACTCGGCCAGCGGCGTCTGGCTCTTGGCGGCGGCAATTTCTTGCCGTTTGTAGGTCTCGATGCGCGAGAGAATGTCACTCATTCTCAAAACCTGTTGGAGACAGCGATCAGCTTGTCCAAGGTGGCGCGCGCGGCGCCGCTGTCAATCGCCGCAGCTGCCTGCGTCGCGCCATCCTTCAGGGAGGACGCTTTTCCGGCGACCAGAAGGCCAGCGGCTGCGTTCAGCACGGCGATATGACGGTAAGCCGTCTTCTCGCCGCCGAGAACCGCGCGCAAGGCGGCGGCATTGGTCTGGGGATCGCCGCCCTTGAGTTCTTCAAGCGTCGTGCGCGGTACTCCCGCATCGTCGGGCGTTACGGAGAATTCTGTGATCTTGCCGTGATCGAGTTGCACGACCTTGCTGGGGCCGGTCGTCGTCAGCTCATCCAGCCCGTCAGTGCCGTGAACGACCCAGACGAAATCCGAGCCAAGATTGCGCAATGTTTCAGCGATTGGCTTCTGCCAGCCTTCGGCAAAGACGCCGAGCACCTGGCGTTTGACGCCGGCCGGGTTGGTCTGCGGCCCGAGCAGGTTGAAGATCGTCCGCGTGCCGAGCTCCACACGAACTGGCCCAACATGCCGCATCGCCGCGTGATGGGTCTGCGCGAACATGAAGCCGACGCCGGCTTCCTTCAAGCAAGCCTCGACGCCCTCTTTCGCCATACCGTGCTTCACGCCAAGCGCCGTCAGCACATCGGCGGCACCCGAAAGCGATGAGGCGGCACGGTTGCCATGCTTGGCGACCGTGATGCCGCAGGAGGCCGTGATGATCGCTGCAAGCGTCGAGACGTTCCAGGTGCCGGCCTGGTCGCCACCGGTGCCGACGATATCGATCGCGCCTTCCGGCGCGTCGACCCGAAGCATCCGCGCCCGCATGGCGCGCACCGCACCGGTCATTTCATCGACCGACTCGCCGCGCACACGTAGCGCCATCAGGAAGGCGCCGGCCTGCGCCGGCGTCGACTCGCCCGATAGAATGGTCTCGAAGGCGCTTTCGGCCTCGACCGCGGACAGGCTTGCGCCGGTCGCGACCTTGGCGAGGAGAGGCTTGAACGCAATGCTCACGAATTGAACTCCCCAGCGTTGCCGTCTCAGGCGGCTTTCGCTTGCCGGCGCGTGTTCCAGTCGCCAGCCAGTTGCAGAAAATTACGGATGATCGCGCCGCCATGCTCGGAAGCGATGCTTTCGGGATGGAATTGGACGCCATGAACGGGATGCGAGCGGTGCGAAACCGCCATGATGAGGCCGTTGTCGCTGCTTGCCGTCACATGCAGGTCGGCCGGGCAAGTCGCCTTGTCGACGACGAGCGAGTGATAACGCGTGGCGTCGAAATCCGCGTTGATGCCGCGAAACAGCGTCTCTCCCGAGTGCCGGATCTTCGAAACCTTGCCGTGCATCGGCGCGGTGCGGACGACATTGCCGCCATAGACCTGCCCGATGGCCTGGTGGCCGAGACAGACGCCGAGGATCGGAATCTCGCGGCCAGCCTGTTCGATCAGGTCGCAGCAGACGCCGGCTTCGTTCGGCGTGCAGGGGCCCGGCGAAAGCACGAAGGCATCAGGCCTCCGATCTAGCAGCGCCGCAACAGTCGACTGATCGTTGCGCACGACATCGATCCTGGCGCCGCAACCACCGATCAGGTGAACGAGGTTCCAGGTGAAGGAGTCGTAATTGTCGATCAGGACGATATGCATGGCTTCTTCCATGAAACGGCAAGCGGCCTCCGTCAACAGCCCGCCGGTTCTTTCGATCTACTGCCGCCGCTCGCTGCGGCTAGCAAAACGCACCGCTTCTTCCGCCGCGCGGAACAGGGCCTTCGCCTTGTTGATGCATTCCTGCTGCTCTGAGGCAGGGTTGCTGTCATGCACGATGCCGGCGCCGGCCTGGACATGCATCATGCCGTCTTTGACGATCGCGGTGCGCAGCACGATACAGGTATCGAGCGCGCCATCCGCACCGAAATAACCGATGCAGCCGGCATAGGCGCCGCGCTTGTCCTTTTCCAACTCGTCGATGATCTCCATGGCGCGCACCTTCGGCGCACCGGAGACCGTGCCGGCCGGGAAACCCGCGATCAGCGCATCGATCGTATCGTGCTTGCTGTCGAGTCGGCCCTCGACATGCGAAACGATGTGCATGACCTGGCTGTAATATTCGAGGAAGAACTTGTCGGTCACGGTTACGGAGCCGATCTCGCTGACGCGGCCGACATCGTTGCGGCCGAGATCTAGCAGCATCAGGTGCTCGGCGCGCTCCTTCGGGTCAGCGAGCAGCGACTCGGCATGCGCTTGATCTTCATGCGGCGTCGCGCCACGTGGCCGCGTCCCGGCGATCGGCCTGATCGTGACCTTGCCGTCCCGCACACGCACCAGGATTTCGGGGCTCGAACAGACGACCTGGAAGCCGCCGAAATCGAGGAACGACAGGAAGGGCGAGGGGTTAACCCGACGAAGCGCCCGATATAGCGAGAACGGCGGTAAGCTGAACGGTGTGTCGAAGCGCTGCGACAGCACGACCTGGAAGATGTCACCGGCAAGGATATATTCCTTCGCCTTCGCCACCATCTCCAGAAACTCGGTTTCCGCCGTATTCGACTGCGACGGCTGGATCGCCGGCGTATCAGCGCTGATCGCGTTAGCGTCGTGGGGCAGGGCGCCTTCGATTGCCGCAACCGTTCGCTCGATCCTCTCGACGCCTGCCTCATAGGCCGCCTTGGCGCTGCGCCCAGCTTCCGGACGAACGGGCGTAACGATGACGATCTCGTCCTTCACCGCGTCGAAAATCACGATGACGGTTGGCCGGATCAGCAATGCATCTGGAACGCGGATCGGATCGGGCTTCGACGCCGGCAAGCGTTCCATCAGCCGGACCATGTCGTATCCGAGATAGCCGAAGACGCCGGCCGACATCGGCGGCAGATCGTCAAGGTCCGGAATCGCCGATTCCGCGATCAGCGCGCGCAACGACAGGAGTGGCTGCTCCTCGCACGAAACGAAAGCATCCGGATCGATCGCTGGCCGCCGGTTGATCGCAGCCTGGCCGTTTTCACAACGCCAAATCACGTCCGGCGCCAGTCCGATCATTGAATATCGGCCGCGAACGGCACCGCCCTCGACCGATTCCAGCAGGAAGGAAGCGCCTTGGCCAGCCGCGACTAGCTTCAAATAAACCGAAACCGGGGTTTCGAGATCAGAAACGAGGCGAGTGGAAATGACGCTCGCCTGCTGCCGTTCGTAGCGCGCCGCCACTTGTTCATAGGGCGGGGCGAGGGTCATTGGTCGGCGTCGGCGCCACCGGTGGCGAGCCGGAAAGCACGTTCGTTGATCGTCACGCCAATATCGGTTTGAATCTTGCCTACATATTGCGTCAGCAAGTCGTCAGCCATCGCGGTTTCAAGCTGTCGCTTCAGCGGATCGTCGGTAACCGCTTCGCGCGGCGGAACCTTGATCGAGGTCAACTGGAAAACCAACCGGTCGCGGCCATTCGCGGCGAGGCTATCACCAAATTCATTGAGCTTCGTGGCGAAGGCGGCGGTCGCGGCGTTCTGCCCGACATTGCCCGGCTTGGCGCGTGTCAGGCCATCAGCCTGCTCTACCGCGCTGTTCATCTGCCAGGCGGCCGATTCGAGCTTCTCGCCACCGCGAAGCGCCTTAAGAACCTCTGCCGTCTTTTCCGAAAGCTTCTTTGCGGTCTCGTCATCCTTCCAGTCCGCGAGGACGCGGGGTTTCACCTCGTCGAAGCTCTGCTCGCGGGCGTGATCGACATTGCCGATCTCGAACCAGACCCAACCATTGTCCCGTGTCCGCAGCGCATCGTTATCCACGCCAACATCGGAGGCGAAGATCGCCTTTAGCGTTTCGGCCGTATCGGGAATGCCCGCAATCGGCGTTCCGGAGCGATCCTGACCGTTTGCGTCGGTCGCGTCGATCTGGCGCGGCGTCAGCTTGAGATCGCTTGCAATCTCTGTGAGAGTCTTGCCGCTGGCGCGCTGATCTTCGATCTTGTCATGCAGCGCCGTGACCTTGTCGCGGACAGCCTTGTCGGCCGCAAGCTTCCTCGCCGCAACCGAAGCCCTGAGTGTATCCTTGACCTCGTCAAAGGGGCGAAGATTTGCTGGCTCGATCTTGGTGACGCGCAGGATGACGGTGCCGAATTGACCCTTCACCGGCGCACTCGCGCCGCCTTCAGGCAATTTGAAAGCTGCTTCTGCGATCGCCTTGTCGAAAATCTCGTTCTCCGCCTTGGCGCCAAGCGTGATGTCCGCGTCGGAGAGCTTTCGGTCGGCGACCAGTTGATCGAAGGGAGTCGAGGCAGCAGCCTGCGCTTCGGCGTCGCTCTTGAATGATATCTGCTGGATTGTGCGCTTTTCCGGCGTACCGAGGCGGCCGGTCTTGGCTTCTTCGTTATAAGCGGCCTGCAACTCCGCATCACTGACGCTGACTTCGCCGGCGAAGTCGCGTGGAGAGAGCGAAAGCAGCGTCACCTTGCGGAACTCGGATGCGCGATACGCGCCTTTGCGGCCTTCGAAAAAGGCCTTCAGCGTTGCGTCGTCCGGCGTTGCGATGTCGCCTGCCGAAGATACTGGCACCGTGACATAGGCGATGCTGCGTTCTTCGTTGCGGTAGCGATTGACGGCGTCCAGCCAGGCCTGCGGCGCCGTAATGCCGCCTGCTAGGCCTTCGATGATCTCGCCGCGCTCGGTAGCCCGCGCCTGCTGACGCAGGAACTGGCCTTCGTTCTGGCCGGATTGCCGCAGATACTCGTTGAAGCCGTCACGATTGAACGTTCCGTCCGGCTTCTTCATCGAAGGCTCGTCATACAGGGCCCTGGCGATCGTCTGCTCGGAAATCGAAAGTCCGAGCGATCGGGCGCGTTCATCGAGAACAGCTTCGTTGATCATCCGCTGCAGTACCTGCCGGTCGATCCCGAACATGCGCGCCTGATCGTTGGTAATCACGCGCCGCGATTGCTGCGAAAGCCGCTGAATCTCGTTCGTATAGGCGAGCCTTAAAGGCTCCACGCCGATCTCGGTGTGCCCGACCGTTGCGACGGTATTCGAGCCATAGCCGGTAAAGACGTTGCCGATGCCCCAGATCGCGAACGAAATGATGAGGATGCCGAAAAACACCGAAATGACGATGCGGCCAAGCCAGTTGCTGGCGGCGGTACGCATTCCTGAAAGCATGGCGAGCGCGCAAACCTTATATAAGCGGGGAAACGCTCCCCGAAAGCGGAGGCTGTCTTATAGGGACCGCCTTTGCCATGGGCAATACATCTTGCAAGCCATGATTTTGAGGCGGAAAGGCGGCTGATCCTGCGTTGCGACGCTCCTCGCTGCGTGCTACCGGCCACCGATCCATTTGCCACGGGAAACATCATGACCGACAGCCGCCCACGTCCACTCGTCGCCGGAAACTGGAAGATGAATGGCTTGAAGTCCTCTATCCGCGAGTTCGGGGGCATGGCCGAGGGTTATGAC
>FTCV01000465.1_pt1 | contig 10429 bp, 10 predicted proteins | sample 1639691 | NCBI WGS metagenome assembly FTCV01 (sample SAMEA3914864, study PRJEB12502) | metagenome | biome: forest; material: soil | place: USA | collected 2012-03-12 | depth 0.3 m
AGGCGCGCATGCGGCCATCACGCAATTCCTCGACGATGGCTTCGATGGCTATGCGACAAAGCGTGATCGCCCTGACCAAGCGGGGACGTCACGGCTCTCGCCTTTCCTGCGATTCGGTCAGATATCGCCTCGCCAGATCCGGCAAAGCGCGCATGCAGCCGTCGAGTCCGGTCAATCCACCGCCTCCAATCGCGACCTCGAAGTTTTCTGCAAAGAACTGGGGTGGCGCGAATTTTCCTATCACCTGCTGTTTCATCACCCCGACCTCGCCACCAAGAATTTCCATGCGAAATTCGACGCGTTTCCATGGCGCGAAGATCAGAAAGGTCTGCAAGCATGGCAGAAGGGACAGACGGGGTATCCGATTGTCGACGCCGGCATGCGGCAGCTCTGGCGAACGGGCTGGATGCACAACCGCGTCCGCATGGTTGCTGCCTCCTTCCTGATCAAGCATCTGCTGATCGACTGGCGACTTGGCGAGGAATGGTTCTGGGATACGCTGGTCGATGCCGATCCGGCCAATAATCCGGCGAGCTGGCAATGGGTGGCAGGCTCCGGCGCGGATGCCGCTCCCTACTACCGAATCTTCAATCCGGTATTGCAGGGCGAGAAATTCGATCCTGACGGCGATTACGTCCGCGAATTCGTGCCGGAACTGGCGAAGCTCCCGAATGAGTTCATCCACAAGCCCTGGACCGCCTCCGAGGATGTGCTGAAGAACGCTGGCATCCAGTTGGGCAGAGACTATCCCGAACCGATCGTCGATCATGGCAAGGCGCGCAATCGCGCCCTAGCCGCTCTCAAAACAACCAATGCAGCGGATGACAAGTGAGCCGGCCTTCATCCACATGCCTTCGCCGCCCGTAACTTGAAAGAGCATCCTACAGGCGGGGCAAGATCACATGCGGGTAGCAGTCATCGGAACGGGCATTGCAGGCAATTCCGCTGCATGGGCGCTTGCCCGCTCGCCGCATGTTTCCAAGCTTTGCGTCTATGAGAAGGATGGTCGGACCGGCGGTCATAGCGCCACCGTGACGATTGACTACGATGGCACGCCGATCGCGGTCGATACCGGCTTCATCGTTTATAACGAACTCAATTATCCCAACCTGACGGCGCTGTTCAAAGCCATCGATGTCGAGACATTAGCGAGCGACATGAGCTTCGCCTTCTCGCTCGATCGGGGCCGCTTCGAATGGTGCGGCTCGACGACCGCGGTGATCAACAGTCTCTTTGCGCAGCGTCGGAACATCGCATCGCCCCGCTACCTCAAGATGCTGGTCGAGATCGTCCGCTTCAATCGCGTTTCCGTGGACGATCATCGCAATGGCCGGCTCGCCGGCCTCTCGCTCGGCCAATACATCAGCGGGCGCGGATTTTCGGACTATTTTCGCGACCGCTACATCGTTCCGATGGGCGCGGCGATCTGGTCGACACCGGCCAACGACATGCTGCAATTCACGGCCGAGAATTTCATCGCTTTCTTCGATAACCACAAGCTGCTGCAATGGGAGCGGCCGATCTGGCGCACCGTAGCCGGTGGCAGCCGGCAATATGTCGACAAGCTGACCACATCGTTTCGCGATCGGATCAGGACCGATACGCCGGTCATCCGCATCACCCGGTCCCAAGACAATGTCCTGGTCGAGGACGCGAATGGCGGCGCCGAGCGTTTCGACCATGTCGTCATTGCGGCTCATTCTGATCAGGCGCTCGCCATGCTGGGCGATCCAAGCGCACGGGAACACGAATTGCTTTCCAGCGTCCGGTATCGGCCCAACACTGTCTATCTGCATCGCGACCCGGCACTCATGCCGAAACGGCGGCGCGCCTGGGCCGCTTGGAATTTCCTGAAGGATGGTGATGACGGCGATCGGGACGCGACGGTCAGCTACTGGATGAACGCCTTGCAAGGCATCGACAAATCAAAGCCGCTCTTCGTGACACTCAATCCGAAGGAGCCACCTGCTCCTCACCTTACGTTCGGGGTCTATTCCTACGCGCATCCGCAATTCAACGGCCCGGCATTCCGCGCCCAGCGCGAACTCGACACCATCCAAGGACGTAATCGGACATGGTTCTGCGGCGCATGGACAGGCTACGGTTTTCACGAGGACGGCCTGGCGTCGGGCCTGTCCGTCGCTGAAAGCCTCGGCGCGCGCATTCCCTGGCGCAGCGAAATCGAGCATTTCGAGCAGGCCGCTGAATGACAGGGTCGGCTCTATTTCCACCTCCCAAGGCGACTGCCGGCCTTTATATCGGCCAGGTGATGCATGCCCGCATGAAGCCGAAGGTGCATCGCTTCCAGTATCGGGTCTTCACGCTTTTGATCGATATCGATCGCCTGACCGAAGCTGGCAAACTCAGCCGTTTCTTTTCGATCGGCCGCTTCAATCTGCTGTCGTTTCGCGAAGCGGATCACGCCAGCAGAGGCCGCCCTCTCCGCTCCCAAATCGACGAATTGCTGCGCGAAGCCGGCTGCAGCACTCACGCTACACGTGTCCTGCTACTCTGCTACCCGCGCGTCCTTGGCTTCGTGTTCAATCCGATCTCGGTCTATTTCGCCTATGCCGAAAATGGTGAATTGCTGGCGCTGATCTACGAGGTGCGCAACACCTTTGGCGAGATGCACAGCTACGTCGCGCCCGTTGTTAAAGGCGAGTTGACCGAAGCCGGCATTCGACAGGAGCGCGAAAAACGCTTCTACGTCTCGCCTTTCCTCGACATGCCGATGCGCTACCATTTCCGTATCCGGCCTCCAACGGAGCAAATCGCTCTGCGCATCCTGGAAACCGACAGCGAAGGCCCCATCCTTGCTGCAACTTTCAACGGTTTGCGAAGCGAATTGACGGCATGGACAATTCTGAAAACCTTGATTGAATTGCCTTTCATGACCCTCAAGGTGGTTGCCGGCATCAATTGGGAAGCGCTGAAACTATGGATGAAAGGTGTGCGTATCTATCGGCGCCCTGAACCACCGGAACGCGCCAGTTTCGGAGACGGCGGCAACCGGAACAGGCTTTCAGACGCTACGGGGACGCAATGAGCGATATCGCCATATCCAGATCTACGAGTGGACAGCCGGAATTGGTGACCGCGGAGACCGTCGCTCATCGGCTTGACGGTGTGCCCTTCCTGGCGCGCAAGGCCTTCGCTTTCGCGGCTCGAATCCAGAGGGGATGCCTGACCGCCATCCTTCCCGACGGCCGACGACTGCTGTTTCGCGGCTCGCAGTCGGGCCCATCGGCAGAAATGGTCATCCGCGATTACGGTTTCGCGCGACGCTTCGTCAGCGGCGGCGATGTCGGCATTGGCGAGAGCTATATTCGCGGCGAATGGGACAGCCCGAACATCACCGATTTTCTGAATCTCTTCAGCGTCAACCATGAGCTGATTCAGAACATGCTTGGCGACAGGCCTTGGAATCGCTGGATTCAGCGCTTCCGCCACTGGCTCAATCGCAACACGAAGAAACAGGCGCGCAAGAACATCCACGCGCATTACGACCTCGGCAACCGGTTCTACGAAGCCTGGCTCGACCGGACGATGACCTATTCCTCGGCGATTTTCGCGCCGGGCGACCGTGATCTTTCCTCCGGCCAGACGCGGAAATATCGCGCACTGGCGACAGCCCTCGACCTGAAACCCGAGCATCATGTGCTTGAAATCGGCTGTGGCTGGGGTGGTTTCGCGGAATATGCGGCCAGGGAGATCGGCTGCCGCGTCACGGGCCTGACGATTTCGGAGGAGCAGTTCGTCTATGCGCAGAAGCGCATGCAGGAGGCAGGCCTTTCAGATCGCGTGACGCTCAAGCTGCAGGACTACCGCGATGAGCGCGGCATCTATGACCGGATCGCCTCGATCGAGATGTTCGAGGCGGTCGGCGAGCAATATTGGCCGATCTATTTCGACCAGCTCCGAGACCGGCTTCGCCCCGGCGGCGCGGCAGGCTTGCAGATCATCACGATTCAAGACCGGTTCGCGGATACCTATCGCCGAGAAATCGACTTCATCCGCCGATACATTTTTCCGGGCGGGATGTTGCCTTCACCGGGCGCACTCGCTTCGCTTGCCCGCGATGCCGGCTTGAATCTGTCGGGCGAGAAGATTTTCGGGCACGACTATGCAGCGACTTTGGCGCAGTGGCGCGACAGTTTCCTCAACGCCTGGCCGACACTGCAACCGCTTGGGTTCGACGAACGCTTTAAACGGCTCTGGGAGTATTATCTTTCCTATTGCGAGGCAGGATTCCTGTCCGGCAACATCGATGTGCGCCAGCTTGTCTACCAGCGTAACTAGGATGGCCTCTGGACAGCGTGGAAACCATGTTGTCCCGCCCGCGATAGGCGCGCGGGCAGTCTGATGCGTAAAACCAGCCCAAACGGCTCAGCGGCCGTTTCTGTGCGTCTCAAATTTTGGCGATCCGATCGAAAGCCATCAAGCGTTCTAGCAACGCCGGCATCTCGGCAAGCGGAACCATGTTGGGACCATCGGAAGGGGCCTTGTCCGGCTCCTGATGCGTCTCGATGAAGACGCCGGCGACGCCAACCGCGACGGCGGCGCGCGCTAGCACCGGCACGAACTCGCGCTGACCGCCTGAAGACGCGCCCTGCCCGCCCGGCTGCTGCACCGAGTGCGTCGCATCAAAGATCACCGGCGCGCCAGTCTGCGTCGCCATGATCGGCAGAGAGCGCATATCCGACACAAGCGTATTGTAGCCGAAGGACGCACCACGCTCGGTCAGCATGACATTGGGGTTGCCGGCGCCCGTAATCTTCGCCGCGACATTCTTCATGTCCCAAGGCGCCAGGAACTGACCTTTCTTGACATTTACCACCTTGCCGGTCTGCGCCGCCGCGATCAGCAGATCGGTCTGGCGACAGAGGAAGGCCGGAATCTGGAAGACGTCGATGACGTCCTGCAAAGGCGCACACTGACTAGACTCATGAACGTCCGTTAGCGTCGGCAGGCCGAGTTCCTTTCGAATGCGGCCGAAAACCGGATGGGCCTTTTCCAGGCCAAGGCCGCGCGCGGCGCTGCCGCTGGTGCGGTTCGCCTTGTCGAATGAGGTTTTATAAATCAGCCCGATATCGAGCTTCGCACACAGCTCCTTGAGCCGCCCAGCCATATCGAGCGCGTGCTGCTCGCTCTCCATCTGGCAAGGGCCGGCGATCAGGCTCAACGGCAGGTGATTGCCGAAACGGACGTCGCGGACCGAAACAATCGGATTGGCTTTGACTGCGATATCATCGTCCAACGGGTACAATCCTTTTGCTCATACGCCTTCAACAAACATCAGGCGTCTTTCCAACGCGCCGCGGCGAATTTCAAGCGCAACCGCGTATTCAGGAGAGCCATACCATTTGCTTGCAGTCGGCATATCCGGAAACTCGACGATGATAATCGCCCGCGACGTCGGCTCGCCTTCGACGACCTCGACCGCACCGCCGCGCGCCAGATAGCGGCCGCCATAGCGCGCGATGGTCTCGGCCGCCAGCTCCCGGTAACGCTTCACGCGCTCCTGATCAAGGAACTCGACTTCGGAAATCACATAGGCGGCCATCTGCATCCCCTGTTTCAAAGCAGGAGAAATAGGGCGGTCAGGGCGCGATGAAATGCGGCACGAAGCGCGCCATATTGGTGGTGATGGGCGTGTCGTCCTCGCGCAGGCAGATGCCGGCAGGTTCAGAAGCGACGACCCAACTGCCGATGATGAAATAGCCACCGCCGAGCTTCGGGATGCGGGTGGCCTTCTGGACGATATAACCTTCGGCACCATAGGGTCCGTCGGCGCGCTGCACCTCCTGCCCCGATGAGATCAGCGAGATATTCGCGCCCTCGCGCGAGTAGAGCGGCTTGCGGACGATATCGCCGGAAAGATCGGCCTGCTTGTCGTCCGCGAAATAGGCCGGAAGCAGGTTCGGGTGCCCGGGCGCCATCTTCCAGAGCAGCGGCAGCAATCCCTTGTTCGACAGGATCGATTTCCAGGCCGGCTCGACGAATTGCGTGCCGCAGCCGGGAATCGATGAGCCAAACTCTTCTCGGAACAGCCATTCCCAGGGGTAGAGCTTGAAGAGCGTGTTGATCGAATTTTCGTCCACATCGACGAACTTGCCGTCCTTCAGGCCGATATCCTCGACGAACAGGATAGTCGTTTGTTTGCCGGCCTGCCGCGCGCATTCCGCAAGATAATTGACGGTGCCGAGATCCTCGGCGCTGTCCTTGGCGCAAGTCAGGTGAAGATGATACGAGCCGCCTCGCTTGAGCTGTTTCAGCCCCTCGACCAGCTTCTCATGGAGCGAGTTGAACTGGTCGGCGCCTTTCGGGAGCACACCCGCCTCGCGCTGATCTTCGAGCCAGACCCATTGCGCGACCGAACTTTCGAGTAAAGCGGTTGGCGTATCAGCGTTGTATTCCAGTAGCTTGGCCGGGCCGTAACCGTCATAGGCAAAGTCGAAGCGGCCGTAGAGATTGCGGTGCCCGCGCACCCAACTGTCTTCGAGCACCGGCCAGAACTGTTTCGGAATGGCCAGCTTGGTCAGCACCTCTTCGTCCTTGATGACGCGGCCGACGAAATCGAGGCACATCTGCTCGATCTCGGCGGTCGGCGCTTCGAGGTCTTCCTCGATCTCCCGCAAGGAGAACACATAGGCCGCGCTTTCATCCCAGTAGCGGCCCTCTTCGGGCGTATGGAAGTCGAACCCGATCTCCTCAAGCCGTTTCGGCCCGTTCGGGCGCGGGGGAACGCTTTGTCGCTGCATCAGCTCGACACCCCCATGCTGTGGCCGGTACTACCGAAACCGCCGCGCGAAACCGTGCTGCTGCTACTGCTGGACCCGCTATAGCCGCTCGAACCCCATCCGGAATAAGAGTGATAACCACTGCTGCTGCTAGAGCTTCTGTTTCGATAGGCGGTGCATTCCTGGTCCTGCTGCGGGGTCCGGACAGGATTGTCGCAATAGGCGGGGCGGCTTGGATAAGACAAGTAGGTAGCGCCCGCGACCAGTCCCGCGGCACCGAGTGCGATGGCGGAGGAGCGCTTCACCGCTTCCTCCTTAGAGCGCCATGGACGCGGAATTCAACATGCCGGCGACAATCGCCACGCTTGCCAGCATCGTCGCGACTGCCGTGTTATTGCCGGCGATCTGCGACGACAAATCCTTGAAGAAGCAGCGACACAGCAGATAAACCAGCCACTGAACGATGGCCGCGATGGTCGCCCAGACGACGCAGTCGAGGACACTCGACGACTGCCCGATAACGCGATCGAGCGGGATGGAAAAGCCGATCAGGTTACCGCCGAAAGCAATCGCAGCGGCAAGATTGCCGGATTTGATCAGCGAAAGCTCGTTATGCGGTGTCAGCTTGCAATAGACGACAGCGAAAATGACGGTGAGCAGACCGCCAACGCAGACATACATCAGAAAAGGAGGCAGACCAGTCAGTAACGATGCGATTCCGCCCAACGTAGCCCCCTGCCCGATGCATTCTTGTCAGACCAGTCTACTCTGCTCCACGGCCGCTGCAATAAAAGAAGAGAACAATGGATGCGGCTCCAGTGGTCTCGACTTGAGCTCGGGATGGTATTGCACACCGATGAACCAGGGGTGGTCCGGGTATTCGATGGTTTCCGGCAGAAGACCGTCCGGCGAGGTGCCGCTGAACGAGAGGCCACAGCTTTCCAGGCGCTCGCGATAGTCGGTGTTGACCTCCCAGCGATGCCGATGGCGCTCATGGATCGTAGAGGAGCCGTAGATGGAGGCGATCTTCGAGTTGCCTGACAGCTTCGCCTCATAGGCGCCGAGCCGCATGGTGCCGCCGAGATCGCCGCCAGCCGCGCGCTCCTCGAGTTGGCCGCCACTCATCCATTCGGTCATCAGGGCAACGACCGGCTCTGGCGTCGGGCCGAATTCGGTTGAGCTTGCATCTTCGATGCCGGCCAGATTTCTCGCCGCTTCGATGCAGGCCATCTGCATGCCGAAACAGATGCCGAAATAGGGCACCTTGCGCAGGCGGGCGAAGGTTGCCGCCTTGATCTTGCCCTCTGCGCCACGGACGCCGAAACCGCCCGGCACCAGGATGCCATGGACATGTTCCAGATGCGGCGTGGGGTCTTCCTTCTCGAAAATCTCACTTTCGATCCAGTCGAGATGCACATCGACGCCGTTGGCGACGCCACCATGGCTCAGCGCTTCGATCAGCGACTTATAGGCATCCTTCATGCCCGTATACTTGCCAACCACCGCAATGGTGACGCTGCCTTCGGGATTACGAATCGTATCGACGAGCTTTTCCCAGCGCTCGACATTGGGCGCAGGCGCCGCATCGATGCCGAAAGCCGCTAGCACTTCGCGATCAAGGCCCTCGGCGTGATAGGAGAGCGGCACCGCATAGATGTGATCGATATCGCGCGCTTCGATCACGGCGCTCGGACGCACGTTGCAGAATAGCGCGAGCTTGCGCCGTTCGCCATCCGGAATCGGCCGGTCGCAGCGGCAGAGCAGGATATCGGGCTGGATGCCGATCGAACGCAAAGCTTGCACCGAATGCTGCGTCGGCTTGGTCTTCAGCTCGCCGGCGCTCGGGATGTAGGGCAGTAGCGTCAGATGAATGTACACGGCGTTGCCGCGCGGCAGGTCGTTCTTGAGCTGGCGGATCGCCTCGAAGAAGGGCAAGCCTTCGATATCGCCAACGGTGCCGCCGACCTCGACGAGCACGAAGTCGAAGCCTTCATTGCCCTCGGTGACGAAGTTCTTGATCGCGTCGGTGACGTGCGGGATCACCTGAACAGTCGCGCCGAGAAAATCGCCGCGCCGTTCCTTGGCGATGATCTCCTGATAGATCCGGCCCGTCGTGATGTTGTCGCGCTTGTTCGAGGAGCGGCCGGTAAAGCGCTCGTAATGCCCAAGATCGAGATCGGTTTCGGCGCCGTCATCGGTCACGAAGACTTCGCCGTGCTGATACGGGCTCATCGTGCCCGGATCGACGTTCAGGTAGGGGTCGAGCTTGCGGAGCCGCACGGAATAACCGCGCGCCTGCAACAATGCACCGAGAGCGGCGGAAGCGAGGCCTTTGCCAAGCGAGGAAACCACGCCGCCGGTTATGAAAACATAGCGTGCCATGGGATTTCACCTCTAAAGCCCAATGCTCGATTCGCCTAGCGAAACGATGCCAGCCCCAAATAAAAACGGTCGTGATCCACAAGGGATCACGACCTCGTTTTTGCTGAAATGAAGAAACTAGTTCTTCGGAGCGGTCGGCGCGGAAGGCGTCGGCAGCGATGGCGCTGACGGAGGCGCCGGCGGTGCGCTCTGGTTCTGCAAGCCCTTCAACTGATCAAGCAATCCACCGGAGCCTTGCGCTGGAGCGGTCGATCCGGCCGGAGCTACGCTATCGATCACGGACTGCGGCGCCCTTGAAACGCCGGCGAGTACCGAAAGCGCAAGGCTCGTCAGGAAAAACAGGGTGCCAAGGATCGCCGTCGTGCGCGTCAGCAGATTTGCCTGTCCGCGGCCGGTAAAGAAACCGCCAGAGCCGCCGCCACCGATGCCGAGCGCGCCACCTTCCGACTTCTGCAGCAGCACGGTCGCGCCAAGCGCGATGACGATGAGCAGATGAACGACGATAAGAACGGTTTCCATAAATATTCCGAATTCCAGACGGCCACGCCCTGGCGCAGACCCAAACAAAATGACGGGATTGGCGGTGCCTTACCTGAAAGCCCGCCCGTAATCCAGCCCCATCGAAGCGAGATAGTGACTACCGGTAGGCTGCCGCAATACCCAGGAAGTCTGCGGCCTTCAAACTTGCCCCTCCGACCAGAGCCCCGTCGACATTGGCGAGCTTGAGGATTTCGCCGGCGTTGGCAGGCTTCACCGAACCGCCATAGAGAAGCCGCATGCCTCGCCCTTCGCCCTTGAAGCGGCGGACAAGCGCTTTGCGGATAGCCTCGTGAACCTCGACGATCTGTTCGTTGGTCGGCGTGCGGCCGGTCCCGATCGCCCAGACGGGCTCATAGGCGATCACAGTGTTGGCCGCAGTCGCATTGTCGGGGATCGAAGCGGCGAGCTGACGTGCGATAACGGAAAGCGTCCGACCCCCATCGCGTTCGGCCAACGTCTCGCCGATACAGATGATGGCGGTCAGTCCCGCGCGCCAGGCTGCGGCAGCCTTGGCGGAAACGATGGCGCTGGTTTCCTTATGGTCCGTCCGCCGTTCGGAATGGCCGACGATGACAGCCGTTGCACCGACATCCCCGATCATTTCGGCGGAAATATCCCCTGTGTGGGCGCCAGAAGCATTTGCATGGCAATCCTGCCCACCAATCGCGATCCGCGAACCAAGCGCGACCACCGCAAGCGTCTGGAGCAGATGCGCGGGCGGGCAAATCATCAGGTCGACAGCCTGCTTGAGCGCCGTGTCATAACCC
>FTCV01002801.1_pt1 | contig 10429 bp, 7 predicted proteins | sample 1639691 | NCBI WGS metagenome assembly FTCV01 (sample SAMEA3914864, study PRJEB12502) | metagenome | biome: forest; material: soil | place: USA | collected 2012-03-12 | depth 0.3 m
CGGTAAGCATGGCCTCGGATGCCCCGGCATAGAAGTCGCGGTACAGCTGGCGGATATGATCGGGATCGGCCGGATCGGATAGCTCGCCATCGGCAGCGGCCAGATCGATCGACTCCTGCACGCGGTAGTGCGCCGCCGCCTCCGTCATCAGATCGCGCTGATCGTCATCGCGTTCCCCGGCGGGCCCCCGCTCGATATCCCGAGGACACGTGCGGTGACCTTCGATGAGATTGCTGTAATAGGTATTCGTCAGCCGCACCAGGCTGGCCAGATGAAGCGCCGTCTGCGGATGGAGGGCCCTTCCCAGCGCTTCAGCTTTGGCCGCGATTTCCGCGGGTCAGGTCGGGCAAGTCGCCGGTCAGCGCGTCGATGCGTGCGGGCTCGATCTAGGTTGGGGATTCGACATTCGTCGCCACAGCTTTGGCCGATCTCTCAACTTCAACGTTACCTCCGCCCTATTTACCGCAGGTTGGCAGATTTTCTAACGTTTTATGCAGTTTCGCGGTTCGGAGGCCGCCACCTTGGCCGATCTTTTGGCCGTTCTTGCTGCCGTGATTGACCGAATCCGATCTCGAAAATGGGAGGCCTGGCGGGAGCGGCGGCTTTATTCAATCCGCGTTATCGACCTTGCGGACTTCAATGGCCCCTTCGTCGAACCCCTCGAGCAAGGGGGCGTTGATGCCCGTCTTGCCGAAGTCTTCCCCGAGCGTCTCCCCGTGGGTACCGCAGCCACATACCGGGCAATGATGAATACCGATCATCCGGTCCCCCCAGATGTAGGCCGTCGTCTCGCCGGAAATATGCACATCGGCGGGAGGGTAGTAGGCAACCCGCCACGCAAGCCGGCGACAGAGCGAACAGTTACAATCTGCGACCCATTCGGGCGCGCTTGGCAGTTCGATCCGCACATTTCCGCAGTGGCAGCTACCTTGAACGCTCATGCCTGCTTTTAAACTTTGAAGGCGGGCGCCAGAACGTCTGCGAGAGTACCGCCAAGCGTCTCTATAGCAGTTCGTCCCACGCGTGGGACATGCCCCTCAAACCCGCACAAATCTGCGGCTAAATACAGCTTTACAGACTTGCAAAACGCGCCGGTTGGGCAGCTATCAATGCGGGCGCCCAAGAAGTCGGCGTTCCAGCAAAGTCTGCATGTCACGCCGGCCATCGGTGATCACAAGTATGAGAACGCGCTCTTCGAGGACCCGATAGATCAGTCGGAAATGCCCAAGCAGAACCTGGCGGAATTCGCGCTGACCAAGGTCCGCCAGTTCCTTGGGGAGGCCACCCCGGAAGGGATATTGCTCGAGGGTTTCGATTGCCTTCAGGAACTGATCCAGCAGCGCATCGGCGTCGTCGACGCCTCGTGCTTCCGCCAGATAGGCATAAATGTCTTCGAGGTCGTCTTCGGCTCCCTGCGTCAGCTCAACGCTAAAGGAGACCTCAGGCATCCGAGGGCTTTGCTTTGGCCCGCAAGCGCTCCGCAACCCCCCGTGCTGGCTTGGTACGTCCAGCTTCGATATCTTGCTGACCAAGAGCGAGCAACTTCAGGAGCGCGAGCGTTTCCTGCCCCTGCTCGAATGAAGCAACATCCTGCAACACAGCTTTGGCTTCGCCGTTTTGCGTGATCACCATTGGCTGGCGCGAGTCTGCAATGTCGGACAACACCTCTGCAGCATTCGCCTTGAGATAACTGATCGGCCGGACTTGCGTTGATAGGCGCATAGAGGATACCTTGGTGGACTAAATTTGGTCTCAATTTAGTCTTCCCATCGATCGCTTGCAAGGGCCGTGATGTTCGCTCTCAAGAAGAGGGCCTTCGATCGCGCTTCCGAAACCTCTCATCTCGACATGCCGTTACCTGTGGCTCCAGCCCGGGACGGCGTCGCAACTGACGCGCTGCGATTGCTTTTGCGTGAGGGGTGGTGAAAAACGGAGCCCTGAGACGTGCGCTGAGAGCAAAAACAACACCCGGATGACCTGCGCATCATCCAGAGAGCCTTGCGTCTCTACAGCGTCTCCAAGGGGGAAATAGAGCTATTTCGCCTTTTGTTCTCATGTTAGCCCACCCACCTCGTTTACAGAGCATCTGAGACGTGCAGTTCGAGCTGGGTGGATGCGCGGAATGGGAAAGTCGGAAACGGGGGCGGTCAGCGTCTGGCCCTGTCTGAGCAGGCCGCGTTTCTAGTGCATTACGGCAAGCAAGGTAATCGTGGTCAGGAGGGCCAGCGGAGGGAGCGGTTGGCTAAGCGTGAAAGGGCGTGGCGAGATCGGCGTTCTGACGGGAGGGATGTCGGTGCATCTGCATGGCTCTGGGGAGCAGGGGTTACACGATGGAGCGACCTCTCCCCTCCCCTTATATCACTCTCAAAGATCCGCCGAAGGCGCGTGGTTAAATGGGTTATAATTTTAAGTTAGAGAGTTAAGAGGTGCCCACCGTGGCAAGAATCCCAAGTGTTTCGGCGAGTCGCTGCCTGTGGACAGAATCTGATAACACGGGACTATCGATCCGATAACACGCCCCGCAGATTCTGATAACACGCGTTTCCCGCTCCGATATTACGTTGCGCCGGCCAGGGGTGTGGATAACCCGGATCCGTCTGGATCGCCCTCGCGTCTAATGTTTCCTGCGCTTGCGCCTATTCGCACGCGTTTCTCACGCAGGTTATCCGCTTGGGCGAGACTTTCCCCGAGGACTGGATGTACCCATCGAACGTGTTTTCGGGAATGTCTCGCTTTTGCGTCAACGTGCTTTCGGGAATGTGGATTTGGCCTCCTGCCCCTGCAACATAAACTTGGCCCCTACCCTCCTCCGGCGCCGCACGCTGCCGCGCGCATCGGAACGCGCGATCGCGCAAACTTCTGGTGTACCAACGTAAACCTTGTGCGGTGCGGGATTTCGTCGATGCGAGACGTGTTTTTAGAATCCCATCTTAACGCAGGGCGTTCGCGCCGGATTGCCCGGAAAAGCGATTCCGCTCTCGCAACCAGATTCCATAATCGACAATTTCCGAAAACACGTTGATCTTCGAAAGCAGGTTATCTCACTGCGGTGGAAGGCTGTCTCCATCTGGCCGTCGCACGGAGAGGAGTTTGACGGCGTACCGATGCGACCCACCCGTCCATCCTATCTGGCCATGGGGCTTGCTGTCAGGCACTGCGGCCGTGACCGCCGGTCGGGGCCGCTACAACGACGTACGCTGTGGTTACCGCCGGTATTCCAATAACGCTGGACGCGTTGTCCGGTAGTGCGGCGGTGGCAGGGACCGTCGAAAGCCAGGGAGGAGCGATCGGTCGGGCGGGGACTCTGATGGCCGCGCTTCAACCACTTGATCGCCAGGATGTAGTCGGGCGATCGGAATTTCCAAGGGACCTATTCGCCGGACGACAAACTCGGTGGAAGGCGGATAATTGGGAGACGCCGATTTGCGTGGCCAGGGGCGCTGCGAAGCGAGCATTGGGCCTTGGAGTTACCGAAGGGAAGGGGGCTGCAATCGGAGTCCGGTTGCTGTCTCCAAACCCGTGTGCTGGACTCGGTGCCTGCCACGATGACAGTGAGCGCTCGGTCTAAAGACTGGGGACGGTCGGCTGCCAATCGACAGTTCGACCGTTTCCTACTTGCGAATCTGCCTCAGTCGTCAAAACGAGCAGGCTAAAGCGCTGAGGAGCGATCGCGGCTACTCGCGTGCGCTTGCGATCACCAGCGCAATTACAACAGGGTAGGGGACTTCAATCCGAGAAGCGATGATGCAAGGGGCGCGCCGAGCAAGGGGCGGGTTGGATCTGCCGGATCAGAAGCCGGGAAGCTGGTACTTGTTGCGTTCGTGGTGCTTCTTCATGAAGCCGTAGAAGCGCTTGGAGTAGTTGCGCGGCAATTCGGTTGGGTTGGCGCCGAGAAATGCGTCGAACGTCTTCATGAGAACGTCGAGATCCCAGCCCGGGCATTCCGCACGAATTGCCTCGTAAATTTCGCGCTCGAGGATGTCTTGCGCCCGACTGCCGTGGGGTGGCTGCGGCGCTGCCTTGGCCGTCTCGGCATAGACCTCGGAGTGTGGATCGGCCGGGTTGGTATCTTCAAACTTCAGGCTCGCCGCAGTGCGGGTCAGAAGCCCACGCGTGAGGCGCGGATCTATGAACTCCTGGACGGAAGGTGAGGGGGCCGTTGCGGCGGGTCTGCCCGGTCCGGCAGGCGGTGGTTGGACCGCCGTCGAGGAGGGCGCGGCTCGCTGGGGCGAGGGCAGGGGAAGGGCCTTGGCATCGCTTGCCGGTTGCCTCTCCAGATACTTCCTCATCACCATCTTGAGCTTGGGGCGCGGCGTTTCGGCGCCGATTACCTCGAGATTGATCTCGGGCAGATTGTTCGCGCGTGCGAGTTCGAGGATCTTGTTCTTGAACGAGGGCAGGGAACTTTCGCTGCCGCTTTTCTGGTGCAGCGTTTCGAAGCCGATCGTGAAGCCCTCGGCGCCATTGCCGCCTGCGTGCTTGCGGCTTGCGCGGTAAAGCCACTTGCCAAGGCCGCTCGTGATTTCGAAATACAGCGGCGAGATGGCCAGGACATTGCGCTTGTCCATCACCCCTTCGAAAAACCACTTCGAAAGCGTGATCTCCATCCCGAGCGAGCGCTGTGTCTTCTCGTCTACCAGGTGCGTATAGCTGTCGATCCACGAGAAGGTTGTCTCGCGCGTCTTCGAGTTGGCGCGAATGTTGGTCTTGATCGTGGTAGCCTGAAGGCGATCGAGCGCGGCAATCAGGCGCTCATACGCACGGCCGCTGACACCCCAGCAAATTCTCCGGAGCAGGTCGCCGGGTTGAAGCCTGATCGTTGGCGAGAGGTCATTATCCCCGCGCTCGCGCAGTTCGTTTAAATGCGAGGCGAGATAGATCATTATGTCCGCGTCCCAGATCGTCGCCATGCCGTACTCGGGATTGGCGGAGACATGGACGTGAACCGACTTGTCCGGGCTCAGATAATCGATCGGCTTGATGCGCTTCTTCTTCGCCAGGCTGAAGAAGGGGCGCTGCATGGTTTCCTGATAGTCGCGCAGCGAGATGTCGCTGAAGTCGGGCAGCGTGAAAAACATCTCGAACTGGACTTTCCGGCCGCCGCTGGCGGCCGGTGACGCATCAGAAGTCACACTGCAAACCCATCCATTTCCAAGCGCGTCCCACGCGTGGGACAAATCATGTAAACTATTGAATTGTAAGCTTAAAATGCAGTTGCACAGCCTTGCAAAATTGCGCGCTTCAGCGGCCCGCCTTCCGGTTGATCTTGGCATTCTCGATGAGCGGTCGAAGCGCCTCGAGGATTTCGTCCGTGGACAGGTCGCTGGGTGTGAGCGTAAGTGTTAGACCACGGCCGCGATCCTGATCGACCTGTCCGATCTGCGTGCCGCCGGCCTCGATCCGCTTCTTCTGCGAACGACCGCGACTGGACGCGATAGTCGCCTTGACCAGCCTGGCTACGACCTCGGGGCCATAGATGGGCTCTTCGTCACCCGATTGCCGGAAGCTTTGCTCGTTCGCGATATGGGCGGCTACTTCCTCCATCTTCGCAAGGCTTATCGGATTGCGAACGAGAGGGAGGAGCTTGTCGCCGTAGCGGACTTGAAGATCCATCGGCGAACTGAAAGCGCTGACGATAGACTGCGGGATCTCGGTGAGGCCGATGTAACGGGCAAGCATGGACTTCGAGAGCTTGACGCGCTCGGCCATCTTGGCCTGGATGCCTTCGTAGTAGGTGTCGACCGCAGCCTTGTAATTGAGACCGCGCTCGAGGTCGGAAATGTCTTCGCGCTCGCGGTTTTCGATGTCGGCAAGCCGGAAGGCGGCCTCGTCATCGATGTCCTCGATGATCGCGACGAGTTCTATGTCCGGATAGTGATTGGCGTTGAGCCAACTGGTCGCCCAGTGACGCCGCGTCCCGATGATCAACTCGTACGGGCGTTCGGACTTGGGCGTGCGGCGAACGACGACGGGAATTCGGTTGCCGTTCTCGGCCTGAAGAGAATCAATGAGGCTGCGCAGGCGAACTTCCGAAAGCATCGCGTAATCGCGCGCATTTCCCGGCCAGATCGAACACTCGGAAGGCTTGAGCCGGATCGAGGGCTTCTTGACCATGCGGGCGGACTCGCCGAACGCGTCTAGCCGCTTGCTCGTGAACGTCGTGCGAGGTTCAGTGCGCGGGGCGTCGTCGGTGACGACGATCGGCTCGGCGGGGCCCGCGGCGAGCGCTTCCCCAATCATGGACCGCCGGCTCATGCTGCAGCACTCGCAAGGGTGTCAGCCGCGCGCCCGCCAATGCTGGTCGATGGCCACTGCTGGCGCATTTGTTGAACGACCTCGTTAAAGACCGAATCCAGGTTTTCCCGGCAGCGATTGTAGGTCGCGTGAGAGGCTGAAGGTTTGCTCTCGTAGACTGATCGGAATGCCTGGGTTGCGTTTTTGATTTCCTCGGAGGCAAGGATGGGCTGACTGAGCAGATATGTACCGTAAGTCGCCTGCATCATCTTCCACATGTCGTTTTCGCCCGGCTTGCTGGGTGTGTAGGTCGAGCAGACCACCCGAATGAAGCCGTAGTCGACGGGCGTGTCGTTGGCCTCGAGCACTTCGATGTTTTCCGCGATGGTGTTCATGAAGTGGATGGTTGAGAGATAGTCGAGTTGGCGTGCCGGCACGGGCACCAGCAGGCCGGTCGCCGCGGCCATTACGTTGAGACCGAGGAAGCCCATGGCTGGCGGCGGATCGAGCAAGATGACGTCAAAGTCCTTGATTACGCTTTCGATACCGATGCGCAGCCGTTGGAGACCCTCGCGCACGGCCTGACCACCTTCGCGCAGCGTCGCCGTCAGATCCCATTCGGCATCCTGGAGGCCCAGGCTTGAGGGGATGACCTTGATCGTGGGCCACGCGGTATCGTGGATAGACGCGGGGAAATCGTCAAAATTGCTGCGAGGCGACAGGAAATTACCGAGGGTCTTCTCTTCGTCGAGGAGCGTCTCCGGCTTGATGTCGAACATCGTGGTCGTCGAAGCCTGCGGATCGCAGTCGATCACCAGGACCTTGTAACCGTGGAGCGCGAGGTAATCCGCAAAATGCTTGGTGATCGTCGACTTGCCAACACCGCCCTTAAAGTTCTGGACCGCAATGACGACCGCGTCCTCGTTCTCAGCCTTGCCGGGGTGTATATTCAGTGTCTTGCGGATCTGGGTCAGGTCCTCAAGCGTGTAGAAACGACGGCCGTTGGCCAATTGCTTGGGAGCCGCCAGACGGCCTTCCTTCTCCGCCTTGGCCAAGGCCTCAGGGGTTCGACCCACCAGTTCAGCGGCAACGCCGGGCCCGAACGTCATATCGAGAACCTTGCGGTCCTCCGGGTTGAAGACGATCTTCTTGACCCGATCGCTCATCTCTTCGCATGTACGCGTTATCGCGCGCAGCGTGTTGACGGTGTACGACATCGGCTCTTGGCTCCCTGTGAATCAGCTTGGCTGGTTCGGTTCGTATTTAGAGAGCAGAATCAACCCTGAAAGTCAAACCTGCGCCATTCTCGGCCTTCGGAGACGAACGAGGAAGGTTTTGGGGGCTGGGTTGCGAACTGGTAACTACGTCACGGTTTTGAGGGCTGTCTCCTGGCGCTATTCGTGGGTGTGGCCGCGCCGTCAGATAAGTAGCGGGACCGTTGAAAAGCGCAAAAACCTGGGGAAGGGGGACTTTCTGCAGCGCTTTACCGTAACTAGGCTACAGCGTTCGGCCGGCAGGCATTGAACCGTCCAGGAGAGCGAAGTCGTAGATGAGTTGGTATGCAAGGCAGGAAAGCTGGAAAGCTCAAAATAGCGACGCTCGCGATGAAGCGGACATAGACTATTCGCGGGTTATTCATTCGGCATCGTTCCGGCGCCTGCAGGGCAAGACGCAGATCCTGAACCTCGGGGACAGCGATTTCTACCGGACCCGGCTCACCCATTCGCTCGAAGTCGCCCAGATCGCCGGTGGCATAACCCGTCAATTCCGCAAGGATTTTCCCGACCATCCGGCAATTGCCCATCTGCCCGAGCACAGTCTGATGCAGGCGATCGGGAATACCCATGATCTGGGCCATCCTCCATTCGGCCATGGCGGCGAAGTGGCCCTAAATTACTGCATGCGCGAGGCGGGCGGATTCGAAGGGAACGGGCAGACCTTGCGCATCCTCTCGAAACTAGAGCAGTTTTCTGCAGGCGCCGGTGCGAACCTGATGCGCCGAACGCTGCTCGGCGTGCTCAAGTACCCGGTGCCTTATTCGCAGGCCTATAATCCGGCCTGTCCGCCGCGACTGAACGTCAAAACCACAGCGATCAGCATTATCGACCGCGCGGCCTCCAAGCCCCCCAAATGCTACCTCGATACTGAACGCGAGGTGGTTCAATGGGTGCTGGAACCACTTTCAAGCGCCGATCGTGAGAAGTTCACGGCGCTGCGGACCCAGAGCGGCAAACACCACAAGGCGGTCCATAAGTCGTTCGATTGCAGCATCATGGATGTCGCCGACGATATCGGCTTCGGCGTGCACGATCTGGAGGATGCATTGACGCTTCGGCTCGTGGACGAGGCGGCCTTCCGGGCGCTGGTTCCGGAGGAGAGCTGCGGGTCGTTCCTCTCTTACCTCAAGCAAAAGTACCCGCAGGAATCGGAAAACAACGTTTACGAGCGATTGATCGCGATGCTGTTCGGCGAGGGCGGTGAACGCAAGCGGTGCATCGGCCGGATGGTCGGGCACTTGATCACGCATTGCGAGATCGAAACTCACGAAGAATTCGAAGACCCGATGATTCGTTACCGGGCCGGCATGCAGGATGGCCCGAGGGTGTTTCTGGACGCGCTCAAGGAGGCGGTCTATCGCGCTGTCATCCAGAGCGCCGGCGTCCAGCAGCTCGAATTCAAGGGCCAGAGGATGGTGGTTTCGGTGTTCGAGGCACTCGCTTCGGAGCCCGAACTGCTGTTGCCGGCAGAACAGCTGTCGAAGGTTCGCCACGGCGAGGACGTCCCGAGGGTCATCTGCGACTATATCGCCAGCATGACCGACGGCGCCTTGCTCAAGGCCTACGACCGGCTGTTCAGCCCACGAATGGGATCGATTTTCGACCAGTTGTAGGCAAGGGCGCAAAGACGGGCCTACCGGCGCGGTTCCGCCGAGGCGCCTGAAATGGCAGTCGGTACGCGTCGGGAACACGGGGCCCCCGACGCTCATCTTCTGCGCATCATACGGCTCTTGCAGCTCTGAGATTTCCTCGTAGCTACCGCGCAGACAGGTGGTCACGTCCTTGGGATTACGTTTTCCATGACCAAGATCGTGCTTGTCGGGGGTGAATAAACAGAACTATGGGAGAGGTTCTAGGCTACGGTTCTCATGGTTCTCAGCGAGCCGGCCCATTGTAGCGAAAGTTGGCGAACATTTCTCATTGGCCACCGGGCCTTGCCCCCAAGGACATCCCAGCTCATCACATCCCACGCACGATCGCCCCACTTGTCCGTGGTAAAATGGCGAGCCGCTTGGCCGTAGCCGGTCGATTGCGCAATTAGTCCGTCTGCCGTCGGACTCGTTACACTACCGGCACACCATGGCTCTCCATGGCATGACCTAGATGCTGGAGCATCAGGGACCCTGGCACCGACAACGTCCGACCTGAAGCGCTCACGATCGACAGTGTCGACAAGTCGACCTTTTCATCGGTTAGCGGAATGAAGATCAGCGTTCCGGCTTCAATCTCCGACATCGCATCGAACGCCGTCAACCATCCGACACCAACGCCCCGCATCGAGAGGGACTTTATAAGGCCGATGCTGCTTACCTCCGCGATTGCTCTGACGGAACCGCCGATGAGGCGACCCCACGCCGTATCGAGGACACGGCGAAGCGACAAACTCTCATCTGGAATGATCATTGGATAGGACACGCACTCTCGCAGAGATATTTCTTTGCGGTCCGCTAAGGGGTGGTCCGGCGGGACCACCAGCCCGAGCCGATAGATCATCGTGCGCTCGATCCTGATCGAAGGATTGTCGGGCGGATTGAACGTGACGCCCACATCCATCTCGCCCGAGTGGACCTGGTCGATGACCCCTTGGGACCCCAACACCCGCATCGTGAACTGGATTGCAGGGTAGCGTTCCTGGAATTCGGCGATCGCCGCGCTGACAAACTCGGTCGCGCCCTCCACGATGCCGATGGCGACCGCGCCTCGCCGAAGACCAACCAAATTGTCGATCTCTGATCGAATGCGCTGAAGATCACGGCGCCATCGCCGCACGCCGTCGATCAGAATCTCCCCCGCGGCAGTCATTCGCATACCACTGTGCGTACGCTCGAAAAGCTGAATGCCGAGATCTTCTTCCAATTGGATGATCTGCCGATCAACCGCGGAGGGAGCAATATGAAGCACGTCGGCGGCGCGTCGCA
>FTCV01000442.1_pt1 | contig 10421 bp, 11 predicted proteins | sample 1639691 | NCBI WGS metagenome assembly FTCV01 (sample SAMEA3914864, study PRJEB12502) | metagenome | biome: forest; material: soil | place: USA | collected 2012-03-12 | depth 0.3 m
CTGCCCGCGCAAGCAATGCGCGAGCGCCTCGATGCAATGGGTTTCACGCTCAGCCAAGCGAAGGCGGACTACGCTGCCGGCCTTCGCAGCGAATACGAGGGTTATCTGAGCGCCGGCTACACCAAAGCCGAACGTAAGGCGGTCAAAGAGTGGACGTTTGAACGCTGGAGCGCCGCTGTCGCCCGCCTTGCGCCGCGGGGCTTCCAGATATGGAACGCCGCACGGTTCGCGGACGATCCCGATGCCAAGCGTCTAGCCGATGACGGTAGCTATGGTCTGGGCGCGCATTTTTCAGACATGCGGCTCATGCTCCGTGCTCTTTTGGAGGCGATGACCGAAGCCCGCGAGGTTGTGCTCGATGTGACGGATTTGATGGGTTATTACGATGAAGACGAACCGATCTGTCTCGACGCGCGCCGCAACTGGGCGATAGAGAATTCAATATATGGTCCGATCATCCTTCTGACCGAGGGCAAGTCCGACACCCGCATTCTCAAGGCGACGTTCGAGGTGATGGCACCTCATCTGGTAGGTCTATATGGGTTCCTCGACTTCGATGGGCTACGCTTGGAAGGCGGAGTCGATCTCCTAGCCAAGACCGTGCGCGCCTTCGTCGGCGCGGGAATCAGCGCTCGGATGATCGGCATTTTTGACCACGACACCGCTGGGGCCGCTGCGCTGGCCAGCCTCGCGAACATAGCTCTGCCTCTCCAAATAAAGGTGATGGCATTGCCAGAATGCGAGATCGCGAAGGACTACCCGACGCTTGGCCCGCAAGGCGTGGCGCGGATGAACGTCAACGGCCTTGCTTGCGGCATCGAAATGTATCTGGGAGCTGACGCCCTTCGCGACGAAGACGGCGAATTTCGGCCTGTCCGATGGACCGGTTACGTTTCCAAGCTCGGCCGCTATCAAGGTGTAGTCGAGGGCAAAGATGAAATCGTGGACAGCTTCCTTGCATCCCTTCGCGCTTGCCCAGACGGGATGGAGGCACGCAAAAAGTTCCCCGACATGGCTAGGGTGATCGATATGATTACGGCGGCTTTTTCCGAAACGTTGCCGATCGGAAGAGGTCCGCGCGAGCGCCTCTCAGGTAACTGACGGAGGTGTCGACAAGACCTTTTCAAAATGCTCCAGCTCGCAGTTCGTCCGCTTTTTGCTTTGCCCCAACCGACAAGCAATCGCATCGGTTGGGAGCAACGCAAGCAGATCATGCGGAGTGAGCATGAGCTTCTTGTCTCTCCGCGCTGCTAAGGTATTTGATCACGGAGAAGTTGCGGAAATGTCGACTCAATTCTGGCGGATGCGGCCAATATGACAGATCGAGCAATATCACCCTTTTCGCTCCTTAACAGCGACATCCACTTAGATGGGAAGTACCGACTCAACATTCCAAGAATGAAGGATTCAATATACATCCTATGGATGTCGACTATGTTGTCTCCATTCGCGAGCGGCCGAATGATCCAGCCGATATTCTTGTCTTGATCGACAGCCAGTGGGACAAGTTTCTTCAGATCCTCGCCGACACCTGCGATTTCAATGCACAACGATGGCAACTGTGAAACGCGCGGATTTGGCATGACACCAGATTTTGCTGTTTCTGGGAAACCATATTGCTCGATGGCGCGAGCCATATCGCTTCCGGCGATTGGCGTGAAGTGAATCCGGATACAGTTGGGTAGCGCCACGACCGTGCCAAAATCCGTATTTCCCCAACCGCTATTCGCGATCTCGAATTCGTGAGCGAGGTCTCTCTCCCTTGAGAGCAAATCCGAGAGTGAAATTTGCGATCCGTCGTGAAGGAATTTTATGTCACCGAAATCATTCTTGAATCCACCAGGGCGGTTGTTCCCGTCGAGCCACGTATAGGACTGGCCATTTCCCACGGCCGCAGCAAACTCGGGAAAGGTGCCCTTGGAACACTGCACTCGCAGATCAAGCACTTCAGAGATTCCCGCGTGGAGCGTTTTTGCCCAATCTATGGTCATCAGCCCGTGGGCAGGTGTGAGGCTTTCTTCGCGTTTCCTGCTGTCTTTAAGGAGTGTGACGCCTCTCGCAAGCGAAGCGACGCCATAGTAGAGCAGCAAGGGTTTTACGGCATCTGACGCGGTTGAGGCGGACGTAAAATATTCTCTACCTTGCGTGAAGCAGGAGCCGATTTCGTGCGCTCTTTGTGCGTTTAGCGCGCGGCCGTGTTGTTTGAGGTAGTGCCTACTTAGGTAGTCCCGGCTTTCGAACCTCTGGAGAGGCTCCCACAGTTTGCGGTCCAAATGGCCTCCCCAACAAATGTTCTTGTGCCCTCGCGGCGATCCCGCCGCTCGTTACCTGCCCAGCCTATCCACTTTGATTACGTATGTCGCGCAGTGGTGATCGGCATCGTGATAACTGAAGAGTCTTGCGTCCCACCCTAGTGGGTGGCCGCGCTCTATTCCGCTTCGCTCCACCGAGCCGCCTTTGGCGTCTCGTCCCTTCGGGCGACGATCGCTGACGCGGGGCCGGCTGCTCGCCGGCAATACGGAACGCAACGACGAGTGAGCGCGCACTGGCGGACTTCTGCGAAGCCGCCAGGGGTCGCAGCCCCTTTGTTTTCCGCGTGGCACGCTCGATCCGGCCGGAGGTCACGGTGACGGCTGGCCCCCAGGCCCGCGCGCACGCCGCCGCGACGGCCAGCCGGATTCGAGGGTGCTTCTTTTGTTGAGCTCCGCTGGAGCTGGGCAGCGCTTGCGCTGCGAAGAGTTGCGGACATCGCGCGGGCGCGATGGCGTTGGCCTCCGGCACTCGAACTGGCGGGGTGGGCGTCGCTTCCCTCTAGTCCCGCCGCGGCGGGTCGCAACCCGGCCCTTGGCCAGGTCCTTCTCTTCGTTCCGGTCCTTCGGATGCAGCCCGCCGCTCAAGCGTGACTGCCGGTCCGCTCCTGCCGCCCACCCCGCCATTCCGGCGCCGGTTGCGGTGGTTTGGAAGGAGCGAGGAAGTGACGAATTCAGATCATGCGCAACGCCCGGTCAACAGCCTTTACGCAGAAGTGACGGACCGGATCATTGCAGAGCTGGAAGCGGGGCGGCTGCCTTGGGTGCGGCCTTGGGACAAGGGATATGAATTGGCCGGGATGCCCTGCAATGCGGGGACAGGTCGCCGCTATTCCGGCATCAATGTCCTGATCCTCTGGTATGCCTTGTCCGAGCAGGGCTACGGGTCGCAACGCTGGATCACCTATAAGCAGGCGCAGGACCTTGGCGGCTATGTTCGCAAGGGCGAGCGCGGCACGACCGTTTTCTATGCCGATCACTTCACGCCCAGAAGCAGCGACAGCGCGCAACTGCCGTTGGAGAGCGAGGAGCAGCGGCAGGTTGCCTTTCTCAAGCGCTTTACGGTCTTCAATCTTGAGCAATGCGAAGGCGTTTCCCGGCCCCTTGCGGCAGAGCCGAGCCAGTCTCTGCCGGAGCGCGAGCTGATCCCGCAGGCCGAGGCGCTGATAGCGGCGACCGGCGCTGATTTCCGGATCGGCGGAGACGAGGCGTTCTATGTGCCCTCGAAGGACTATATTCAGGTGCCGCCGCAGCAGGCGTATCGCGAGCAGATCAACTGGTATCGCACCGCGCTGCATGAGCTTGGGCACTGGACGGCACACACGTCGCGGCTTGGACGCCTTGAGAATGAAGACCTCAAGGGCTTGCCCTACGCGCGCGAAGAGCTTGTGGCTGAGATGTGCAGCGCCTTCGTCTGCGCCGAACTCGGGATCGTGCCGACCGTTCGCCACTCCGATTATGTCGCGACATGGCTTGACGTGTTGAAGGATGACAGCCGCGCGATATTCCGGGCGGCATCGCAGGCCAGCAAGGCCGCCGATTATCTTCTCGCCTTTCGTCAGCATGGCGGGGACGAGCGGCGGGAGGGGAGGGCATGACGCGAGGTTGGCCTTCGTCCGCCGAGATCGCGCGCCTTCGGGTCGCGGTCGCGGCCATGCCGGAGCCACGGCGCACCGTCTATCTGCTCTGCGCTCGTGACCATCTCGACCACGGCCAGGTTGCGGCCCGTCTTGGTATCAGCGTCCGGCAGGTGGAGCGGTATCTGGCTGAGGCGATTGTCGATCTCGTGCGAGCGGTCGATGATGACAACCAATCAATCCCGACACTTCAATGACGATTGGTCCGGAGTTGCCCTGATTGGACTGGGCATCGCCGGGCCTCGTTTGTAGGGTGACTCCGATGCGAACCGAACTCGATCATTTGCCCGCCGCCAAGCAGCGAGAGCTTGAGCGCGTGGTACAGATCCTTTTCGAGGAATTCGAGAACGCAAATGGTCGCGCGACCGGCAAGCGACGGGCTGGGCGTATCCTCAAGGTCATTCTCTACGGCTCTTATGCGCGTGGCGGTTGGGTTGACGAGCCGCACACGGCCAAGGGCTATGTCTCCGACTTCGATTTGCTCGTCATCGTCAACCAGAAGGATCTTACTGACCGGGTCGATTACTGGATGTTGGCGGACGAGCGGCTGACCCGAGAACTGACCATCACCAAGACGTTGCGTACGCCGGTCAACTTCATCGTTCACACCTTGCAGGAGGTGAACGACGGGCTCGCCCATGGCCGTTATTTCTTCATGGACATCGCTCGCGACGGGATCGCGCTTTACCAAGCAGATGATACCGAGCTTCATCAGCCCAAACCCAAAACGCCTCCGCAGGCTCTCGCCATGGCGCGGGAGTATCTTGAAGAGTGGCTGCCTTCCGCAGAACAGTTTTTGGTTCAGGGCAACGAGGCAGGCGCACGAGGCTGGAATAAGAAGGCCGCATTCGAGCTGCACCAAGCCACTGAACGCCTCTACCATTGCGTCTTGCTGGTGCGGACCTTCTACACGCCTCACGTCCACAATTTGGGTTTCCTGCGGACGCAGGCCGAGCGTTTAGATAGTCGACTTCGCACTGTCTGGCCGATGTCGAACCGCAAGGAGCGGGCGATATTCGAGAAGCTCAAGGATGCCTATGTGAAGGCCCGCTACTCGAAGCACTATAAGATCAGCGCGGAGGAGCTTAGCTGGCTTGGAGCGCAGATCGAGGAACTCGGCCGCGTCGTTCATATCATCTGCTCCGAGAAGATTGCGGAGCTTGAGGAGGCCGTCAGGGCCGAGGCCTGACGGGTCTGGCCATTTTTCATCGAGGCCAGAGATCGGCGCAGCTCCGAGGTTGACACCCCCGGCGCCGGGCGCCCTGATGATGTCCTTGAGATGTGGGGGAGCGGCCGGTGACCACTTGGGTGCGGTATGGAATGTGGGACCGGTGGCGGGAACTTACGCGCTTCCGCTTCGCCTCCGAAATGGCGCTGGCTTCCTATCGGGGTTACGTGAACGGCTTCCCGGTGACGTCCAGCGCGCCCTTGGTGATCAAGGACCCGTCCGGCTCGGCATTCAGATGCGACCTTGGCGATTTCATCGGCGTGCTCAACGATGACCAGCAACTCTATCGAGTGCTGTTCCCATCCTATGTCGCTTTGGTCGAGGATCTCGCACGCGAACTGGTCGAGACGCTCTCGACGCAGAAGGGAGACGAGCGCAGCGCATTCGCGGGGCTGAGTGCCACGGCGGCCATGGATGAAGCGGCGGAATACTGGATCACCGGAACGCCGGTCGAGGCCTGGGGCGCGACGATATTGAAACTTGGCGGGCGGGGCTGGTCGAGCTTCAAGGGTGGCCGGCGCGGTGTGGTCGAAGCAGTGACAATTCGCAATCTCTGCGCCCACGGTATCCCGGTCTACAATCGGAAGGCGCTGAACCGCATCACGGTTGCTTCTACGTCGTCCCAGAAACTCCCGGCACTTGGTGATCCGATCGTACTCGACCGGGCGGCATTTTCACGACACCTCGCCACTTTACGGGGGTTCGCCCGATCGATGGCCGATGGCGTGGCGAACATGCCGGACCAGCCCTAGCAACCACTATGCTGCTTGAGCCATCAGCAGGGCGCCAATCTTCTCCGCCGTATTGAGGAGTGTCTCGTCGGCCAGATGGGCATAGCGAAACGTCGTCTGTAGCCGCTGATGCCCAAGCAGAAGCGAGGTCGTCAGCAAGGTTTCGCCCGACATGACCGCATGGCTGGCAAAGCTGTGTCGGAGGTCGTGTATCCGTAGCTTTTCGGGGAGATCGGCGGCACGGCGGACGGCGAACCAGACAGTGCGCACCGTTTCATATTCTTGCCCCGCCGGGAGCGGAAATACCGCGTCGCTATCGCGCGTTGCCCGGTCCGCTCCCATCCGGGCGCGATGCGCCTTGAGGAACCGCCGCACCGGGGCGCCGACTACTACATCACGCGCGCCGGTCTTGCTGTCCCGGAGCCGCAGCCGGTCGGTCAGCACATCGCGCCACTCGAGATTGATCGCTTCGCCCACCCGGCAGCCACTGAGCGTCAGGAACCGGAGCAGGGCAGCGACCACGCAGCCCTGTTCCTTGATCCGGAAATTCAGGATTGCGCCGAGCCTGCCCATTTGGGCCTCGGACAGGAACGAGCCAACCACCTTGCGGCGGTTGTGCCTGACGCCGGTCGTGGGGTTGATCCAGTCGGGCGGGAGCCGTCCCCAGTCCTGCGCTGTTCCGAGTATCTGATGGAGGATACCGAGCGCCCGATTGGCGCCGCCGGGGCTGTTGGCACTGTAGCGTTCGAACCACCGGACCACATCGGGCCGGGTGATCTGGTCGAGCTGCTTGGTGCCGAACGCGGGCAGCAATTGCAGCCGGACATAGCTGCGATAGGCCCTGAGGCCGGACGGCTTGTAGAGCCGTCCGTGCTTCGCTTCATGCTCCACCTGGAACACCGCGAACAGCGGTGCGGACGGCAGATCGGTCGGGACGGGGGCGGGCGTGCCGGCAGCAAGGAGCGCGGCGGCCGCGCGGCGGGCCGCCTTCACTTTCGTTTCCGGGAACGAGCCGAGCGACCACTTCGTTTGCTTGTCGCCTACGCGCCCGCGTAGAATCCAGCTTCGCGCGCCCGAGGGCTGCACGCGCAGGCTCAACCCCGGCTGGCCGGTATCGCGCAGGCTGAACTCGGTGGGTTCGGGCCGCGCCCGCGCGCAGAGCGCGTCCGTCAGGGACAGGACAAGGTTAGGCATGACGAGCCTCCCCACGGGAGGCCTCGGACGCGGCGACCGACCGGCGCGAGCGGGAGGTTGGCAGTTGGGATCGGTACCGAGACGTTGGCGGCGGTGCCGCGTTCATCGAGCGATCGATGATCGAGGACACGCGGCTGGCCGACTTGGTCAGCGCACCAGTAGCGAGGTGGGCATAGCCCAGCGTGCTGTCGATATCCCGATGGCCGAGCAACTGGCCGACCAGCCGGATGTCGATCCCGTTCGATACCGCGACAGAGGCGAAGTGGTGCCGAAGGTCATGGACCCTCAGGCCCGATAAGGCTGCTTCCTTGAGGATGGCGCGCCACGGTGCATCCATCGCCTTCAGGGGGCCGTCGATGCGCGGGGAGGGGAAGACATAGGGGCTGGCCGATACGTCGCGTCGAGCGTCGAGGATTTGGCGGGCTGGGGCGTTCAACCAGATCGTCCGGGGGCCGCTCTTGGAATCTTCCAGCACCGCGCGCGGTCCAGCGATCAGGTCCCATTTCAGGCCGAGGATTTCGCTGCGCCGCGCGCCCGTCAGAAGGAGCAGGCGCACCGCGTCACAATAATCCGGCATCCTGCCTTGCAGCCGTTCCAGCGCCTCCCAGAGCCGTGCCACGCTGCCCGGAGGGAGATGGCGGCCGCAATGGCCCTTGGCCTTCTTGCGCAGGCCCCGGCAGGGATTGGAGCCGCACGGACGGACGCCATGATCCTCCGCGAACAGCATCAACCCCGACAGGGTGGAGAGCGCCATGCGTGCGGAACTGGTTTGCGCGGTGACGTCCCGATGCCAGCAGGCGACGTCCTGCGGGGTGATGTCCCGAACCTTGCGGTCCCCCAATAACGGGAGGATGCAGGTTCGGCCGACGCTTTCCATCTGGCGGCCGGTCGATGGCTTCCATCGCCCGTTCGCACCGAAGGCGAGAAAGCGGGGCAGCATGGTCCCGACGGTGGCGGCCGGCTGGAACCAAGCTTCGTGCGGCTCTGTATTTTCTTCGACCGGCGGCGTCGTGATGACCGGGCCGGAGGCCAGCAGCCGCGCCGATGCCAAGGGCACCGACGTGGCATCGCCCAGCGTCTCACGGACGGTCTTTCCCCCCCTTGGTGCGCAGGACGATCCACGTCCGGGAGCCGCCGGAACGGAGCCGCAGGGCGAGGGCAGGGACCACCGAGTCGCGCAGGCTGCGTTCCCCGTTCGCGGGCAGATCGATGGTCGAAAGATCAAGATCGGCGAGGTCGAAACGGTCGGCGTTTCGCATGACCGGCACTCCATAAATCCCGGCCTGGGGCCGGCGAGCGCGCGCCTTGGGGATGATCCCCAGGGCACGCTGGGATTTATGAGAAGCACCTTCGCGTACGGTCTTTCGGGTCGCTCCGAGGAGCATCCCCGGCTGGCTCAGCGTCGAAGAATTATGACGCTGAACCAGCTATTTGCCGCCCAAACAGGCATCGATTGAGTCGCATGGCGCAAGGCCATGCGGTTGTCTCGACGCACGCCTGAAAGGCGTAATTTGTAATGCACCGTAGGCGCGGTCGAACTTCAAGGTATATTTATACGCTATATCAGTGTGTTATTGTAGAACTGTCGGCCAGTTTGGCGGAAGTTGGTGTTGACCCATGTGTGATGCACACATAGCTCTTGCTCACCGGAAAAGGCCTTGGCGGGCGAATTCTCCCGTAAGGAGACGCGGATATGTCGCTGAAGGAAGCGGCTTCCGATGCCGACGCACCGCTCCTCTCGTATGTCAAAGAACAATCGGGCAGGCGCATCGAGAAGGCACGGAAGCGCGGAGGAATTACGCAGAGCCAGCTCGCCCGGAATCTCGGCATGGGCGTACGCTGGTTGCGCGAGATCGAGTCAGGCAATCCCCGGTCTCGGCTCGACGATCATCTGCGCTGCACCTACCAGCTTGGCCTCTCGGCCGGCCATATCGTCATTCCGCTGCTCTATATGGGCCAGGACATGTCCTTTCCCGAAGCCCTGGTCAGCGGGGATCTGAGCGAGGTCGAGCGGCGCTGCATCGAAGTGATCGCCGAAGAGAATATCCGGCGCCTCACCCATCAACTGACCCCGCGCTGGCGGCTTCCGCCGCGCGCGGCCTGAACGAGCTCGCCGCGTGGCGCCCGATCCCGTCACGCTCGAGCGTATCTACCGTGCGCTGAAGGACGAGTATCTCTCGGGCACCTATCAGGCGCGTACGCGGATCGACCTGCAACCGCTCGCCGATCGTCACCGCGCCAGCGTGACGCCCGTGCGGGAGGCGATCTACCGGCTGATCGGCGAGCGCCTGTTCGAGGCGCATCCGGAGGGCGGCTTTCGGATCGCGCTGCCTGATCCGGCGCGACTGACGCATCTTTACGCCTGGAACCTCCAGCACCTCCTTGCCGCGTTGCATGTCACCGGCGATGCCGCACTGCGCCAGGCGCTGGAGACCCTGCGGCATCTTGTTCCGGGTACTGATCGCCTTGCCCTGGTCCATGCCGTCGGGACGGTGTTCCGGGTGATCGGCGAAGCAACCGGCAACCCCGAATTCGCCGGCCAGGTCGAGGCGGCGAACGAGCGGCTCTTTTATCCCCGACTCGCAGAGGCAATGATCTTCAGGGACCTTGCCCGCGAATTCGGTGCATTAAGCGACGCGGGCGCAACGAACGTTCAAAAGATCCTGCGACGGCGCATCATCGCCTATCATCGACGTCGCATTGAACATGCAGCGCAGATCGCGCGGCTGATATCGCCCAAATATCCTTGAGTAGGGCGCCGCCGAAATCCGCGATTTCTGCAGAACAACGGATCTTCAGACGGCAGTTAACGGGCGGTGCCATACATATATGTGCCCCACCAAAACGCGTATATGTCGGTCACTCTCTCGTATGATGACCTATTCTGCTCGCTGCCGTGAACAGTCGCGGCGGATCACAAGGAGCGAGTCATGGACCGCAACATCGAACAGCGTGACGAGAATCTCATCGATCTGGGCGCGGTCAGCGCCGAGACCAAGGGGCCACCTCTCCAGAATGAGGACACCTTCGGCGGCATCGTCGGCGGCGGCATCTCGAACGACTGACGGTTCCCGGCGCGCGGCGTGACCGCGCGCCGGGCATCGACCCGAGGGAGTCCTGCGATGGGCTTTGTGCTGGACCGCGACATATCCTTCTGCTCGGCCGGCGATCGCGTCATCTTCCTCGACTTGGGCCAGGATCGATATTTTTGCCTTCGACGGGGCGCCGAAGCTGCCTTCAGGAAACTCGTCGCGAAGGAAACGCTGACGCCAGCAGACGAGGCGGAACTGCTCGGCGCCGGTGCGGGCGGCTGGTTGTTGCC
>FTCV01000992.1_pt1 | contig 10414 bp, 6 predicted proteins | sample 1639691 | NCBI WGS metagenome assembly FTCV01 (sample SAMEA3914864, study PRJEB12502) | metagenome | biome: forest; material: soil | place: USA | collected 2012-03-12 | depth 0.3 m
CGCGTACAACTGTCCGGCGGCGCTTGCCTGGGCCAGCGAGGGTGCGGCGAGCGTCACCAGCGCACTCACCAACACCACCACGGCGATCAACCTGCCACCGACCCGCACGCGGCCCCATCACTACCATTTGGCACGTCGATGTATGGATTGGATGCCTTGCACTGCGGTCGCCAGGCGCTTCTCCCAGATCGTGAAGTTTGGCGCACTGCGGTTCATCTTCGTGCTGCCGACGCAATACGCGATCGATCTGCAGCGGTTCGACGGCGTGTGGAGTCTTCAGATCTTCCCGGCAGTGGCGTTCACGCGGTACACACGGGGCCGCGCTGCATATCGGCAATGGTGTCTATCCGACATATGTCGGCGTGATTGCGTTGGCGGTCAATATTGTTGTGTCTATATTCGTATCGGCGGCCACGCAACGACATCGTGCCGCCGATGAGGAGGCCACGCTCGCCAGCCGGGAAGGCGCCGGCCTTCGAGGCTGCACCGCGGGGTGGAAATAGGGTTGCCTGGCGCAAGCCTGGTATCTGGCGGACAGGCGTACGAACCAAACGTCGCTGTTATCGCCTTTTAGTAGTGGGCCAATAAAATCAATTGGAGATTTGATGAAGAAGGTTCTTGCGGTATTTGCCGCATCCGTGGCAACCAATGTCGTGTATGCCCAGTCCGGCGTGACACTTTATGGCGTCGCGGACGCTGGCGTCGAATACATCAACAATACTGGGGCCAAGGGGAATAGTCTCACTCGGGTAACTTCCGGCAACCAGTCCGGCTCGCGCTGGGGTCTGCGCGGCGCGGAGGATCTCGGCAGCGGGATGAAGGCCATCTTCCAGCTGGAAAGCGGCTTTGATATCGATACCGGCAATTCCGCCCAGGGCGGTCGCCTGTTTGGCCGCGACGCGTATGTAGGACTGGAAAGCAAGTTTGGTGCACTGCGTCTTGGCCGGCAGCAGACCTCGATTCGCGAGTTCGGCTCGGCCTACGATCCCACCGTCATCGCCGACCGCTACGGCATCCTTTCGATTGCCCCGGAGTTTGGCTCGCGCGCGGACAATACCGTCAAGTACCTTGCCACCTTTGGCGGGTTGGCCGCGCAGGCGTTCTACTCGTTCCAGGCGAACGGTACCGAGGTAGCCGGCGCCAACGTGTTTGGTCGCGAGTTCGGCACATTCATCAATTACGCCAGCGGTCCCTATTCGTTGGGCGTCGCCTATGATGATCTCCATACCGGTACGCCAGCGAACCAGGCGCCCGTCCTGCGCCGCGCTTCCGTAGCGGGCACCTATGCCCTCGGCAACGCCAAGGTATTTGCAGGGTATCGCTGGGCCAAGGCGTATGACGGTGCGACGCTGCCGGGCGCCCAGGCCGCCAACGCCGGCTCCAACTTCTACTGGCTGGGCGTGACGTACAAGGTGACGCCGGCATTCTCGCTGCTCGGTACGGCTTACTACCAGGACTTCAGGAAGACCGGATCGGACCCCTGGCAATTTGTGCTGACCGGCAACTACGCGTTCTCCAAGCGCACGGACGTGTATCTGTCAACGTCCTACGCGCTCAACAAGGAAAACTCGCAGCTGGGTGTCAATGGCTTCAACAGCGGCAGCGGTACGACTGCCGTCTTCAACGTGCAGCCCGGCAAGGACCAGTTCGGCGCGGTGATGGGTGTCCGTCATCGGTTCTGATAGGCCTTGCGCCGACGGCGGGGTGTCTTTCCTACGCTTCCGCCGTCGGCTGGACTGCCAGGTTCACTGGCAGTGGTGCCGGTCAGGCCACCACTGCCCCATCGATTCAATCCAATCCGACGTTTTGATTGACGGCTTTACTGGACTGGCGCGTTGGCGCCCGGGTTCTGGCGGCCACGCGGGGCACCGATCCAGTGAATGGCGAAGGCGATGAGCGCAAGCGCGATGCCGAAGACAACGATGCCTGGCCAGTTGAAGCGGGTCATCAGCCAGCCGCTGATCACCGTGCCAATGGCGCCACCGAAGAAGGTCGCCGTCATATACAGGCTGTTGATGCGGCCCTGCGCCTTGGGATCCACTGCAAAGGCGCGAGTCTGATTCGATACCAGACCCGCCTGCACGCCGATATCGAGCACAACGACGCCAATCAGCAGAAGGGCAAGCGAGGTGTCCGCGCCGGCAAGCAGTACGTAGGCCAGCGCAACGATGCCGATGCTGGCCCCGATGACGCGCCGGGCGCCCACCTTGTCCGAGGCACGGCCGCCGAGGGAAGCAGCGAACGCACCCGCGGCGCCAATGATGCCGATGCCACCCGCCCACGCGCTACCGAGATGCCACGGACCGCTCGCGAGAAGCGCAGCCAGATTCACCCAGAACGCGTTGAAACAGGCCCACAGCAGTGCCTGGATGATCATCGACTCACGGATCGGACGATTGTCCCGTGCCAGCGGCCAGAGCGAAGCAAGCAGGCGTCCATAGGACAGGTTCGTGGAAGGGACACCCTTCGGGAGCAGCGAAGCGGCGGCGATCCAGACCGGAACCATGAACGCCGCTTCCACGGCGTAGACCGCGCGCCAACCATACGCATCGCCGACCACACCGCTGATCGTGCGCCCGAGCAGGATGCCGACCATGATGCCGCTGACGACGATTCCCACATTACGCCCGCGCTCACTGGGCGCGGACATGACCGCCGCGAAGGGGACGAGTTGCTGCGGCACGCAGCTGACGATGCCCAGGCCGAAGGAGGCTGCCACCAGCGCCCAGATACCGGGGGCGAACGCGGCCGCCAGGCCAAAGACAAAGGCAAGCACGATCTGTATCAGCACGAGCTTGCGGCGGTCGAAGCGGTCGCCGAGCGGCAGCAGCAGGGCAAGCCCTGTCGAGAAACCAAGCAGCGCGGCACCGGCAACGAGATCCACCGTTGTGACGTCGACTCGCATGTCCGATGCGATCAACGGCAGGATCGGCTGTGTGCAATAGATGTTGGTGATCACCGCGCCAGCGATGATCGCCATCATGACGATCTTGCTACGAGACGCCACCGCTGGCGCATGCGGACTCTCGGATGGGGTGGATGGGTTGCTCACGGCACGCTCCTTTCATTTTTCAGTGTTCAAGTATTCGCGGAAGAGATACTGGTCTGTAAGTTATGCGCTTGCATGTGAAAAGAGAATCCCACAGAATCGATAAGCATCCTTCCATAGGCCGATAGAATCAGATGAACCTCTTTGAATCGATGTCTCTCCTGGTTGCCGTGGTCGATGCAGGCAGTCTTTCGGCCGCCGCGCGCCGCCTTGGCGTGCCACTGCCAACCGTCAGCCGCAAGGTTGGAGAGCTGGAATCCCATTTAAAGACCCGTCTGCTTCATCGCACAACGCGCAAGCTTTCATTGACGGAAGCCGGCAATGCCTATGTCGTGGCATGCCGACAAATTCTGGAGCAGGTTGGAGAGGCCGAACGTGCCGCGATCGGTGAGCACGCCTCACCGAAGGGAGAGCTGGTGGTCACGGCGCCAGTCAATTTCGGACGCCTGCACGTCGTGCCGGTGGTTGCGGAGTTTCTTGCCCATTACCCGGAGATCGACATCAACCTGGTGCTCACGGATCGCGTCGTGCATCTGATGGACGAGCACGCCGACGTGGCAGTCCGGATTGGTGAACTGCCCGATAGCACCTTCATCGCGACACGCGTCGGAACCGTTCGCCGCGTCGTATGCGCCAGTCCCGCGTATCTGACAACACACGGCACGCCGACCCAGCCACGCGACCTCGCCGGGTATAACTGCATTACGTTCGAGGTGCTTGCTTCCATGCGTGCCTGGGTGTTTGGCATCGGCAGGTCGGAAGTATCGGTTCCCGTCCATTCACGGCTCGCGGTGAACACGGCAGAGGCGGCGATTGCCGCAGCGATCCTTGGGGTTGGGCTGATTCGCGTGCTGTCGTATCAGGTGGCCGACCCCATACGCGATGGCAAGCTGTGTGTGGTGCTGCAGGCGTTCGAGTCCGCACCACTGCCGGTCAGTCTTGTGCATAAGGGACAAGCCCCGTTGCCGCTGAAGTTGCGCGCGTTTCTTGACTTCGCAACACCGCGCCTGCGCGCGCGCACTGAGCCCGAGTTCATCGCTACTGCGGCCGTGTGATCGATGTTGTCCACGCATGCTGCCCGAGTGTTGCAGCATGCGTGCCCTGAACGAGGCTAGAACATGTCTGCCGCAGGTTGCCGCGGTGCCCGTTGATCCACGGTTTGCGGGCCGGACCGCGAAGGGATGAAGGGTCCCGTGATCATGTTCCCGTAGCCTTGGCCCGGCCCCACCATTGGAAACACGTCGGCATCCTGGTCAATCATCACCTCCAGGAAGGCAGGCCCGTCGAATTCGACGAACGCCTTCAGTGCTTCCTCGACCTTGTCGACGTCCTCCACGCGGCGGGCAAACTCGAAGCCATCGGCCCGTGCCGCCATGACAAAGTCCTTGCGATGCAGTGACTTGTCGCTGACGCACAACCGCCCTTCGTAATAGAGGCGCTGCCACTGCCGAATCATCCCGTCGCCGGAATTGTTGAGCAGCAGCACCTTGACCGGGATGCCATACGTGGTCGCGGTCTCCAGCTCGCCCAGATTCATGCGGATGCTGCCGTCGCCGTCGATATCGATGACCAGCGCGTCGGGACGCGCCAGTTGCGCGCCGATTGCCGCGGGCAGTCCGAAGCCCATCGTCCCCATGCTGCCCGAGGTCAGGAAGCTCCGTGGCTCGCCGAACTGGAAGTACTGCGCGGCCCACATCTGATGCTGACCCACGCCGGTGCTGATGATCGCGCGTCCGCCGGTGATCTCGCCAAGCATTTCCACGACAAACTGCGGCTGGATCGCGGGATTGTTCCGGTCATAGTTCAGGCGGTAGGTCCACTTCAGTTCCGCCACACGATCGAGCCAGTCTCCATGCGCCAGCGCGATCGGACCCTGTTCCATCAGCGACAGCAGCGCGCGCTTCGCGTCGCCAATATGGCTCCAGTGCGTCCGCTTGACCTTGTTGATTTCAGCCTCGTCGATATCGATATGCGCGACGTACCGCGCACCCGGCGCGAACGACTCGGGGCGCCCGCCAGCCACCCGATCGTCGAACCGCGCACCGACCGCGATCAGGAAATCGCAATCCTCCACCGCATAGTTCGCTGACGCCGTACCGTGCATGCCCAGCATGCCCAGGTACAGCTCGTGCTTCGCGGGCATGGCGCCGAGTCCCATCAGCGTCGAGACCACCGGAATGCCATAGCGCTCGCTGAATTCGCGCAACTCGGCCGTTGCGCCCGCCGTGATCACACCACCACCGACATACAGCAACGGGCGCTTGCTTTGACCAAGAAGATCGAAGAACTTCGCGCGCCGATGCGCGTCGAGATGCGCGCCCTTGGCCACGGTGCGAAGGCGATCGGAATAGCCACGGAATTGCAGCGTACCGTGCCCATGAAACGGACCGGTCCAGTTCTGGACATCCTTCGGCACATCCACAACGACAGGTCCCGGACGTCCGGTGCGGGCCACCTCGAATGCCGTGCGCAGCGTGTGCTCCAGCTTCGCCGGGTCCGTCACGAGAAAGACCTGCTTCGCGCACGCGGACATGATGTTGAACACGGGCGCTTCCTGGAAGGCATCGCTACCGATGGCGGCGCGCGGCACTTGCCCGCAAATCAAGACCACTGGCACCGAATCGCCATTGCAGTCGGCGATCGGCGTGACCGCATTCGTCGCGCCTGGCCCGGACGTCACCATGAACACGCCGACCTTGCCGCTGGCGCGCGCATAGCCGGCAGCCATGAAACCGGCGGCCTGCTCGTTGGCCGGAACAACAAGGTTGATCTGACGCTCGGGGGTCGCTTCATGCAGCGTGTTGAAGCGGAACACGGCGTCGTAGGTCGGCAGGATCGCGCCGCCGCTATAGCCAAATACAGTATCGACGCCTTGTTCGCTGAGGACACGAAGAATGATGTCGGCACCCGACATCATTTCGCTCGATGGCGCTGGGTTCAGGGAGGGAGATTGCGATGGGGATCGGATAGCGTCTGGTTTTCGGGTCACGGCCGGCTCGCAGGGAGATCGGTGCTGGCAATATCAGCAGCCAGGGATTAAGGGGCAGATTCCCTTCCAACTCGAGAACAGCGTATGTTCGGCACCAGCTCGTGGACCATGGCTTCAACGGGTTCTCCGCTCCTGCGCCAGTCCACCTAGCACGTTCCTGGTGTGCACCTGGAAGAATTGTGGGGGGGGTACGTGTCATTGTGGCAACGATCGAACCCGGCTGCATGCCGAAGAGGTCTATCCACCGGCCAAAAAAGACCGCATCTGGGCCACCCGCGTTACGCCGCTGGCGCGACAGCACCTCTGCATCACACGTGCGACCTGACGTCGTCATCAGCGTGACCACTGGCACGCGTCAGCGCGATGTCTCCCCCAGGCGCTCCATCGCAGCGATCTCATCACGCGCCCTTTTCGCCTGTCATTCCACCATCGCACTCGCGTCTTTAAACCGCGAGGAAAAAGACTAGTTCATGCCGAGGTGGTTGAGAAGAAGTCCAAACATCGCTTGGCAAAATTCCTGAATAACTTGGCCTGATACCGACGCGCTTCAGCCGCAAGAAATACTTTCAATCTCGTACATTGAACGCACCAAAGCTCGTACGCAGCACGGCGATGGCGGCGCGGCCACCGCAAGTGGCTGCAAGCGCCACGTCTGATCGTACAGGCCAATCACGCAAGGAGTCGGTGGTGTTCTCTGCAATGCTTGAAGTCAGTCCTTTCCCCGAGCCGTTCGACGCCGATCTTGGCATGACGAAGATGCCGAGACCCGAACGCGACACGCTCGACGGGTTCACGACCCACAAGTAGTCAGGGGACTCTCATGAACAGTGCCAACCGTTTACCCACGGCAACGGATGTGCCGCCAGTCGAGCCACCTCCGGCCACCACCGCCGTGCGGGAGGCGAAGCCCCCTGCACAACCGACGCCCGCGCAACCCACGCTCTCGCTGCGTCTTGCCACCGGCCTGGTGGGCGTATTGCTCGCATCGTTGCTGGCCATCCTGAACGAGCAGGTGACCGCGCTGGCATTGGCCGATATCCAGGGTGTGTTCTCGATCGCCCGCGACGATGGAACCTGGATCACAACCCTGTTCGAAGCGGCGAATGTCGCCACCATGGTGTTTGCACCGTGGTTCGGCATCACCTTCACGCTGAAGCGCTTCACGATCGGTGCCGTGATCGCCACGATGCTGCTGGGGATGCTTTGCCCGTTCGCCCCGAACCTGGAAGCCTTCTACCTGCTGCGCATCCTCCAGGGCGTGGCCGGCGGATGCCTGCCACCGATGCTGATCATCGTGGCACTGCGCTATCTGCCGCCGAAGGTGAAGCTGTATGGGCTGGCTGGGTACGCGGCGACCGCCACCTTCGGCCCGGCACTCGGCACACCGCTTGCAGCGTTGTGGACCGAGTACGTGGGCTGGCAGATGGTGTTCTGGCAGATCGTGCCGCTCGGCATTGCCGCCTGCGCGGCAGTCCAGTGGGGTCTTCCGGAAGATCAGCCAAAGCTCGAACGACTCCGCTCGTTCAACTGGACAGGCTTGCTGACCGGCTTCCCAGCCCTTGCCATGCTGGTGATCGGCCTGCTGCAGGGGGATCGTCTTGACTGGCTCAACTCCGAGCTGATCCGCGTGCTGCTCGGCGGCGGAACGCTGTTGCTGATCTTGTTCCTCTTCAACGAGTGGTTTCAGCCCGTGCCGTTCTTCAAGCTCCAGTTGCTTGCCCGCAGGAACTTCACGCACGGACTCACGACCCTCGCAGGTGCCGTGATTCTGCTGGTCGGCGTGGCAGCCATTCCCGGCCAGTTTCTCGCCCGCGTGCATGCATACCGGCCGCTGCAATCCACGCCCCTGTCGTTGCTGATTGCGCTCCCGCTGTTGATCACACTGCCGTTGACGGCGGCCGTCCTGAACACGAAACGTGTCGACTCGCGCTGGGTGATGACCATTGGCCTGTGCCTCATGACCACCACGTGCGTCCTGGGCAGCTTCATGACTTCGGAATGGATTCGCGACAACTTCTACCTGCTTCAGTCGCTGCAGATCATGGCCCAGCCCATGGTGATCATGTCGATCCTGATGGGTGTGACCACAGGCTTGCCGCCCACGGAGGGTCCGTTCGCCTCGGCGATGTTCAATTCGCTCAAGACGTTCTCCGCCGCCGTGGCCACCGGACTGATCGAGGGGCTTGGCACCCGTCGTGAACGCTTTCATTCGAACGTGCTCGTGGACCAGCTTGGCAACCATCCCGTGGTCACGGACCGGAGCGTCGACGCGGCGCATAGCCTTGCCCAGCTGGCCCATCGTGTCCACGAGCAGGCGCTGGTCCTGACCTCGGCGGATCTCTATCGCGTGATGGCATGCGTTGCCGTTGCCCTGCTTGTTCTCGTTCCGATATTGCCCGTGCGTATCTATCCGCCATGGAGCACCACGCCACCCTCTTCACACTAAGGTAGGGGAAGATCATCATGTCATCCGCCAAGCGCCCTCCACTCAAACATATTCGCATTGCCGCAGTGATCGTCGCGGTCGGCATCGTCGTCTGGGCCTGCTCCAGCCTGATGTTCAAGTCCAGCACGGAGGCCACCAACGATGCCTACGTCACGGCGGACTTCACGCTGGTTGCCCCGCGTATCGCTGGCCAGATCTCCGAGGTGCTCGTCGACGACAACCAGTGGGTGAAAGCCGGGCAAATGCTGGTCCGTATCGATGACCGTGACTTCCGGGCCGCGTTGCAGAGTGCACAGGCAGACGTCGTGGCAGCCAAGGCACTGGTGGCAAATTTCGACGCCGAGATCGCGCGGCATCCGTCGCTGGTCGAGCAGGCACGCGCCAAGCTTCGGTCCGACGAGGCATCGATCGAGTTTGCGCGCGCCAACGCGGCGCGCTACCGGAATCTCTCCGATGCCGGAGCCGGCACCGCGCAGGAGCAGCAGCGCGCTTCCAGCACGCTTGCGGAGCAGCTCGCGCAACAGTCCCAGGATCGCGCCGCCTTGAGTGCAACGGCGCAGAACCTTGACGTGCTGCGTACCCAACGCGACAAGGCCGTGGGCGCCATGGCGCGTGCCGAAGCGGCGATGGAGCAGGCGAAGCTCAATCTGTCCTATACGGAAATCCATGCGCCGGTTGACGGCAAGATCGGCCGACGTTCCGCACGGGTCGGCGCCTATGTGACGGCAGGCGCCCCGGTGCTGGCCATCGTTCCGGTTTCCGACGCGTATGTCGTGGCCAATTTCCAGGAAAACCAGATCACCCATATGCGGCCGGGACAAAGCGCGCGCATCAAGGTCGACAGTCTGCCCGGCGTCGAGATCCAGGGACATATCGACAGCCTTGCGCCCGCCACCGGGGTGAGCTTCGCGCCCATCGCCCCTGATAACGCAACGGGCAATTTCACGAAGATCGTCCAACGCGTGCCGGTCAAGATCACCATCGATCGCGGCCAACAAGCCGCGTCCGAGTTGAGCGTGGGTCTTTCGGTCGTGGTGGATGCAGCCGTAGGTCAGCGTAGCGAAAGCCTGGCCCAGGGAGGTACCAGAAAATGAACAGCGGTGAATTCTCCTTCCGTGCGTCGGCACTGGCGATACTGGCAAGCCTTGTGGTGGCCGGTTGCGCCGTGGGCCCCGATTTCGAACGCCCGACCTCTTCCACGCCCGATGTTTTCCAGCGCACACAGTCTGCGCAGGCAGCGAGCAAGGCCGTCGAAGCCGAGTTCAATCCGGACTGGTGGACGCTGCTCAACGATCCCCTGCTGAACGATCTCGAGAAGCAGCTGGTCGATGCGAATCTTGACGTGGCGGCCGCGTCGACGCGTCTGCGGCAGAGTCGCGCCACACAACAGGTGGTCGGCTCGGCGCAACTGCCAAAACTCGACGGCGCCGCATCGTACTACCGCGAGCGTGGCAGCCCGAACGGGATTCTCTCGCTGCTGGGCGTACCTTCGCCGACGGCTCAGACGCAATCGGCATCCGGCAGCGCGCCGCTCGGCGTGGCACCGTTGCCCGGCTCCAAGGGTTCGCCACCCTATGACCTGTACCAGTTCGGCTTCGATGCGTCCTGGGAAATCGACATCTGGGGCCGCGTACGGCGCAGCGTCGAAGCAGCGGGCGCCTTGACGGAGGCATCGTTCGAGGACCGTAACGCCGTGCTGTTGTCGGTCCGCGCCGAGCTGGCACGCGACTACATCGAGTTGCGCGACACGCAATCGCTGCTGGACATCACGAAGCACAACCTCGAGATAGCGCGCGACACCGCGAAGCTCACGCAGGTGCGCGCGCGCGAAGGCGTGACCACGGATCTCGACGTGGCGAACGCTTCCGCACAGGTGGCAACGATCGAAAGTCTGCTTCCCACGCTGGAAGCGCGGCACGAAGCCACGATC
>FTCV01000763.1_pt1 | contig 10404 bp, 8 predicted proteins | sample 1639691 | NCBI WGS metagenome assembly FTCV01 (sample SAMEA3914864, study PRJEB12502) | metagenome | biome: forest; material: soil | place: USA | collected 2012-03-12 | depth 0.3 m
GAAAGCGACTCCATTCACAAGGCTCTGCCGTCAAGGGCGACGGACGAACCCGGCCATCGATCGGGCGAAGATAGCTTTCTGTTCGGAGGTGAGTTCTGCGTAGAGCGCGAGCATGGATGGTTCCACTGTTTCAAGATAACTTAGGCGCGCCTTCATCACGTATTCTTGCATCTTCACGCGTTCGGTGAAATCCGGCCGAATCTCTCGCTCTTCGGGCAAGGCAGCGCAACGGGCCTGGTCTTTGGCATTTGCCTCTTCAGACGCCTTTTCGAAGGCATCCCAAAAAGCCGTCTGTTCTGTCTTCAATTCGAGATTGTCCTTTAGAGCTGCGCGGCGGCCGATACCGTAGGCGACACGTTCCTCACAAAACGCCTTGGGGTGAATTAAGCGAACGGGCCGCTCCCATTCCAAGTCGTCATCGGGCGCAAGAGAGGCGCTGGCCGGCGGAGAATATGGGAGGACCTCCAGCGGAATGTCCGCGTTCGGCTTGGATGCGTTGGCGGAGGTCAGCCAAGAAAAGCCTGGCGCGATAACGTTGGCGGCGACGACGAACGAGAGTAGCGGTCGAAGCTTCATAGTTGGCGATCCGTGATAGGTGAAAGGGTCTCCAGGAGTGACGTTCGTCAGCGCGTGGGCCTCGCGTGCTGCACGATCGGTCCGTCACAGGCCGTTGTCGTTTGTGGCACGTGCATCGCAGATCCGACGGCATTGGTGGAAGAGAATGCGGCAACAATGCCGACTACCGCGATCGACAACAGGGTTGCCACGCCGTCGAGGCTCATCATCTGCATCTCACGGCAACGCCGCACTCAATCGGCCGCCCCGTGGTCACCCCATCTGATCTGGAACAACAACGATGGCTGTCGGGAAAAGCAGTTCAATTATTCTGTGACCCCGCCGCACCGGTCGACGACGTGCCCGACTGCCGGCGGTGGCGACCGTGCTTCTTCTGTTGCGAGGTAGTCGGATCGGGAGCGGGAGCCGGATTGGCGGCCGGCGTACTGTGCAACGGCGACGGAGCAGGCGTGTCGCCAGTCTGGGCAAAAGCCGATTGCAAGGTGATCATGAGAGTGATCAGAGAAACGCACGCAAATGTCTTCGTCACGGCTACCTCGAGAATGACGACGATCGGCCGGATGAACGTTCGACCTTGGTTACAGTTACGAGAGCGACGTGGCGTTCATCCCCGGCGAACGATCAAGGGACGCTCCACGCGAACACTCGATTCAGCGTCGCACTTTCTAGAACCGTAGGGACGTATGTCTAGGGTGCACCGTATACACCGCCGAACGCGCTTCCGCAGGCTCATCTCTGCACCTCACCACTCCCTCGATGATGGCTGTGCTCAGGAAGGTGCGCCGTTCACGCTGCAACATAGACCTTCACCTCCATACGCGCGTCAACAGGCGAACAAATCCGTGATCCAGATTACCCAGCGATGGCCTCGGGCCAGGCACCCGCGCATTGTCAAGTTGGCGCGAATCTGGCGAGGACGATGGCGGGAGCAGTCATTGAGCCTCGCGCTGACGATCCAACTTCTCATTCTGTTCGCGATGCCTGCCGCCCGAGCGGGCGGCTGGCCGTTGCCGCATTTCGTCGTCAATGGGTTGCTCTTGTTGTTCGTCCCATTGGCACTTGTACTGGCCCGCAGTTGGAGCGCCATGGCTATAGTGATCCTCTCTGTGACGCTGACCATAGCGGGGTCTATCTGGCGTCATGAGCGGCCGGAGCCGGTCGCCGACATCGTGAGCACCGTAGTACAAGTGCTGCCCCAGCTCGCTTTGCTGTGGGTCGTCTCGAGTGCCGTCTTCGGCCGGGGCCGCGCCACGTATCACCGCGTTCTCGGGGCGATCGTCATGTATCTCGGCATCGGCATGATCTTTGTCAGCCTAGATATCGTGCTGGTGCGCTTCGTGCCCAATGCCTTCAACCATCTGGCCACCGATCCTTTTGAGCTCCGTCAGGCGCTTACCTATTTCAGCTTCAGCGCACTCACCACCAGCAGCATCAGTGACATCGTGGCGGTCCATCCCATCGCCCGCACCCTCGCCAATCTCGAAGCAATCTGCGGCCAGTTGTTTCCGACAATTTTGCTGACGCGCGTTGTCGGGATGCATAATGCGCACCGACATGCTTCAACGCGTGCAGGCGGAAAAGATTCGATGACTGTCTACGGACCGTCGGATGGTCGACATCCGTGCTGCCGTGTAGGCACAGCTGGCAAGTCTCTGACCAAGCATAAGAGTTCCGTTTACCTCGATAGCTGAATTTCCGAAGGCGCGGGCTACCCAACACAGTGATTTCAGATCGGGCAGCCTGGCGCGCGCGGTCCATGGCAGCTCCAACGGGCAAGCTTCAGCGCAGTTTCGCCGTAATATGACACTTACTATCGATAAGAATTCACGTCGCGATTGGTAGGAACACAGATGAGGGAATATCGGCATCGAGCCACTTTGCCTCTAATTGTTGCTGGCACATTCGTCATGCTCTCTGGCGCCATGACCTCCACATTGGCACAACCAAAAGGGCCATCATTAGGCGGCGCGTCGGAAGAGAAACCTGCGATACCTGATCCTCTCGTGGCTGCAATTTCGCGCTGGGACGCCGATCACGATGGCGTGCTTACGTGCGAGGAGTGGAAGCAATATGCTGACCGGCTATTCACTCTTGCCGATAAAAATGCTGACGGCGTCTTGGACGAAAAGGAATTTCAGCAGATCGGGAACATAGAGCCGATTTTTGCTGGAGCCGATATGGTTTATTTTGACGACAATAATGACAAACGAATTAGCCGCAGTGAATTTGTTGACAAGCCAAGTCCACTATTTGCGCGGTATGACGCCAATCGCGATTGTCGTGTGACGAAAGAAGAGATTAGTGGTTCTGCCAACCGGACATCCGGCAAAGACGCGGCGCCTCATGGAAGAAGGGGACGGGGTGGCGCAGCGGGCCAAAGCAGCTTTTGAGATTACACGGGCAAGACCACCTCAGCCTCTTCACGCGGATCTCCGATTCTTCGATCGGGCCGGTCGCTTCGTACAGAATTTTGCGAGCATCGAGCTGTTGGTCGTCGCTTGGCTAAAGTTGGAAAGATCGACAGCGGATGCTCAACAATTTCTCAAGGAAAACCGCTGGCTGGACGCGAGAGTTAAGCGCCTCCAAGCGCTGTTGCGGCTAAGGAGGTGATGCCGAAGGCTCCGACTTGGCCTGCTTGGACATGATGCTTGACGAGATGGCTCGAGCCGATTGAACTAGCGGCAAGTTCCGCGTACTGGTGCGCAACCTCTACCGTGCCATTGCTATTTTTTGCGACGTATCTGCCAGACCACCGCCAGCGGCTACAAACAGATTCACCGTCACGACGTATCGTTGCGCACGGGTCTGGACAAGATTGAGTTCGGCAAGCTGTTGCAGGCGCTGGGCGTCAAGCACCTGGATGATTCCCGCATTGCCGACGCCGTAACCAAGGCGGGTCAAGCGTAGTGCCGCGTTGGCCGAGTCCAACGCCCGATGCTCCGTGCGCACTGCGTCCGAAGCGTTGGCCAGCCCATGCAGGTTGTCAGCGATCTGCTGGAAGGCGGACAAGACAGTCTGCTGATAGTCGGCGAAAGTCGCCTGGTAGGCGTCTTGCGCGGCGCGTTTGCGCGCGGACAGCTCGCCGCCGTGAAAGATCGGCGCTGTCAGTCCTCCGACGAGGCTCCAGGCGGCGGCCGCCGGGCCGGCTGTCAGGCCTTCCTCCGCGATCTCGGCGCTGAGCGTGATGTGTGGATAGAGATCGGCCGTAGCCACGCCCACGGCGGCATTTGCGGCACGGAGCCGGGCCTCGGCCGCCCGAATGTCAGGTCGGGCGCGCACGAGATCGGACGGGACAGCCAGTGGAATGGCTTCTGGCAAGGCCATCTTGTCCAGGTCGAATTCCGGAGGGACCCAACTCGCGGGTGACTTGCCAACCAAGACCGCCAGAGCGTCCCGCGTCACGTCAAGCTGCTGACGCAAGGGCGGCAACAACGCCCGATCGTGGTCGAGCTGGCTCTGGGCCGTCGTTACATCCATCTGCGTGGCGACGCCAGCGCCGTGGGCTCCCTGGACGAGGGTTATGTTCTGCTGATCGGACGCGACCACCTTCTGCACGACATCGATCTGCGCGCGGATCGCGGCGTAGCGCAGGGCCGCCATCACCGTGTCTCCGGCGACGGTCAGGCGTGCAGCGTTCAACGCCTCGCCCTGCACGTCCGCTTCGGCGCCCGCTTGCTCGATCTTGCGATGCGTCCCGCCGAAGACGTCGAGGTCGTAGCTGGCGGTGAGGCCGCCGGTATAGGCCGCGAAGGATGGAAAGGTAGAAGCCTCGGGTCCGAGAAACGACGCACCGTATTGCCGTCCGGTGAACCCGGCCGCCGCGTCGACCTGTGGGAAAAGGCGGCCGCGCGCCGCCTTCACCAGCTCGCCCGCCTTGGCAACGTTCGCGCGCGCACTGTCGAGGGTGCGGTTGTTGCCGAGCGCAAGCGTCACCGTCTCATCCAGTTCGGGCGATCTGAGCCGCGTCCACCAGTTTGCCTGCAGCGGTGCGCCCAGGCTCACGCTCTGTCCCGTTTCTCCACGGCCAGATGAACCGGGAGCGGCGACAGCGGGTGTGGACTCTGGAAGATAGCCCTGCTCGGAGGGATGGGCGGGCGCCGTATAGTCGGGGCCGACCGCGCAGCCCATGAGCGGGAGGTGCGCGAGCAGCGTGACGGTGAGAATGGAGCGAAGAGTCATCATGATCAATGTGCCTCGCCAGATGAGCCGGCAGCCGCGCGCTTGAGCAGAAGAACCGACAGCAGGGCCAACCCCAGGAGCGCGCTCTGCAGGATGATGGTATCGCTATAGCCCAGCATGAATGCCTGGCGGCGAACGGCGCGGCCGACCGCGACCACCGCCTCGTGGCGGGCGAAGGCGGGATCGCTGACCCCATGAGCCATGAAATAGCTGGTGAGCTGGTCCAGGCGCGCGCGCGTCGCGTCGGCCAGCAGCGAGACCCGAGTGGTCAGCACGTCTGAGTGGAATTGCTCTCGCTTTGTCAGGAAGGTCTGCAGTAGTGCGATGCCGATCGCGCCGCCGAGATTGCGGATCATGTTGAACAACGCTGCGGCGGACCCGGCGTGTTCGCGCTGGATCCCGGCGACCGTGATCGCCGACAGAGGCGTCATGACCATCGACTGCGCGACCGCGCGCACCAGGCTGGACGAGAGGAACTGCGGTCCGGAGAAATCTCCGGAGAAATCGGTCGCCAGTAGGCTGCCGGCGATGAACAAAAGGAATCCGACGCCCACCAGCCACCGCGGGTCAACGCGTTTCATCACTTGGGGAATTAGGGGGAGAATGGCCAGTTGCGGTAGCCCGATCCAGATCAGCACAGTGCCGATTTGTTCGGCGTTGTATCCCTGCATGCGTGAGAGATAGAGCGGCACAACATAGAGCCAGCCGTACATCGACAGGCCGAAGAAGAAATTCGCGAATGTGCCGATTCCGAAATTGCGTCGTGCCAGGAGCCGTAAGTTCAGCAACGGTTCCTTTCGGGACAACTGAACCAGGATGAACGCCAGGAGGGCGACGGCGGCTACGATCGACAACCGCACGATGAACGGCGATTCGAACCAATCGTCCTTTTGGCCCTCCTCCAGCACGGTCTCCAACGAACCTAGTCCGATTGCGACCGTGACGATTCCGAGCCAGTCTCCCCGGCGCAGCAGGTCGAACTGGCGAGAAGCGGAATCGAGGGAGAACCACAGCATGGCGAACATCACGGCGCCGGGCAGAAGATTGACAAAGAAGATCGACTGCCAGCCGAAATTCTCGTTGCAGTAGCCGCCGATCACCGGACCGATCGACGGAGCGAAGATCGCCGAGATGGCATAGATCGACAGGCCAACGGCATGCCGCGACGGCGGCAACCGGGTCATGATGATGGAAAAGGCAAGAGGTATGAGCACCCCGCCGGCGAAGCCCTGCAGTGCCCGGACGACGATCATCTGGGGGAGAGTGGTCGTGAAGGCACAAGCTACCGTCAGCACCAGGAACAAGAAAGTGTTGGTCAACAGATAGGTGCGCAACGAGAACACGCGGGCCAGCCAGCCGCTGATGGGAATGACGATGATCTCTGCCACCAGATACGCCGTGGTGATCCAGCCGCCGTCATCGATACCCGCACCGATGGCGCCCTGGATATCGGCGAGCGAGGAGCTGACGATCTGGATGTTGAGGATAGCGAGGAACGCGCCCAAGGCCGCGCCAACCACGGCGATCCAGGTCTTGAGCGGAACCACTTCCTCTTGGAGTTGAGAGGCGGATGGGAGCCCCTGCAAGCTCAGGCCGCCGCCAGTCACGGCGAGCACTGGACTGGGCATCGTCAGTCCCCCTGAGCCTGGCTGGCCGCACGGACCTCGTGCGCTCTGGTGTCGATAGAGACATCCACCGACATGCCCGGCCGCAGCCGACCCGCCAGCCCGTCGTCGCCCGCAAAGACGATTTTCACCGGAATGCGCTGGACGATCTTGGTGAAGTTTCCCGTCGCATTGTCGGGCGGGAGCAGACTGAACTCGAGGCCGGTGGCCGGAGCCAAGGTCTCGACATGTCCTCGGATGTCGTCGCCCGGGAAGGTGTCGACGCGGATGCGCGCCGGCTGCCCCGGGCGAACGTCGGTGAGCTGGGTTTCCTTGTAATTCGCGATCACATAGACCCGTTGCAGCGGCACCAGCGCCATGAGCTGGGTTCCGGCCTGGACGTACTGGCCGAGGCGGACCGATCGCGCGGCCACCGTGCCATCGATCGGTGCCGTTATGGTGGCATAGCTGAGATTCAACTCAGCCTCGGCCATCGCGGCTTCGGCCCGCGCCAGTTGCGCCTGCGCCAGTTGGCGCTGGCTGGTCAGAACATCGATCTGCTGGCGGGCGCTGAGGGCCGCCGCCTGCAGCCGCTCCAGGGTGGCGGCCTTCTCCTGAGTGTCGGTCGTGGCGTTGTCCGCCTGCTCCTCCGAACCGTAGCCAATCTGCGCCATCTTGCGCCGCCGGACGTCGTTGCGCTGCGAAAAACCGAGTGAGGCGGCGGCAGCGGCGACGCCGGCATCGGCTTGGCGTATCTGCGAACCCTGGGCAGTGATCTGCGCACCTAGGTTGGCGACCGCGGCGGTGGCGGCGGCAACGTTCGCCGTCGCCTCGGCCAGCGCAGCGCGCAGATCGCGATCGTCGATCCGGGCCAGCGTCTGGCCAGCATTGACACTCTGGTTGTCATCCACCAACAGCCCGCCGACATAGCCGGACACCTTGGGCGCTACAATCGTCGAGTCGGCCTTCACATAGGCGTCGTCCGTCGATTCGATGAAACGCCCGACCGTCCAGTATTGAAATCCTTCCCAGCCTGCTGCCGCGACGACCACAAGCCCGACACAAGCAGCCAGTGCTCGAGCAGCGATTGCTCGCCGTTCGCTTCTCTTCTTTGGCTTCTGCCGCACGGGAGCCTGGCCAGCATCGCTGAGAGGCCTCGCGTCGGCGACTTCCGCCACGCGTTCAGCAACGGTCGGCATGCCCCAGTCCCTCGCGGAAAAACATCAACGAAAGCCCCGTCCCATAGAGGCGAGCGGCCATATCCTCGGGACGCTCGAGTACTTCGATTGCACCCAGAATATGTTCACTGCTTCAGTTTGATGCTTGCTCCGCATTGCCGAAACTACCGCATTCTTGCCAGAGCGTTCGATTAGCGAGTGGACGTTTCTTGAATGCGACACCGCGCAGGCTCAGCGAAGAGCGCAAAGCTCCGCCAATTTCGGCAATACTCTTAAAGCAAACGCGCCAACCGATCAGCACATCGCCGAAGAGTAGCAAGCCCGGTGCCGCAGAATATGCCAGCCCTGCGATTCATCAGCGCGAACCAGAAGCTCATCGGAGCAAGAATCATGCGATCAACATCGACACTCCTGATCGTCTTGACGACCATCGGGCTCAACGCATGCACACAAGAGCATGCCAACCTCTTCCGCAGTTCAAATGCGCCGCGAATCTACGACGATGGGAAATCGGTTGATGTAACGAACGTGGAGGGAGAGGCCGAGGCCCAACCGTTCGCCGAGCAGTACTGCAATGGTTTCGGCAAGAAGGCGGCTTTTCAGCGACTCGAATTGTTGAGCTATCACCACGTGGCTATCGCGAGCGCATCATTCAAATGCGAATACCACGCGAATGGCAATGGCGCTCGGCTCCCATAGTGATTGGCCTCGGTCGAGGATCTGTTCTCTTGTCAATTCGGCGGAGTCGCCTTGCAGCACGCTGCAGGCGGTTTACTTGTTCTCTATTAGGGCGGCCATCGCTTCGTTGCCCTGCTGTCGGGCAAGGCTCGCTGCGGTGTTGCCGGAAAGGTCTTTCAGTTTTGGATCAGCACCGTTCTCGACCAGCAATTGTACGACCTCGGTGCGGCCGAACAGAGCTGCCATCATCAACGCGGTCTGGCCAGCATGATTGGCTGCATTGACGTCGCAGCGCTCCGCCAGAAGCCGAGCCGCGACTTTCGTATCGCCCTTGAAGGCGACCCCCATCAGGCTAGAGTTGCCCTTGGGATCGACGGCGCATGGATCTGCGCCGTGGCCGATCAAGAAGTCGACCGCGGCGAGCTTGCCGCTGTAGGCGGCGAGGATCAATGGCGTGAAGCCGCGGGGGTCGCGCGTGTCGACGGTCATGCCGCCGACTTTGATCAATCCGTCGAGAAGATCGACCCGACCTTCCCGGGCCGCATCGAAATAGAGTTCCTTCAGCCGGTCGGGCGAAAGGAGCGCAGGGCTCGCAGCTTCCTGCGCCGCCGCCCCGCCGACCGCCAGTTGGACGATCAGCATACCAAGTGCGGCGGCCCTAATCGGACTTTGCAACATCGGTCACTCCTATCCAGGTCCGGCCTTAGTGACCAATCATCGCGCGGATGTCCTTGACGTCGACGCCAACAGCGGCGGCGAGCCGGGTTCCGTATCCCTGGTCGGCTTCATAGAAATGGCTGACCATGGCCCGCTTGGTCTCGATGCTCTTCACTTGGATCAGGTCCGCGGCAAGGTTCTTGATTAGGTCGTCCTGCTCCTGCTTGTTCAGCGCATGGTAGAACTCGCCCGCCTGCCGGAAGTTGTCCTGCTTGTCGATCGCCTTTTGCTGCGTCTGCCCGCTGACGGGGTATTGGCTAAAGCGATACGCTGGCTGCTCGGCAGGCGTGTTGGCGGCACTCGTCGGCTCGTAGTTGACATCACCCCTGCGCTCAACCGACTGCATGGATCCATCGCTATTGTTGTTACTGACCGCGACGAGCGGACGGTTGACCGGCAGCTCCATGTAGTTTGGCCCCACGCGATAGCGCTGCGTGTCGGCATAGGCAAAGAGGCGTCCCTGGAGCATGCGGTCGGGCGACGGCTCGATACCCGGCACCATAGCGCACGGGCAGAAGGCGGCCTGTTCCGTGGTGTCGAAGAAGTTGTCCGGCACCTTGTTCAGCGTCATCGTCCCGATCTTCATTTCCGGAACGCCGCTCCAGACCTTGGTGTCGTCAAAACCATCATAGCTTAACTGGTCCACCTGCTGAGCGGTGAGCAGCTGGACGTAGAGGTCCCATTTCGGGAAATGGCCGGCACCGATGTTCTGATAAAGGTCGCGGGTCGCGTAGTTGGTGTCGGCCGCATGCATCTGCTCCAGCGTCATGCCCTGGAGGCCCTGCTGGCTCTTGAAATGGAATTTGGCGAAGACCGTTTCGCCCTTGCTGTTGATCAGGCGGAATGCATGGACCCCATAGCCGTCCATGGTGCGATAGCTCGCGGGCATCCCAATCGTGTCGGTGTAAAGCTGGGTCAGCATGTGCGTTGACTCGGGAACATGCGAAAAGAAGTCGAATGCTCGGCCCGGATCCTGGACATTTGTGACAGGTGACGGCTTGTTCGCATGGACGAAGTCCGGAAACTTGATGGCATCACGGATGAAGAAGATCGGCTCGTTAATGCCGACCAGATCCCAGTTGCCCTGGTCGGTGTAGAATTTGATGGCAAAGCCACGCGGATCGCGTGCCGCCTCCGGCGAGCCCCGGAAATTCATCACCGTCGAGAAGCGCACGAAGACCGGGGTCTCCTTGCCCGGCGCGGCGAACAGCGAGGCCTTTGAATACTTAGAAAAGTCAGTGGAGGCAACGAAGGTCCCTTGAGCGCCGGTGCCGCGTGCGTGAACGACGCGCTCGGGGATACGTTCCCGGTCGAAGCGCGCCAGCTTCTCTATCAGGTGGAAATCCTCGAGCACTACCGGGCCTTCCGGACCAGCCACTTTCGAGTTCTGGTTGTCGCCCACCGGCGCGCCCGTGTCTCTGGTCATCGGGATTGGCGCTGGATCGGCCGCCCAGGCCGGGGTCGCCATCAGA
>FTCV01002387.1_pt1 | contig 10399 bp, 8 predicted proteins | sample 1639691 | NCBI WGS metagenome assembly FTCV01 (sample SAMEA3914864, study PRJEB12502) | metagenome | biome: forest; material: soil | place: USA | collected 2012-03-12 | depth 0.3 m
CGTCGACCAGCATGCGCAGCGCGGTGTACTCCAGATCCGGGACTCCGCTCAGGTCCAACACCAGCACGCGTGGCCTGAACTCGGAAACCAGCGGCCGCAGCTTGTGCCCGACGCGCCGGACGTTGACAAAGTAGACGCGTCCTTCCGGCCGCAGCATCAGCAGGCCCGGGATGGTCTCGTCATCGGGATGCCCCGCTGAGCGCGGACGGTACACGTTGGTGTCCCGCTTGCGCACCAGCTCATAGACGGGCGGGTCGGCGGTCTGATAGGCCAGCGCCAGGATCGACACGATGATGGCCACGACGATTCCCTGCAGCGTACCCAGCAGCACGACCCCGGCCATGGCGATCACGGCCCAGCTGAACTCCGTGCGCCGGATGGCCAGGATGGCGCGGAATTCGGCCGGCCTGATCAGCGTGATGGAGTAGACGATCACGATGGCTGCCAGCGTGGCTTCCGGCATCTTGCCGACCAGTGGCGCCAGCACCAGCATCGTGCCGAGGGACAGTAGCGCGGTGACCAGCCCCGCCATCTGCGAACGGGCCCCCGCCATCTGGTTGACGGCGGTCTGCGTGGTGCCACCACCGGCGGCCATCGCGCCGAACAGGGCCCCGCCGAGATTCGCGAATCCGGTGGCCAGCAATTCCCGATTGGCCGCAGGCGGTGGCTCGCCGGCCTGCGCGAACGCGCGCCCGGCAGCGATGCTTTCCGTGAAGCTCATCAGCGCGATGCCCAGTGCGGCCGGCCATAGCGTCTCCAGCATGTCGGGGTCGGGCAGCGTGAGCGGCGGCAGGCCGGTAGGCACCTGGCCGACAATGGCCACGCCGTGGGCTGGCAGGTTCAGCAGCGACACACCGGCGATGCCGGCGGCCACCGCAATCAGCGGCGCCGGGGCGCGCGGCAGCCAGTGCTCCATCGTCACCAGGATGGCGATCATTGCCACGCCCACGATCACGGTTGCCGCGGAGGCATGCGGAATGCCCTGCGCGATGGCGAGCAGGTTGTGGAAGAACGTGCCCTTCTGGAAATGGATCCCGAGCAGTTTGGGAATCTGGTCCACCACGATGACCACCCCGATGCCCGCCTTGAATCCCACCAGTACGGGCTCGGAAATGAAATCGGCCAGGAATCCCAGCCGCAACAGCCGCGCGAGAATCAGCATCGCGCCGACCAGCATCGTCACGGTGGCCGACGCCGCGACGAGCGTGGCCTCGCCCGGATGCTGGCCAAGTTCGGCCAGTGCGGCGGCGAGCAGGATGGCAAGCGTGGTCGTGGTGCTGACGCTGAGCGTGCGCGAACTGCCCAGCAACGCATAGATCAGCATCGGCGCAAAGACGGTGTACAGGCCCACCTGCACCGGCAGCCCGGCGATCGTCGCATAGGCCAGAGCCTTGGGAATGACCACCGCGGCAGTCGTCAGGCCGGCGATCGCATCCGGTGCCGCCCATTCCCGCCGGTAATCATGCAGCCAGCCGGGCAGGGGCAGGCCAACGGCGCCCAACGCACGGCGTCGGGCAAGACGGGCGCGCGCGGGCGACTGGGGCTTGCCTCGAAGCGGTTGTCGACCAGGTTGCATGATGCATATGCCGGCTGCCGGCAGGCCTGTGCGTAATGTGCAGTGGGCCTAGTATTTCTCCGCCACGTACTTGTACGGGTATTCCGGCTCCTGATAGCCCTCCGGCTTTTGCCGCTTAGGCAGGACCACCTGCTTGCGCGGCAGGTCCTCGTAAGGAATCCGGCCGAGCAGGTCGCTGATGACGTTGAGGCGCGCGCGTTCCTTGTTGTCGGACCTGACGACCGACCAGGGTGCGAGCGCGGTATCGGTGGCCCGGAACATGGCATCGCGGGCACGCGAATAGTCGTACCAGCGGCTATATGAGCGCAGATCCATGTCGGTGAGCTTCCAGAGCTTGCGGCCGTCGTGGATGCGCGCTTCGAGCCGGCGGGTCTGCTCCTCCGGACTGACTTCGAGCCAGTACTTGATCAGGATGATCCCCGAGTGAATGATGGCCTGCTCGACCAGCGGCACGGCACGCAGGAATTCCTCGACCTGCTTTTCCGTGCAGAACCCCATGACGCGCTCGACGCCCGCGCGGTTGTACCAGCTGCGGTCGAAGATCACCACTTCGCCGCCTGCCGGCAGATGCGGCAGATAGCGCTGGACATACATCTGCGATTTTTCGCGGTCGGTCGGGGCGGGCAGCGCGACCACCCGGAATACGCGCGGGCTGACGCGTTCGGTCAGCGCCTTGATCGTGCCGCCTTTGCCAGCGCCGTCGCGGCCTTCGAACACGATGCAGATCTTCGCGCCGGTCCTGACAACCCAGTCCTGGAGCCGCACCAGTTCCACATGCAGCGGAAACAGCGCCTTGCGGTAGTCCTTGGATGACATGGATTTCCCGTCATCGGATGCGTCGGGCTTTTCATGCGCGTCGTCGTGCTTGCGCTTGTTGTCTCCCTTGCCTTTTCCCTTGGCCATTCTGGTCTCCCTGAAGCGAGGCAGCGTTCCGAGTCATGTGGCGATTTCAGTGTGGTCGCCGTGGGGCAGGGAGTCAAATGGCAATCACATCGCGCGGGGGGTGTCCGATGTTGGTGATGGGAGGAAGCGGGTCGTGCAAGTGGCGGCTGAGACATATGTCGATGTCACGGTCGGGCGAGGCATGGGCATTTGCGCCATGAGAGAGCCCTTGCCTCAGGGCGGAGGGAGCGCATTGTGCGCTCCCGGGGCGATCAGCCGATGTGGTAACGAGGGGCAGCCTTTCCTACCTGGGTTGCGGCAAACAACTCCGCGCGGGCCGCATCGTATCTGTCCCACAGGCCGGCGTCGGCCACCGATGGCCAGGTGATGGTTTCGCCCTGGTCGAGGCCGGCCAACGCCGCATCGACCATGTTCTCCGTCGTCATGACGGACTCTTTCTGCAACGCCGAAAGCGGGATGCCGGATTCATCCCAGATTTCAGTCGCCGTCGATGCGGGAAGGACGAGCTGGACCTTCACACCCGTCTCGGCGAGCTCTTGCTGGAGACCTCGCGTGTATTGCAGGACGAATGCCTTGGTACCGCTGTAGACGGCACTGACGGGCATCGAATGGACGGCCAGTACGGAAGCGATATTGATGATCACGCCTTCGTTTCGCGCCACGAACGCGGGTGCCGCAGCCTGGGTCAATCGGGTGAGGGCGCTGATGTTGAGCGCAATCTGCGATCCCGTGTCCTCAGCGGAAGATTGTGTGACCGGCCGCAGTCGCGCAAGACCGGCGTTATTGATCAGAATGTGCACGGCCGGATCGGTGGCGAGCACTTTCTCGACTTTTGCCAGGTCTGCGTCTTTCGTCAGGTCTGCGACGATGGCATTGACCTTGACACCATGCGCTGACGAAATCTTCGCAGCAAGGGCTTCGAGGCGATCGGCGCGCCGCGCGACAAGAATAAGGTCGTAGCCGCGCGCGGCAAGACGGTCGGCATAGACGGCGCCGATGCCCGACGACGCTCCGGTGACAACGGCAACTTTCCGTGAACTGGTCATGTGTCCAACTCCAATTGTTTTGTACTCAACTAAAATAGTTGAGGGCCCAAGTATATGCCCGGACATCTCCCCCTTGTCAACGGTTCAGTACTCAACCATCCTATGCGTATGGGAAAGAAAATTGATGCAAACGTGTCCGCCATGGACCGACCAGCCGAAGACGTGCGCGATATCCTCGCCGACCTCGCCTGCACGAATACCGCGTTGCGCCGCGCGGCACGCAGGCTGGGCCAGCTATATGACGAGGCGCTCGCGCCACTTGACCTCAAGGCCACGCAGATTGGCCTGATGGCCGAGATCGAGCGGCTCTCCGCAGGCGGCAACCACGAAGGCCCGACACTGCAGGATCTGGCGGCGCGACTTGCCATTCAGATTTCGGCACTGACGCATGCACTCAAGCCCCTGGTACGGGACGGAATCGTCGAATTGCGCCAGGACGCCGAGGACAAGCGGACAAAGCACGGCGTTCTGACCCGGCTGGGCAAGAAGCGTCTCTCGGAGGCGCTGGGGCTTTGGGCTGCGGCAAACAGTCGCGTAGAGGCGGTGTTGGGGCCGGACTCGGCTGCGACGCTGCGCGCACTTGCCGATGAGGTGGCGTCCGAGGAATTTCTCACCGCCTATCACACGGGGCCTGACGCTTCATTGAATGGCTAGCGATCGGGCGATTCTCGCAGAGGAGAGGTGTGCATGTTCGACTGGGAGGACCTACGCTACTTCGTCGCGTTCAGTCAGGAACAGTCGCTCGCGAAGGCGGCGCGGCATCTGAAAGTCGACCATGCGACCGTTGCGAGACGCATTGCTTCGCTCGAGCAATCGCTCGAACTCAAGCTTGTTGACCGCCGCCCGCGTGCCTATGTCCTGACCGCGGATGGAGAACGCGTTGCCGAACTCGGCAAGCGCATGGAAACGGAGTCGTTTGCCGTCGAGCGGATGTCGATCGCCGGCCAGGAAGTCGTGGCCGGCGAGGTGTTGATCAGCGCGCCGCCCTCGATGGCCAGCAGCGTTATCGCCCCCAATCTCGGCAAACTGCGCGCGCAGCATCCCGCTGTGCGGATCCGACTTGTCGCGGACACGCGGAACGTATCGCTGTTGCGGCGCGAAGCCGATATTGCCGTGCGTCTGAGCCGGCCAACGGAAGCGGACCTCGTCGTGCGAAAGGTGGGGGTCGTGCCGTTCGCCCTGTATGCGTCGCCCGCGTATCTTGCATCGCATGGGCCGGACGCCTACGAGTTCATCGGGTACGACGACAGCATGGAAGGATCGGTTCAGCAGGTCTGGCTGGACGCGCAGGCCGGTTCGCACCCGGTCGTGCTTCGCAGCAATAGCCTTGACGTGCAACAGTCGGCGGCGCGAGCCGGCGTCGGCATTGCTGCATTGCCTTATTTTCTTGGCGACTGGGACGACGAACTGACTGTGGTCGAAAGCTCAGGTGCGCCGCTGACCCGCGAGGTTTGGGTCTCCACGCATGCCGATGTGCGCCAGGCGCCCGCCATCCGCAGCGTGATGCAGTTCATTGCCGACTGCTTCCCCGGGTAACTGCCTCTGTCCCGCGCTTGCGCCGCGGGACTCTTTTTTCTGGAAGGCCAGCGAACCAACCGACTGGCGACTTGCCGGGCGGTACGGCCTTGCGCATTCCTGCACCCACGGTCCGCATATTCAGGGAATAGGCGCGAGCGACGTGATCGGAAAGAATCGGACAACCCATCGACGTACCGGGCCGCGTAGAGATGTCTTTCGCGACCCGGCGCGCCGAATCCCTTCCTTTCCATCCTGGAGGACGTCATGTCCGATATGCTCGCCGCGCAACCGGATCGCGCGCCCGCTACGTTCACCACCGACATGTTCCGCGCTGCATGGGCGGTCACGGCGGTGTTCATGCTGTCCAACGCCCCGACGCCGCTGTACGTGGTCTGGCAGCGCACGCTCGGCTTTTCGTCGGGAACACTGACCGTCATCTTTGCGCTGTACATCGCCGGCCTGCTTGGCACATTGATGGTCGCCGGGCAGCTGTCGGATCGCCTCGGACGCCGGGCGGTCCTGCTGCCCGGCCTGCTCGCCGCACTCGTGGCCTGTGTCTTGTTCGCGACAGCGTCATCGATTGCCATGCTTGCCATTGCGCGTTTGCTGACGGGCATTGCGGTAGGTGTCACGGTGTCCGCAGGGATGGCGTCAGTGGGTGACCTTGGCGGCGTGCAGCGGCGTCGGCAAGCGGCATTCCTGGCGTCGGTGGCCATGGTCCTTGGCGCTGGCCTTGGCCCGCTGCTGGCTGGCGGCATCGCGCAAGCGTTCACCCATCCCGTTGGCCCGGCGTTCGCCATCGAGTTTCTCGTATTGCTGAGCGCGTTCGTCATTACCGTGCGACTGCCGTTGACGCGGCCGGGCAGGGCATCGCACGGGACACGCCTGCGCTTGCCATCCATTCCGCAAGAACACCGGAGACACGTGTTGTCCGGCATTGCCGTGTTCGCGCCAGGCATCACTGCCACGTCCTTCGTGCTGGCGCTGGGACCTTCGCTGCTCGCGCGTCTGCTCGATGTGCGCAGTCCGCTGCTCGCGGGTGGGATGGCCTGCGCAATGTTCGCCGTCGCCACGGCGGTGCAATTTGTCGTCCGCAGCTGGCCGGTGCGGGCCATATTCGCGACGGGCGTGTCGGCGACCGTCGCTGCCATGGCTACGCTGATCTTCGTCGTGCATGCATCGTCGGTCCCCTTGCTGCTCGTGGCCGCACTGCTCGCGGGTATTGGCCAGGGTCTGGGCCAGCTCGGTGGATTGACGCTGATCAGCTTGCACGTGTCGGACACCCGCAGGGCCGAAGCCAACGCCGTGATGAACATGGGCGGGTATCTGCCAGCGGGGCTGCTGGCAGTGTCAACCGGTTACGCCATCGACTTCTGGGGTCTGTCGAAGGGCATCGTGATGTTCGCGATCGCACTCGCCATCAGTGCGCTGGTATTTGGCGCCATTGTCCTTCGCGATCAGTCTCCGCGCGTCGCGGTGGAGTCTTCGTGAAGTTCGAGGCGATTGGTGTTGGGATGCGTCGTGCTAACCGTTAATGTTTGTTCGATTTGATCAGGTATGGGCCTCAGTTCCCGACTCATTCGTAGCTGTCACGGGCTCGTCGGTATCGATTCACACCTTAAAAAAAGAAAAATTGATTTGGTATCGGAAGAGGACGCTGCGACAGACAAGGACATCAGAATGCCCATCGAATTCAATCCCCGGAACTGTGTGGGCTGGGTGAACCGGCTCGCCGCGGTGGTGAGTTCGCGCGCGTCAGGGCGTACGCTACGACCTCCTTCAGAGCAGTTTGCATGCCTCATCAAACTCCAGGCGAGGGCTGCGCGGAAACAGCTTGGCAGTGTCACCATAGCCGAGATTGCATATGAAGTTTGATTTCACATGGCTGTCCGGGAAATATTCGAGCTGAAAGGCATTCTCCTTCGGGTCCGCTGGAAAGAATTCGTGATCGACCTTGGCATTGTCGAAGCCGGACATCGGCCCACAGTCGAGCCCCAGCGAGCGGGCGGCAATGATGAAGTACGCGCCTTGCAGGGAGCTGTTCCGCCTCGCGGTGGTGAGCGCAAGTTCCGGCGTGTCGGTGAACCATGAGCGTGCGTCCGCATGCGGGAACAGCTTGGGTAGAAGTTCGTAGAACTTGATGTCATAGGCGATGATGGCGGTGACCGGCGCGGCCATGGTCTTCTCCACATTACCCGGCGCCAACGCGGGCAACAGGCGCTGTTTGGCCTCAGGGGTGCGCAGGAAAAGAATGCGCGCGGGAGAGCAGTTGGCGCTGGTTGGGCCCCATTTCATCAAGTCATAGAGCTGCCGCAGGGTCTCGTCGCTCACGGACTGGTTCAGCCACGCGTTGTGGGTGCGTGCCTCGCGAAAGAGCAGATCCATGCCTTCTTCACTCAAGCGCTGGTTCATGATTGTCTCCTTGTACGGGATGGGACCACGCGGCCGCCCGGCCGGCTCGCCGCTTCTGTCTAGAATAGCCAGCGAAGATCGCTGCGGCGGCGCCGGCTTGTCTCTGCCATCGGCTGCGCCAGCAAGGGTAGGGGCTCCGGTATCCGAAAAGCCACTCTGGCCCTGGTGCGCTGTGGTTCGAAGTGGCGATTGTCAGCCCCGGATTGCAAGCCCTGACAAGCCAGGGCGATACTGGCGAACAATCAGCGGCCGCGTGCCGCGTGCCGCGAAATGAGAGAGGGGAGCATGGACGAGAAGACACCAGGCGCCGGCCCCGCGCGTTCTGGAACGCCATTCACGGAGCTGCCGGGCCAGGTCGTGCTGGTACTGCAAGGTGGTGGCGCGCTTGGCGCCTATCAGGTGGGTGTCTATCAGGCATTGCATGAGGCGGGGCTTGAGCCGGGGTGGGTGATCGGCACCTCGATCGGGGCGATCAACGGGGCCATCATCGCCGGCAATCCGCCAGAGGAGAGGCTCTCCCGGCTCAAGCGGTTCTGGGACGGTGTTGCCTGTCGCGGCACCGCACAGGGAAGCGGCAGCTTTCGCCAATTCGAAGACTGGATGCGGGTGGTGAAAATTACGACCCAGGGCATTCCGTCCTTCTTCACGCCAAGCCCGGATGCATGGTGGCCAGGCGTACGTGCCACTGTCGGCCTCGCCAGGGCGGCGTTCTACTCCACTTCGCCGCTGCGTGCGACCCTGGTCGCACTGGTCGACTTCGACTACCTGAACGCCATGCAGACAAGACTGACGGTCGGCACGGTCAGTGTCCGCAGCGGCCGCATGCGCTACTTCACCAACCGCGACTCACCGTTGAACGTCGATCACGTGATGGCCTCGGCGGCCTTCCCTCCTGGCTTCCCTTCCGTACAGATCGAGGGCGAGCCATACTGGGACGGCGGCATCTATTCCAACACCCCGCTGGAAGCAATTCTTGATGACCGCCCGCGCCGCAGTTCGCTGATCTTCGCCGTGCAGCTTTGGCCCGCCAGCGGCTCGGAGCCAGATTCCATCTGGCAGGTGATGAGCAGGCTGCGGGATATCCAGTATTCCAGCCGGGCGGAGTCCCATCTAGAGCGCCAGCGGCAGATCCACCGCCTGCGGCATGTCATCCGCGAATTGGGTAAGCACATTCCGGAAAGCGAACGCGAGCAGGCCGCCGTGCAGGAACTGCTCGGCTGGGGATGTGGGACGACCATGCACGTGGTCGAGCTCGATGCGCCGCAACTCGACGGCAACGACATCCACCGCGATATCGACTTCTCCACCTGCGGGATCGAGCGCCGCTGGATGGCCGGATACAAGGACACGCGACGCGCGCTGGCGCGTGCCCCATGGCGCGAGCCGCTGGATCCGATAGAGGGGATTGCCGTGCATCGGGTCGGCGTGGAGATGCCGGATGCGTGCGGTTGACGCGCTTGTACTAAAGATCTGACTTTGCGAGGCGCGCTCGGACCAGGTCACTGCACTAGCTTACCTCTCTAACGCCTGCATTAAGAATACGCTTATAAAAGCCGATTTCGTTGATGATTGCCTTTCCACTATTGGCGCGCAGCAATGCCATCTGCTGCTGCGCGCGCGCCGTATCTCCTCGTTTCGCCGCGACGTAGCCCAAAAGCATCCATGGATAGCCTGCGCCCGGATCGATCTGGGTGGACCAAGTTGGCGCGTGCGCATTCAGATAGGCATAGCCATTGTCATATTGGCTCTGCGTGGTCACAGTATCGGCGGATAAGGGGACTTCATAAAGCTGCGTAAAAACCTGCGTGACCGTGCCAGGATAGAAATCCGGATTGATAGTATTTATGGAATCTGCGACAGAAAAGGTCGAGCCATCCGATCGGCCCTTAATGCCCGCGGCAACCGATATGGCAAGCTGGTTGTAGTAGCTCGAATCCGCATCGCCCAGCGCTTTGAGCGCATTGGAAAAATCGACTAGTCCTCGGTAATTTTCCGTATTGTCCTCCGTGTAAGCGATGCTTGATGGAGTAAAGCTGGCGCAATATGTCGGATGGGTCGGTGGCGTGTAGTCTTGTCGGAAAACCGAAATCAAGCCGCTCGGCTTTTGCGGAACGGCCAGATTGGCGTAAGCGATGGATTTAAGGGTCGGCAGGTTGCGCCGAAACCATTCGACGTCGCCAGTCACTCTCATATACTCGGATGCCAGGGACAGGAATGTTGACGCATACGAATCGTTGGAATCGGCGGGGCACTGGATTGGAGAATTCAGATCACCGCCAAATTTAATGTCGTTGATGGTGTAGTTCGTAGGGCTGACGTTCCGGATATACAAATCCATGTAAGTCCGCACCTCATTGGGACGGTCATTGATAAATGCAAACAGGCCAATATTTGCAAAATACCAATTCAGCCAATTGCTGCCAACGCCAACTTGATAGGCTCCGGCAAAGGGGCCAGTGGTAATTTTCAAGGCATCCAGATTTGCGAGGATATCAAATCCGGACTTTGCCTGCGCAGCCTTGATGGTTGGGGTCGCGGCAGTGGATTCTGAAGAGTCACCACCGCCGCCACAACCCGCTACCGTCAGCACAAGAGCGGTCAGGAGAACTAATCCCTTGGAGGGGATACCATGCAAAGGGTGTAAAAATTTCACTTCCATATTGGGCTTGATTGATTTAAATCTGGATTCAGCACGAGCACCACATGTGTCCGCGCATCGGTGCTCTGCCCATGCAGGCTTTCCTATCGAACTGCGGACCGATTCGACGATAGCGATCAAGCCGCGCGTGCCCGGTGCATCGGGGATGGGTCGTTATTCGTAAGAGAAGAAGCTGCCGAGATTGTCAATGCGTTCGAGCGCCATGCCGGCGCCTCGCATCGGCGGGGCAGCGCAGATTTGCGGATTGCGCGGCGCTCGACCTGGGTCGAGCCGCAAGGCATGCAG
>FTCV01001726.1_pt1 | contig 10398 bp, 11 predicted proteins | sample 1639691 | NCBI WGS metagenome assembly FTCV01 (sample SAMEA3914864, study PRJEB12502) | metagenome | biome: forest; material: soil | place: USA | collected 2012-03-12 | depth 0.3 m
GCCCAGAGCAGCAGCGATTGCCAGATACCGCTCCACGGCATGAACCTCTGGAGAAACTTCGATAACCTCGTCGTAAAAGAGCCGCGCGCCTTCGCGGGCATCGCAAAGTCCGAAGATACGACCCTGCTCCGCGCGCCCAAGTTTCGAGATGAGCGCACTGCGCAGGAGTCCCTGAAAATCGAGCACGACCTCGGCAGAAACCCGTCGCTGCAAGGCTGCGGACCATTGGGCCGCCGTAAGTGAGCCCACGAAACCGCGGAAGCTGCGTCGTGGAAAATCGATGACTTCATCCACGAACGGATTGCCTTCGAGCAGCGGCGCCCACTCGGAATTGACGATCCACTGCAGGCGCGATTGCGGCCACAGGCGCTTGACGCACGCGACGGCGGGAAGCGTGTGCACAATGTCGCCCAGCGAGCTCGGCTTCACGACGAGCACCGAACGCGGCGGCTCCAGCATGGCGCCTGGCGGTGGCGCCTGCCGGCTCCCTACGTCAGCCGCGGATGGCCCTTCGCTCACTTTCCGAGCGCCAAACGGTCGGCAAGCCGCTGTGGCAGGCCTGCATCGACGATCTTATCCTGGGCGGTCCAGATATCGTATTCGATGCGGCGCAGTTCCACGAGCTGCCGGTCGGGATGGTAGAGGCAGTAGGCCGCATGCCAGTCGCCATCGCGAGGCTGGCCCACGGACCCCACGTTCACGAAGTATTTTTTGCCGGGCTCGATCTGGAGTTTGTCGAGCACCACCGTCTTCACAGAGGAATCGCGGATATATGCGCGCGGGGCATGCGTGTGCCCGTAGAAACACAACTGCGTGTGCTGGTAGTTAAAGCTCGCCGCCGCATCGAGCTGATTGAAGACGTAACCCCACTTATGCGGAGTATCGAGCGTGGCATGGACAATCGTGAAGTCCCGCACTTGGCGCACCATCTTGAGATCGCGGAGCCACTGCTTGTCTTCGGGAGTGAGATGCTGGCGGGTCCAGTTGATCGCTTCCTCGGCGAGCGGATTGAAACCGGTAAGATCGTCCTCGAGTGATGCCATCTCGTCGTGGTTCCCCTTCACCACGGGACACTCGAGATTCCGGATGATCTCCACGCATTCGTGCGGGTTGGCGTTGTAACCAACGACGTCTCCGAGACAGACATAATGAGTGACCTCATGCGCCTCGGCATCGGCGAGCACGGCCTGAAGGGCTTCTAAGTTAGCGTGGATATCTCCAAAAATGGCAAATCGCATGGGCTAGCGTGGTGTGGCCTCACGCAGATCGGCAGTGGTGTCGATGCGTTCGGCGGGCGGGATGTCTAATTTAATCTGCAATTCGTTGATAAGTTTCAAGAGTGTCGGGAGACGTTCCTCTTTTCCTTTGTGGTAAAGCTCCACGAGCATCTTGTAAGCCTGCGCTTCGTGGCCAGGGCAGCGCGCCAGCTGATACACGGCCAGACGGTGAACGTACATCATGGCATCGGGCCGTGCGGCAGCCTCGAAGTAAGCCCAGGCGGCCTTGCAATGATCCCCCATCTTATCGGCGTAGATCTGGCCGAGACGATCGTAGAGGACAGCGTGGTCGGGATTGTATTCGATGCCGCGCAGCAGATATGCCTCGCCGAGCTTGTAATCATCATTCCGAGCCTTGATCCGTGCGGCCAGCCGGGGCTGCGAGGGATCGTTCATGTGGGCGACGCTGGCATTATAGGCCATGTGCCAGGCGGCGCCTTCCCAGAAAGGAAGCGCTCGCGGCTGAAGCGCGGTCGTGGCATTGAAGAGCACTTGCATCTTGCCCCACTGTGTGTGCTCCCATGCGACATAAGCACGGATCCACAGTCCGTCTGCCACAGCCGAACGCAAACCACTCAAAGCCGCGATCGCTGCCTCAAGGCCGATCTGCTTCTGCAGCCCAAGGTTCAGTTGACCAGCAAAGAAATTTGCTCCCGCGAAGTCTTTCGTGAGCTGCCGCTCAAACGGCAGTTTTGCAATGCCGAAAAGCGCAAGAGCGAGGATGGCAAGTACGGTTCCTTTCATAACTCCTTCCAGGCAAAAACAAGATATGCAATGACCAGATAGAATGCCGTGTAACTCAGCCCCAGCCCTGCGGCCTTCAGGAAGAGATCCATGGGGATCTGCAGACCGGTCGCCACGTCATCGACAATTGTGAAGACATGCAGATCGGGGAAGAAAATGGAGACGGCGGCGAGGAAAAGGGTCGAGATAATATTACCCGTATGATCCTGCCAGGCCTCGCGTGCAATCCACTGCACATTGCCGATGAAGTAAGCGATGACCGAGACAATGACGGTGAAGATCCACGAGGAGGAGAAAGTCGCGATGAACAGGGTCATCGAGGCGCAGAAAGCGGCTTTGATATAAAGAAGCGTGATGCCCTGGATGAGGTTCACGTTGAAGGCTGATCGCCGGACATCGAGAAGCTCTGCCGCGAGCCGTTCCGGCGGATAGTCATGATAGCGCCAGACGGTATCAGCCAGTGCCTTTTGCTCATAACTATAGAGCACGATGAAGAAAACCCCGCTCATTAGGAGCGTCGCGATGAGCAGAAGCGCGAGCACCCCGAGAAGCTTGCCCAGTAGATACTCAAAACGCGGCACCGGCTTGGCGAGGATCGTGTAAAGCGTCCGGTCCTCCACATCCTTCGGCAGAAGCATCGCCGTCGGGAGTACGGCCAGGAGCCAAAGAAAGATCGACATCGCGCCAAGCGATACATCCTTCAAAACCTGGAACTGTTCCTGGGATGTCAATTGGACGAAAAGGAGCGATACGCCAATGCAGGCCAAGCTGAAGAAGAGCAGGAAGTAGAAGACCTTCAACCGCACCAGCTCGAGCAGCGTATTCGAGGCGATGGCGATGACCCGTCCGGGCGAAAACGTCTTATGGGGCGTGATCGAGATTGCAGTCATGGCGATCAGAAATTGGGCTGCAGCGCACCGTTGGCCCGAAAGGAGAAATGCGCTGGCAAAATGAGTTGGAACTGCTGGGTCATCCGCCGCGTCATTTCGAGCCTCCCGTCACTTCCAAGAAATAACGCTCCAGTGTCGTTCGCGGTTTGCGGTGCTCCACGAGCTTCGCGCCACTGTCGGCGATGCGGCTTTGTATCTCAGCGAGCAGTTCCGGTGGAGCATTTTCAAGGATAAGCTCCGTCTGGTTCTCGATCGAAATGAGATCTTCCAGCCGGCCTTCGCGCACGAGGACACCCTGGTGCAGGATCCCGATCCGGTCGCAGATTTCCTGCACCTGCTCAAGCAGATGCGAGCAAAGCAGCACGGTGATTCCGCGGGCTTTGAATCCCAGAATCAGATCGCGAATCTCACGCGAACCTGCCGGATCCACTCCCGCAGTCGGCTCATCGAGCACGAGCAGTCGAGGCTCCTGAATGAGCGCCTGCGCCATTCCGATGCGCTGGAGCATGCCCTTCGAGTAGCCGCCAAGCCGGCGATGCGCGGCATCCTGGAGGCCGACCAACTCGAGCAACTCCTGGGAGCGGCTCCGGAGCTTGGCTCCATGCAGTCCGCAAAGGCGCCCGAAGAAACGGAGCGTCTCCAGACCCGTCAGAAATTTGTAAAAGTACGGATTCTCGGGAAGGAACCCCACGTCCTCGCGGCTGCGCACTTCGCGGCTATCGAGCCCGAAGATACGGGTGTGCCCGGCGGTCGCCGAGACCAGCCCGAGCACGATCTTCATCGTCGTGCTCTTGCCGGAGCCATTGGGCCCAAGGAGGCCGTAGACCTGCCCCGGCTCAACGTCGAGCGACAGGTTGTTGACAGCAGTCACCTTCTCCCGGCGGAACGGAACCGGGTACACTTTCGTCAGATTCTGAATGGAAATCGCGGGCGTGCTCACATTTGGGGGAAGGGGACCTTATAAGCCATCCGATGGAGATGCAACGTCCCTCCCGGCGCGGCGGCCGAAAAGTTACTGGCCATCGCCGCCATTGACATCAGTCGAACTCGCGGGAATGGCGACGACTTGGTTCAGGTAATTCACCTTCACGACCGTGCCTTCCTGGCCCACCAGATGAAGGTGCGTGCCGATCGGCAGCTTTGCTTTTCCGAAGGCAACGGGCACTTCGACGGCCTTGGTCAAAATCACCTCGGCGCGGTGTGGCGTCGCAGGCGCAGCGGCACCTGGAGCTGCAGGAGTGCCTGCAGCAGACCCGAAAATGGGATCCAGCGACGACGGGTTTGCGCCCTTTGCGGCGGTAGGATCACCGGGAACGGCATCGGCCGGAGCGGGCGTACCCGATGCGGCAGGCGCCGCGGGAGTGGGCGAACCAAAGAGCGAGACATTCTCCGGAAGACCGCCGCCGGACGGTTTCATGTCTCCTGAAGCCACTGGCGCTGCGGGCACCGTGGAATCCGTCGGTGCGCCAGGAGCTCCAGCAACAGGATCAGCCGGAGCAGCAGCCACTGGAGCGGGGGCAGCCGGAATGGAAGCTGGCGCGCCCTCCGCATTGCCGGTCGCAGCTCGTCGAGCAGGGTTTTGAGCGGGAGCCGTCATATCGGCAGTGGCGATCCGCTTCAGGCCGTCAGCGGAAGCGTCGGGCGCGACCTTCGGCTGAGGCTTTTGCCTGACGTGAATCGGAGCAGGCGAAGCGTCTGGCATGACAGGCGCAGAAGCCAGAGTCTCAGTCTTGGCCGTTGTCGCCCCCGGTTGCTGGCTCGGATGAGCCCCAAACGTCGACGAGTGCGTCGCGACATACAGTCCGCCCGCGAACACGCAGATGACGACGGTTCCAATCGCGAGCCCCTTGAGGACCGCCAAAACCGGCGACGGACGCTGCCGCGACGTGAGGCGGCTTGAGGGAGAACGTCCTGCGAGTTCGGCGGCGACTTTTGGTCCCGTCGGATACTTGAACTTGGATCGCCACTCCTTGTTCACCACGTCGGGGAACTTCTCGGCAACCGCCGGGAAGAAGTAATTCCACGCGCCTTCGATCTCCTTCGCGTCCCAGTTTGGAAATTTTACGTCGAGATAACCGACGAGCACCTGGCAATGCGCCTTGCTCAAGCCATCGAAGCACTCCACGCCTTCCGTCTCCGCAAGTTCAAAGAAACGGCTGGCCCGATTGTCCTTTTTCGCCTGGATCTCGGCGGCAAACAGCTCCGGGTGCAGCCGCAGTCGGTCTTCGTTCCACCGGGCAAGTTTGGAGGCGTCTTTCGAGTGCTCCAGCACCTCATTGGCGAGGAGCGCGGCTTCCGCTTTGGCGATGTCCGGGGCAAATGGAATCCCCATGTAGCTAAGAAAGGCTTTCTGCCGGGCCGAAGCCGGCTCCGTGGCCCGCTTCTCCGGAGAGAGCGAATCCGGCTTTGCCAGCGGATTGGAAACCGGCGAAGGCGCGGGAGCCGTCGACTGCGGAGCGGGAGCAGCAGCCGGGGCCGTCGATTCTTTGAGGGCAGCGGAAGTTTCGGACGAAGCAGCGGCAGAAGCCGGAGCCGCTACAGGCGATGCAGCCGCGACCGGCGTGGCTTCCGGAGTCGGGGAAGCGGCAGGCGCTGCCGGAGCCTTTGCGGCCGGGGCGGAATTCAGGACATTTTGTAGAGGAATCCACTGAGACATTCCGGGCCGCCACGCCAGATCGGTGGGCAGCGCGCCCCCCTGCTTGATCAGGTTCTGCGTCATCTCTTCGCTGAAAGGCCCGGTCTGAGATCCTTCGCGCAGTATGTAAATATCCATGGAGTGGGTTAATGGGTGACTCTGCCCTGCGTATCCGCCTGGCATGCGTTATGCCGGGGCAGGCCCGACCAGAAGCAACCACTATTCCCTTCGAAAACGGAAAATTCCAGCGGCTTTTCCCGGGATCGTGCCCCTTGTCCAGAAGACGCACCCGAGAACCGTTTCTTAGCCGCTAGCTCCCTGAGTGATGAATAAGGGCCCTAGCATGACAAATTGTCGCACGCCGCCAAAGCAGCCCCAACCGGGAACCTCAGGCCGCGCTCGCCGATGCCAGATCCGGGAAGATCTTGAACACCTGATCGAGGCGCGCGATTTCGAAAATCGCCTTCACTCCGGGCCGCAATCCATAGAGCCCGAAGATCCCGCCATAGGCTTGGATGCGCTGCATGGCTTCGATGAAGAGCGCCAGCCCCGAGCTGTCGATGTATGACACACCGCTCAAGTCCAGGAGCACGCGCTTCGATTTCTGATCGATCAACGGCTGCAGGGCTTCCTTGATGTGGGGCGACTCATGAAGGTCGATCTCGCCCTCGAGCGCAACAATGCCGGGTGCAGGCGTAGTGATGTGAGCCATGTGAGTGATATGGTGCGATGCTGCCAAGCAATCCGACATAAACCGTCCCGCCGGATGCCTTTAAATGATATTTTTCACTTTATGGACACCCTGCGGGAAATGGCGACCGTTTTCCCCGCCACCCTGAACAAAAGCCGATCAATGTGCTCCTGCCGCCAGATTCTGATCCGCACCGACGACATGTCCGTCCGCGTAAAGCACGTTGCAGCGCAACGCGGCGCCGTCCACGGGGCTCACCGGATGGATCGACTGCCAGTCGGTCGCCAACCGCACCTTGGACAGCCTTGCGAGGAAGGCTCCGCGAAACGAGTACCGCATAATGCCCGTCTGCTGTTCGTCCTCGGAATACGGCTGCCACATGTAACTGCTCTGCTTCGTACTATAGAAGCTCTGTGCGCCGGTCCGCATGTCGGTCGGACACTGCACCGTGTTGGCGGTAATCCCGTAGGACTTCAACGCGGGCAGCAGCGGCATACGAGGATTGCCTGAATCGGTCGGCGCATTCAGCGGTTGGTTAGGATCGGGCTCGATCTCGGGAAAGCAGTTGTTGTGATCGTTGGCGTACGAATGGGCGGCCGTTCCGAGTTGCCGGAGATTCGAGGTACACCGGAGCAGGTCAGTCTTATAGGAGATCGTGTTGATCACCGGAAAAAGCAGCGATGCAAGAAGCGCAAGTATGGCGATGACCGTGAGCAGTTCCAACAAGGTAAAGCCGTGCTCGCTCCGGCTCCGCATCTTTTGGAAATTCAAGGCGCTCATTGGTTGGCTCCATTCTTGATCTGCTGCCGGCGCTGCGCGTAACGCTCGGCCCGCTGCAGCTTTTGTTGCGGAGTCATGCGCGATTCGCGGTCGAGTAACCGCTGTTCGATGCGGTCCTGAATCTGCGGCTGCTGAAGATAATCCTCCAACTTGGCGCGGCGCTCCTCGCGCGACAGGCCGGACAGGCTCTGGACAAATTGGATCTGCTCCTGTGCGTCGGCCCGTTGGTTCGGCGGCATCTTGGCGATTTCCGCCTGCATTCGCGCGATGATGGCTTCTCCGCCGCCCATCCAATCCCGGGAGGTCTCTTCGGTGGCGGCAAGCGCCGGGTCGCGCTGACGTGGTTTCATCAGGAAAAAGACCTCCTGCATCTCGCCATGTGCGAGCTTGGCTAGTTTCGGCATCACCTTCCGAATCGGACCCGATTGCACGTCAGACGAAACCGGCGGATTCCATTCCGACGGATAAAGGAAGGCCGCGGACACATTCTTCGCCCCTTCTTCCAGATAGGCCTGCAGGTTCTTTTCAGCAGGCGGCTGGACGGTCCACACATCCACGCGCGGATCAGGCGGCATGAGCGGAGCGTCTCCGATCGGCACCAGCCGGACGTAAGCGGTTTTCCAATTCTCCGTCGGCTGCCCGGCCACAAAATTGCCGATCGCGGAAGTTATCTCGTTCTTGTTGGGAGCAACGACGTAAGTGAGCCGCCAACGGCTGTCGGTGACGGTCGCCAGCGTTTCCAGGGCCTCGGGCAGCGTCACCCGCGTCACATTCATCGTGACCGGCGTATTGGGTGCGAAGTCGGTGCGAAGAATAATGCCGCCCTGCCGTTCAATCGAACGCACCACCTCGGATATGGGCTGGCCGTTTGCGTGAATCGTGATGAGCCCCCAGTGCGAATAGATCCGCCAAACGACATTCCCGATGAGGAGAACGATCACCACAAGAAAAACCCATTGACGATTCATACGATAAAATAAACCCACCCGGCGCCAAAAGTTACGGCAAAATACCCGAACGGCAAGCAAGTCATAGAGACATGCACCAGCGCCACGGCAGGTCCGACTTTGACAGCTCGCGGGAGTCCCGTTACTCACCCCGTAGAAATGAAGCATGTGACCATCCATTCCGACGGCGGTTGCCATGGCAATCCCGGTCCGGGAGGCTGGGCGGCCGTGCTCACTTGTGGCCCGCATCGTAGGGAATTGAGCGGCGGCGTGCCGGCAACGACGAATAACCGGATGGAACTCCAGGCTGCCATCGAAGCGCTCGCCGCGCTGAAGGAGCCGTGCCAGGTCGACTTCTATACGGACTCCGCATACGTGCGAAACGGCATCTCCACGTGGCTGAGAAGCTGGAAGCGCAATGGCTGGCAGACGCAGAACAAGCAGCCGGTGAAAAACATGGATCTCTGGCAGCAGCTCGACGCCTGCGCGCAGCCGCACGAGATCCGCTGGCATTGGCTAAAGGGTCATGCAGGCCATGCGGAGAACGAACGTTGCGACGAGCTCGCGGGAAAGGCGATCGCGGCGGTCCGCAAGCAGCATCCCGCGGCCGAATTGAAAAAGCTGGCCGGAAAGCTCAACCAGCAAAGCAAGGCCGCCGCACGGAGCGCCGCCTTCAATCAGGACCCGCAGACGCTTGCTCCGCTGAAGGATTGGCTGCTGTCACAAAACGAGGAAGAATAAGAAGTCAGCGCCGGGATGCCAGTTCCCTGCGCCGACTTATGTTGTATCTCGCCCTGACTAGGCAGCCAGATACGGGATCGTCAGCGGCCCTTGTGGCAAAACTGCGATGCGCGTATCGGGCCGCAGCCGTGCGCGCACCAGCGCCGCGATATCATTGCATGGAATAAGATGCGCCGCGCGCGCGACTGACGGATCCAGCGAACTATACAACTGCACTTCTGCGCGCCGCTGAATGAGAGCCTGGATCTGTGCCTGCCATTGTTCCGGCCACGAAAAGCCGGGTTCGGCCACCTTGGCCAGGAGCGCCTCGCCATCACCCACACTGCGCAGGAGAAGATCGAAAGGACTTCCGGCGGGCGTCCCTTCGCTGCACTCCGCCGCGAGGATTACCAACCCGCCGTCGCGCACGATCAGTTCCGCTGCGCGCATGCCTTTGACGGCCTGATAGAGATTCATATCCAGCGGATAGCCGCTGTTCGTCGTGATCACGATATCGAAGGGATGCGAGACCTTTTGCATCGCGCTCGCCCGCACAAAGTCCGTGCCCACACGATGCGCGGCAATGAGATCGCCCGCAAAGACGCCCGTGATCTGGCGACGCTCATTTAGCGCAACATTTAGAAGAAAGCTCGGTCCGACACGCAAGGCGATATCGCGCATCTCTTCCCAGATCGGGTTGCCTTCATTGACGCCGAATGTCGCCCGCCGATCGCCGATGTTGTGCGCTCCATGATTGCTCTGAACTGTCTTGAGCGCAGCGACGCCCGGCATGATTCCTTTCGGCCCGCCGCTGAAACCAGCGAAGAAATGCGGCTCGATGAAACCCGTGATAATCCGCACATCCGCTTCCGCAAGGTGCCGATTCAAAAGCACCGGAGCGCCATTTCGAGTCACGCCAAAGGGAACGCAAGCATCGTCATTCTCGGGCTCGTGATTGAGACAGCGGTAAGTCGCGACCACCGCAGGTGTGAGCATCTGTTCCAGTTCGGCGCGCGTATTGGGCCGATGTGTGCCAAGGCCATTGAGCAGCGTAATGTCCTCGCGCCGCACTCCCGCGCCTTCGAGATAATCGAGCAGCCACGGAATGAGGCGATCATTCGGAGTCGGGCGCGTGATGTCCGTATGAACGATCGTCACGCGCTTACCTGCGAACGCCTGGGCACGGAGCGGTGCATTGGCCACCGGCGCGTCGAGCGCGGCAAAGACCGCAGCCCGTTCATCGGGCAGGGCCGCCTGATGAGTGGGCTCAATGACGGTCGTCTGCGCTTCGGGCAACTCGACTTCGATCGAGCCCCGGCCATACGCGAGGGGTACTTTCATCCACCGAACCTAGTGTCCTGATTGATTAATAAGGAGGATATTGTTGCGTTCAAAATGGGCCGCCGGCAATGCGCGACGAGGGCGCAGGTCCCAAAGGACCTGTGACCCGCGAGCAACGCAGCCGCCGGCCCATTTTCAACGCAACCCAAAGGGCGAGTGGATATTGGCCGTCACTCAGCGTTGCTCGCTCGGACAAGATCGCTTCGGATATTGCCGCTTCGCTCGCGCCTTGATTGACGCCCAATCTCCTCTCGCAATATCCTCCTTATTAATCAATCAGGACACTAGCGTCTGTTATACCAAAACGCAAGTTATGTCGGTAGAATAGTACTTGAGTATTTTGATAGCGAGTTGGTTTAATGGGGGATGTCAC
>FTCV01000016.1_pt1 | contig 10396 bp, 6 predicted proteins | sample 1639691 | NCBI WGS metagenome assembly FTCV01 (sample SAMEA3914864, study PRJEB12502) | metagenome | biome: forest; material: soil | place: USA | collected 2012-03-12 | depth 0.3 m
CGGCCAATGCGTGGAAAGCTTTCCACGCATTGGCCGTGGAGGCTCCGGCCTGGCTCGCTTCCAGCAGAGTCGCCTGGAAAGTCTGGTGGTCGGATTCCAGTTCCATGCGCCACGGACCTTTGCCGCCGTTGTTTTCCAAGCGCCGCAAGGTGCCGCGAATGCGAATGAGCCGGCCGTCGCTGTCGTTTTCCACCTCGTTGGGATGTGCGCGCTTGGGATGCAGGATTTCCTCGATCGTGACCACGCGCGGTTCGGGCATGGGAGCCGAGGGCAGGCTGCGCACCACGGTGCCATTCAGCGATGCGACCATGCGCGACATGCTCACAAATCCGGCTACCTGCACATGCTCACCGACGTGCACCGTGCCGCTCGGCGCCTGCACCCGCACGCCCGTGGCGCCGTCCTGGACGAAAAAGAATTGGCCCGGAGCGTTGAAGGTCACGATTCCTTCGGTCACTTTGCGGTGCGGGTCGAGTCCATATTGCGAGTAGCGATATCGTTGCAGCCGATCCAACCGCACGGATGCGCCACGGAATGGATCGCCGGGAGAGGGCTTCATCATTTCGATGTCTCCACGACCCATGATCTTGATCCGCAGGTCGACCATCTCGGCGCGCAGATTGTACAAGGGAGCGAAGATACCCTCCACCTTCACCGTGGCGTCGACCAGGTCGGCGGCATCGATGCCATCCCATTGTTCGACCTGGACCGGGAAGATGCGGTCCTGCTTCCAAACCGTGAGAATGCCGCTGGTCGTCCCGGTGGGCGGGGTAATGGCCTGCACCACGACGGCTACCTTTACCCGCTGGCCATCCGGTGTGCCGCCGAAGAGATTGAGTTGCTCGACCATGGTCGATTTTGGAAGAGGACCGGTGCCGACGCGTTTGTATTGGCGGACAAGCACGTGCGGGGCGTAGCCACCGGCATCGGTGACGCCTTCCACCTCGACGATGGCGCCTTGCTCGGTGTCGCTTTTGGGCGCTTCCCCGCCTTCCCATATGCTCTTACCGCGGTCGCCGATCCGGCGTACGAGAATGCCGGGACCACCGTCGGACAGCACAAACGAATCGTCCTTGGCGCTCTGCCACATTACCACGCCCTTGAGTTTGACGGGGGCACCGAAGCTGGCGTCTTCGCGGGTGAGCGCACGGACTTGGGTTAATTGCGTGAGGATGCGCGGATTGGGGTTGGTCGGTGGCGGATCCACGGCGAGACAAGCGCCGGCGGTGAGCAGCACGACTGCGAACAGTCGGGCGAGTCGTGGATAGTTTCCCGGATGCGAGTTCATGACCCGGTGATCGAGTTGGATGGTGAGGGCCCGTGTGAAAGACGTCTCCGAACTTCAGCACGGGAGACGCGCTGGAGGCGGAAAGGGATGGCATCCATGGACAGCGGGCGCAAAGGGGGGATGTTTGTGCTCATACAAAGGACCGCGGAGGAGAATCGCAGTATCACCCGAAAGAGGGATTTTGCTGCAAGCCGCCTGAGCGGAAAATGGAAAGGAATTGGGCAGGGGTCAATGGATGACTGTTCGCAAAACCCCTCCGGCGAGGGATACCGCGGGTCACGGGCGGGCGGTATTGATCTTCTGTGAACGCAAGGCCCTCTTCCCTCCGCCGAGCCGATTTCCACCGCAGTGGTGCTTCATCACCGCCGCAGCTCTCGGCCTCGTGCGCGACGAGGACCGGGACCCCGGAAAAATCGCGGGCGAGGGCCGTGTTGGATCGCCTGGTACTGCGGTTGTCGGGGGCGCGGTTCCTGACCATTTCCTTTTTGCTCCATGCGGTGATCGTTATCCTCGTCGGTGGTGTGGTCTTGTATCGCGTCATTCCAGAAACGCCGGATTTTGTCGGCGGCTCCGACGGTTCGCTGGTCGACACCTCGGACAATGCGGCATCTGCCGCGCCGGAGGCGAGCCAGGCGATGCCTCAGGATTTCACCCCGCCGACGCCGAGTCTGCCGCCGGCATCGTTGACAGTATTGACCACAGTCTCGCCGCAGACTCCGGCGTTTGTCGTTCCCACCACGCCCAGCGCACTCGTCTCGGGTGAATCCGATGCGGTGAAAAGCGCCATGGCTTCGCTCAATGGCAATCATCAAGGAGCCGGCGGCTTGTCCGGAATGGGCAACATGGGGCGCGTCGGCGGCATGGCGAAGATCAACTTTTTCGGGATGAAAGCGGAGGGGCGCCGCATCGCCTTTCTCGTGGACTACAGTGGGAGTATGGAGGGGGAGTTTCGCCGCGAGATGGAGGAGGAACTGGAGCGGAGCCTGAAGGGTCTTCCCTCAGGCACGCAAATACTCATCATTCCGTGGGCGGGCGGCGCGTGGCTGTACAACGAGGTCGCCACCGAGATCGCGGGGAAATGGGAGAAGATCGGCAGTAAGTTCGACAACTTCAGTATCCGCTCGGGCGAGAAGCTGGCGCATCCTGAATGGGTGCCAGTCAATCCCGATAATATCCGCAAGCTAATGAAAGGCATGCAGGCACAGAAAAGCTGGCCGGGTGGCACGGATTGGCGCTCGCCCTTTCGATACGTGATGGAAGCCAACCCGCCACCGGACACGATCTTCTTTATGACCGATGGACAGATCGGCGATGCCAGGCGGGCGTTCGAAGATATCGACGCCGCTCTCAAGAAATCGCCGAAGGTGCCGGCCGTGTTCTCCCTGTGGATTGCAAACAAGAGTTTCAAAGCCGACCCGCTGAAGACGCTGGCGGAAAAATATCGTGGCGAGTTTCGGGTGATCGATGCCAATACGAAGCGGCCGAACTGAAATGGCATTCCCACCTACCGCTAGACACCGTGCCGGAACGGGGAAGTGTTGCGATTTTTCTTATGATAAAATCCCTCTTGTGAGGGATGGTCTGTCTTGCCTAATCAAGTGATTCTATGAGGGTGTAAGTAGTAGGCATTTCTTTCCCCAGAACGAATGTTTTACATCCTAAAATCGCGCAGCATGGGCGCCGCATGCCGGGCGCCTCGGGAGTCTGCGCGGCCTCTCACCTGCCCAGTGAAGACACCTCATCCCCAACCAGTCCGCAGCGGCTTTTCGCTGGTCGAAATGCTGGTCGTGATTTCCATCATGGCAACCGTCACGGTGGCCGCGTTTGCCGGCCTTTTCGGAGTGGGTGGGGGATTTAAGCTGAGTGGCGCCGGTAATCGCGTGTCGAACCTCGCCCTGCTCGCTCGACAAAACTCGCTGGCGAAGAATGCCCTGACCGCGTTGGTCATGATCGGCAACTCGGGGACGGAGGGCGATTACCGTGCGTTCCGCCTTTTTGAGATCGTGCCTCGGACGGATGGGCAGCCGTTGACTTCGGCGGATTGGAGCCCGCTCGGAAGTTGGGAGACGACGCCGGATGGGGTGGTCGTGGACACGTGCACGTTCGCACCCAGTTCCGTCACTGCCACCCCGGCGATGCCGCAGATCACCTACCGCGATTCTCTGGTGACGAGTTACCAATATGTAATCTTCCTGCCGACAGGAGCTCTGCTGGGTGGTAATTCCTCCTCGGTGCGTTTGGTCCAGGGATTTCGCTCACCCGGTTCGCAAGTTACGACTTATACCTCTGCAAGGGGTGGCGATGGAAAGGGAGCGAACTACTACAATGTCTTCCTGCTGGGCGCGAATGGGCGGGTCAAGATCGATCGCCCATAGGTGGCATGGTAACTATGAATGACATAGTTTCTCCCCGGCGACACTGCAGTAAAATGCGGGGCTTTTCGCTGGTGGAGGTGGTTCTGGCGCTGGGAGTGATTTCGATCGGTGTCGTGTCGCTGATCGGCTTGCTGACTATTTCAACATCCTCGAGCCGGCTTTCTGATGAGGATACCGTCATGGCGGCCATCGCGCGTCAGGTCGACACCGAGTTGCACAATACGACGTTTGCCAATCTTCCGACCAACGGAGCGACATGGTATTTCGACAACGAAGGCCATCATCTCCCCGTCGCCGCGAACGCGGTATATCAGTGCCGGATCGTTCTCACTGCGGACACCGATTACGATTCTCCGGGTGCGGTGAAAAATCTCTACCGCGTCGAGCTGCTCTTCTCCCGTGCGCTCGGCTCAAATGCTCCGGTCCTGCAATCCACCACCACCTCCGTTTATCGCAATGACTGAGCGCCGTGGCCAACAACGTGGGTTTACGCTGGTCGAGCTGATGGTCGCCACAGCTGTACTCTCGGTCATGGTGCTGATGCTCATGGAGATCCTCAATCGCACCAGCTCGGCGTGGACGCTCGGGCAGGCGCAGACGGAGCGCCGACAGAGCGCGCGGTCGGTGGCCGATGTGATCGCCCGGGAATTGGAGCCCGCGCTCATGCCGGTGGATCCGCTCGACCAGAGCAGCTTGCAGTTTATGCTCAATTCCACTGCGATCCCGACGAGCTTTTGCAATCCCGACACGCTCTTCTGGCAGGCGCCTATCGCCTCGGATCGCAGCCGGGGAGATGTGGCTGAGGTCGGCTATTTCCTCAAGTGGGACACAGCCACGCTGGGCAGTCCGCACCCGTTGCTGTGCCGCTTTTTTGTCAACCCGACTGACCCGGATAACTATCTCATCCTAAAGAGTCCGACGGCCTGGCTCAGCAGCGACATTGTTAACAAAGTGGCGCCGGCGAATAGCCAAAGCAGCGGCTACGCCGGCCTGTTTGCTGAGAACGTGATTGGCTTCTGGGCGCGCGGTTATGACAAGGATGGTAAGTGCCTGAAGAACTATGATTCAAGGGTGCAACACGCGTTGCCGCGCACGGTGAAGATTTTCCTCGTCCTCGTCGGACCCGCGGGGCTCGCGAAGCTGAACCAAGTGCCGGACTACACCACCGCCGGCACGGGCGATGAACCCGACTTGCAGGCCTTCATCAGTGCGCTGCCGCTGGGAGTCAGACCGGCCGCGAGGCCATTCATCACCGAAGTTTACCTCCAAAACGCGCAATGAAAGTGCAGCCGCCTTCTCAATTGCGGACTCGTCCCCGGGCAGGTTCCGGATCTGCCTTGGTCGTCACGCTCGCTGTGCTCGTGCTCATGAGCATCATGGTCATTAGTCTCACCGACATCATGCGCATCGAGCGTGGATCGGCGCACTCGCATCTCGAGAAAGCGCGGGCGGACATGATGGCAGGAATGGGCACGGCCAAGGTCGTCGCGCGCTTGCGCAAGGAGACGACGGATGCCACCCGCAACTGGATCAGCCAGCCGGGTCAGATCGTGGCCAGCGATCCGAAGAGTAGTTCGAAGACCGTCGTCGATCCACCGATCCCGCTCTCTTCCGGCAAGCCGGACCAGGTCACACCCTCCTTTGCCACGGCTTACCTTCGGCCCGCACAGCTGAATGTGCCTACGTTTGATACCGTCATCACCACCGGAAACATTGCCCCGCATCTCATTTCCAACCAGGAAGACCCTGCGGTTTCCGGCCAGGCGGTGTCGATGGCAGTGCGCTGGGTTTACGTCCGCAAGGATGGCACGGAAGATCTTTCCGAGCAGCCGTCGCTGACGGATACAGCCAATCCCATCGTGGGGCGTTACGGCTACTGGACCGACGACGAGAGTAGCAAGGTGAACTACAACCTCGCGTGGACGCGCGACAGCACCATCAATCCCAACCAGGCCGGCCACCCGACAAAGATCAACCTGCCGACGCTCTTCGGCAATGATGCGGATGCGGCCGGAAAAGCGAAAGCGCTTCATTTCTACGATCCGGCCGGTCTGCAATCACCGCCGGCTGTTCTCACACTTCCGGCGTATCGTGGGTTCTCCCGGTTCTTCTTCCAGACTCCGGAGGATGCCCGTCAGGTCGCGCAAATCCATTCCGGTGTCGATACGGCGCTACTCGCTGCCAAGTTCAACGTCACCCATTACAATCACGATCCGGACACCACGTTCTTCAACGAGCCACGCATCGTTCTCACTACCCAGCCCGAGCGCGCTGGATGGACCTACAAGAATTCGCAATGGGTCGGCACGAATGGCAAGGCGTGGCCCAACGGGCTGCCGGTCTTCATCAATGTCGGCCTTCCCGATCCGGGAAGCCCCACCCAGCATCCCTACACCAATATCTGGGATCCCATCACAAGAGTGGATCCTACCAAATTAGCCGACGTCATCGACAAGCTAAACAGTTACATCCAGCGCAGCGATTGGCCAATTGCGCCGAGTGGTTCGAGCTTCCAGAATAAATACTATGCCGGAAAGAAGGAACGGCTGACGCAGCTTTCGCTCAATATTGTCAACTATGTCCGGACAAAGGAATCCATTGGCGATCCGGCGAAGTCGGCGTCCGAGCCCGACGGACGAGGCACGACGACCGTCATTCCCATTCGTGGCGAGCAGTTGCCTGGAAAAAGGTTTGTCATGATGGAGATCGCTACGTCCGCGGACTCTTATATCGGGATCACGCGGACGCCCAAGATCACGGAGATGGGAATGTGGGTCAACGGCACACAGAGCAGCGTCGATACCTCCACCAATACTTATTCGTATTCCGCCAAAGCCAAACTCGAGATTTTCCTTCCGGACTATTTCGGCCTGGCCCAAATCGATTTGACCCAACTCAGTTGGTATATCAGTTGGACCACCGCTACTGGTGGTGCGGCCATCCTCCCTGACTCTGCGGAAGCGCAGATCAAGGCCGCCGAGGTGAAGATTCCCAGCCGGCCGCTCGAGACGAAAGGGATTTTGAAGGCGGGCGAGTATGCAGTGGTGACGCGAGGTGTCACAGTCAAGTTCACCGGGAAACGTCCGACCGTGGCTAAGGACATTGGCCTGCGCTATGCCATCGCCATCGTGAGACGCCTGGATGTCTGCCCCTTGGGGCCTGCCGCGGTTTGCACCCTCGATGGACCGGAAGTGCTGGAACCCGACATCAGCTCGATCGAGGTCGATGATCCGCGGGTCAACAGTCACAAAGACGACTGGAAGAAGATGTTCGCCGGCACCGGCAAAAAGAACAATTCGTTTGGCGACCCAAACAGCGCATCGACGCTCGGAAAACCTCCCGGTCCTTATTCACCGAAGCAGGATTTGAACAAGAATGGAGCGATCACGAACATCAGCCTCGTGATGCCGGCGCCACCCGGGACCACAGGTACGAGCCTCTCGGCCAATCCGACAGGCGTGATGGCCTCCTGCGGCGAACTGGGCTTCATTCATACCGGCATGGAAAGCACGCGCGGGGCGGGGATCCCGTGGCGGACGTTGCACCTGCAGCCCGATAATACCCAGGTGCTTCCCGATTGGGCATTCATGGATTTGTTCACCGTCCCTGCGGATATCCCGCCGGATGTTCCCGGCAAGCCAAGCCCCCGGGCAATCTACTCACCGCATAACACCGGCACTGCAGGCCGCGTGAACATGAATGCCCGACCTGAGCCGTTCGACCTCGATCGGCAGGATCCGCTCGTCGCGGTCTTCGAAGGCGCCACCTACGATGCGAAGAATCTTTCTTTGAAGCTGACTAACTCCGAGGCAAAGACAAAAGCAGAGGCAGTTTATAAGCGAAAGCCGATCGCTGCGAATGGGAAGCAGTATGGCTATCAAAATGGTTATGATTCTCCCGGCGAGGTCGTGGAGATTAGTGGCGTGGCCGATGGGGGGGAGGAGAGCGAACAGCTCGTCCGTGAAATCGCCAATTTGATTACTGCGCGGGGCGGAGTCTTCAGCGTTTACACCGTGGGCCAGGCATTGAAACAAACAAACACAGGTACACTCATCGTGACCGGCGAACAGCGGCAGCAAGCGATGATCGAGCGCTACAGCGACACCGCTGGAGTTCATTTCCGTCCTGTCTTTTTCCGCAGTCTTACTCCTTGAAGCGGTGACCACTAAGAAAAGTGACCGCTCGGTGCTTGTGCGGAAGAGAGTCGGTTCTACCCCTACGTAAAATCCCTCGCGAGAGGGATGTGCCAGACCTGCCTTCCACTGGCATCCTGAAACTTTCGCGCCTAACGCCCCCTGGAACAACGAGTGTTTCTCCGAAACGCCGGTCTGCGTACCGACTCGTGGACGCCGGGTGTGTGCTTTGCGCGCGACGATTGGTTGTTTCGTCCCCAGTAAACAATTCCCCCCCCAGACCGCATGAGATTCCTCCGCCTGCCCCGTCTGTCTGTCTCACAAGTCGCGCGTGTCATCCTCTCCACTTCGGTGATAGCGCTGTTGGGATACACGAGCTCGCGCGCCACGGACCTTTATTGGGATAGCGATGGCACTACCGCGGGCGGCTCCAGCGGGAACACGGCGGTTGGCACGTGGGGGACGAGTCTCTTTTGGAATACGGATTCCGCAGGCGGCGCCGGCACCTTGACCGATACGACGCTCAATACCAGCGACCTTCATTTTTCGGCGGGGACGGATGTCACCGGAAGTTCGGCCGTCACGGTGAGCGGAACGCAGGCGGCCAATAGCATCATCTTCGAGGAGGGCACCATCACTCTCAGCAGCGGAACATCGATTACGCTGGGCGGTGGCGGAGGCGGCAATACGGGTCTCTTGTTTGTGAACGGCACGGGCGCGAACTCGGTCAGCACGGCGCTTGTCCTGGCCTCCGACGCCGCATTGACAAACAACGACAATAGCATCCAAACGATTAGCGGTGGAATCACCGGGACGGCGAACCTCACGCTGAATGTCAATAGCACCGGCGCGATCACTCTCCAGACGGGCAGCATCAATAACACCGGTACGATCACCAATTCCGGCACCGGCTCCGCTGCGACCACCATCAGCGCCGTAATCGGATCGAATGTCACCGGCATTACCCAGAACAGCACCACGTCGGGCCTGGTGCTGTCAGGAGCGAACTCTACTTTCACCGGCCCCGTCACAATTAAGGCGGGGACGATCACCGTTTCGACCGCCAGCGGTCTCGGGACGGGCCTCGTGACGATCGGTGACAGCGCGGGCGGCAATAATGCGGCCAGTCTCGTCGTCAACGTGGGCGTCAGTATCGGCAATTCCATCGTGCTCGCTTCGACTACCACCGGCATACTCACGATCGGGAGCAACACCGGCAGTGCGTCGACATTCACAGGGGGCGTGACTGGCACCAACAATCTCACCATCAACTCCGGCAGTACGGGCTCGACTACCTTTTCCACAGGCGCGATCAACAATGCCGGCACCGTTACCCATACGGGTGGTGGCACTGGCGCGGTGACGATCAATTCGATCATCGGATCAAACGTGACCCAGGTCATTCAAAACAGTGCCAGCTCGCAACTGACCCTGACCAACAATGCGAACGCTTTTGGCTCGCTGATCATCAAGGCCGGCACCGTCCAGGCCACACAGAGCGCTGCCGGGACGATTCTCGGCCTCGGCACCGTCACCCTGGGAGATACTACAGGTTCGGCCACCGCCGCTTTGAGTGGGGGTGGAACCGCTTCGAATTTTGCCAATCCGATCGCCCTCGGTGGCACCTCCGGCGTGCTCACGATCAAAACCGCCAATACCTCGACGGCGGTCACTTTCAGCGGCGGTATCACGGGCGCAAACAACGTAACGATCCAGTCCGGCACTGGCACGGCGGCGATGAATTTCACCACCGGAGCAATTAATAACAGCGGCACGATCACCAATGGCACGGTCACCGGTAGCGGTGCGGTCAACATCAGTTCGGTGATTGGCGCCAATGTCACCGGCGTCATTGAAAACAGCGCCACTTCCAAGCTCGTGCTTTCCAATGCAGAGCTCTACAGCGGCGCCACGACCATCACCCTGGGTACCTTGGAACTCGCGTCGGGAGCTTCTCTCGCCGGTTCCGCCGTGAGCGCCGCCGCGGGAACAACCTTGCTCGTTTCGGGCGCTTCCACCATCGGCACGAGCGGCAATGGCAGCCTGACCATCGCCGGTGGTCCCACCACTACGGGCGGCACGCTCTCGCTGACCAATAACGGAATCAACACATTGAATATCAACAGTGCCACCGCCGGGGCCACTGTCTTGACAATGGGCGATGCGTCTGGGGCGAGCCAGTTGAACATGGAGGTGGCAGCGACGGCCGATCAGATCACGCTGGGCAGCGGGCTGGTGGCGAGCATCGGTGCAGGCGGCGTCACGGTGAATGTGAACGGCATCGGCGCCTTGAGCGGCACGACGCAAACCCTCATCTCCGCCCCAGGCGGCGGACTCAACAGCGGAGGTGGCTTCACCTTGAATGCATCCAGCGGCAACTTCGGCGGTTACACGCTCGGGCTGAATAACACCGGCACATTGCTGCAACTGACGGAGGTGGCCAACGCGGCTCCCGCAGCCGCTTACTGGAGCGGTGCGATCAACAGTGCCTGGAACGGCTTCAACGGCGGCAACACTAACAACAGCAACTGGCTCGACGGTCCGGCCGGGGCGGATACTCATGCGGCGCCGGGTGCGACGACCAATGTGTTCCTCACGGC
>FTCV01002152.1_pt1 | contig 10393 bp, 9 predicted proteins | sample 1639691 | NCBI WGS metagenome assembly FTCV01 (sample SAMEA3914864, study PRJEB12502) | metagenome | biome: forest; material: soil | place: USA | collected 2012-03-12 | depth 0.3 m
CGCATGGTGGGAAGTCAGTTTTGGCGGCGGGTGGTTCTCTTTTGGGGCCCGCCACAACCAGCCTCGCATCGGCCGTATTTTAATAGCGCGAGGGCGTGACGCGACCGACGTTGCTATGATCACCTCGTTCGGGCCGCATGGGCTGAACCGGTTCAAAGTCATGACCGAGGAAGTGCTGCCGCAGCCGCAAACACTCGCAGCCTAGCAACGGGATCGCATCGGACCATGCGTGATTGTGGAGATTTTGGCTCAGTTGCACCATCGACGCCTCCATAGGTCGAGAGCCGTGGATGGTTGATGGAACCAATCGGCGCGCATTTGCTTTCGTTCCCAAACTCGGTCCGTGGTGCGCCGTGCATTACTTTAAGCACCCTGAGAGGAAGTCCCATGATCGACAGCCGCATCAAGGAGCATATGGAAGTCATCGGCGCAGACGGCGTTCATATCGGGACAGTCGATCGGGTTGAATCCAACAGGATCAAGCTGACGAAAGTCGATAGTGGCCAGGGCAGCCACAAGGGTCACCACCACTACATCAGCGCCGGATTGGTTGCCGACGTTGAAGGGCAAAAAGTTCGCCTTTCGGCCAATGCAGATGTCGCGGTAACCCTCGAAGAAGAAGCTTCCGGCAAATCAGCCTAACGCACAGGTTATCGAGCCGCCGAACCACAATTTCCCACGGAACAAGTCATGACGGACATTAAGTACAAAATCGTAGAACATGATGGCGGGTGGGCATACATGGTCGATGGGTCGTTTTCCGAAACGTTCCCATCCCATGACGCCGCGCTTGCTGCCGCACAAACGGCAGCCGGTGAACAACAGACGGCCGGCGAGACTGACGGCATCGTCTATCAAGATGCCAAGGGCGGCGTTCACGAAGAGTTGGCGGATGGTCGTGACCGGCCAAAGACCAGCGTTGTCGATCGGACTTAGGTTTCGCCGGCCAGCCAACCGCAAAAAAGCCTGCAACGACTACTGCTCGCTGGATTTCTCTTGCTGCCGCCTCATCTCGGCGGGCAATTCGTCGCGCTGGTCGGCAGGGCTCGCGCTGATGGTTTGATCGTCGCGAGGATCAGGCGCCGGAACGGGGCGATCAAGGGCACTCGATTGCTTCGCGGCCGTTTGGTCTGCAACATCAACGGGCGCAAGCTTCAGACCGTTGCCCAAGATTTTCTAAGCAATGGTCTGCTTCCGATCTTCCGCGAAGGGGCTGCAACTTGTCTTCTGGTCAAGTTCGGTGGTCATCGGTTCCTCCTTTGAGACCAACGCCAATGAGATAAGACCGTTCCAGCAGACATCCTGTTCTAAGCGTCAGTGGCAAACTGCATGCACCGCGTCACGCCGCAATGGCCCCTTCGCGAGCTCCCAGCGACGGATAGTCTCAGCACTCACTGAACATCCCGGCGGAACGATCATCGCCGCTATTTGTTGCCCCGGCAATCCTCGCATCCGGAGCAGCTTTCCATGCAATTGCCGAAGCCGAAAGACCGTCATTTGCGCGAGATGGCGAACTGCATCCGCGCTTTGTCAATGGATGCTGTTCAGACAGCCAAAAGCGGGCATCCCGGCATGCCTATGGGCATGGCGGATATCGCTACCGTCTTGTTTTCGGAATTCCTGAAATTCGACGCGGAGGAACCGCACTGGTTCGACCGCGACCGCTTCGTCATATCGAACGGCCATGGTTCGATGCTGCTTTATTCGCTGCTCTTCCTGACTGGCAACAGGGACATCACGATCGATGAGATTAAGCGCTTTCGGCAAATCGACAGCAGGACGCCTGGTCATCCGGAATACAAATACGCCAGCGGCATAGAGACGACCACCGGCCCGCTTGGACAGGGCCTCGGCAACTCCGTCGGCCTAGCGCTCGCGGAGCGCATTCTGAATGCTGAATTCGGGGACGACCTTGTCGATCACTTCACCTATGTCTTAATGGGTGACGGCTGTCTGATGGAAGGCATCAGCCACGAGGCCATTTCTCTAGCCGGCCATCTAAAGCTGGGGAGATTGATCACCTTCTTCGACAACAATGCGATCACGATCGACGGAGCCACCTCGCTCTCCGTCTCAGATGACCAGACGGCGCGTTTCAAGGCGCATGGCTGGCACGTTCTGGAAATAGATGGTCACGACACCGACGCGATCCGAGAGGCGATCGTCGCTGCGAAGAGTGAGACGCAGCGCCCCACGATGATTTCCTGCCGGACGATCATCGGCTTCGGTTTGCCAACAAAAGCTGGGACGCAGAAGGCCCATAGTGACGCACCAGGCGAAGAGGAAATCGCTGGAGCGCGCAAGGCATTGGACTGGACCGCGCTGCCCTTCGAAATTCCCGCGCCGCTGCTCGACGCATGGCGAAATATTGGGAAGACCGGCGGCTCCGCGCGCGCAGCCTGGGCGGACAGAGTGAAAGCCGCCCCTGCTAAATTGCGACTGGACTTCGAGCGGCGAAACCAGGGCCACCTGCCGGAAGGTTGGCGCAATGCGATCGCCCGCGCCCAAATAGAATTGCTCGGTGCTGACAAGGACCTCGCGACGCGGCAGGCCAGCGGTATCGTACTCAATCATCTCGCTGAGCGAATCCCGGAGTTACTCGGCGGTTCGGCGGACTTGACCCCCTCCAACAACACAAAGGCAAAGAGCCAGCAAGAAATCACACCTGACGACTATCGCGGCTCCTACGTCCACTACGGGGTCCGCGAGCATGGCATGGCTGCTGCCATGAATGGTATCGCGTTGCACGGTGGACTAATTCCTTATGGGGGCACGTTCCTGACCTTCTCGGACTACTGCCGGCCATCCATCCGTCTGGCGGCGATGATGGAAATCCGAACTATTTTTGTGATGACCCATGACTCGATCGGGCTTGGCGAGGACGGACCGACGCATCAACCGATCGAGCACCTTTCGGCACTCCGGGCTGTTCCTCATCTGGCTGTTTTCCGCCCAGGCGACTCAATCGAAACGGCCGAGTGCTGGGAGGCGATTCTCGACGAGCCGCGGCGCGCAGCCGTGATCGCTTTGTCGCGCCAGCCCATGCCGCTGCTGCGGCAAACACCTGCGTCAGAAAACCTATCTGCAAAAGGCGCTTACATCCTCCTTGAAGCCGAAGGGGGAGAGCGTCGATTGACGGTGATGGCCAGTGGATCGGAACTTTCGCTGGCGGTCGCCGCGCGCGAAGCGTTGCAAAAACAGGGCGTACCGACCGCCGTGGTCAGCGTGCCGTGCAGCCATCTTTTCGAGAAGCAGGATGTCGCATATCGCAATGAGGTGTTTGGTCCGCGAACTGCTGCCCGCGTTGCTGTTGAAGCGGGCGTTCAACAGTCATGGGACAGATATCTTGGGCTCAACGGTCAGTTTGTTGGGATGCGGGAATTCGGTGCATCCGGCAAAATACAGGATGTCTATCGCAAGTTCGGCATCACCGTGGATGCGGTCGTGACTGCTGCGCGGCAGGCACTTGTCGATGCCGGCTAGTCAGAAGGCCACGGCAACCCTCCGCAGTCGGAACAGTTGATGAACCGCGCGGTTCTCTCCTTGGGCCTACCAGGAGAACTTCATGAAAAGCTTTGCCGCTCTCACGATCGTACTTGCACTCAGCTCGCCCGCCCTCGCGCAGTCAACTACCGAGAAAACCGGTATCAACTCGCTCGTCGGCGCAGCCCCTAAGACGGCAGATTTCGTTGTGGAAGCAGCGACGAGCGATATGTTCGAGATCGAATCCAGCAAGCTCGCGGTTGAACGGTCTGACGCCCCGACCAAAGCCTTTGCTCAACAGATGATCACCGACCATGAGAAGACCACTGCCGATATCAAACAGCTTGTCAGCAGCGGTAAAGTGCAGGCCAGCCTGCCCTCGGCGATGACCAGTTCGCAGCAAAAGATGCTCGATAAGCTCAAGGGTCTGAACGGTACGGACTTCACCAAGCAATATCACTCTGACCAAGTATCCGCGCACAAGGATGCGGTCGACCTCTTCAAGCGGTACGGAAATAAGGGTGACAACGCCGATCTCAAAACCTGGGCTTCGACGACCGAGCCGGCCCTGGAGCATCACCTGAAGATGGCGCAAGACCTGAACAAATAGCGGCTTTTCGGTCTCGTATTCGATCTAGGTCTTTGAGTGGCAGCGGGCAAACTGTCTGCCACTTCGCGCTTTCCGGTGGTCAATTCCACTGCAGGTCAGCTCGCTGATGAACCGAGCCCGCCGCTGCAAGTTTCTGAGGAAATGCGTTCGATGACTGGAACCTCAAAATTTCTAAACCGGCGCGAAATCGTCGGCGCTGCGGGCGGCGGCCTGGCTGCTGTGACTGCGGTTCCCGCTACCGCGCAAACGAAAGCTTCGACAGGCTCTCCCATGACGGACCCAACGACGAAATATCCCAAGCCTCCATTCAAAAAGCAGCCCCAGCCTTGGCCGGGACTTGCCAGCAAAATGGATCCGAGACCTGACCACGGCGAGACCAGCTATAAGGGTTCAGGTCGCCTGACCGGACGCAAGGCCCTGATTACGGGCGGTGACTCTGGCATGGGCCGTGCGGCTGCTATTGCATATGCGCGGGAGGGAGCCGACGTCGCGATTAATTACCACCCCGACGAAGAACCGGACGCGCGCGAAGTGATCGCACTGATCAACGCCGAAGGCCGGATTGGCTTGGCGATTCCGGGCGATCTTCGTGATGAGGCATTCTGTGAACAATTAGTGGCTGAGGCGGTCAAAGGGCTTGGTGGTCTCGACATCATCGTCAACAACGCCGGTCGTCAGCAGGCGCATGCCTCGATACTGGATATCAGCACCGAGCAGTTCGACTGGACGATGAAAACGAATATCTACGCGCCGTTTTGGATAATCAAAGCGGCATTGCCCCATTTGAAGCCTGGCTCGTCGATCATCGGGACGACGTCAGAGCAGGCCTATGACCCGACTCCGGATCTCTACGACTATGCGCAGACCAAAGCGGCCACGATGAATTACGTGAAGTCGCTCGCAAAGCAGCTCGGCCCGAAAGGTATCCGTGTAAATGGCGTCGCACCCGGTCCAATATGGACGCCGTTACAGGTGAGTGGTGGCGCGTCGATGGAGAAGCTCGAAAAGTTTGGTGGCATGACGCCGCTCGGCCGGCCGGGCCAGCCAGCAGAGCTCGCGTCGATCTATGTCCAACTAGCTGCCGAAGATGCCAGCTTTGCGACAGGCCAAGTCTACGGGTCGGCTGGCGGCAGTGGGCAACCTTGATTGCAGCGCGGCCAAGAAGGTCATTAGCCGCCGTTATGGAAATGATGGTTAGCTGGAAGTACATTGTTCATCCCGCAACTATCAATCGCCCGGCCTGTTCATTCTCCAGGAAAATGACATGGACCCGATTAGCAACGGCCTCAGAGATGCGCTTCGGTTGGTTGACGTGACCAGAAGCGAGTTGGAACTTGCGAACTTGGCAATCGATACAAACGGGTGGCCGGATGGTGAGCCAGCGTTGTTGGGAGCGGCGATCGAAAAACATCGAGAAATGCTCTCAGCACCGCCGCTGGACTGAATATTCCCGCCGCTATGTCAAACTTCATATCTTGGCTGCATTCATGGCGTTAGGTATGTTTTGTTCCTGCCCGGCTGTTGATCATGATGCTCGGGCGTAGGGCCGACCTCCTGAGAGGAGGCACGGCAATGTCAATCGAACTCACCATTTACATCGCTGCCTTCATTGTATCAGCGTTGGTGGCTTGTCGGCTCTCGTCCCCTTTTAAGTGGGGTAATAAGCCTCCTGTCCGCTGATCAGCTTTTATTGTGCGACGCGTTTCAAGAAGCGGCGGAATGCTCGGCGCTTCAGGCGGGATGCGCTGCGGAACACGCGGTTGCACAGTCAGTTTCCTCTATCAGAAGAGGATACAACGATGGTTGAGCGCGAAACCAACGAGACTGCAGAAGTGCTGACAGCACGTGAAGCGCGACAAGGCAGGCTCGGCCGCCCAGTGCTGTACGTCCTTATCGGCGGGCTCGCTCTGGTGATCATTGCCTGGGTCGTTGTGGGGCATTTCTACTGATCGCGGCAGTATCCGCCGTCGCCACTTGTCCGCAGAACTTCCGATATATGGAGAGGGAATATGCCGCCTGATGAAGAGACGGGCCTGGATTTGATCGACGACGACAACCTGCGCTCGATCGACCGCTACGTTCTCGGTCAGATTGCGCCGGGTCCCACGCGGCGACAGATCATCAACCAAGCTATCAGAGATTGGGCGTCAAGACAGGGGCTGCGGCACCCAGAGCCCGTCGAACAAGACAAAGAACCTCGTGATGCGGCCGCAGAAAATTCCCATGATCGAGTGCGTTTTGCAGCAGCGGGCGTCGCCGACAAGGCGATGCAGGGAATGTCGGCGAGCGTGGAGCAGAAAAGTGAGCGCAGGCGGCTGCTGACTGATGAGCCAAAGGTCATTGCGGCGGCGAAGCAGGCGACAGACAGGGCCAACTAGCGGACCGTTGAGCGGCTCAACTTCCCGGAGCTCTCAAAAGTAAGACGACGGACGCATTGGGAAACCTCCCAGAAATGGGAGTGCCACTGACCTCAAAATTTTAGCTAAATGCTTTTGTGCGCCAGGGGATGTCAGCTATCCGAAGCGCGCCGAAGCCCTCACGCAATGCTCGTTCGTGGCGGCTTCGCTTATACCTCCGCCCTATGCACCTCTAACGCTTCCAATCTTGCGACGCTGGCAGACACGCGTTGGCGTTTTCGCGTGGCATCATTGAACAGAAATATTGACCGTCCGGTCCTCGACCCTGCCGCGGTAGGAACCACGACTTGGATACTCCACGTGATAGGAAACGCTGTCTGGTCCGTGGTACCCCGGCATAGGTTTGAAATAGACCACCGTGCCCTCGACGGTGCGGCCGAGGCAGAAAGTCCCACCTCCTATGATATTATCCATTTTGACATTTTCGACCCGCACGTCAACGGAACCATGTAGCGGCTTTTTCGCAGTTGATACGTGCGGAATACCTCGAGGGTAGCAGTTGTTATCCGCAGAGGCGTGGCGTCCTATACGCGTCTCAGTCGAGCCGTGCACCGCCACAGTGCGTATTTCTTGCGTTTGAGCCTCATGACCAAATAGCAAGAGTGAAACTGCGCAATATCCAAGAAAAGCAGCTCGTCCCATTCAAGTTTTCCTCTTTGATGGCCGGTCAATTCGCACGGTAGGGCGCTGATCGTAAGGTTACGGGAGCTACGCTTCAGGAGGTTCCAGGACCGATAAGTTCTGGGTATCGAGCTTCTAGGTGGCGCCGCGACCAACCGCAATACGAACAGTTCGAGCTAGTGGTAGGCCATTCGTTCAAGACTGCCGCGCCACGAGGGTGCGGTGATGGATGAAACTACCGGACGGTAGACGGCACGCGTGACTTGCAAACTGGCCGATACTGCGCGCGGCTTCTCACACAGAGCGCTCAGGCGACAAATACGGGGACAAACGGAACCGAGACGGCGGGCGTCTCGGCGACAAGATCACAGCTCCCGGCGCAGCGCCTGAAAGAAAAGAGGCCGCCCGAAGGCGGCCCGAAGTCTAGGGAGGAAACGCCCAAGGAGGGCAACAGGAGCGCAAAGCATCCTGCTCGACCAATCTAATGCTGCACTGCACAAAAGACAAGCGTCGCTGAATTGCCAGTTCGGCTTGAGCCACACGCTAACCGGAAGGCAGGAGTTCAACCTGCCTGCCGAGGCGTGGCTTTCTAAATCGGCTGTAGGCGGTAATGGGCGAAGGTCATAGGCCGGCTTTAACATGTCGACGCAGATATGTTGAGAATTTTCATTTTTCTCGACATACCGAGGGTGATTTGTACAGGAAAATCATTTCGCTAACGGGCGATACCTGCCATTCGGGCGAGTGGGTCAAAACTCACCAATCCTACGCGTCCTCGATTAGCTCGACGAAGCCAATCATCTTGTTGGTCTCAGGATAGCGCCACTCTTTGGAAGATGCGACCCTTGCCTCTCCCGTCCACCTTCAAGAAGAAATTGGAAGCAGCGCATAAAGATGCCTACAGCGATATCGATTTGATCAACCGACGTCTTCGCGATGGGAGACTGACGATGCCGCTCCAAACAAAACCAGAGACCACACTCGATCAGTGCAAACCAAAAGCGTGTTGACCTTCACCAATCGCCGCCCCTCGTCTTAGTTCCAAAAACGACTTGGATCGGGCAAACGGATCACTTGATCTTCTGGCCCTTTAAGCTTTCGGTCCGGATGCGTTCCTGCTCGAATTGCTCCGCCAGCCGCTCTTGTTCGGCACGCAACTTTGCCAGCGCGTCGCTTTGCAGGAGCGCTTCGGGAATTGGTCGAACCGGGTGATCCACAACCTGGCGCGCCGCTTCCGCTGCGGCAGCTGCCTCGCGCCCCGCGCGAGCAGCAAGTTGTTCTGTACCGGCGACAGAAGCGCGGTCGACCACAAGTTGGATTTGCGACTGCGGGTCCATTCTGACGCTCGGCTCGTCACGGCGCTCCGCTTCGACCGCCCGATCCGCCAGGCGTTCGGCGATGCGCGCCTCTTGCGCTTCGCGTGTGCTGATTGCCTGGGCCTCGGCAATCAGCCGATCAGCATTTGGTCCGGCGATCCGCTCGATCTCGGCGCGGGTCATCGTCTGCGCGCCACTCTCCAAAGCACGCTGCAGATCGATCCGGTTTGCCAGCGTCTCGAGATAACGACCGCTCGCCGCGACGAACTGTTTTCTGGTTTCTCCATCGAGCAGATCGCTGGTTTTCGAGACGGCCTCGTTCATGAGTTTCAGGTCCTTGACCATCTTGTCCGCGGTGATCGCCATGACGAATTCTCCTCTCGATAATTGTTCGACCCGTGTTCCAATGCGCTGAATGATCACGCCGACCGTCTGGGCGAAACTCAATCGCTCCGTCATGGTGGTCGCGAGCCGGTCTGCCGGATCTTCCCGAGCAATGGCGCGCCAAGCCTCCGCGCTCTCGCGAAGCGCTGTTCGGGAGGGCTCGTGCATCGGCAAGCGGATCGGGTTCGAGTGGGCGGTCGCAATCCTGTGCCTTGCGTTCTCGATCAGTCGCCGATTGACGGGATCGGCGGCATAGGCGCGATCGCGCGCCTCCCGCTGCGGCCTCGGCCGGTCGGCGGTCTCGACGATCGCCTTGTCCTTCGGTCCATAGCTTTGCGATGAGGCGCGTTCGCGCGCCGAGGTTGCAACAATCTTCAACCCTTGCGCTTGGGCGTGTTCCGCATAAGCCGCGCGCCAGTCCCTAAAGGTCTCGCGTCCAGGATGGAGCTTTTGGCCGGATTCGCTCCGGACAGTGATGATAGCATGGGCATGGATATGCCCCTGATCCTGCTTGTCGGTGTGAATACCGAACATGAACTTATGATCACCGAACCGATCATGCAGGAAGGCACGGGCTGCGCTCTTAAGCGCGTCCGCGTCAGTGTCCGCCTTGGCTGAGATGATCAGATGCATGGTGTCGCGCGAGGATTGCGAGCGCAGCGTCCGGTTCCACTCGCGCGCCGCGACCGCGACATCGGCGACGTTGCTGAGGGGCTTATCTTGATCGTCTGTCGCGGGTCCCCTCTCGACCAGGCGGTTTAACCGATAGACTACCCCTTCACGGCCATGGCTGCTCGCGCCAGGCTCCAAACTCATCGCATGCACGGGATAGTGGATGACCGCCTCCATCCGACCTTTGACGGCGGCCTCTGAACGCGCATCGAGGCGTCGCTGGTTCATCCCGCCCTCTGCCTGGCCAATGCGCACATCCTGGATGCGGAATCGTTCTTTCGGCGAGCCTGCCATCGCAACAACGACCTGCGCTTCGAGTTCTCCTGCGGCTGAACTTTCCAGACGATAGGCAAAGCGGTGACCGGCAAGCCCCGCTGCAATGGCCGTGTCATAGGTTGAACGTCCCTCGTGCGTATCGGCCACGCCATGGAGCTTGATACGCATCGCCATCACATCCCGGCTTTCGGCGCGAGTATCAAAACGCGCGGACCAGGCCTTGATCTCCTCGGCCACCGCCTGACGATCCTCGAGCATGCGACCGTCATGGGTCTCGAGCGCAACCTCTTCCCGTTGCACATAGTGGCCGGTCGCTGTTGCTCGCTGAACGCCCCTGGCATAGGAAACGACCTTGATAACGGCTGGCTGATATCCAGCCGCCAGCTGACGCGCACGCTGCAGGGCGCCCCGACCTGACGATGAGGAGCCAGCGCCTTCTGCCGCGATGCTGCGATCCCCAGCGGACGGACGTGGCCGCGGCGATGGGGCTGGCATGGGCGCGGCGCTGCCCCGCTTTATGCGCTCTTCATCCTCAAGGGACCCGCATCGAGGATATCGGCGGTTTTCCCTGGAAAGAGACACGGCGCTGTGCGTCGCTTCGACCTGTTCGAGCC
>FTCV01000696.1_pt1 | contig 10361 bp, 9 predicted proteins | sample 1639691 | NCBI WGS metagenome assembly FTCV01 (sample SAMEA3914864, study PRJEB12502) | metagenome | biome: forest; material: soil | place: USA | collected 2012-03-12 | depth 0.3 m
CAGGGTGGGCGAGCTGCGTACCCTCAATTCATACGCGTCGATCGGCCACGCCAAAGCCGGCGGCCGGTTTGCCTGTAGAGCAGGCTCGCCCTCGCGATATCCTCCTCGAATAAGGCGCCGAACGCACGCGCCACGCAAGGCATTCTCAGCGAGAATACTTTGCCTTCATCACCAGCCATGGCGTCGGCCCGCTTCGCCACTCCCATGTGGCGAGCAGTTGATCGAGATGAGCGAAATTGCGGAACCACTGGGGGGCGGCCACGAGAGATCGCTGGCCATCGTCCTCCACCTGTAGGACGTCATGGCTGGCTCGGAAGCGCTCGATCAGTGTCTGAGTGATGCCGGGAATCAGACATTCGTGGGATTCCACAATGATATCCATCGTGGCCAGAGCCGGCGACTTCGCCGGGTCGAGCAGATCTCGTTCGCCGCCCTCGATGTCGCACAGAACGAGCGCGCGCTGGCCTGAGTAGTTCGCGAAGTCTTCTGGCTTGAAGAGCGCGCCCACTGTCACCCGATCGGCGACGCCGTTCCTCTCCGCCAGGTCCGCACACGCGCGTTGCGCTTCTGGATTAGTGTCGAACGCCAGCACACGCGACGCGGACATCCGACGGGCCATACCGACCGCATAATAGCCTTCTGCGCATCCTATATTGAGTATCACCGGATAGGCGCCCCTTATCGCGTCCTCGATGTGAGGCTGGAGCGGTTGCTCGTAACAGCCCAAGAGCTTCGCGACATGGCAACCCTCGGCCGATTGGCGGATAAAATCGAGCCCCTTAAGTGGGCCTTCCATAACCACCGTGCCATTCTGCTGGAGGAGCGTATTCTGTATAAGGACGCTGCGCCACTTTGAGAGTAGCCGTAGCGCATCGTTCAGTTGTTTCGGCTCCTGCGGGGAAGCGTCGGCGAGCTCATTCAGCACGCGCTGGCGGATCATGGAATGAAGAGACATCCGAGCGAGATATGCGATCCGGCTGTGCGTTGCATAGCCCTTGCGTCTCTTTCCGCGGCACTCCCCTCCAGCCCCGCTGCACTGAACCACGTCGCCCACCCGCGCGTCACGCCGCGATGGACGCGCCAAGCCCCCATCCGAGATGACGACCAGCAGCTTCTGCGCGAGTGGCAGTGTATCCCCCGCGACAGCGAGGATGAGGCGAGCACCGATGCGCTAGAGGTGAGCTTGAACCCGGGCAGATGTACTTCTGGCCATGCCCGGCATGACGCTCAGGAATATGCGCCAGAACGGTGCCACCTCGATCCTCGCCCTCTGCGAGTGTAGCCACGAGGCGACGATCAACTTCAACGGCGCCCGTGCGGTCATCCTGCGATCGCCTTCGGCTTGCCGATCGGCTCGATGCGCAGGCGACAACCCAGCGCGCGGGCCACCTTGCAGTGTGTCGAGCGGTGGGATTGCTGGTGTCGGGCGACACCGGCCAGGAAGGCCTTCAGGTCGCGCTGGAAATCGTGCGCACCAACTAGCGGCATCTTACCTGCCTTGATCCGAAGGACTGCCTTCTGGCTCGAATTCGCCTCAAATTGAACCAATCTTCCGATGCCGAACGCGAAAAAATGCTTAGCACTGGAATGCTGGCTTCGGCCGTTGGCCGGAGCCTGTCCGTCAAACACTGGTGATTCTGCGTGGGGACGCGAGCCACCGAGTTAGGAAAGGCGGCTAGGGCGGCAAACAATGCATGCAAGCTCCGGCCGAGCGTGTGCTTATGCAAATCCTGGACCTGATCAATACCTTCTACGATTCTATGGAGCTATTCGAAGATCGGGATATTCTATTCAATACCCTGAGAAATCTCTGCAATCACCTCGGCATCTCATATTTTGCCATTGTTCATCACATTGACCCGGGCCCCGTCCCCGACGAAATAATCCGCCTGACCAATTATCCCGCTGCCTGGGTTCGCAAATTCGACGCACAACAACTCGCGGGCCGGGATCCGGTGCACAGGGCTAGCCAAGTGAGAGGTGCAGGATTCCCATGGACAGACCTTCCCAGGCTGTTGCTGTTGACACGCGCCGATCAAGCACATCTCAGGGGGGCTCACCGGGCCGGGATCGGTCCTGGCTACACGGTTCCCTTTCATGTTCCCGGAGAGTTCAGCGGTTCCAGTTCCTTCGCGGTCAGGTCCGGCGAACAACTCCAACCGGGACTTTTCCCATTGCTGCAATCGTTGGGAGCATTTGCGTTCGAGGCGGCACGCGGACTCCAGCACGCACGCGAGCGCGACCGGCTTTGGAGTCCGCTGCTAACGGCGCGTGAACGGGATTGTGTGGTCCAGCTTGCCCAAGGCCTGAACCAGAAGCAGATCGCTCGGACACTTGGCATCCATCACGGAACTGTGGGACAGTATCTGAAGAATGCCCGATCACGCTACGGTGTGCACAAGAGCAGCCAGCTCATCGTGCGAGGGTTGATGGATGGTTCGATAAGCTACAACGAAATTCTTCGCGCATAAATCACTGCGTCTGCAGTGATGGAGTAGAATGCGGCTTCCGGATCAGATTGCCTCCTCAACGAAGGAGGCTTTCCATGAAGCTCATCGAGACTGCGGCCGAAAGGTGGCACGAAGATACTGCGGTACGCGCAATATCCTCTGCCAGAAAGGAGGTATTCGTCCACCCTCCCTACTACCTGGGTTGGCTGAAGCCGCACGATAATCAATGGCTTGCCCATCCACCCGAAACCGGACGACATTTCAGCCGGTCCCTGGCGCGACTGGTAGGCTATCACCAGTATCGGCCCAACCTCGGGAATATCGAGGGTCTCTGCCCTTCAATCCTACTAAAGGGAAGTCTGCCAGATCATTTCGAAGCCCGCGATGCAGTTCGTCTCGATCAGGCAGACCTCGTGGCCGAATATGTTGCTCGACACCGCAGCATGTTCATAGGGGCAAATGCGGGCCAACTTCGATGAACCCGGCCCCGACTTTCGACCGTACCTATCCACTCATCAAACGACAAGTACTGCGAGGTAACTGGCGGCCTGGCGAGCGCATCGACGCTAGCGCGTTGAGCAAGGACCTGGACGCCAGCGCAATCCCGGTGCGCGAGGTGCTCCAGCGACTTGTCGGTGAGCGTATGCTCGAACTCGTACCCAGTGGCGGCTTTGCCGTCCCTGAGGTGAGCGAAGAGGCCTTGCGCAATCTCTATAGCTGGCACGGGCAACTGGTCCGCATTGCGCTGAGATATCGGGGCACGCTCACCCTAAGGCTGCCGAGCGCAGCGTTCCTCGACGCTTTGGCGCGTGATGACTACGAAGGGTTTGCCCTCGCTACAGAGACCGTTTTCGCCGCGATCGCGAATGCGTCAATGATCAGTGAGCACGCCCTTGTCCTGATCTCCGTCGGGGAGCGATTGCGGCGCTTTCGGCGGCAAGAGGCTCGACTCATCAAGGACGTCCTGCCGGAACTACATCTGGTCCGGACATTGACCGAATCTGGTCCCGAGGATGAGCTTCGAGAAGCGATCGCGGCTTATCATCGGCGGCGACTACGACGCGCTGCCCAACTTATTGCCCTTTCCACCGCTCCCTGAAAACAAGCGTCGCCTGAATTCTGTAAGAAGTAAAATTGACAGTCGACGCACTTGCACGGGATACCCTTATTCGACCTTAGTATAACCGGTCGAACCCTATAATTATAAAATCGAATATACGCCGACCCCGCCATAGCCTTCGCAGGTCGCAATCATGCGGCATCAAATGGAGGAAATCATGGTTGAAAAGATCGAAAATGATGACGTCGTCGAACTCGGCGTCGCCAGCGTGGAGACCAAGGGTCACGGCAGCGACATCAAGGACTTCCCGCAGGGCCAGCCGTCCCCCGGCATTCTCGACGACTGACCGGCAAGACCTGGCACGTGGCGATGGCCACGTGCCAGGTTGACGTCGCCTCAAGTCCATCGCGAAGACAAGTTTCGATGTGAAAAGGGCATGTGCACTATGTATGCTCTTCGTCCCGGTCTCAGCTTTTGCGCAATCGAGCAAACCGCCCTTTTTTTGGACGTACCGGGTGACCGATACTTCGCTCTAAGCGAAGATCTCTCGCTGCACTTCCTGAGCGTTGTCGATGCGATCCGGTCGGGAGCACAGGTGAATCCGACTCTCGCCCGCTCCCTCGTCGCCCGCGGCATCCTGGTTGGGGAGGCTGCTGACCGGTCATGGCCAACGCCAGCTCTCGACCATCCGAAGAGGGAGTGGAAGGGCTCATTGGGGCTCTCCGGATCGCAAGCCCGACACGTGTGGCTCGCGCTGGTTTGCATCGTCATGACGCTGTTCAGGCTCCGGTTGCGTCCCCTCCATTCTATCGTAGACGATAACGCCGCAGTTCCATGTCGAACCGACCAGATGGGTGCGCTCCCCGATCGCGCGGTTTCCGCCTTTCTGCTCGCGCTCCGCGTCTGGCCGTGGAAGCTCGAATGCCTTCCGATGTCGGTAGCTCTACGCACCTTCCTGGCTTGGCATTCGGTCGACGCCGACCTTGTCGTTGCGGTGAAACTAAATCCATTTGCCGCTCACTGCTGGGTCCAGGTCGGCGACGTGGTGATCGGTGACACGATAGATCGCGTTCGCGCTTTCACGCCGATCAGGAGCAGCCGATGACGACTAGCTACGCGGTATTGCTGGATCGCAGCGCGGTTCCCCAGACGCACAGCGAAGTCTGGCGCCGAAGACTCGAGGCCGAGGCACTGACGCCGATTTTCACGAGAGGGATTATACAAGTCTGTGTACGCAGGGATCAGCCATTTATCCTGTTGCCGGACGATGGCGGTATCGTCATCGGGACCATCTTCCATCGCAACGACACCCGACGTGCAACGGCGCATTCGCTCGGTAGGCTCCCGGCCTCAGGGGACCGCACACGCTGGTTCATCGAGAACCTCTGGGGTCGGTATATCGCCGTCTTCACCGACGCTCACGGCCAGCAGGTCGATATTCTACGCGATCCAACCGGTCTCATGGCCTGTTATAGCGCTGAACGGGACGGCATCCGCGCCTTTGCCGCCGACGCCCGGCTCTTCCGGCAACTCGGGATCATTACCGGCACCGTCGACTGGACGCAGCTGGCTATGCCTCTTGCCCTTCCCGATTTTCGAGGAACAACGACTGCGCTCGTCGGGGTATCCGAGCCCGCTCCCGGAGGCGTGACCAGCCTGGATCCGGAGGGCGAACGCATTGTTACACTGTGGTCGCCCGGCCGATATTGTCGCCGATCCACGCCGGCCGACTTCGACACCAGCTCCGATGAACTCCTGCACGAGGTCGATCGGTGTGTTTCGGCATGGACGAACGGCGCGTCCGCCGTCCTGTTGTCGCTTTCGGGTGGCCTCGACTCTTCGGTTCTAGCCGCCAGCATCCCGGATGCTTCGCAACGACTTTTCGCCTTCAATCTGAGGAGCGGTCCCGGACGAGGCGATGAGCGGGACCATGCACGTGCGATTGCAGCTCACATCGGCTTCCCGCTGGAGGAGATTGATGTGACGGTCCCCGAAGTCGATCTCCGTCGGTCTCTCGCCGCCGATCAACCGCGGCCGTCAGCGCGCGCCTTCACCCAGCCGGCCGATCGGGTCGCCGCCAACCTTGCCGACCGCGTCGGTGCCAACCTGCACGTCAACGGGGGCGGCGGCGACAACGTGTTCGCCTTCCTTCATTCTGCCAATCCCGCAGCCGACCGACTGCGGGTCGAAGGCATGGGGCGCGGTTTCTTCCGCACCGTTCTGGATCTTGCCGAAATCACTCACTGCACCCCCGTGCATGTCGGCCGGCGCGCGATCCGCAAGGCATGGTTCGGCCCACGGCAGTTCCAGTGGCCCCGCACACTGAGCCTGCTGTCCGCCGCCTATGTTGCAGGGCTTAACGCACCAAGCCACCCGTGGCTCGATGGCCTGGAGGATCTGCTGCCAGGACAGCGCGAACATGTCGCGTCCATCCTGCGCGCGATCAACTTCGTTGAGTATCTCAACATCGAGGATGTTCGCCCAACCATCTATCCACTGTTGTCGCAGCCGCTGGTCGAAACTTGTCTGGCGATCCCGAGCTGGCTGTGCTGCCGTGGCGGCCGGGATCGGGCGGTCGCCCGTGCCGCCTTCGCGCATCGGATCCCCGACACGATCCTCGCGCGGCGAACAAAGGGAAGCTTCGACGCAATGAGCGCCAGAATCTTCCAGACCCATCTCCCGGTGATCAGGGAGATGATTCTGGATGGCGGCTTGATGCGGCATGGCATCCTGTCGCTCGAGGACGTGCGGCCGGTGCTCGACGAGAGGATAGTCACCGGCAGCGCGTACGGGCGGATCCTTCAATGTGTCGACCTCGAGGCCTGGGCCTCGGCCTGGAACTGATCCCCATCGCCCTCGGTCGTCGCCTGCCCGGTCAGCGACCCAGACGCCGCCGGCTGAAGCCATTTCTGGAACCAGCGAAGGCTCCTCTCATAGAGCGCAAGCCGGTGGGCCGGCTGGATCTTCACATGCGCCTCGTCCGGGAAGACATACATCTCGATCGGCCAGTGTGCGTTCTTGAGGGTCGCGTAGGTTGTGAGCGCCAATCGCGCCTCCTGATCGCTGGCCTGGATCAGGATCGGCACAGGTTGTCGGTCGGCATGGAGATCGAGCGAACTGGTCTCCCAGAAGCCGGCGGGCGCCCTTCCCGCTCGCGGATAGCCGGCAGCCGCGTATTGGTTGGCAAACCCCTCCCCCAGCGTCGCCATCATGTCGGCATCCTCACAGCAGGTACTGAGAGCCGCTGCCGCAAACAGGTTCGAGTGGATGAGTGCAAAGGTTGCCGTCGAGGCACCGTCACTTTGCCCTGTAATCCCCACGCGGGATGGATCGACGATTCCACGCTTGGCCAGCTGGGCGATGATGGTTTCGAGTGAGGACTGCACACTACGTCGGTCGGCCCAACCAGTCTGGTTTGCCTTCATGAAGTCCGATTGCGACTTGGCATCCCCCTGCAAGGCAGACCAGGGCGGCCGGTTGAAACTCAATACCGCGAAGCCGTGCGCCGCATAGAGCTGGATCGGATAATCATCGGCAGTGCCTCCGCGGAGAAAGCCACGCGACTCATACTGAACTACAATGAGCGGAAGACGCTGGCCGGGCCGGTAGCCGGCCGGCAGTACAAGGTCGCCGAAGGTCTCGATCCCGAAGGCGTTGCGCCAGAAGAGACGCTCGACGCTGCCAAGTCGCAGGCCTCCGAATTCGGGATTAGGATCAAACAGCGTGCGGATCGCACCCGAACGTCCATCGATGCTGACGATGTGGCGCGGCTGTGTTGACCCTTCACTTGCACAAATGAGCTGGCCGGCATTCTGCTGGCAACCAAAGAGCGCGTCCCTGGTCACGAAGAGCGGCCGGGGTACGCCCGTACCTGGCCGCCAGCGGTAGAGCCCGGTCAGGCTCCGCGCGACACCCTCTCGTCGGAGGAAAACTAGCGTCCGGCCGTCGGGCATCCACCACAGCCCGGTGACATCATGACAGGTATCTTCGCGGCACGGCACGTCTCGCCCGTTCGCACGAACATGGAGGTTGGGGCGCCAACCGATCGCACCCGGATGTTCGGAAACAGCCCATGCGATGCCATCGCCCTGCCCTGCCCGTGCGATGCGGGTCGCGTCCTTCGGCCAATCCGGTGCTGATTTCGGATCGAGGTCCGCGAGGTCGTCCGCGACCGCGGCGTGGACTTTTCCCGACGAGATGTCGACGACCTGCGTGGCCGTCGGCACGGTATCGGGTGGATAGGGGGACATGCTGGTCAGCGGCCAGAATCGACCGTCATAATGGAAACCGGCGAGCCCTTCCTGCGCGATGGCACGACGGGCGTCGACGAGGCCGGGGCGGCTGCTGAAAATCAGCCCGGTCCCCGAGGCGTTCCAAGCGAGCGCATCGATGGCGACCGGAGAGGCGTACACGAGCGTGGCGTCGCGGCCATCGGGCCTGATCCGCCAGATTTCGGCCCCCTCGCCACCTGTTTTCACATAAGCGATCCAGGCACCATCGGGGGACCAGCGGACGAGCGCAGATCTGGGTGGCCCGATATCGATACCGGCCATCCCATATCTGTCGGCGGTCAAAGGCACGACCTCGCCGGAGTCTGCCACCGCCCGCGGTGGTGCGGAGCCGTTCGTCGGTAGGACTACAATCCCCGTGCAATAGTCGTTCGTAGCCGGTCGCGCCTGACGGAGCTGCAATGCAAGCAGCTTTCGATCGGGTGATAGGACCAGGGCCCCATCGGACGTGTCGGTACCCAGGTCACCAAAGTCGCGCAGTCCAACCAGGTCGGACGCTTCGATCGATCGGTCGGAAGGCGCCGGTCGATCGGGCGGCAGGATGGTACAACCGGACGACGCTCGTGCCGGTGCACAGGACAGGGTCAGACATGCCGTTCCCAGCAGGACGGCCCCCCAGCGCCGCCAAGCAAGCCCCTCCAACCGGGCTGGACGAACGATGTTTGCGCCCGCCGCGCATGACTCACGGCTCACCATGACTTGCTCACAGTCAAGCCGACGAACCGGCCGATCGCGGAGTAATTCGTCGAGTCATAGTCGACATAATAAACGGCGCCGCCGCTCGGCGCGGCAAAAGGCGGGCGCTGATTGAGGGCGTTCCGGATGGCCAGAGACAGGCCGAAGTTGTGCAATATGCTGCCATCGCGGCCAATATCGAGCGTCGCGACTAGATCGAGCGTGGTCTGGGATCCGACACGGACATGAACCGGCCGCGTCGTGTCGGTCAGGCCGCCGATGTAGTTGACCGTCGAGGTCAACGTGAGCGCGTGATAGTTCCAGGATGCCGCAAACAGCCCCTTATAGTGCGGGGGATTGAAGATGGTGCCGGCGAGCGCCAAGGCCGGCGCGTTCGAACTGAGCGTCTGATGGGAGTCCAGCCAGGAACCCCTGGCACGCAGGTCCAGCGACCCCATCGCTCCAAGGTCCGATCGATAGCTGGCGGCCAGATCGACACCCTGGATCCGCTGCCGAACGGAATTGAGATAGACGTCATTAATAAGCGCCACGACGCGCGACGGATCATAGGGCGCGCCGGTGAAATTGGTGAGCCCCTGGCCGGCGGCACTGATAGAAGCCGCCTGCTCGGCCGCACTCGGATTATCAGTGACGAACGGCTGGTAAATGGGATCGATCAGCGCCGTTGAGATGCTTGCTCCGGAGAAGGGCTGCACGATCCGATTGCGATAATCGATATGAAAATAGCTCAGCTCAAACCGCATCCCGGGAATTGCGCGCGGGTGTGCGACGAGGCTCGCCGTCCAACTGGTGGCCCGTTCAGGCTTGAGATCCGGATTGCCGCCAAAGCGGAGCATCACGGTGGATCCGGGTGGAAGGCCCGAACCGCCGGCAAAGCTGGCGGGAAAGAGATAGGCGTAGAGCTGCTGTGATTCCTGGACGAGGTTCGGCGCCTTGAAGGATTTCCCCCAGGAGAATTTGAAGTCGAGGTCAGGGCTTGGTGCGTATACAAGCCCGAACTTCGGTGTCGCGACTTGCGCCATGCCGGGGTAGCGTTCGTAGCGAAGCGCCGCATCGACGGACAGCTGGTGAACCCACGCCACTTCCTGTGTTGGCGCGACTAGCGGAGCGAATAGCTCACCGAATCCATAATAGCTGTCGAGCGTCGCATGCGTGGGTGCGCTGGTCGACGTCGTCGAGGTATCGTTGAAGGAGTTGCTGCGATAGCCGCCGCCCAAGGCGAGCCGGACATCGCCGGCAGGCAAGCGCAATAATGGTCCCTCGCCGCTGATTTCAGCCGATTTGGCATCGTTGCAGTGGCAACCGGCCGCGCGCGACGCGACCGAGAAGTTGGCATAATTTAGCTGGTTGTAGTGCGTGTGATCGAACGCATAGAGACCTGCCAGCGAGACCGTCCAGTTCGGTCCCAGAGCGAGCTTTGCAGAGGGCGCGACGGATAGCGCGACGTCAACGGGTAGATTGACGTATTTGGTCGCCTCGTCGACCTGGATGGTCGACGCCGAGGTCCGGCGATTATAGGTCGCGTCGATCGAAAAGGTCAGATCGGGCCCGACGTCCTGATGCCCGCTGACCAGAGCGCTATGACCGGTGTGCGACGGGAGCAGCGTGTTCCCAACTGGCATATAGGCCGTGTAGTCGCGTTGGTCGGAGCCGATCGCGGTGGCCCGCGAGAAATCGTAAGTGGCGATAAACCCGCCGCTCCTCCAAGCTAGACCGCCGGTAGCATTATATTGCTGCTCGAAATCGCCGCCGTCGGTGGCGCCGCCTACACGTGCCGACGTCGAGAGGCCTTGATAGTCGGGCTTCAGGATGACGTTGACCACACCGCCGACTGCATCCGATCCGTAGATCGCTGACGCGCCATCG
>FTCV01001952.1_pt1 | contig 10328 bp, 11 predicted proteins | sample 1639691 | NCBI WGS metagenome assembly FTCV01 (sample SAMEA3914864, study PRJEB12502) | metagenome | biome: forest; material: soil | place: USA | collected 2012-03-12 | depth 0.3 m
AGGGCCAGCTTCAGGGTCTGTTGCGTGTTGTTCATGGTTCTCCTCCGAGCACGTCTGTCTTTACGATGGGCGCGAATGTATCAGGGTGTGACAGATGCGGGCGTACGACTCCGGCGCGACTTGCGCCAAGCCGCGCGGGTCCGTGAACAAGTTGACGCGAAAGAGGCGGCGGCGGTCTCAACAAAGTTGCGCGGTGGCCGAGGCGAGCTGGAATGCAAAGGCCGGCCCAGGGAATCGGCCCTGGATCCGTGAGCGGCTTCGAAGAAGATCGGGACGATAACGGGCGCCCGCTGACCGCGTGGCTTTGCGCTCGCGGTTCAACGAAGCTCGCCGGACGGTCGGCGTCAGCTTCCAGTTCCGTGACATCCCGGCCCCGACTGCGACCGACACGGGTGACCTGGGCCACTCGCGGCGCCTGCTGGGGCGCAAGAATCGCGATATGACAGAGCACTACGTGCAGGAGCGGATTGGCAGCAGGGTCAAGCCGCTGCGTTGATGATTGGCCCAGAGTCTGAGGCTGCCGCCTCAGGTTCAAGCAGCCTGAGGACATCCTCCGCGGTCAGTTGAATTTGGTTCACGCGGATATCAAACTCGATCTGCCTTTGCAAAGGCGTCGCGAGGGTGTCCGCATAGATAGTTGCCGAGACCCTCACATGACAGTCTTGTGTTGCGCCGATCAACACGTTTGGTTCTGGACTAATCTCTCTCTGAGGCTGCAAAGCAGGCAGGTCAAGAGACATGATCCAGCTCGGCAATGGCTTAATGGCATCGCTTGGATTGGCGTAGAACGGTGCGCCCGGGGTCCAAACATTCTGAATTTTGGCTGGGACGGCTTGCGAAATTGCGCTTGAGTCATTCAAAGCCAGCACAGGCTCACTCGCATGAATTTGCAAGTCAATGTGAACATCGCGCGCGCCGACCCCTCCGCGATTTTTCAACCACCACCGAAGCGGTACATAGAAGGCTCGCAGCACAAGTTGGGACGCAGACTGCCGGTAGTATTCCTTGTTCGTGACATCCACCGTGAATGCCTTGCTCGCAGCGGAAGCGCTATCGCTTGCCTGAACAAAGTCGGGAAGCCGATAAAACCCTTCGATGCCTACGAATGACGTGGCAATCGTCGCAGGTTCCGTTAGCACTGCGCCGTTAGCGTCTGCGAGCCGGAAATCGATGTCGGTTACAGAGGGCGCGATCGCGCCCTCAAATTCTCCGATTTCGGAGATTAAGCGCCGAGTCTGAATGTCAATTTGCTTCAGAAATTTTTCTCGAAAATCGATGTGATCTGAAAAGGACCCTACGAGAGCATTCGGAAGCGTTTTTTTTCGAAAATCGCGAAGCTTTGCGAGCTGCTCCAAATCGATGGAATCTGGATCCTGCTTAGCGGAAGAGAAGTAAAGCATGACCAGCTTTCCCGCCTGGGCCGACCGCTCGATCTCTTCTAACGTGCCGCTGTCAGCTTCACCAGTTGGGCTTCCAAGGCGTGTCCAAAAAATGCCGACAACAATGTCCGCGCCATCAACGACCTGGCGGTTAATGATCGACTGAGGACGCGCTCCCAACTCAGGCGCCGCATGTGTTTCCCATCTCAAGGGCAGCAGCGCGACTCGGCGATCGAAGGCGTTTTGGTCATTCCAAGCTTGAATCGCCTGCACGGCGGCTTCTCGCTCTCGCCCGACGTCGGAAGGAGACGCGATCAACACTCGATACACACGGGCCTCAAACGCCATTGACCGCTCCCCTGCAAAATCGGCATCTACGCGATTGTAGAAATCAGGGCCGAATTGTAGAAAAGCCCCGCACAGCGGAACTGTACGGGGCTTCCAGTGAAATCGGGTGGTGGCCTGGGGCGGAATCGAACCACCGACACGCGGATTTTCAATCTGCATAAGACCTCATTCTTCAACGTTTCTCGGCGTTGATGTTGGTTGACGCTCACAGAAGAAGCCAGCATTCATGCGGCATACAGCCTCGACAGCAGATTGCCAATCATTGATCAACGTCGCTAGAATTTGCTTACATGCCCGCTTACATCGCCGGGCGCTAGCAAGAACGACGGAGAGACGAAATTTCTGCACGAGTCAACTTCACGGCCGGCCGTATCGCCGACTTCATCTGCGAAAGCGGGAAGTCGCAGGCATTCCTGTGGGACAGCAGGGCTCCCGGCTTGGCACTCCGCGTGACCGCGGCCGGCAGCCGCGCCTACATCTTCCAGAGCCGACTTCGACAGGGCGGCGGAACGGTCCGCATCACTATCGGCGAGCCGATTGATAAGAACGGCCGCGGCACGTGGACGATTCCTGCCGCCCAGGACGAAGCTCGCCGGCTGCAGAGCCTGATCGATCAAGGCAAGGACCCCCGGCAGGAGCGCGCAGCACAAGCGGATAGTGACAAGGCCGCGAGGGCGGCCGCACAGCTCCAGCGAATGCGCCTCGAGGTCACAGGCCTCACGGCCTGGCAGGTGTACTGCGATGACCGCAAGGATGTATGGAGCGCGCGCAACCACGCAGATCACATTGCGTTCGCTGCCGCGGGAGGCGTCAAGAGGAAGCGCGCGGCTGGAGCCACCATGGCGGGACCGCTACGCTCGCTGCTGTCCGCCCCTCTCGCCTCGATCGATGCCGAGGCCTTGAACGGCTGGGTCAATCGTGAAGTCAAGGAGCGACCAACCCGTGCTCGGCTCGGCTTTCGACTGTTCCGAGCATTCATCAACTGGTGCGCGGAGCATGAGGAGTACAAGGCTATCGCGAACCTGGAGGCTTGCCGCGGCAAGAAGACCCGGGAACGGCTGGGCCGGGGCGAGGCCAAGAATGACGCCCTGCAACGAGAGCAGCTACGCGCTTGGTTCGACGCGGTCCGCAAAGACCCGAACCCGGTGGCGGCCAGCTACCTGCAGGCACTCCTGTTGACGGGAGCCCGGCGAGAGGAACTGGCAGGTCTTCGCTGGGAAGACGTTGACTTCGACTGGGGTGGGCGGCTGAACATCCCGGACAAGGTGCAGGGGCGTCGCACCATCCCATTGACGCCGTACGTTGCGCACCTCCTCCGCTGGTTGCCTCGTCGGCCGGGGAACCCCTTCGTGTTCACGAGCGCCACCTCTGCCAGCGGTCGCCTATGCGATGCGAGGTCGAACCATGTGCGAGCGTTGGAAGCAGCCGGCCTTCCGCATGTGACGCTACATGGCCTACGCCGCTCCTTCGGCACGCTGGCGGAATGGGTTGAGGTGCCCATCGGAGTGGTCGCGCAGATCCAGGGCCACAAGCCCAGCGCCATCGCGGAGAAGCACTATCGCGTGCGCCCGATCGACATGCTTCGCGACTGGCACCAGAAGATCGAGACTTGGATGCTCGACGCAGCAGGCGTGGATTTCAGGCAGGCGAAGCCACCACTTCATAGCGTAGCAATCGCCGCCTGATCGGCGCAGAGGCACTCGATCGCCTCATGCCAGACCCCGCCGAGTATGCGCTGGGCGCCATGTTGAAATCATCACGATCAAGGACATTCTCGAACTGCTACGAGAAGACCCCGGAGCTTTCACGCTCGGGCAACTTCTTCAGCAACGTCAGCAAGCCGTACATGAGATCGAGCGGCTCCTCGACGACCGGCGGCGACTACTTGCGCATCCTCGTCCAGGTCAACCCGGTGTGCAACCGACAACCCAGCATCGAGCCGCACGGGGCTCGCTCCTTAAGCTGAAGGAGGTCTGTGAAGAACTAAGCCTATCCCGGAGCACGATCTACGCGCGCATGCGAGACGGCTCGTTCCCCCGGCCGGTGTCGGTGGGCCCCCGTTCCGTGCGTTGGACTCGCGAGTCGATCAGCGATTGGAGAGAAAGCTGCTCCGAAAGATGACGTGCCGGAGGGCTGCATCCGTGGCTCCCGGCGTGTTCAGTTCACTTTAGAGCAATCTCTCTAGTCCGACGCCACTGATTGTTGCGTCATAAATTTTCTGTTGATAGGCAAACAGAAAGATTGCGGAGAACTTTCTAGAGGGTCGCCGAGCGGACTCTTTGGCCGCTTTTGGAGCGCTGTTCAACACAGATGGCTGCAGATAAAGTTTCTTCATGCCCTCAGCGCGCCACCGCGGTGGGCTACGAAGAAGTACCGCGAACCGACGCCAGCCCAGTGAAGGCAAAGGTACTCGTCGCTCCCCATGACTGGATTGGGCAGCAGGCGAGAACTCGCGGGACTGCCCAAGCAACTCAAACCTCGACCCTTTTGACCAACTATTCCCAATCCCCCGTCGACAAGCTTTCGTACAAGAAGAACCTGATGCTCATCCCGCAGGTGGAAGCCGCTACCGGTATGAGCCGCTCTACGCTCTATCGCCGCGTTTGCCAGGGTCTCTGGACGCGCCCGCACGCTTACAGCACCTACATCTTCGGATGGCTGATGTCTGACGTCGCCGCTCTGCTGGCAGCGCGAGCGGCTCGCCTCCCTGAAAACCAAATTCGATCGCTCGTTGAGCAACTGGAAGCTGGTCGCACTGCGCTTGTTGCTTCGCTCGAGGTGGCTCATGTCTAATTTGCAACGCCCTTCGGCCGCCGTACTGGCTTTCGAGCATCAAGCCACCAACGAATCCCCCGTCAGCTGCAGGTCGCGCCGCGCTCGCATGAGTCAAATGGAACCTCATTGCTCGCCGGTCGAGTCGCAACGTCTGTTCGCCCCGCTGCACCTGGAGACTCGAGCCGTCGTACCGACCGACTGCGCGGCATTCCACCTTAACCGACGCCCTCAGACGCTCCGTTGTTGGGCCATGCGGCAGCCCTCGGACGTGCCACGGCCCATCCGCGTGAATGGTCGCCTGGCGTGGCGCGTCGATGACCTGCGTCGCGTCCTGGGGGTGACGGCATGAAGCGTCCGCCGTGCACCTGTGAGGCTTCGAGGTTCGACGCAGCACTCGAGCAAGCAACCCAGGACGGAGGCAGCCAACTGGTCGGCCCCCGGCCGCTTGCTGGCTCGCTCCCGCCTCGTCACGGCACCGTCCGCGCTGAGGTTCTCGCCCGAATGCTGCGCGGCGCCAAGCTGACGGCAATGTCTTGCGTCTCGGCCTCGAGCACCACCCGGCTGGCGTCGCAGATCGAGGTGCTCCGCAACAAGTACGGGTGGCCCATCGTGACCACGATCGTTGAGGTTGCAACGCGCGACGGCCGCATGCAAGAGGTGGCGGAGTACAGCCTCCCGGACGAATCGATCACGAGCGCAACGCTTCGCGGCGACCACGACTTCTGCGTAGCCGTAGAGCTTGAGCGCGGACGTCTGCGCGCGGCAGCCAACGATTGACCGACAGCCTTCTCCTCGTCGCGGGGAAGGTGAGCCTGTCGAAGCAGGGTCGGCACAAGCCGGCGACCCTGCTGGGCGCGGCACGCCACAACCTCCGCGAGATCGAGGCTGAACTCGGCCCGTTCGGGCACATCGACCGCGCCCTCATCCACCGAAACGAAGTGCTCGTTGGCTCGGCTAGCGCCGATGGAGTGGTCGCCTATGCGAAAGCCTTGGCCAACGCCGCTGGCATCGACCTGTCGACGCTCCGGCGTGATTACGTCCAGGCTGTCGAGTTCATCTTCAGCCTGCCAGCCACGACCACGGTCGACTGCACGCGTTATTTCCGCCTGTGCGTCGACTGGCTCGCTGAACGGTACGGGCGCAGCAACATCCTGAGCGCGGTGTTCCACCGCGACGAGGCGGCTCCGCACACCCATGTGCTGCTCAACCCGTTCATCGACGGCAAGCGCGCGGGCAGCAAGATCATCGCGGCAGCGCCACTGAAGGCCCTTCTGCGCGACTTCTCAGTCGATGTCGCGCAGCCCAACGGACTTCACATGAATCCGACAGCACTCAAGGGGGCAGCGCGACACGCCGCATCAAGCCAGGTGCTTGCTCATTTGCAGAAGAGCCAGGACGAGGTGCTACGAAGTTTGCTGTGGCCGACCATTCGATCCCAGATCGTTGCGCGTCCAGACGCGTATGTCGCGGCGCTGGGCCTAAGGGTAGAGAGCAATTCGGCGCGCGTCCGTCGAACAAAAAGCATGACCGACATCTTCATCAGCAAGGGCGCCGGCTCACAGCGCCGCGAGGAGGCCTGCTAGCGCGGTGCGAACTCTATAGACTTTGGTTTCCACGCCGGTTAACACCAAATCATAGGCGGCGCGTTTGGTAACCCCCGCTGCCCCTCGCGCCTCAGAACGGCTTCGTCAACCCGAATTTTCAGTGCCGCGCCCCGATGCGTCGCGCCGCTAGGTCGCGTGCTGCCCCTGGGGTATCCAAGCCGGTATCCACCAAACGCCCACCCCGACGGCCAGCGCCGGTGCCCCAACGAGCCGAAGCCTATCCTGTGTAGTGTAGACTTTGCCGAGCAGGCCTGCAACCTTCATCAGGCCCACAAGCGTCGATCGCCTTTACCAATACCCATGCCCGACTCTCTAAGCGACCTCGCAACCCAGCTCGAACGCTTTGCACGTGAGCGGGATTGGTCACAGTTCCACTCTCCAAAGAACCTGGCCTCGGCGCTGATCGTCGAGGCCGGCGAACTGCTGGAGCACTTCCAGTGGATGACGGAGGCCGACAGCAGGTCACTGCCGCCCGAGAAGCGAGCCGCTGTCGAGGCGGAGGTCGCCGACGTACTGCTCTATCTCGTCCAACTGTCCTCGGCCCTGGGCATCGATCCCATCGCCGCGGCCAACGACAAGATCAAGGTCAACGAGCAGAAGTACCCCGCCGATTTGTCCCGGGGTCACAGCAAGAAGTACACCGAGCTGTGAGCGAAGCCGTCGGAGACCAGCGTTGATCGTCTACCAGGCTACGAAGGCGCAGTTTCTTCACCACGCGTTCGATGACGACATTGAGGACGTTGTCCTGCGGCACTACGTTGCTGCTACAGGCCATGGCGCGGCGAAGCCGGAGGTGAATTCGTGGGCCAATTCGCTGATGGAGATGGCGAAGGTCCTGCGCGATGACGAGATTCCGGCCGACGCCAGCGTTGCGATCGAATACCAGCTGCCGCAGTCGTCTCGCCGGATCGACTTCGTCATTACCGGCGAGGACGAGTACGACCGACCCAAGGTGGTCATCGTCGAGCTCAAGCAATGGTCTGAATCGCGCCGCAGCAGCAGGGACGCCATCGTCTGGGCAAGGCGCGGGGGACGAGCCGGCGAGACGGAGGGCACGCATCCGTCGTATCAAGCATGGACCTACGCCGCCTTCCTGGAGGACTTCAACACCGAAGTTCAACGTGGGCAGATCGGACTTCAGCCGTGCGCGTACTTGCACAACCACCCGCGCGACGGCGAGATCGACCACCCACACTACCGAGAGCACATCGACCGCGCACCCCTGTTCCTGAACAAAGAGCGCGACAAGCTTCAGGCGTTCATTCGCAAGCACGTCCGGAAGGGTGATCGCAAAGGCGTGCTGTACGCCATCGAGAACGGACGGATTCGCCCCTCAAAGACCTTGGCCGACAGCGTCAAAGCGATGATGCAGGGGAAGACCGAGTTCCTGATGATCGACGACCAAAAGGTTGTCTTTGAGGCCATCCTGGCCGCGGACGCACGCTCGGAAGCCAAGAAGCAGGTGGTGATCGTTCAGGGCGGCCCCGGCACTGGGAAATCAGTCGTGGCCGTCAACGCGCTCGCTGCGTTGCTAGCGCGCGGCCGCAACAGTCGTTTCGTGTCCAAGAACGCCGCGCCACGTGAAGTCTTCAAGGCGAAGCTCACCGGAACCTTCGCTGCCACGCGCATCAACAACTTGTTCAGTGGCTCGGGCGCCTTCGTCGATGCAGAGGCCGGCACCTTCGACACGCTGATTGTCGACGAGGCCCACCGACTCAACGAGAAGAGTGGCCTGTACCGAAATCTGGGCGACAACCAGGTCAAGGAGCTGATTCACTCATCGCGATGCACTGTCTTCTTCACGGACGACGATCAACGGGTCACGCTCCTGGACATCGGGGATGCGGCCGAGCTGCGACGGCAAGCCGCGGCACAGGGGGCCGAGGTCACGGAACTCACCCTGGCCTCCCAGTTCCGTTGCAACGGGTCTGACGGGTACTTGGCCTGGTTGGACAACACCCTGGACATTCGAGGCACGGCCAACATCGAACTCGATCCGCAGGACTACGACTTCCGCGTGATGGACGACCCAGCCGAGATGCATCGGCTGATCGAGCAGAAGAATCGCGTCAACAATCGAGCTCGCGTCGTCGCAGGCTATTGCTGGAAGTGGCCCAGCAAGCGCGACCCCGCGGCGTGGGACATCGAGCTGGAGGATTTTGACTACCGCCGGCGATGGAACCTCACGGACGACGGCAGCCTGTGGATCGTTGCCCCGAATTCGATCGACCAGGTCGGTTGCATTCACACCTGTCAGGGCCTCGAGCTGGAGTATGTTGGCGTCATCATCGGCCCCGACATGGTCTACCGAAACGGACGCATCGTCACGGATGGGACCCGGCGCGCTTCATCCGACCAGTCTGTTCGCGGACTGAAGCAGATGCTCCGCGAAGACGAGGAGAGCGCCCTCGCCTTGGCTGATCGAATCGTTAAGAACACCTACCGCACGCTGATGACGCGCGGAATGAGGGGGTGCTTCGTCTACTGCACGGACGCGCCGCTCGCTGAATATCTCCGCACCAGGCTGAAGCGCGAGGGCGGCTCCAAGGTTAGCGCCGTGGTTAGCGCGGAAGTTAATGCCATGGTTAACGCACAGTCCGGCTTCACGCATGAGCAATCCGCAAACGTGGTGCCGTTCACCCGCGTGCGCCCTGAGCAGCGGGCCATGGGGGCGCCCGCTGTTCCCCTAGTCGATCTGCGCTTCGCAGCAGGCGCGTTTTCCGACTACCAGGCTCTCCACGATGCTGCCGTTGATTGGGTCGAGCCCCCTGACTGGCTTCGACCGCAACCGCAGCACTTCATTGCGCAGGTGCAGGGCGAGTCGATGAATCGGCGCATACCCAACGGTGCGTGGTGCTTGTTCCGAGCTCAACCCGAAGGCACGCGGCAGGGCAAGGTTGTCGTTGTGCAGCGCCGAGACGGGGCCGACCCCGACACCGGTGGGCGCTTCACCGTCAAGGTGTACTCGAGCGACAAGATTCCGAACGAAGACGGTGGCTGGCGGCACAGTCGCATTACCCTTGCGCCTGACAGCGACCTGCCGGGCTTTGAACCCATTGTCTTGAGCGCGGACGACCTGGGCGACGCCTTCACGGTGGTGGCCGAGTTGGTCGCGGTGCTGGAGCCGTAGGAGAGACTGTGCGTTTTTGGTGGGTAAACCAGAACCAGACCTACCGCCAAGAGGTTGGCGGTGGCTACCTCTGGTCGCCTCAGCGGAAGTCGAACGGCGCGCAGAACCCGTACTACGACTTCATGCGCGAGGTTGCTCCTGGCGATCTGATCTTCTCGTTCGCAGGCACATGGATCAAGGCGATCGGTGTCGCGCGATCCAACGCCTACCCTGCACCGAAGCCTGCGGAGTTTGGCGAGACCGGAGCTCACTGGGAACAGATTGGGTGGCGGGTCGACGTGACCTTCCACTTGCTTCAGACAGGCGCCATTCGACCGTCGGCGCACATGGCACTCCTGGCGCCGCTGCTTCCGCACAAGTATTCGCCGTTGCAGGCGAACGGTGGTGGGCTGCAAGCCGTCTACCTCACCCGCGTCGAGACGCCCCTGGCATCGATGCTGATCGACCTGATCGGCCCAGAGGCGAGAGCATTGGCCCAGCAGCTTTTCGTATCTGAGGCCCTGCCTGGAGGCGGCACAGCGATTGGCCTGATTCAGTGGGAAGAGCACGAACTGCAGCAGCTTCGCGACGATCGGACCATCGCCGAGACGGATCGGCAGGCGTTGGTATTGGCCCGACGGGGCCAGGGTCTGTTCAAGCAACGTGTGATGCGTCACGAGCGCGCGTGCCGTATCACCGGGGTGACGGTCGAAGCACACCTCCGTGCAAGTCATTGCAAGCCATGGCGGAGCTCAAACAACGACGAGCGGATAGACGGAGAGAACGGGCTGCTTCTGACACCGACGATCGACCACCTCTTCGATCGAGGTTTCATCGGCTTTGAAGCCACCGGAAATCTGATCGTGGCACCAGTTGCTGACAGCGAATCGCTGAGGCGGATGGGCATAGACCTCAGCCGCAAAATCAACGTTGGGCAGTTCACGGTCAGCCAGCGAAAATTCCTCCTGTACCACCAAGAGAACGTGCTGTTGCGTTCCAAGTTCATGCCCTAACTGTGAAGCTTCAATAGGTTGTTGCGGGTGTTCACCCGGAGTGGTTTTGAGAGACTGGGAATCGCCAAACCCCCTGTCGAACCAAAGCCGGAGTCCGGAT
>FTCV01000570.1_pt1 | contig 10272 bp, 8 predicted proteins | sample 1639691 | NCBI WGS metagenome assembly FTCV01 (sample SAMEA3914864, study PRJEB12502) | metagenome | biome: forest; material: soil | place: USA | collected 2012-03-12 | depth 0.3 m
ATAATATGGCTTGGGAAGGGGGCTGGACAGGTTCCCTTCCGAGGTTCAGATTGCGCGCCATGCGCAAGACTCTTCCCGCTCTCGCCGCCGCTCTGGCCCTTGCTTTCACTGCCGGTGCGGCCGATGCGGCACTGCCGGTCGGTGCCAAGGCGCCCGCCTTTTCGACGCAGGGCGCGAAGGGCGGCAAGGTCATGGCTTTCGACCTGAAGGCGGCGCTGAAGAAGGGGCCGGTCGTCCTCTACTTCTATCCCAAGGCCTTTACGCAGGGCTGCACGCTGGAGGCGCACGCCTTCGCCGATGCGACCGAGGATTTCGCCAAGCTGGGCGCCACCGTGGTCGGCATGTCGAACGATGACCTGCCCACGCTCCAGAAATTCTCGACCGAGGCTTGCCGGGACAAGTTTGCGGTGGCCGTGGCGACGCCTGCGGTCATCAAGGCTTATGACGTCGCCCTGAAGCGCGAAGGCGCGCCCGCCGGGATGACCGATCGCACCAGCTATGTGATCGCGCAGGACGGAAAGATCGTCATGGTCCATTCGGATCTCGACTATCGCGATCACGTGAAGCTCACGCTTGAGGCGGTGAAGAAGCTGAAGGGCTGAGGGCTGGGGTTGCGCTGGCCCGCCGTTACCGATCGCGCAACCTCATTCCAGTCTTGAACTCTACCCCCATCAGCAGGTAATAGCGCCGCTTCCCACGCGGTTCCTCTGCCATTGGCGGTTGCGCGTGCTTTACTTACGTCGCCACTGCGCTATGCGCGGCATTTCGTGCCTTGGGCGTTTCTTGGGAGTTTGAAGTCATGCGTGCCGAAGGGCAGGCCCACATTGCGCGTATCGAGAAGGCCCTCGCGCTGGTCCGCAAGTTCCTCGACTGGGACCGCGCTCTGCGCCGGTTCGACGAGCTGAACGCGCGCGTCGAAGACCCCACGCTGTGGGACAAGCCCAAGGAAGCCGAAGCGGTGATGAAGGAACGTCGCCGCCTTGAAGCCTCGATCGGCGCGGTGAACGAGATCAGCCGCGAGATGCAGGACGCCATCGAATTCGTCGAACTGGGCGAAATGGAAGGCGACGAGGATACCATCAACGAAGGTATCGCCGCGCTGGCCGCGCTTGCCGAGCGCGCCGACCATGACAAGGTCACCGCGCTGCTTTCGGGCGAGGCGGACGCCAACGACACTTACCTCGAAGTGCACGCCGGCGCCGGCGGCACCGAGAGCCAGGACTGGGCCGAGATGCTCCAGCGCATGTACACGCGCTGGGCGGAGCGTCACGGCTACAAGGTCGAACTGGTGGACTATCACGCCGGCGAAGCCGCCGGCATCAAGAGCTGCACGCTGCTGATTAAGGGCGAGAACGCCTACGGCTATGCCAAGACCGAGAGCGGCGTCCACCGCCTGGTCCGCATCAGCCCCTACGACAGCTCGGCGCGCCGCCACACCAGCTTCTCGTCCGTCTGGGTCTATCCGGTGATCGACGACAGCTTCGAGATTGAGGTCAACCCGGCCGACCTGAAGATCGATACCTATCGCGCTTCGGGTGCGGGCGGTCAGCACGTTAACACCACGGACTCGGCGGTGCGTATCACCCACGCGCCTTCGGGCATCGTCGTGGCGAGCCAGATCGACCGTTCGCAGCACAAGAACCGCGAAATCGCCATGGGCATGCTGAAGGCACGCCTGTTCGAGGAAGAAATGCGCAAGCGTGAGGAAGCGGCCAGCGCCGAACACGCGAGCAAGAGCGATATCGGCTGGGGGCACCAGATCCGTTCCTACGTTCTTCAGCCCTATCAGCAGGTGAAGGACCTGCGTACCGGCGTCGTTTCGACGGCGCCCGGTGACGTGCTCGACGGCGCGCTCGACCCCTTCATGGCCGCCGCGCTTTCCCAGCGCGTGACGGGTGAAAAGGTCGAAGTCGAAGACGTCGACTGATCCGTAGCGGGACAGGCCCGGCGCTTTCGGCAGAGTGTTTTGCCAAGCGCGGGCCGAACCGCTAAAGGGCCGCATGCGTTTGCCCCGCTCCCCATTCGGCCGGACCGCCACGCTGGCATTGCTGCTGGCTCTTGGCGCGTGCCACCAGAAGGCGCCGGATGACGGACGGCCTGAGACGGCGCGCGCCTTCCCGGTGGCGGACCGCCCGGTCTCCAAGGCTAGCGACAGCGATTTCGGCAGCGAAATCCAGCGCGATTCCTTGCATGAGGCGGAAGTCGTCATGGACCTCGCCCGGATTGCACCGGGCATGACTGTGGCCGATATCGGCGCGGGTGAGGGGTACTATACGGTCCGCCTCGCCAAGCGGGTGGGCGCCAAGGGCAGGGTGCTGGCCGAGGATATCGACCACACCGCCAACGAACGGCTGGGCCAGCGCGTGCTGCGTGAGCAGCTCGACAACGTGTCGATCAAGCTGGGCAAGGTTGACGATCCCAGTCTGCCTGAAAAAAGCTTCGATCGTATCTTCCTCGTCCACGTCTATCACGAAGTGAGCGAGCCTTACGCCTTCCTGTGGCGGTTGTGGCCGGCGCTGCGGCCCGGCGGCAAGGTCGTGGTGGTGGAGGCTGATCGGTCGAGCGACAGGCACGGTATTCCGCCGCAATTGCTTTTCTGCGAATTTGGCGCGGTGGGCTTTCGCTTGACGGAATTTGTCCGTAAGCCGGAACTTCAAGGCTATCTCGCACAATTCGAAGCCACCGGGGAGCGGCCCGATCCGGCCAGTATCGTGCCGTGTCGACTATCCGGCAAATCCACGACGCAAAACAGGTGAGCGTCAGTAACACAGGGCGTATAAGGCAGGTCTGATCGACCCGCCGCGCCGGGGGAAAGTTGAAAGAGAAGATGGGTTTCAAGGGTCTCAAGCCGATTGTCTATGGTGGACGCGAAGTCTGGCCGCTCGTTGAGGGCGGTAAGGGCGTTGCCGCGACCAACCACATGAGCTCGGGCGCCTGGGCGGCGGCCGGCGGCATCGGCACGGTCAGTGCCGTCAATGCGGACAGCTATGATGCGGAAGGCAAGATCGTCCCCCAGATCTACCGCGCGCTCACCCGCAAGGAACGCCACCAGGAACTGATCGACTACGCCATCGACGGCGCGGTCGAACAGGTCCGCCGCGCCTATGATATTTCGAACGGCAAGGGCGCGATCAACATCAACGTCCTGTGGGAAATGGGCGGCGCGCAGACGATCCTTGAAGGCGTGTTGGAAAAGACCAAGGGAATGGTTGCAGGCGTCACCTGCGGCGCGGGCATGCCCTACAAGCTGTCCGAGATCGCGGCGCGCTTCAACGTCAACTACCTGCCCATCGTCAGCTCCGCCCGCGCTTTCCGCGCGCTGTGGAAGCGTGCGTACCACAAGGTTTCCGACCTGATGGGCGCGGTGGTCTATGAAGACCCCTGGTTGGCCGGTGGCCACAACGGCCTGTCGAACGCCGAAGATCCGCTGAAGCCGGAAGATCCCTATCCCCGCGTGAAGGCCCTGCGTGACACCATGCGCGCAGAGGGTATTTCGGATGCGGTGCCGATCGTGATGGCCGGCGGCGTCTGGTTCCTGCGCGACTGGGAAAACTGGATCGACAACCCGGAACTCGGCTCGATCGCATTCCAGTACGGCACCCGTCCGCTGCTGACCAAGGAAAGCCCGATTCCGATCGAGTGGAAGGAGCATCTGCGCACGCTGGAACCCGGCGACGTGCTGCTCCACCGTTTCTCGCCGACCGGCTTCTATTCCTCGGCCGTGCGCAACCCGTTCCTGCGCAGCCTGGAAGCGCGTTCGGAGCGCCAGATCCCCTATTCGAAGGTTGAGGCGGGCGAACATACCGTACGTCTGGACGTGGGCGTAAAGGGCAAGAACTTCTGGGTTGCCCCGAAGGACCTCGACCGGGCGCGTGCCTGGTCGGCCCAGGGCTTCACCGATGGCCTGCGTACGCCTGACGACACGATCATCTTCGTCAATCCGGCCGAGCGTGACGTGATCCGCCAGGATCAGGCCGACTGTATGGGTTGTCTGTCGCACTGCGGTTTCTCTTCGTGGAAGGACCACGACGATTACACCACCGGCCGTCTTGCCGATCCGCGCAGCTTCTGCATCCAGAAGACGCTTCAGGACATCGCCCACGGTGGTCCGATCGACGAGAATCTGATGTTCGCCGGTCACGCGGCCTACAAGTTCAAGCAGGATCCGTTCTATTCGAACGGCTTCACGCCGACGGTGAAGGAACTGGTCGATCGCATCCTGACGGGCGATTGATCGGATTGTTGATTTCGATTTCAGGGAAGGGCGGTCCATGGGCCGCCCTTTTCGTTTGCAGGCAGACCAACTGGCGGGTTGCAGGATCGCCCCTGTGCTGCGATAGGCCCCGGCCGTTTTTCAGATAAGGAAGCCAAGATGTCGACCGTTCCCGCCGCCGAGACTGTCGCGGGTCGTTCCGTCGGCATCGACTTTGGCACAACCAATTCGGTCATCGCGCTGTCCGGCGCAGCTAGCGACGCCGATTTGGTCACTTTCGCCGCACCCGACGGGCCGGGTTCGGTATTCCGTTCGGCGCTGTGCTTCTGGCAGGAGGAAGGCGTGCGAGGAGGCCTTGCGCATGAGGCTGGACCCTGGGCCATCGCCGAATTCCTTGAATATCCGCAGGGCTCGCGCTTCCTGCAATCGTTCAAGTCGGTGGCTGCCAATCCGACCTTCGACCAGGCGAACCTGTTCGAAAAGCGCATGAAGTTCGAGGAACTGGGGCAAGTCTTCCTTACCCATCTGATGGATCACGCCGACATTGCTCTGCGCGACCTGCCGGAGCGGATCGTGGTCGGCCGCCCCGTGCGCTACGTGGGCTCGCGACCGGACGAGGCGTTGGCGCGTACCCGCTACGATGCGATGTTTGCCATGCTTGGCCGCCCGGTCCACTACGTCTACGAGCCAGTGGGTGCGGCTTTCAGCTTCGCCTCGCGACTTTCGGATCCGGCTACCTTGCTAGTGGCGGACTTTGGGGGCGGCACCAGCGACTTTTCGATTGTCAAAGTGGAAGCGCCGGGCGCTGCGCGGCGCTGTGTGCCGCTGGGGTCGGCAGGTATCGGTATTGCGGGTGACCGGTTCGACTATCGGATCATGGACCATCTGGTGCTGCCGCTGCTGGGCAAGGGCGGCACATATCGTTCGTTCGACAAAGTGCTGGAAATCCCGCCCGGTCACTTTGCTGACTTTGGCGACTGGTCGCGGCTGGCGCTGATGCGCAACCGCAAGACGCTGGACCAACTGGCCAAGTTGAAGCACGGCGCCACCGATCCGGCCGCGATCGACCGCATGATCGCGGTGGTCGAACACGAACTGGGCTTCGGGCTTTACGAGGCGGTGGGCAAGCTAAAGCGCGCGCTTTCCGGCGACGAGCACGGCGCGTTCCGCTTCCATAGCGACGAGTTGACGATCGACGCCGAAGTCAGTCGCACCGAATTCGAATGCTGGATCGCGCCGGACCTGCACCGCATCGGCGAGACGGTGGACGATGCGTTGGCCCGGTCGGGGTTGCGCCCGGACCAGATCGACCACGTCTTCCTCACCGGAGGATCCTCACTGATCCCGGCCGTGCGCGCACTGTTCGAACAGCGGTTCGGCGAAGGCAAGATCGCAACGGGCAACGAGTTGACCTCGATCGCCCACGGCCTTGCGCTGATCGGCCAATCACCCGATCTGGCGGAATGGGTCGCTACCGACGAACTGTCGGTGTAAAAGGGCAGTTGGCATAAAAAGAAAGGGCGGCACCAGGGCCGCCCTTTTCAATTCGAGATCGTCCGGTTTAGATCCGCGCTTCGTTCGCGGCGCTGAGCACGGCACGGACGGAGGCTGTGGCCACGTCCTCGTCGATGCCGACGCCCCAGATCGTGCGGCCGTCCGGCGTCACGCATTCCACATAGGCGGCTGCGCGCGCGTCGGAACTTTTGCCCATCGAGTGCTCGGCATAGTCGCGCACTTCGAGGTTCACGCCGAAGCTTTCGGCCAGCGTTGCGGTGACCGAGGAGATCAACCCGTTGCCGCGGCCCGAAACGGTCTGCTCCTTGCCATCCACGCCGATCTTGCCGGCGAAGACGCGGGTGCCGTCGGGCGTCTTGGCTTCTTCGTAATCGATCAGCGCGAAGTGCTGCGGATCGTCGATGCGGTAGGCGGCGCGGAACACTTCCCAGATGTCCGCAGCCTGCAGTTCGCGGCCCAGTTCGTCGGCCAGGTTCTGCACGTGTTTGGAGAAGTGCGCCTGCATGCGCTTCGGCAGCTTCAGGCCTTGGTCCTGCTCGATCACCCAGGCGAAACCGCCCTTGCCGGACTGCGAGTTGACGCGGATCACCGCCTCGTAATCGCGGCCCAGATCGGCCGGATCGATCGGCAGGTAAGGCACGGCCCAGAGTTCGTCGTTGCGCTTTTCCTGCGCGGCGAAGCCCTTCTTGATCGCGTCCTGGTGGCTGCCGGAGAACGCGGTGAAGACGAGTTCCCCGCCGTAGGGATGACGTTCCGCCACCTTCAGCTGGTTGCAGTATTCCACCGTCTGGATCACTTCGTCGATGTCCGAGAAGTCCAGTTCGGGATCCACACCCTGCGTGTACATGTTCAGCGCGACGGTCACGAGGCAGCAGTTACCGGTACGCTCGCCATTGCCGAACAGGCAGCCTTCGACGCGGTCCGCGCCGGCCATCAGGCCCAGCTCAGCGGCGGCGACGCCGGTGCCGCGGTCGTTATGGGTGTGCAGCGAGATCACTGCCGATTCGCGGTTCGGCAGGTTGCGGCAGAAATACTCGATCTGGTCGGCGTAGATGTTGGGCGTTGCCGCCTCGACCGTGGCCGGCAGGTTCAGGATGATCGGATTTTCCGGCGTGGGCTGGAGAATCTCCATCACCGATTCGCAAACCTCAATCGAGAAATCGAGTTCGGCGGTCGAGAACGTTTCGGGCGAGTATTCGAACTGCCACTTGGTCTGCGGATACTTCGCCGCCTGATCGCGCAGAATCTTGGCGCCGTTTTGGGCGATGCCCTTGATCTCGTGCGGTTCCATGCCGAACACCACTGTGCGCCACAGCGGCGAGACGGCGTTGTAGAGGTGGACGATCGCAGCGTGAACGCCTTCCAGGCTCTCAAAAGAGCGCGTGATCAGGTCTTCGCGCGACTGGGTCAGCACCTGCACCAGCACGTCTTCGGGAATGCGGTCATTCTTGACCAGGCCGCTGATGAAGTCGAACTCGGTCGCGCCGGCGCTGGGAAAGCCGACCTCGATTTCCTTGAGGCCCACTTTGACCAGCAGGTCGAAGAAGCGGTTCTTCTTCTCCGCGCCCATCGGATCGATCAGCGCCTGGTTGCCATCGCGCAGGTCGGTCGAGAGCCAACGCGGCGCCTTGGTGATGACCTGCGAGGGCCACTGGCGGTTCGGCAGGTCGATCTGCGGGAAGGGGCGGTACTTGACCGAAGGGTCTTTCAGCATGGTCATGGGTAGTCTCGCTCGGATTTACGTCTTCGTCTGGAAGGGCCGCAATTTCGGCCCGGTCTGGCAGGGTCCCCTTGAGCGCCGAGCGCGCCGCAGGACCGACGCGTCATCTCACGCCCAAGGGCGTGTAAGTCGCAGGGTAAGGCCAAGACGAAGGGTCATGGCCGTGCCTATGAGCATTGGACGGATGCTTGTAAAGCGAAAAGGCGCATCCTGTTGCGATCGTTCGGGTTGGGCGCGCAACAAACTTGCTGATGGGGGCTCAGGGCTGTTCGGGGGGGCGCCGGTCGAGAAACAGCCGATCGAGTCCGCTCCATGGCAGCATCCAGAACACCGCGACCAGCGCGGCGCAGGCAACGCCCAGCCACGGCGAAACGAAGGTCAGCGGGATGCCGAGGGCATAGACGAATGCAGCGGCCAGCCCCTTGCGATGCGAGGCCTTGTGATAGCGACGGCTGGCAGCTGTCTGCGTGCCGGTCGCGGCGATCCGGCCTTGCAGCAAGACATAGGCGAGTGCGGGGGTCAGCATCGTCACCAGATAGAGCAGGGTCGCTTCGCGGTTGAAGTGATGCTCGCCCAGATAGGCCGTGGAGAAGGGAATCAGCGACAGGGTGAACAGCAGCAGCATGTTCGACCACAGCAGCCCGCTGGTCACCACCCGCGCATGGCTGAGCAGGCGGTGGTGGTTCACCCAGTAGATCGCGACGTAGGCGTAGCTGAGCACATAGGCGATGAAGATCGGCCAGAGCGGCCAAAGCGCGGTCAGCCCTTCCGATACCGGCGTTTTCAGTTCCAGCACCATGATGGTGATGATGATCGCCAGAACACCATCGGAAAACGCCTCCACGCGGGTGAGGCTATCTTCGCGTTCGATATCGTTGGCTTCGGTCATGCGGGCCCCTGCTAATTCCTGCGCTCATGCGTGGCTGAGGCATTGCTTGGACAAGGCAGGGGCCCGGATCAAGATGGCAGCGTCCGAAATACGCGCCGAAATCAGGTGCAGTTGAAACCCGTGATCTTGCCGTCTTCCCCAACCTGCACGTTCAGGCGTTCGGGCATGTAGTCCATGGTGACGGCCATGCCGGGCTTGATGACGCGCATCGGCTTGTGGCCCCGCGCCTTGGGGATCGCGGCGATCACTTCATCGCTGGCGGGCTGGCCGATGTAGGCGCTGAACTTCTCGGCGCCGCAGTTCGGTTCCATCGAAGGTGGAGGGGGTGTTGCATCGGCCACTTTGTCACTCCCGGAGGTTGAGCAGGCCGAAAGGGCCATGAGGCTTGCGGTGAGGGCCATCATCGTGATCGGTCTGCGCATCATGCCATTCTTCCTTCGCGATTTTGCCGAAGCGGAGAATGCACGAAAATGCCTGGATAGTCGATGATGGCCCGCACGCGATGGCCCGGACGCGGGTAGGCTTACTGCTTTTCGAAGGCGGCGTTGATGACCAGCACCGTTTCGTCAGACACCAGCGGGACGTACTTGGTCACGCCGAAGTCGGAACGCTTGATGAGCGCGCGGGCGAGGAAGCCGATGGAGTCCTTCTTGCTCATCGGGTTCGCGGCGGCGCCGAAGAAGCGGGCCTCGATGGTGATCGGCTTGCTGACGCCGTGCAGCGTGAGCGTGCCCGCGATGGAGGCTGCTTCGGGCCCACGGGGCGTGACCGAGGTGGCGACGAAGGTGGCGGTCGGGAACTTCGCCGCGTCCAGCCAGTCTGCGCTGACGAGTTCTTCCGAAAGCTTGGAGCTGGTCGTCTGCACGGACGCGGTCGGGATCGTCACGTTGAGTTTGGTCGCGCCAAGGTTCTTCGGATCGAGCGTCATCGAACCGCTCGCGCCCGAGAACGTGCCGGCGAAAGGCGAGATGCCCATGTGCGCGACGCTGAAGGTAACTTGCGTGTGTGCGGGTTCGACGGCGTAAGTGCCGGCCTTCACATCGGCTGGAGTGCCGGAACCGTGAAGCGTTTCCATTCGGCCGCCGGGGCCACCCGGGCCGGGCTGGGCGATGATGGGGGCAGCGGCGGTGGCTGCGATGGCGGCGGCTGCGGCAAAGGCGAGTGCGATATGCGAACGGCGCATCGGTTCTGCTCCCTGAGAAGGTGTTGGCAAAGAAAAGAGGCGGCGCATTTCTGCGCCGCCTCCCGAATTCCGTCAAACGCGAAAATGCGTAATCGAGATTAGTTCTTTTCCTTGTCCACCAGCGCGTTGGCGCCGATCCAGGGCATCATGGCGCGCAGCTTCGAGCCGGTTTCCTCGATCGGGTGGCGCTTGGCGGCGATGCGCGAAGCCTTCAGTTCCGGCTGGCCGGCGCGGTTGTCGAGCACGAAGTCCTTCACGAAACGGCCCGACTGGATGTCTTCCAGAACGCGCTTCATTTCCTTCTTGGTCTCTTCGGTGATGATGCGCGGACCGGTCTTGATATCGCCGTATTCGGCTGTGTTCGAGATCGAGTAGCGCATGTTGGCGATGCCGCCTTCATACATCAGGTCGACGATCAGCTTCAGCTCGTGGAGGCATTCGAAGTAGGCCATTTCCGGCGCGTAGCCGGCTTCCACCAGCGTTTCGAAGCCAGCCTGGACCAGCGCGGTGGTGCCGCCGCAGAGCACGGCCTGCTCGCCGAACAGGTCGGTCTCGCATTCCTCGCGGAAGTTGGTCTCGATGACGCCGGAGCGGCCGCCGCCGAGCACGACATCGAAAAGGTCGGCGAACGGCTGCGCGCGATGATGCCGTGGATCAAACAGAACGCGCTGGTGGACAAGAGCAAGAACTGACCCGGCGTGTAGTCCCGGCGAAAGCTGGTCTTCGCCGGAAGGATACGCTGAGGGTGGTTC
>FTCV01001525.1_pt1 | contig 10260 bp, 7 predicted proteins | sample 1639691 | NCBI WGS metagenome assembly FTCV01 (sample SAMEA3914864, study PRJEB12502) | metagenome | biome: forest; material: soil | place: USA | collected 2012-03-12 | depth 0.3 m
GATCTGCTCTTCCGAAAATCGCTTCCGCTTCATGCGTCCGTCCCCTTCGTTGGGTCGGACTCTAGCTCCATCTGGAGGAAAATGCGGGGGTCAGGTCAGCCGTTGCCGCCTTTTTACTCCCGAGCACCGCTGTGGAAGCTCGGGTTCACGCCTATCATTACGACACCGGGCACTCATCCTTCCGCCCGGACGCTTATTACACCAACGCTCGCGGGCACAGCGTGCATCGCCCGATGCTCGCGTCGGCGCGCGCCTCCGGTGCGACGGCGCGCTGCTTCGATGGCTCCTGGAGCTTTAGCGAAAGCCATCGGGGCACCTGCTCGCATCACGGCGGGGTCAGGGCCTGGATGTGATGGACCGGCCTCCGGGCGGCGCACCAGTCCGGAGGATCAGGTCTGGGCTCGATCGTGACACAGTATCGGCGACCATCTGTGAGCGGCGCAATGGGCCGAACGCGGCGATGTGCTTGAGCCGCGACAGAGGGCACTCAACGCTCATGCCTCGCCGGGCTCTTCCCAGGGAAGTGACCGGTAAAAGCCGTCGACAGCCTCGAAGCATAAGTCAAAGGCCGGAAGCTCGTCGATCTCCAGTCCGAGCGTATCCCAGTCCTTCTCGGCGCGCTCCCTCACGTCCGGCTGGGAAAGAGCTTCGCGATCGGGTTCGATGGCACGGGCGCGACATTTTTCCCGAAGAAGAGCGAGCAGGCTCGTCTTTTCAGCGTGATCGAGCGCGAACTGTTTCAGCAGCGAGGCGATGTCGTAGACATCTTGCCGGCGATTTCGCTTTCGGCTCGGCTGTTGCAGGAGGGCGCGCAGCTTTTCTGCGATCAGGTCGAGCAGGGAATAGGCCCGGACCGTCACCCCCTCATGGCCGAGCCGAACAATCTGGCGCTGGGCTCGTAGCTCGATGACTGAACGTTGCACATCAGATCCGGGTAGCCGAGCTTTGCGGCCGCGCGCGGGGATTGGCTGGACTTATCCGTCAACAGCGATACCATATGTCCTCAGGACATATGGTATCGCTGTTGTATCAAAATGCCTCGTCGCCGGAGGCTTTGGAGAGCCTCGCGGGCGGGTCCCGAGATCGAAAGGATGGCGCTCATCGCGCTGCCGAAGCAACGCTTCCATCGACGCCACCCGAACTGAACCCGATGCCGAGACCGGTTCCGGACCGCCGTCGTGTTCAGCTTGGTGGCCGTCAGCGATGGGGCCGTCCTCAGACCTCGCTCGGCCAGCTAACGCCCGCCGAACGCGTTACATCGGCCGGGTTCGACTCAGGCCAAGGAACCCCGGAGGCTCGCATGTCACCCGGAACAAACCGGAGGATCGTCCCGCAATAAACCTTGACAAGAAGAGCCTGTTCGATCGCTAGAATTGAACGATGAGCGATCGATCGAAGCTGCTGCCAGAAACTGCGCGCGACGCATCGCACAGCCTGAGCGTTGCTCGCAACCGGCTGGTATCGGACCTCGCACACCGTTATGGAGCGGCGCTGGGGCGCTTTTTTGAGCGACGGCTGCCGGTAAAGGACGACGCTTCCGACCTTGTGCAGGACGTTTTCCTTCGCTTGAGTCGGTTGCCGGATCCCGCATCGATCGAGAAGCCCGAGCATTTCCTGTTTGTTACCGCCGCCAATGTGCTGAAGGATCGCGTCCGGCGCGAGCAGGTGCGTGGGAGCGGCCTCCACGATCCCCTCACCGGTGATGACCTGGTCGGTTCGGAAATTCCTCCTGATCGCGTCTTGGAGAGCAGGGAGGCAGCGGAGCGCCTGCAGGCGGTGCTGCGGGAGCTTCCTGATCGAACCCGCGACGTGTTCGTGCTGCGCGTGCTGGAGGGAGTGAAAATGGTTGATGTCGCCCATGCCCTCGGCATCTCGACGCGCGCCGCCGAGAAGCATCAGGCCAAGGCGCTCGCTAGTGTGACCGCCGCCTTGGAGGATTGGCGCCATCGCTGAGACCGCTCTTCTCGCCGAAGCGGCGCTGTGGTTTGAGCGGATGCTCAGCCCGAGCGATGGGACGCGTGCTGCGTTCGATGCCTGGCGCCGCATGAGCCCCGCGCATGCCGCGGCCTATGCGCGCGTCGCATCTGCTCACGACGAGGCGCGAGCGCTGGCCGCCGAGGCTCCGTTGCTGACGCTCCGGCATGAGACGCTGGCGCGCACGATGCTGGTACGTAAGACGTCGCGTGCGAAACCGAGAGCCCTCGCGGGCGCCGTGCTGTTGCTCGCGGTTGCACCGCTTGCGGCCTATGGCATCGAGACTTGGGGGCGATCTGGGCCCGCTCGGGTCATCGGCCAGACCTTCCACACCGGCGTGGGCCAGAAGGCGGACGTGACGCTCCCCGACGGCTCGGTCGTCACGCTCGATACGGCAAGCAAGCTCGAGGTGCGTTTTACCCGCGGTGAGCGGCGCGTTGTTCTTGATGGACAGGGCTGGTTCCGGCTCAAGCGGTCCGCCAGACCCTTCCTGATAAGCGCTGGCGGTCACAGTTTTACCACCGAACAGGGCAGCTTCGACCTGCGAGCCGACACCGGCGAGGTTCGCGCCTTCGCGGCCGAGGGCCTGCTCACCCTCGCAGGCGAGAGTTCCTCGGTGATGCTGGAGCCGGGCCATATGCTCGAAGTGAAGGGAAACGACGTCTTGATCCACTCGGTTTCCAATCCAGCCACCCTGATCGCCTGGCGGCAGGGCCTGCTTCAGCTCGACGACGTGCCGCTGGCCGAGGCGGCCGGGGAACTCAATCGCTACCGCCGCCGGCCGATCCGCATCGCAGACAATCATGCGGCCGGCCTGCGCGTGTCCGGCACATTCCAAACGGCCGAGACCCCGGCATTTGTTGACGCGCTCACCGCGGGCTTTCCCGTGCGGGTGAAGCAGGATACCAACGAGAGCATCATCATCGCTTCGCGCTGACACGCGAAAAAATATTTCGGGAGAGGTTCGGGTTTTGAGAGACCCCGCGTCTTGTCCTTCGAAGGTCCCGCGTACGACGGGATCGCGAGGGAGGAGGCAGGTGCCATGGCGACATCGTTCCCTGCATATCGGGGCCGCCATCACGGCGCTGATTGCGACGGGTGTTCCGCCGCCGGTGCGCGCAGCGCCTTCCCTTGCCTTCCACATACCGCCGAGCGAGCTTTCCGACGCGCTGGCCGCTTTTGCGCGCCAGAGCGGACGACAATTGCTGTTCTCGCCGGCGGATGTGCGGGGCAAGCGGGCAGCCCCCGTACATGGCCGGCTCGATCCGGATCGGGCGTTGTCTCGATTGCTTGCTGGAACGGGTCTCACGGCGCAGGCCGCTCCGGCTGGCGTCACGCTCCTGAAACCCGTGCCCGTGGCTAGACCGGCGGCCCGCACGACCCCATTTGCTTCGGAGGCGTTTTCGTCGGCGGAGATTGCCAAGGTCGCCGACATTGTCGTGGTCGGCACAGCGGGCGGCGGCAGCCGCCGTCAGGAGGCCGCTTTCGCGGTCACCAGCATCGACCATGCAGCGATCGAGCGGCTGGCGCCCGCCAGCACCGCGGACGTGTTGAGGCTCGTACCGGGTCTCACCATCGAGAGTTCGGGCGGCAAGAACGGCGCGAACATCTTCGTGCGCGGCTATCCATCCGGCGGCGACGCCGAATATGTGACCTTTCAGTCCGAGGGCGTTCCCTTCTTCCCGCCTGCCACATTATCGTTCCTCGAGAACTCGCAACTGTATCGTATCGATGAGACCGTTCAGCGGGTGGAGGCGGTGCGCGGCGGCACGAGCGCGCTATTCGCCTCTGGGCAGCCTGGCGTCACCATCAACCTCGTTCAGCGCGAGGGTAGCGAGCAGTTCCACGGCCTCGGCAAAGCCAGCGTGATCGACGATGGCGAAGTGCGTGGTGATGGTTATGTCTCCGGTCCGCTCGACCCTAACACGCGCTTCATGATCGGCGGCTACTATTCCCGAGGGCATGGCATTCGCTCACCGCGTTTTGACGCCGACAAGGGAGGCCAGGTCACCGCCAATCTGCGCCGCAATTTCGACTGCGGATCGGTGCTGCTCTTCGCCCGCTATCTCGATGACCGTTCGCAATGGCTGCTCCCGGTCCCGGTCGAGCAGCACGGACGCCGCCTCAGCGCTTATCCCGGTTTCGACGCCGGTACCGGGACGCTGGCTGGACCGGATACCCGGATCGGAACGCTGAACGACGGCACTCGCTATGATCTGGAGGATGGGCGCGGCGCGCGGATCGTCCATCTCGGCGCCAATCTTGAGAAAGATCTCGGCGGTGGGTTCACGCTACGAGACAAGCTCAGCTGGCTCGCCGGTCACGCCGATACTTCCGGCCTGGTTTCGGGCGGCGTGCCGCCGGAGAGTGCGGCCGACTACGCAGCGAACCTCGGCGGCAGCATCGGCTCGCTCACCACCGTATCCGAACGTCGCGCCGTATCGCCCGACCAAGCGGTGGTGGAAGCCGGGATCTGGGTGGTGTCGAAGCGCATCAACGCCCTCGTCAACGACGCGACGTTCGAGTGGATGGCCGGCCCCAGCAAGATGACCACCGGCATCTACGCTACACGCTATGGCTCGCGCGACCATTGGAACACCGGCAACGACCTGCTGCTCACGGCCGAGCCCAACGCCGAGCGGCTCGACCTGACGCTGACCAACGGCGAGCAGGCGACCCGCCGCGGCTTCGTCGGCGGATCGAGTTTCCTCGTTGACGCACATTATGCCGGCACCGATCTCGCTTTCTATGGCGTCGAGGAACTGAAGCTGTCCGACGCGCTTCGCATCGACGGGGGTGTGCGCCACCAGAGGCACACGGTCACCGGCAGCGTTGCCGGGACACAAGCGGCCGGGCCTGGCGGCCTCGATGGCAATCCGCTCACACTCTACGACAATGACGATATCCAGTTTTCCGGGACCCGTTCCCGCCTGCGCTACCGGAACGGCGCATGGTCATGGACGATCGGTGCCAATGTTGACGTGACGCCCCGGCTCGGCGCCTTTGCACGCTTCAGCCACGGCAACAGCTTTCCATTTTTCGACAATCTGCGTGACGGCATCACGGTCGCTCCGCAGGTTGACACGGTGGAGGGGGGCCTCAAGCTTTCGACCCCGCGCCTCAGCCTCTACGCCACGCTTTTCCACAACAGCTTCCAGGGTCTCGTCACCACCGTTATCACCAATGGTGCGCCACAGGCTTCGATCGGCGGCGCGCGGGCGGCGGGGCTCGAGATCGAAGGCGTCTGGCGCCTGGCCAAGCCGGTATCCGTGACCTTTTCGGGCACGTGGCTCAACGCGCATTACCATCATTTCTTCACCGACGATGGATTGACCAATCTCAGTGGTAATCGCGTCCAGCGCCAGCCCGAATGGCAGTGGCGAGCGATGCCGGCTTGGGATTTCGCGCTCGGCCAGCACAAGGCCAGTCTCTTCACCACGGTCAGCTTTACGGGCGATCGCTGGTCCGACGTGCAGAACGAGCAGCGCCTGCCCCGCTTCGTAAAATGGGACGCAGGCGCCACGTTCGAACCCACCAGCCGGCTGCGCCTGCAAGTCACCGCCGACAATATCACCAACGTCATCGGCCTCACCGAAGGCAACCCCCGCGTGCTTGGCACGCAGGAGACGGGTGCGATCTTCGCGCGCCCGATCCTGGGTCGCTCGGTCGAGATCGCAGCAAGCTACGGATTCTGACCATGCCAAGCGAGCGGCTCCCTCCGTAAGCCACACAGTTTCGGACTTTTTTGACCGGTTCGCGAACAGCTGTGCTTCGCGAAACGGCCCCCTCTTACCCAACGACAAATAGACCCAGGAAGGAACGACATGCACCACAAGACCCTGATCCTCGCTTTGCTCGCAGGGACTGCCACACCAGCATTGGCCCAGAGCGCTCCCCAGGCCGAGCCCACGCCCTCGCAGACGTCGACCGATGCGCCAGCCCCTGCGCCGGTCGGGCAGGCACAGGAGATTGTCGTCACCGGCAACGCCAACCGGGAGGGCGTGCGCAAGCTCGACGCGAGCTATTCGATTTCGACTGCGTCGGCGCAGCAGATCAAGGATGTTGCCCCTATCTCCACCGCAGACCTGCTCAAGATCGTGCCTGGCGTCTGGGTTGAAACGTCGGGTGGCTCGGTCGGCGCCAATGTGTTCATCCGGGGCTTCCCGTCGACTGGTGACGCGCCCTTCCTCACTGTCGAAATGAACGGCTCACCAATTTTCGCCCCTTCGTCGCTGTCGTTCCTGGAGGATAGCTCGCTCTTTCGCATCGACGATACCGTTGAACGCGTCGAGGTGCTGCGCGGCGGCCCCAGCCCGATCTTCGCCAACGGCCAGCCCGGCGCTACCGCAAACTTCATTCTGAAGGAAGGCACGCAGGATCCGCATCTCTCGCTGCGCACCACTTATGGCACCGAGGGTCAGTATCGCGGCGATGTGGTTGCAACCGGACCGATCGACGCCAACACCACCTATATGTTGGGCGGCTTCTATCGCTACAGCGATGGCCTTCGTCATACCGGCTTCACCGGCGATCTCGGTGGTCAGGTGACGGGTAGCCTCACCCGCAAGTTCGATGCCGGCAAGATCACGGTCTATGGCCGTTATCTCGATGACAAGAATGCTTTCTACACGCCGATGCCGCTGCAGGAGACCAACGGCAAGTTCAGCACGATCCCAGGCTTCGATGCCCGCGACGACACGCTGGTTGGCAAGGACATCGAGAACACCCAGATCGAGGTCGGGCCGAGCGTCAACGGCGGGCCGACCTCAAAGAAGGATATCGACCTGTCGAAGGGTCGCGGTGCGCGGATCTACACCTTCGGTAGCAATCTGAGCTATGATTTCGGCTTCTTCCAGCTTCAGAACAATATCAACTTCACCAAGGGCCGGTCCAATACCTACGCCCTCTTTACGGGAAGCAATCCACAGACTGCGGCGGACTATATCGCAAGCCAGCTGGCCGCGCCTTATGGCGCCGGAGCAAACGGCGGCACCGTCACATTCAAGGATAGCGGTAACGCCGTGGACCCCAACCAGGAGGTCATCCAGGCCGGAATCTGGGCGGTGGAAAAGCATATCCAGAGCTTCACCGATGAACTGAAGCTGTCGAAGGAAATCTTCTCCGGCAACACGCTGACGCTGGGTGGCTATTACGCGCACGTCAAGGATCATGATGTCTGGAATCTCGGCAACAACGTGCTGCTGGCGCTTGAGCCGCAGGCGCGCGTCCTGAACGCCACCCTCAACAATGGCGCCATCCTGACGCGCGACGGCTTTACCAGCGCAGCCACCTTCGCTGTCAACAACAGCTACAGCAGCAGCAATATTGCCGGCTATGCCAGCGATGAGTGGAAGATCGACAAGCTACGCCTGGACGCCGGCGTTCGTGTTGAACACACCAGGATCCACGGTGTTCTCGAGAATCTCGCTACCGCCGACCTGGATAACAACCCGCTGACGGTCTACAATAATGGTGCGACGATCCTTGCGGGCACATTTGATCGCCTCTCCTACGGCAAGACGCAGGTGTCGTGGACGGCAGGCGCAGATTATGCGTTTACCAACCAGCTCAACGGTTTCCTGCGCGCGAACGGTGGCGCCCTGCTGCCGCAGTTTGACGATCTGCGCGGCAATGCCTCTGATCCAGAGAACATCAAGCCACAGAAGGTGAAGCAGTATGAAGTCGGTCTGAAGACCTCGACTCACTATTATGACATCTTCCTTACCGGCTTCTACAATCGCTTCCACAACCTTCTCTTCCAGGACATCGTGCTGGATGCCAACGGCAACCCGATCAACCGAGTGTTGTTCGGCGGTTCACGCGCTTATGGCCTGGAGTTCGAGGGTGCGGTTCGTCCGGTCGCGGGGTTGCAGATCGGTACGCGCGGTGTGATCCAGAACGGCAAGCTCAAGGACTTCGGCACCAATAGCGGTAATGACGTGGCTCGCCAGCCGAAGTTCCTGATCGCGGTGATCCCGTCCTACACGTTCCGTACCGACTGGGGCCAGGCTCGTATCTTCGGGACTTATACCCATGTCGGCAACCGCTATGCCGATATCCAGAACCAGCAGCGACTGGGCAGCTACAACACCCTTGACCTTGGCGCGTCGATCGACCTGAACGAGCGCTTCTCGATCCAGGCTACGGTGGAGAATGTCACCAACACGCTGGCGCTGACAGAGGGTAATATCCGCGCATCGGGAGCGGGAAACACCAACGGTTTCTTCCTGGGTCGACCGATCTTCGGCCGGCACGCGACGATCACCGCTGCTTACAAATTCTAAGTCTTGCTTTCCCCGGCCGGAGCGATTTCCCTGCTCCGGCCGTTTCCTCCAGAAGGTATCATCATGAGGATCACCTGCCTGCCTTTCGTTGCGATCGCACTGGTCGGCGCAGCCCCGGGAAACCCCGTTACACAGCAGGTGATCGAGGTGTCCCGGCATGCGGGCACGCCCGAGGACATCTATGGTCCGCTCTACCAAGCTGTCGAGCTGGCGCGGGTCTTCCCTGACAGCAAGACCTTCGCGGACATGGTCCCACGTGAGACGCCGGACGCGATCATGGCGGCCTTCCGCATGGAACAGCCCCAGGGGCGAGACGCGCTGGCCGCCTTTGTCGACAAGCATTTCCGCAAGCAGGGCGTGGTGGAATCGCAGAAGCTTTCGATGCGCCAGCACATCAAGGCGCTCTGGCCGATCCTCGCTAAGCCGCCCATGGCGGTGACCGGTGGCTCCTCCTCCATCCAGCTGCCTTATGCCTATATCGTAGCAGGCGGGCGGTATCAGGAGATGTATTACTGGGACAGCTATTTCACGATGCTCGGACTGAAGGCAGACGGCGAACAGCCGCTGATAGATTCCATGCTCGCCAATTTCGTCTCGATGATCGAGCGCTACGGCCATATCCCCAATGGCACTCGGACTTATTATCTCTCCCGCTCGCAGCCACCTTTCCTGGCGCTGATGATGGACCTGTCCGACACGCACGATCCAGCGCTCGACCGCAAACGGCTCGATGCACTGAAGGTCGAGCATGCCTACTGGATGGCTGGCGCGACATGCCTCGACGCGGGCGGCGCTTGCCAACATGTCGTCAGGCTGCCCAACGGCGCTCTGCTCAACCGCTATTGGGACGCCCGTGACACCCCGCGGGACGAATCCTATGCCGAGGACGTCAGCACGACTGCGGTCGCCGCTCCCCGCCCCGTGAATCGCGACCTGCGCGCCGGCGCCGAGAGCGGCTGGGACTATGGCTCGCGCTGGCTCAGGGACGGCAAAACGCTCGCCACCATCCACACGACCGATATCGTACCGGTCGATCTCAACAGCCTGATGTGGAACCTTGAAATGTCGATCGCGCACCGTTGCACCACGGCCGGCGACGCGGCCTGTGCTGCCGACTTCGAGAAGCAGGCCGATGCACGAAAAATGGCGATGGCCCAATATCTGTGGAGCGCGAAAGAGGAGCGCTTCGTCGATTGGGATCGCTCGACGGAAAAGCCGACACCCTCGATCAGCGCGGCGATGCTATATCCGCTGTTTGTCGGTCTCGCGACGCCGCAGCAGGCCGACGCAACCGCGAAGCTGACAGAAGCGAAGCTCCTTGCGCCAGGGGGCCTGCGCACCACCACCGTCCGGACCGGGCAACAGTGGGACGAGCCCAATGGATGGGCACCACTGCTTTGGATCGGCGTTCGCGGGCTCGACCGCTACGGCAAGACGAGCTTGGCTAACGCGCTTGCTCAGCGCTGGGTAGGGACGGTTTCCGCTTATTATGACTGCACCGGGCGGATGGTGGAGAAATATGACGTCGACAGCGGTCAGGCAGGTGGCGGCGGGGAATATCCTGTGCAGGACGGTTTTGGCTGGACGAACGGCGTAACGCGGGCGCTTCTGGATCGTCCCGGAATGACTGAAATGCTAGCGGCCGGCCATTCGAGCGCTCCATCTTCTTCCTCGGTATGTCGCGATTGACGGCATCCATCTGCAGCACCTGGCGATTGCGAGCGCACCGTGATCTGCGAGGGCGATGACGCCTGGTTGACCGTGGCAGGAAGGCCTGCGTGGATAAGTCAACGGTTCGAGGTACATGGTTTACCCAATGAACAGGTGAGCTTCAGAAACGACGGCCAGAAGCAATCACATATGCAACCGCCTGGGCCCTGCCGGCTTACCCGGTCTCTTGATGAAAGCCGGCAGGCAGCAAGCGCCCAGTTGCGGACATTCCGAGGATGCCGCAGGGTGCCCGCATGACGGGCTATGAACAAGTAGACGCGACCATCGCCAC
>FTCV01002676.1_pt1 | contig 10256 bp, 8 predicted proteins | sample 1639691 | NCBI WGS metagenome assembly FTCV01 (sample SAMEA3914864, study PRJEB12502) | metagenome | biome: forest; material: soil | place: USA | collected 2012-03-12 | depth 0.3 m
CGCCCACACCGACCCCCACACCCACTCCTCCCCCCACACCGACGCCAACACCCACTCCAACACCTACTCCGCCGGCACCAGTTGTTGCGGAAGTCCGGCAGGAGATATCGGTCTATTCGGCGGCACCAGCGATCATGATGATGCAGGGACGCTCGGTCCTCGGCACGCTCCACGACCGGGTTGGCGAGGAAGAACTGCTGCGCGGTAACCCGGCGCTGGGGGATTCAGACTGGCGTAACGGGATGTGGGGACGCGTGGTCTACCATCATGCGGAATATTCAGGCGATCCGATCGGCATTTATGGTCACGGCGCCGGCTACGACAGCGATCTGTGGGCCGGACAGCTCGGCTTCGATCTCTATCGCGCGGAGGATGAGAAGGGCAATCGCGACCATGCGGGCTTCTATGGCGCCTATTCCAAAATCAATGCGGACGTCGGTCACAACATCCTGGATCTGCGCGTGCACGGTGGTTCGCTCGACGTCACAGGCTATACCCTCGGCGCGTACTGGACGCATTTCTGGAAGAACGGCGCCTACCTCGACGGGATAGCCCAGGTCACCTGGAACGAATTGGAAATGGAAGCCGGACGCCTCCGGCCGGCCACTACCAAGGGCATGGGCTATGCGCTCTCGCTCGAAGGCGGTTACCCCTTCGATCTGGGTAAAGTGAAGCTCGAGCCGCAGGGCCAACTCATCTACCAGAACCTTTCGCTCGACAGTTTCTCGGACCAAGCAGCGACGGTGCGGTATCAGGATACCGATTCCTTGGTCGGTCGTCTTGGCGTGCGCGTGGTGACCACGGGCCCGAAGGCTTTCTGGCTGCGCGCCAATCTCTGGTATGAATTCCTGGGGCACCCGCATACGGAAGTGTCGTCAGAGGACGGTTATGTGCCGTTCAGGGCGGACTTGCAGCGCCTGGTCGGCCAGTTCGGCGGGGGCTTCACCATCCCGGTAGAGGCACGGATGGTGCTCTACGGCGCCGCCAATTACGACACCACCTTCAACGGCAAGGGAAGCGGTTACGACGCCAAACTAGGCATTCGCTTGAACTGGTGACGATGACGCGCGCGTAACTGGGGTAACCTTTCGCCAATTCCAGGGATTTCTCCGATTTCGGCCCCCGATGCCAGCCTCGAAAATGAGCATCTGAGCCCAACGGCATAGGATAGCTTCAAATGGACGAATTCGAAGGAACTCCGCCAGATACCGTGATGACGCCGGCCTATGTGGAGTTGGTGGGACGTCTGGCCTATTTTTGGGGTTGGCCGCTGGTGAACAACTACAATCGCTCGCTAGGCGTGGCGGCCTTGCCCGAACCGGGGCGGATTGGCGGGGTCATTCCAGGCTCGCCTCACGGCCAGATTTCCATGCTCACGGACTATATCGATGCTGCAGAGCACTTCGTGACGTGCCCCAACCAGGACACGGTTTATGGAGCGGGGTTTCAGAACCTGGATACGAGCCCTGCGGTCGTGCAGGTGCCGGACTTCGGCGACCGTTTCTACACGTATCAAATTGGCGATGCGCGCACCGATTCCTTCGGTCAGATCGGCAAGCAGTACGGCAGCAAGCCCGGACATTATCTGATCGTGGGTCCTGGTTGGGAGGGCGAGCCGCCCGAAGGGATCACCGGCGTGCTGCATTCGCCAACCAACCTCGTGACGGTATTTCCGCGCGTGTTCATGGACGACACTCGAGAAGACCGCGAAGCCGTGCGCCCGTTGATCAACCAGATACTCGTTTATCCGCTCGCCGAGTTCGACGGCACCATGAAGACGAAGGATTGGGCGAGCACGCCGAATTTCCCCGCACCGCCTGCGACCAAAGGCGAAACGCAGTGGGTGATTCCGGAGAAATTTTTCGACGAACTGCCCAGGATCCTGAAGGACGTACCGGTCCGTCCGGGCGAAGAGGCGCTATATACGATGTTCAACTCGCTGATGGACGCGGCGGCCGCAGATACGAATATCAAGGCTCAACTGCAAAAAATCGCGGTTGCGGCCGAGGAGGAACTGATCGGGCCGTTGCTCCAGTTCCACAACAATGGTCGCCGCCTCGGGAAGGGCTGGACCTCGCCGTCAAATGGTGCGCGCTGGGGTTTCGATTACCTGTCGCGCACCGCGACAGCGCGTTCAAACATGTATGATAATGCGCCGGAAGAGACACGCTACATCTATACCGACTTCGACGCCGACGGCGCGCGGCTGAATGGCGCCAATAGCTACAGCATTACCTTTGCGAAGGGGGAAACGCCGCCCGTCGATGGGTTCTGGTCATTGACGCTCTACAACAAGGAGCATCTCTTCGAGCCGAACCCGCTCAATCGGTTCTCGCTGGGGACTAAGAACAAGAATCTCGTCTACGGCGAGGACGGATCGCTGACGTTGTATGCCGGATCCCGGTCGCCCGGAGGCGACAAGGAAGCGAATTGGTTGCCGGCGCCCGACGACGATTTTTCACTCTACATTCGTGCCTATTGGCCTGGGCAAGCGATCCTCGACCGTTCGTGGCAACCTCCCGCCGTCGTTCGCGGAGTCTAGCAGGGACGCTACGAGCCCGATCGACATTCGTTCCACGAATTCTGTCCGTTAAACAGTGCCAGCCTGTGATCCCCTTGGTTGCCGAAAGCCCAGCGATAGTGCGCTACCATCTTTCATGAGGTGAAGCTCGCCGTTCGCAATATGGGCGTGCATGTCTCGCGACATGTTAATGGCTCGATGGCGGTTGAGGCTGGTTAATTGATCGTCCGCTTCCGTAGCCAAAGCTGCCGTTCACCGCTCTGGAGCGGAACGGCCGTAAAGTCCCATTTCTGCCTTCAACAAGTGCATCGCCATGCGGAGTCATTCGGATCTAGGCTGTTAGAGACTAATTCGTTCAGTTTGTTCACAATCCAGCGTGAAGCCACGGCTGTCAGCCGGCGACAAGTCCTACCGCGGAAATTCCGGCAAGGGAGCCGGCATCGGTGGTGCTGGCAAATGGCTCGGTTGGGCTAACGCGTTCGTGACAAGGCGCAGAAAGGATCAGGCGTACCAAATTTGGCGCAAGCGCTTGGCGAGCCAGTCAGGCTCGAAACGAAGCGGATTGACGCGGGCCCATACTTGCGGTCGCCGCCGCTCATATCGAGCGGCATCGTGCTCAAGGTGGAAAGCGCGCACCCAGAGGTGGTTGTAGAGGATTTGTGCGAGCGCGGGATGGTGTAGGTCGAGGGCCAGCAGCGCGGTGCCCACGCACGGCGCGATTGGGAATGCACGATTGCGCGGTGGGACGTACCTGCCCGCAATCGCGGGCATCCAGAGTCTGCGGTCTGGCAAGTGGGGCCACAATGTGAGCTCGTACGGGGCAGACGAAGCTTGGCTTCTGGCATCGCGGCCGGATGCCAGCGCGTGGGGGGCAAACCGTGCCTGTGGTATCCGGCTGCCGGGCGAGGGGAGGTAAAGGCACTTGAGCGCCCACGCGAAGTGATCGAGCAAAGCCTCGCGATGCTCCTGTACGGTCGCCACCACGCGACGTACTGTCCGGTCATCGTCGAGCAGTTCGAAAGCGAATGCCAGTAGCAGCGCTTGAAACGGGGTGAGCAGGGTGCGCTGCTGCGGCGCGGTGCGGCGGGCACGTTGAGCGCAGATCTTCAAGCTGTCGCACGGTGGGCTGCGCCGGCACCGCGTGGGATTTTGGCACGGTGCGAAAAGACCATACTCGAACAGCATATGCCGCAGGGTGCGCTCGACCATCGGAAAATCGCTGTCACTGAAGTCGAGATGGATCAGCAGGAAGCGGATTGCTTCTACGCGGGTGATCAGCACGGTCGGAAGTTCGCGAGGGGGGGGCAGGGCCATCGCGCGCTACCCGAGGGGTTGGTGGCCGCGAGCGTCAGTCAGCCACGATCGCATCGGTGCCATCCCGTCGTATCGGGGGACGCCCCCCGGAGCCATCGTGGCGAGACGCACCATGATCGCGCTTCTCCTCCCGTATCGCATTCGGCTGCCAGGGTGCGCGCGTTCGGGTCCCACAGCAAGCGTCGCCTGTCTTCGGCGTGCGCCGTGCGTCCGGCACCCCGTCCAAGGCTGCGGTATGTGGTGGTGGAGGCTGCTGCCGGCGCGTGGCCCGGCTGCACGCGAGCAGCGCCCAATGCGGGCCGCCGACGAATGCCGAGACCAGGAATCGTGCTCCGAGCGCCGGCCAAACGGCATAGTGGCCGGCGGCGCGGCGGCAGTGAGTACGCCGGGTGAGCGGCGCACGCTGGGGTAGACAGTCGTGACACATATATGTAGCATTGCAAGGGTGACGGTTTCGACCTCAAGAGGCGCAACATGGTCCAGCACTCGCCCGCGCACCGTCCCACGCCCCGGCTTCGCAGCGTTAGCGTGCCGGGTCAGCGGGGAGTGGTGCGGCATGATCCCGACGCGACGCTCCGCAGCGACTGTCGCGGTCTGGTGCTGGATATCGAAACCGGGCCTGACGCGCAGATGCTGGAGGTCTGCGGGCGCAGCGCCCGCGATGCTGGAGGAAGGGTCTGGCTGCATGGGCTGCGCGCCTTCGCCCTGCTGCGGTTCAGCGGCGGCGTCGACGGGAACTTGGTGCTCACAGCCCTCGACAGCGCGTTGGTGGCGCCCGCCGCCCGCGACGACAGACCGAGGCGCTCGATGTGGCAGCATGCCTCGGGCGGCGAAGGTTGGGACGGCTTTTGCACCTGCACGACGGCGTTGGAACGGATCGATGAAGCGCTTGCTGACCTTGGCGAGCAAGGCCAGCTCATCACGTTCAACGGTCGGCGCCACGACGTTGCGTTTCTACGGCTGCAACGACGGCGCCTGGAATTGTTTGGGCCGGTCGCGCTCGATCATTTCGCCGGACGCGAGGCCCGGCAACATATCGATATGATGGAGGCGCTCAGCGCCGACGGACTGCGTTGGCCGAGTCTGGTGGATGCCTGCGCGGCTCTGGCGATCCCGCACGCGCCGCACGCGGATCCGGCCAGCGCAGTCCCGGCGCCGATACGCAAATGTGAAAGCGATGTCCTGGCCACGTTCCTGCTCTACGTCCACGAGGCGGCGGCAGCGGCGGGCGATGCCCGCGTCTTGTCGAAAGGCTGGGAGGCCGTCGCGCGCTGGTGCGCGCGGGCGCCGCTGCATGCCCATCGCGTGGTCTTCGCCGAGGCGGCGGTGCTGCGCGCTGCAGGCAGAGGCGAGCGGTTCCCCTAGTGCAGGCGAGCGATCGCTAAAGGCGCGGCAGCAGGGGGCATGGGAAAAGGCGCGTTCGGCACTGGCCGACGCGCAAAAAATCGGGCTAATGGTCCCGATGGACCCGGTCCTGGAGACTTTTGGCAAGACACTCCGTCGCCTGCGCGAACAGCGCGGGTTGACGCAGGGGCAACTTGCCCAAAAAATCTCCGCTTCCCGCAACACGATTGGCCGAATCGAACGCGGTGAGCATAATCCAACTTTGCTATTGCTGTTGGATATTGCCGAAATTCTCGGTGTCGACTTCAATGACTTGGTGATCGACTGCCGTCGATAGTGGCATTGTATTTCTAAATTCGCAGATTTGGATACGCGGTAATTTTCTCCATGCGTTGACCGTAGCTCATGAAGACACGTATATGTGTCAATTGAGATGTTTGTCAAGGGCTGACCATGAGCTACATTCTCGAATGGCAAGCGGGTGCCGTCCACGATCCGTCTTGGCTGATTCGTCAGCTGCGGGTGTTCCGCAGCGCCAGCGGGTTGAAGACCTTCCTGCGCTCGCGCGCATTTCGTCGCCTCGCCAGTGAGGAAATTCGATTGCAACGCCGCGAGGGGGGGCGCGTCGGGGTAGCCGTCATTACCACGGTCACCGCGACATTGGGCTGGAGCCCGGAGGCGAGCGCGTTGCCGCCGCCGCTGGTCCATTCCGCCTGGGCAGACGCGCTGAATGCGATGAACGTGCGGGGGCATTTGATCGAACGGATGGCCGCCGAACTCGGCACCGCGGTCGCGCTCGATTTGCTGACGCGCGAGCAGATCGCGGCCTTGATGAGTACGTTGCAGATCATGCTCGCGGAGTCGGCGGCGCGCGCGCCGCCAGCGCGCTGAGTGGCAGGATCAGTTCTGCAACTGTGTGAGCGCTCAGCCTCGACGCGGATGCGTGGCCGGGTCTGGCGCGCGCGCGGATCGCCGCCGCGCCAGCGGTCGTTCGGGGGGTGCGGACACGGGTTGAACGCAATCGGGCGGGGCGCAAGCGGGCTGGGGTGGCGGTTGTTACGGCGTATCGGTAGGTGAGAGCTCCACGGCGGCGACCGCCGCATCCGATGCTTCGACTTCCGGCGGGAAGCATTCGCTCGGCGAGGCTTCGGTCAATAGGCCGGGATGCACGCTGGCGAGCTCCCGGAGCATCGTTTGCGCCTGTCGCAAGCGGGCACGAGTCGTCAGCAGCGCCGCAATCAGTTCCGCCTTGCTGCGACGACTCAGGGTAGGATGGCGCGGTGCGCGTTGCCGACTGCGGCGTAGCGGTGGCCGCGCCGCCAGATAGGCAGCGTGGCAGCGGGGGTTGTGGATGATGGTGGAAGGCGCCAGCGGCGGTCGGGTCGGATCGAGCCTGGCGCTTTCGGCGGCGATTGCCGCAAGCGTGACCTGTGCTCCGCGCTGGCGCAGGCTGGCGATGGCGGCCTCGACACGCCGGATGGAGGCGGCCGTGCGCGCCGCGCTGGCTTCGGCGAAAGCTGCAGGTTGCGCGGAGGGCTTTGCACGGCTCGCGACAGTCATGGCGCGCCGCCGGTTGGACCCGTTTGCTGCTGGCGACGCCGTGCACGGCGGGTTGCCGGTTTGCGGTTCGCCGCGGGCACCGGCGGTGATGCCGGAGCGCTTGTTGCGGACGCCGATGCTCGTTTGGCAAGCCGCCGCACGAAGTTCGCCTTCATCAGCGGGGTCGCTTGGCAATACTGGCGGGTGACACTCAGAAGATCGCCTTCACTGCTGTGATCGCGGCGACTGTCCTCGCGCGTGCGGTGGTGCAATTTGAGCGCGACCTCCGCAAATGAGGCGCCCTTGAGATGCGCGTCGCTGCGCGCGCCGGCATGGCGCAAATCATGCGGCGTCGCGTAGTCGGGCCAAAGCAAGAGGCTCATGGCAAAGGTTACTTCACTGTCCCGGAGCAGACGCTGGCTGCGTTGATACAGGTATTCGGCGGGTTTGCATTTGCGCGCGAGGAGCTGCGCGGGTGAAACTGCGATCAGCACTTCGCCGATGGCCGCCGCGACCTCGACGACGGTGACGATCGCCTCGAAGTCTTCCTCCGTGATCAGGAATTCTTCCGGCGCATGACGGCCTTTCGGGATGGCTTGGTAGGCGTAGACGACGGGTCTGTTGCCATCCGTGCGCCGATAGGCATCCTCGGTAAAGCGTTGCTGCAGGATTTCGCCGATCCGGGCACCGCTGATCGCGCTCCGTCCGGCCGCCCGACCGATCGCGGCGGCATGATGCAGTTCCTCGATCGGCACTACGGCGATGCCGCGGCGCAAGGCCCGGCCGATCAGCAGGCGGGTGGGACGCTGCCGAGCACGCAGCAAGGTAGTAACCCCGGTCGGCCAAGGCTCCTGAGGTAGCCAGAACTGCGCACGCTGCGAGCGTGGTTGCTTGATATCCTGGAAACACCCGGCGCAGAGCATTTCCAGGAGCGGCGGTCCTAGGCCTTCGCGGGCACCCTCGTAGATCAGCCAGCGTTTATCGGCCGGCCACTGAGAAACGTCGACTGGGGTTGGGCCTGGCAGGCGTTCGGCAAGCCAGCGTGTGGAAACAATGCCGAAGTCCAGCGTGCGCGGTACCGCTGCGAGACCTTCGTCAGCGGGCAGGCAGGCGAGCGTGATGGAAAATGCGCTGCGCTGCTTTCGCAGGCCTACAGCGCCGCTCGCGAGCGCGGCGCATTGTTCGACGAAAGCGGCGTGGACGGTGGCGATTTCGCGGTATCGGCATTCCAGACGCACAGGTGCCAGGGCCGGATTATCCGCAAAATTCTTGCATCGCTGTGTTCGCCATGCAGCTTTGGCCGCACGGCGTCGGCGTTGCAGAATCTTGACTGTTGCAGTGCACAAGTCGGCGGGAAAGGCGATACGGGATCGTGCAAACCGCAGGGCAACTTCGGGCTGGCAGTCCAAGTATCTATTGAAGCAGTTGAATATCCGGACCCAAGTGGCCCATGTCGCGACTCGCTTGGCGATGGTGAGCGTCTCATTGTCCAAAAAGGCGCGCAGGCACTGGAGCAGCCAGGCCGGGTTGCGCGGGTCACGACCGGCGAGCAACTTTGCCAGATCCTCCAGCGCATGGATGAATTCCGTTATCCGGCTTTTGCGCTCGCCCCGCGCGCTTGCAAGCAGCAGCGTAACGCCTGCCAGTACGCGTAGGGCCGGATCGACCATTACAAATACGCGCATCCATTGCCGCAATTCTGGCGCCGGTAGCAGCGGGCCGGTCACTGGATCGAGCTGGGTCCGGGGTAAGGGGCCCAGGACTTTGCGCTGCCACATGCCAAGACGCGCGAGGATATGCCGATCGATCGCCCGGCCTTCGCGGGCTACGTGTCCCACCATGCTGCAGAAGCGTGGATATGTTGCCAAAGCGGTGTGGAAAGGACCACCCACGAGCGCCCGGAAATGCGCAACGGTCGGCCGCTGAGTCTCGTCAAACACCGCAGCGGCGGCCACAATCACTTTCAGCGGGTGAGGGAATGATATGCCCACGAGCGCGGCACGGCGGTGGCGATATCCAGCGAGAAACTCATCGGGTGCTAGCGAGGTATCTGACAGGAAGCGTTGGAGTTCGGCCAAGCGCCCATGCCGATAGACAGGTCGGGCCTCATAAGCCGGTCCGCCAAGCAATCCATGAAGGACGCTTAAGGTGGGGCGCTGGGTAGGCGGGAAAGCGGCAACAGCCGCAGCAATCACCTTTTGCGGGTGGGGATAGGCGATTCCGCTTAGCGCCGCGCGGCGGCTGCGGTACTCGGCGAGGAATTCTTCGGGCGGCAGTGTGGATTGAGAGACGAAGCGCTGCAGGTCCTCGAGGCACTCCGGATGCCGTTTGCGTGCGGAACGTCTGCCGGTCGGAACGTATCCCACGAGTCGGATAAATTCGCCATGGGCGCGCCATGTCTCATGGAGTGGCCCTCCCACCAGCGCGTGCAGGCGGGCCGCGGTAGGGCGTTTGGCATGGTCAAAGACAGCGGCGGCGGCGGCAATGATCTCCCGCGGGTGCGCGAAACCGATACGCCTGAGGGCTGTTCGGTGGAGGCGGTAGCCAGCAAGAAATTGATCGGCCGCAGGCGCCGCCTCGGAAAGATAGCGCTGCAATTCCGCCAGGGCCGCCGTTTGCACGGGGGTCATGCGAACGGTCTTTCAGACGCGGCCAGGGGGCGAAGGCGCGACCAATCCGCGAGCGATCGGCGCAAGGGAGCGGCTCCCGCCGAGCATCCTTGAGGCGCCGACCGAGGCAGCACTGGGCAGGAGGGCGGAGTGACAACACGCTCGTCGCCACGGGAGCGAACACGCCAGGGAGAGGGCTCGAGCATGACAGAACTCCTTTCACAAATACGCTCTTGCTGTGCGCTCACGCTGGGGGGAGGGGGGAGCGCGGCTGCGCCTTACGCAATCGGGTCAGGCGCGGATCGTGAAATGCGCGCGCACGACGTCGTCAGCACGACGGACGTGGGCCATGGACACTTCGTCCTCCGCGCCGGTCTGTAGCCGCTGCATCAAACGGCGCGCGCGCAGGGGTTTCAGTCGCGGAGCGTAATAAAAAGCCATTTCCGGACCACTCTTCCAACCGACAATATCGGCGAGGAGCGTGATCATGGCCTCTTCCTCCGCGTAGCTTTCGGTCTGGGCATGGATCGCTTCCATCATCCTGGTGACCGCCTCGTGACGCAGCAAGTGTGGCCAAATCCGATAGCCGACCCGCTGGCGAAGGGTTTTGCGAAAGTAGTGGTCGCGATAGGTCCCCGGCTTGATCCGCCGGCCGGTTGGGGAAAGGAGCAGCGGCAGGTCAGCCAGCGTGTGCGGGCCGTTACACCGCGCGCTGCGACGCGCGGTCGTCACGGTTAGCCCGGTCTGCGCCGCGCGTGGGCCCTCGAAGTAGGCCAGCAGCTTTGCGTGCAGCGCGGCGTCGAGAAACAATGTTTTGGTGCGCGCGCCCCGCCCCCCTCACATGATGTTTTTTCGGTCAAGGGCCGGTCTGCATTATTGTAGCGGCGCAATCGTCGATGAAATCCAGCTGAGCTATGTCACGAGTACCG
>FTCV01000987.1_pt1 | contig 10254 bp, 5 predicted proteins | sample 1639691 | NCBI WGS metagenome assembly FTCV01 (sample SAMEA3914864, study PRJEB12502) | metagenome | biome: forest; material: soil | place: USA | collected 2012-03-12 | depth 0.3 m
ACCCAGAAAAGCTCGAGCTTGTCCCACGGCATGCGTTCGCGCCACGGCTGGGTGGGATCGGCGAGCAGCTGAAACGCCGCCTTTGGCGTCGATCCGCCGCTGATGGCGATGCGTGCACGCCCACGCTCTGACGCCGCCTTTTTCGCAGCCTGGGTAAACTGCTCCGCAGCACGCGCCGCAAGCGCTTTCGCATCGGGCATTACAAGATAGTCAACTTTGAGCTTCTTCGGCATTTTGTTCGCTCCTCGAATCTCCGAAGTGTGCAAACGTACGATGATGGTTGAGTGGATCGGATGGCTTTGGGACTTCAGCGAGGCAGGGAAGTCTCTTCGATCGATATTAGTGCATCCGCTTCGGTGACGGCGCAAGGCAATTTGCGGCATATTCTCAAAACGGCAATGATCCGTGGAAGTGAATCTGGTCGGCCACGTTACACAATAAGTCATCGTCCCGCGCTCAGCGGCCCAGATAGACGCGGTATTGCTGCTCAAGAACACCGGTGGCTCGAGCCAGCCGGACTTTCGATAAGTTGTATTGATACAGGCTTTCGTTCAGATTGGTCTGCGCATGGGCAAGCGTCGATTGCGCCTGGACCAGCGGCAGATTGTCATCCACGCCGGCGTTCACGCGATCGGTTTCATCGCTCAGCGCGCGCGTAGCCAGGTCAACGTTTGACCGCGCCACCACGACCAACTTGTTCGTCGCGTCGACATCCAGCAGAGCATCGCGTACCTGCTGGTCGATGTTCTCGCGCAGATTGGCAAGCTGCGCATTCACTGCGGCCAGTTGTGCCGCTGACGCGTCGATATCTCCACGCAGACGGGGTTCACGAAAGACCGGCACACTCAGCGTGCCTATGGCCGAAAAGACGCCATGCGTACCCAGGCCATTCACGGTGTCGGTACCGTAGTATCCGCTAAAACTTAGAGTTGGCCAGCGTTCGCTGCGATACGCCGAATGAATCGCTTTGTACTCCACAACCTGATTCTGCAGGTTCTGGTAATCCTGGCGATTCTGATAGGCAATCGCGCGAACTTCTTCGGGAGTCTGCGATGCAAGATCGTTGTAGGGAGCCGGATCGGTGAGCACAATGTTCTGGCCGGGATTGATGCCGATCTCGCGCTTGAGCAGAATCAAATTCTTGTCCAGTGCGTTCTGCGCGGCAATCACGGTCTGTTGCTGAGCCTGAAGCTGAACCCGTGCCCGCAACTCATCCAGATTCGCCGCTGTTCCCGCCTCGTGTGCCGCGCGCGCCTGTTCAAACAGCACCTGATCGGCTTTTTCGAGCGCGGTAGCGTCCTCTACTTCGCTTGCCGCAGTAACGGCCTGCAGGTACGCCGTTGCAACCTGCTGCACCACCTCGCCACGCGCCGACATCTTTGCGAAATGCGCTGCCCGTTCTGCAGCGCCTGCAGCCTTCCACCCGGCGATCACCGGGCCGGAAAACAGGGTCTGGCTGTAGTTGATTTGTCCCTGTGTCAGCGTAGCTTTTGTCACGGCCGGAAACGACGGCGGGGGCACTCCGCCCGGGAAAAGCGAAGAGAATCCCTTCAAGGTGTTTGGCCCAAATCCGAGCGCCGCCAGATCGTACTCGAAGTATCCAATCCCACCGGTCACGGTAACCGTCGGCAGGAACTCCTGCAGTGCTTCGTTCTTTTGGCCCCGCACTGTCTTCTCGCTGTTCTCGGATTCCTTCAGCCCGAGGTTGGTCTCCAATCCCCGGCGCACCGCGTCGTCCAGCGAGAGCTTCAGCGTCTCATCGGTTGCCGGATGGGCAGTCACACTTCCATAAAACGGATTGGTAGCGGAGCTTGGATTGTTGCTTTGCGCAGAAAGCGTCAACGCAGCTCCTGTCAGGCCAAGCGCGGCACACATCACCGGCGCCCCCAACTGCCGGAAGACAAGTTGAACCGTTCTATTCACATCCATCATTTTCTCAGATGATTCAAGGGAGATAAGGATTCCCCAGGTGCCCACGAAAATCTGCGGAAATCAGGGGTTTAGCCTGATCTTGCTGTTCTCCCACAATTCACATCGAAACGGAATCGTAAAGATCAGGGGCAAAGTGAGGCTTTCGCCCCTGATTCACCTTCAGCTCCGCAGTTTAGATCTGTTGCCGCGCCCATCGTCCGCGCCGGAACAGAACCATGCTTGCCGCCGCAATGCAGCATTCCGCAATCACAATCGACAGGAAAGCGCCCTGAGACCGCAGTTGCGCGTGAACTGCCAGCCACCATGCAAGCGGCAGCTCCAGTACCCAGAAGCCGAAGAAGTTCACGATCGTCGGCGTCACGGTATCGCCCGCGCCGTTGAAGGCCTGCAGCATTACCATTCCGTAGGCGTAGCCCAGGTTGCCGCAACTCAGCGTGCGCAGTGCGGCGGCAGCAATCGGCACCACTGCCGGATCGTCCACGAACAACCGCACAACCGGCGTGGCGAACACAATGAAGAACACGCCGATCAGCCCGAGGAAGATCATGTTGTAGAGGCCCGTGCGCCACACCGCTTGCGCTGCGCGGTCCGGCCGTCTGGCCCCCAGGTTCTGGCCCACCAGAGTTGCCGCTGCGTTGCTCAATCCCCACGACGGCAAGATGAAGAAGATCACGATGCGAATTGCCACCGTGTAGCCCGCAACCGCCGCGGCGCCAAACAGCGAGATGATCCGCACCAGCCCGATCCAGCTTACATGTGCGATCGCGAACTGCAGGATACCGGTGAGCGAAACCCGCAGCAGCGTCGCCATGACGCGCAGGTTGAGCCGCAGGTGGCGCATCATTACGCGGATGCGCTCGGTGCCCTTCATCAGCCGGTAGAACTGGTAGAGCACACCGATGCTGCGCCCCGTGAACGTGGCCAGTGCGGCGCCCGTCACGCCAAGGTGCGGAAACGGCCCAAGTCCAAAGATCAGGCACGGGTCAAGAATCAGGTTGATGATGTTCGACACCCATAGCAGCCGCATGGCGATGGCCGCATCACCTGCTCCGCGAAAGATGGCGTTGTTCAGGAATAGCATGATGATTGCTCCGCAACCACCCAGCGCAATGCGCGCGTAGCCTGAGCCGGTGAATACGATCGCCGGCGGTGCGCCCATGAGCGCGAGCAGTTGTGGCGCGAAAATGCCCGCTGGAATGCCGATGGCCAGACTGATGGCGAGACCAAGACCAATAGCCTGCACCGCCGCAATCGCCGCATCCTCGGGATCTTTCTCGCCGATGCGCCGCGCGACCATGGCTGTGGTCGACATGGCGATGCCTATGCCGATCGACATCACCAACATCAGCATCGACTCGGTCAGGCCCACGGTGGCCACGGCGTTTGCGCCGAGCCGGCCTACCCAGAAGACATCCACCACGGCAAACAGCGACTCAAGCACCATCTCCAGCACCATCGGAATGGCCAGCAGAAAGATGGATCGGTTCAGGCTTCCTGTTGTGTAGTCCTGGTGCGTTCCGCGTAACGCTTCGCGCACTGAGGACCAGAATCCGCGCGCACCGCTCTCAGCCGGCTGCGACGCGGTGGTTTCAAGCATAGACATGACGAACTCCACGAGTGCCGAGTAAAAAACACGGCACATGCATGCGGGGTTAACGCTGCGAACTTGAAGCGATTTGCAGAATCACCCCGGGGGCTGATGCATCCTCGGGGGCGCCGCGGTCAGCGGCAAAGCAGGGAAAACCCGAGGCAATGTTCAGCGAGTAGGTTCAACGATGACGAGCTGGAACATTGTTCTCCTCCATAGCCGGGAGCCCGGCGGGTCTTTAGACTATAACCCGATTTTCGATTTGAATGCCAGTGAATTGAGTGTTATTTATTTGCCGAAAGCGGATTGATCGCATCGGCGACCTCTCCAAAGCGCAGGGTTATTTCCCGCGGGAATAGCAAAAGCCTCGCCAGATCCGTGCAGGGAATTAGACGCAAGATCCAGTAACCGCACGAGCAAGGAAACTCCCCTCAATGCACGTGGATCACGTCGTCATTCATTGAGAAGACGTTCTTGAAGTCGTCCTCATACGGGAAGACGTGAATCATCCAGGTGAAGACGACAGGGAAAAACGTTCCGCCCGCAGCGTCGCAAGCCTCCTTGGTATGGATGGAGCCGAACATGCCGAATTTGGGATGATCGCCGAAATATTCCTTCACCTTGTTTGCGGGCGCACCGCAAAAATTCGTGTGTTTGTGCCAACGCGCAACACTCAAGGGAATGCGCTGATTCAACTCGTCCTCGGTCGCGTTGGGTCGGTCGGTGAACATCACGCCTTCTAATTTGAACTTCTGCTGCGGCGTTTGAAAATAGAGCAGCGACGTCGGCCGCGTGGGGTCAAACTGCGTATCGGCCAGCTTGGCGTTCGCGTCATTGTTGAAGTGGAACTGGGGCTGATCCACCGTTGGATTCGCCTGGACATATCCGTCGGCGATGGCCTTCTTGTAGTCCTTGTATTTTTCGATCGTGGCCTTCACCTGCGCCACCACGGCCTTGGCGCGCTCTTCATCGCCCGGCTGCTCGGGCCGCTTCGGCGTAATGCACATGTGGTTCGTCATGGCCGCCATGCTCTGTCCCATGACGCTCATGCCAGGCATGCCGCCCATGTCATCGCATGGATTCCCCGAGAGGTCTGTCGTCGAGACGGACATGCCGGGCATATTGGCCATCTGCCCGTTCGCCTTGAGGGACTGCCCGGGCGGCGCGACCATCAATGCGCTTCCGACAACCAACGTCAAAACGAACGAGGCGTAGAACGGGAAAGGAACAGGGTGCGTCATCTTCTCGATTGCGGGTCTCATGCAAGACATAGACGGGGTCCGGTCGCGTGCGGGAGCGATTTGGAGAAGTGGTCAGGCATCTCAGAATAAAAGTGGCTATGGAACGAAGTGGTAAGTCGAACTGCGTCTTGCTTCGTCAAACAACTGACCACTATTCTGCTTAAAAGGAAAAATATGGGTCGCGGAATCTCACCCATTATCGCCGTCAATCGGGGCCGGTCCACATCGCTGCAGCAGCAGGTCTACGACAGCTACCGCATGGCAATCCTTCGCGGTGACCTGCGGCCGGGGCAACGCGTGCCATCGAGCCGCGACCTCGCCGCAGATCTCAAGCTCTCTCGATTTCCAGTGTTGCGCGCTTACTCTCAGCTTTGCGCTGAGGGATACTTTGAGACCCAGAACGGCTCTGGAACCTTCATTGCGCGGTCGATTCCTGAGCGCCTGATGACAGCGGAGTCACCGGCGAGCACGTCAAAGGCGGCTCCTTCGGGGCCTCGCCGCGTCGCTCGCCGCATGCAGGCCTATCCTCCATTTCAGAACCCGGCCGCTGTGTGGGGGCTGGGCGCATTCGGCGTGCATCAGCCGGCGTTTGATCAGTTTCCGTTTCAGGTGTGGTCGAGTCTGGTTGCAAAGCACAGTCGCAATCCCAAGGCGCACGTGATCCACCATATCAATCCGCTTGGTTCGCCGCGATTCCGCGAAGAGATCTGCGGCTACCTGCGCACAGCACGCGCGGTCAATTGCGTGCCAGGCCAGATCATGGTGGTTTCAGGCTCCCAGCAGGCAATCGACATCACAACGCGCGTGCTGCTCGATCCCGGAAGCCGCATCTGGGTGGAGGAACCCGGATACAGCCTGGCGCGCACAGCGCTGATTGCCGCAGGATGCCGTCTGCTGCCCATTCCGGTGGACAGCGATGGAATGGACGTATCCTTCGCCACCGACAATCATCCCAGAGCGCGGGCCGCGTTCGTTACTCCATCGCATCAATTCCCGCTCGGCTCAACCATGAGCGCGACACGACGCCTGCAGTTGCTCAACTGGGCGCAACGTGCCGGTGCCTGGATCATCGAAGACGACTACGACAGCGAATACCGCTATGACAGTCGGCCCATCGCTTCGTTGCAGGGCCTCGACGCCAATGCGCGGGTGATTTATATCGGGACCTTCAGCAAGATACTGATGCCCTCATTGCGTATCGGGTACATCGTCATCCCGGCAGACCTAGTCGATCGTTTCGCCGCCGTACGACTCGCGATGGATATATTTCCGTCCTATCTCCCGCAGGAGGTTGTCGCGGATTTCATGAGGCTCGGACACTTCGCCCGCCACATTCGACGGATGCGCAATCTCTACGGAGAACGGCGGGCGGTTCTGATGGAAAGTCTGCGAAGCGAGTTCGGAAACATCCTTCAATTTCACGGAGCGGAAGCAGGCATGCACCTGGCGGTTACGCTTCCTGAGAGTTTTCGTGATACGGAAATCGCAGCGCAGGCGGCCCGCGAAGGGCTTTGGCTGTGGCGGCTCTCCCCGTGCTATATGGGTGAAAGGCCGCGCCAGGGATTTGTGCTCGGATTCAGCAACGTTCCAACGCAGCAGATCCCGCGAGCGGTGCGAAAGCTACATTCGATGGTCATATCCGCCGCAAAATGAATTGGGCATCCCGCGCAGACGAGATGCCCAATTGGATTGCTGGTTCCGTGAAATCCTACTCCTCCTCTTCCTCCACTGGACGTTTCGCGTTAGCCAGAATCTTCTCCGCCACCGGCTGCGGCACGATGTCGTAGTGGTTCACTTCCATGCGGTAGCTGCCTTTGCCCTGCGTCATTGACGTGAGTTGCGTGCCGTAGGTCAGCATCTCCGCCATCGGAACTTCTGCGTTGATCACGGTCGTACGGCCACGCGATTCCATGCCCTGCACGCGGCCGCGCCGGCTGTTCAGGTCGCCCATCAGCGTTCCGGCGAACTCATCCGGCGCCTCGATCTCGACTTTCATGATCGGCTCAAGCAGGCACGGCCTGGCCTGCTCCATGCATTTGCGGAAAGCCAACCGCCCGGCCATCTTGAACGACATTTCGTTCGAATCCACGTCGTGGTAGCTGCCGTCGTACACAGTCACCTTGAAGTCGACCACGGGATAGCCCGCAAGATAGCCGCGTGCCGCCGACTCCACGATGCCTTTCTCTACCGCCGGAATAAATTGCCTCGGAATGGCGCCGCCGAAGATCTCGTTGGCAAACTCGAAGCCGCCACCACGAGGCATTGGTTCCATTTTGATCTTGCAGTCGCCAAACTGGCCGTGCCCTCCGGTCTGCTTCTTGTGCCGCCCCTGCGCATCTGCGCGCCCGCGTATGGTTTCGCGGTAGGGCACTTTCGGAGCTTTCAGCGTGACCTCCGCGTGATAGCGCTTCTTCAGCCGGCTCACGATTGTCTCAATGTGCGGCTGGCCGGCCCCAGCGATGAGAAACTCATTCGTCTGCGGATCGCGGAAGAAGCGAATCAGCAGGTCCTCCTCCATCAGTTTGTGAATGGCTGGCGCCAGCTTGTCTTCATCAGCGCGAGTCTTCGGTTCGATGGCGTAAGTCATGGCGGGCTCGGGCACCGCTGTTAACTCGATCTGAATATCCGCGCCTTTCGACCCCATCGTGTCGCCGGTAAATGTGTCGCGCAGCTTGGCCACTGCACCCAGGTCGCCCGCGTGCAATTCCTGCACTTCGATTGCCTTGCGGCCCTGCATGATGCTCAGGTGCGAGAAGCGCTCCTGGCCGCGGCGCGTGTAGTTCTCGAGCGTCGCGTCGTTTTTCACGACTCCGCTCACAACCTTGAAGAAGCTGATGCGTCCTGCGAAGGGATCGGTCATCGTCTTGAAGACGACCAGCGCAGCACACTCGCCATCATCCACCTTGCGGAACGACACGCCAGATGCGCCCGCGCCACCATCGCCTCCATTCGCAGCCACAGCCTGCAGCGCCGCGGCCTTCACCGGGACCGGCGAGCGCTCAATGGGTGCAGGAGCATAGACCTTGATGAAGTCCAGCAGATGATCGGCGGCCATGTTGGTTGCGCCGCTCACAAACAGAACCGGGAAGATGCGGTCTTCGCGAATCGCCTCGTGCAGGGCTGTGATCAGATGCTGCTCAGGAATTGTGCCCTCGGCGAAGAATTCTTCCATCAGCTCGTCTTTGCCTTCGGCGACCAGTTCCACCAGAGCTTCGTGCGCGGCCTTCGCGGCCCCACTCATCGACGCCGGAATCTCACCAATCTTGCCCCGGCCATCGCCATTGGGCGTGTAGAAGAAGGCTTCCATCGTCACCAGGTCAACGACGCCGTGAAATCCGTTCGCGTCGGAGATGGGCAGCTGCACCGGTACGCAATTCCGGCCCCAGCGCTCGTGCAGATCGTCAATGAGCGCGCTCAAACCGCCGCCACCGCCCGCCTTGGGGTGATCCATCTGATTCACGACAACGAAGCGGGGAATGTTGGCCTCTTCGGCATACTTCCACACCCGCTCGGTCACCGCCTCCACACCATTCTGGGCATTCACCACCACGGCGGCTGCCTCCACGGGCAGCAGCGAGGCGCGGGCCTCATGCGTAAACATATGAAAACCGGGCGTATCGACAAGATTGATCTTCGTGCCCTGCCACTCGGCAAAGGCGACAGCATTCTGCATCGTTGTGCCGCGTGCGATCTCTTCTTCGTCGTAAGCGGTTACGGCCGAGCCGTCTTCCACGCGGCCCTGGGTTGGGGTGGTCTTTGCGGCATGCAGCAGTGCGGCAATCAAGGTGGTCTTGCCGCTATGCGCATGCCCCACTACAGCTACGTTGCGGATCTCACTTCCCTGGTACGTTTTCATTAGTTTTCTCCTCGATGTTGCGATTTGGTGCCATGGCTGGAAGGCGCGAGAAAGGGCAATCCCCCTGTAAATGCGCTGGCTTGTGGGAGATGCGGGCGGCACAGGGACCCCGTCAAGGCGCCCCAGGGGGCGTCAACGTGTCCGGATTGCCGGGCTCCAGGGCCCGGTCTGCCGTCTTCCTCATCCATCCGGAGAGTCTCCGGCAGGCACTCGGCAGTTGAACGCAGGATGAATCCGCCGGGCGTCTTGCTGTAAGGAATCGGATGCTATCACACATGGTGCGGGGTCGTCCTGTGATTCGCGCAAGGCGCCCGCGTGATGGAAAGCTACCAGCGCAATAGCGAAAGAAGGCTGGAGTAGTCGTCGGTCCAGACCTTCAGGCCGGGCTTCAACGCGGGTACTCGCGCGCGTCTGGCAACCTCCGGCTGGCTCAAGAATTCGGCGTTGTCCGTCACGAGCATCCATGAGGCGGTAAACTCGCCACGCTCGTCGTTCGGATCGTTCGTCACGCGCATCACACCCATCCCTGTCGATGTAGCGACAAGAGCAATGGGAGCCTCGAGATTTACGTACTTGTTTGAAATGTGGAAGGCCAGAATGCCGCCGGGGGCCAGATGCTTGCGGTAGAGAGCCACCGCTTGCGTGGTGAGCAGGTGCAGCGGGATCGCGTCGCCGGAGAATGCATCGACCACCAGCACGTTAAAACGCTCCGGCTCTTCGCGTGCCAATGCAAGCCGCCCATCGCCATCGACGATTTCGATTTCCGCGCCCGAGTCACGAAGATAAGTGAAGACATTCTGCGCAATCGGCGCCACGGCTGGATTGATCTCGTAGAAGCGAATGCGGTCGCCCGGGCGGCCATACGCAGCGATTGTCCCCGCGCCCAGGCCAACCACGCCGATGTTCCGTGCACGCCCCTGGCAGCAGAAACGCAACGCCAGCCCGACACCGGAGTCCTCCGCGTAGTAACTCGTCGGAATCCTGCGCAACTCCTCGGTCCCGAAGTATTGCGTGCCGTGCTGGATCGTGCCGTTGAGCAGTGTCCGCATGACCGCGCCCGGATAGGCGTGGTTCTGCTTCACGCGTAACGTGCCGTAGAAGTTGCGCACGGCCGCAACCGTTTCGCGCTGGTAGGCAATGTGCAACCACGAGACAAGCACTGCCATCATGACGCTTGCCACCGCCCAGAGCATTCGCTGGCTCCATCCGCCGCTCCAGGTGACAACGAATGCGAGAAGAGCCGTGACAAGAAACGTGATCGCCAGATCGTAATTGAAACGGAAGACCAGCGGCGATGCGATGCCGATCAGGAACGAACCGAGCGCACCGCCCGCGGCAAAAAGCAGATAAAAGAGCGTGGATTCAGATGCCCGGCGCGGCCGCAGGGCGTAGGCCTCGCTGTGGCAGAAGGTGCATGAGACCAGCACTTCAACCAGAAAGAACCCGATGCTGACACGCAATGGCAGCGAAGTGTCAGTCTTCGACAGCATGTAAGCGAGGCTGCCGAGCATCACCAGCAGAAGCCGAGTCAGAATGCCGCGCGGCAGGTGAGGGAATTGAAACGCAACAATCAGCGTGATCAGATAAGTCGCGAGCGGCAGAATCCAGAGCAGCGGAATCGCCGCGACATTCGCAGT
>FTCV01002209.1_pt1 | contig 10253 bp, 12 predicted proteins | sample 1639691 | NCBI WGS metagenome assembly FTCV01 (sample SAMEA3914864, study PRJEB12502) | metagenome | biome: forest; material: soil | place: USA | collected 2012-03-12 | depth 0.3 m
CGACGGTGATCAGCAGGTCGATGGCCGATTCAATCGTCAGACCGTCCAGCCCGGACCCGCCACCGGCAGCCTCTGCTTCAAGAGCGTTTGCCCGGGCTTCGCAACGATCGGCGTCGGCCAGCAGCATGGTGACGCCGTCCGTCACCCCGCCCCGCCCAATCCTGATCGCGTCGGCGCGGCTCGCCAGGGCTCGCAACCGCAACTCGGCGATGGTCAGGTGATCGATTTGCGGGAGGTGCTTGGCGGCCTCCAGGTCGGCGCCTGCCGTCAAGGTGTTCGAATGCATCGGAACCTCCCTATCGGATCGAGACGTCGAAGCCGAACCAACGGTCGGACAGGCGCGCCGTGGTGCCGTCCTGCGCCGCTTCGGCGATGGCGTGGGTCAGGCGGGCGGACAGGGCGTCGCCCTTGCGCACCGCTGCAGCGACGCCATGGCCGAGCACGCCACGGCTAAACGCCGGCCCGACCGCGACCAAATCACCGCCGGCCTTGCCGATCGCCTCCACCGACGACCGGGCGCCCAGCAGGGTATCCAGCCGGCCGGCGGCGAGATCAAAGGCAGCCTCGTCCAGCTTGCCGTAGGTCCGAACCGCCACTCCGGGAAACAGGGCCTCCATCATCGTCGCGTGGATGGTGCTGACCTGCACACCCACCGTTTTGCCGCGCAGCGCGTTGGCGATGGTCGCGACCGCCGCGCGGCCGGATGGCGCGTCGCCGGCCAGATCGACGCGCTCCAGACCCGGAAAGACGCCGCTCAATGGCGAGCCAGCCCGCGTGGCGAACACGGCGGGATCTGCAGCATAGGCGGCCGAGAAGTCGACGGCCTTGGCGCGCTCGTCGGTGATGGAGACGCCGGCCATCACGGCGTCATATCGGCCCTGCATCAGCCCTGGCAGGATGCCGTCCCAATCCTGGGCCACGATGTCGCAGGTAGCCTGCAGGCGGCGGCACAGGTCGTTCGCGAGGTCGATCTCGAACCCGATCAGCTTCCCGTCGGGTGTGGTGGCGTTCCATGGGGCGAAGGCGCCCTCGGTGGCAATCCGCAGCCGGGTCGACTCCGGCTGAACAAACGTGCTGGCGCTTGCGGCGGCGACCAAGGCGAGGGCAGCCACGCCCGCGGCGAATACGATCTTCTTCATGGCGTAGCTCCTCAATGCAGGGTCTGGATGTCGACGGCCGAGAGCACGGCGCGCCGGCCGCGATCCTCCCAGCCATAGAGCGCGTGGGTGTAGACGAAGGGCCGGCCGACACCGGAGACGACGACGCGGTTGAACACCGCCTCGCCGGCGCCGATGCTCTCGGCATATTGGGCGCCCACGTTCTGGGCGAACTCGACGTGGGGATCCTGCTCGTCCGGCCGGTTGAGGACGGACCGGCCCCAGGCCCTGCCCAATACGGACAGGGTGGGCTCGCCGAGGAAGCGGAAGCAGAGCGCACCGCCCGGCTCGTCGCTGGACAAGAAGGTGCAGCGGGCCAGGAGGCCGCGGGCTTTCAGCCAGCCGGTGAGCGACGGGCTGAGGACGCGTTGGCGCCGGCACTCCGCGACAATCTGGGCCTGCCAATCGGCCGCATCCTCCAACGTCAGCCGGGTGATCTCGATCAACGGAAAGGAGGGGCGCTGGGCGCCGCGGTCCTTGATGGTCGGGAAGGCGATGACGCTCATGCTGCGCGCTCCTTTTTGATTGCATCGAGGGAAGCTGCGAGACCGGCCCGGAAGCGCTCGGCGGATGTGCCGGCGGCGGAAGCCCCAGCCGTCAGGGCCGCCGCGCTCCACGAGTCGGGGTTGGAAAGCATCTCGACGGCGACAGCCTTCAGGTCCGAGAAGGCCGCGGAAAATGGATCATCATAGGAAGCTCCACCAAGCTCCGCGGTCGCAAAGTCCAGAAGCTGGCGAACCGAAATCAAGTGCTCTTCGCTGCAGCTATCCTGCATGCCCAAGTCCCCCGCCAATATGCGGAGCTTTACGAGGGCATCGCCCACGCTTTTGGGCGGCGTGATGTGGATGTGGGACGCCATGGATAGAACGGCGTCGAGCTGATCACCCTCCGGGAGATGGTGCGCCGCGAGGAGCTTCGCCTCCACCTCGGCAAACGTTAAGCCGAGGGCGGGAATCCTGCTGGTTTCAAGGAGTTGGTCACGATACGGCGCGAGCATCTCGCGCAACGGCTTGCGCTCCGCAGGATACGCGTTATCTTCGTCGTTGATCGGCATAGCTTCTCCAAGCGTGGTTGATCACGTCGCGCCTTGGTTTTCCAAGGCGTTGGCAGGGCGTCCGGCTGTTCGTACCAGCCGGACGCTCTTCTCTCAGGGCTGCGCCAAACGCCTGCAGCCCCCTCCCCTGGCGCGCCGCCAATCCGCAGCCGCCTTAAAGCTGGTGCGCGTCCGACCCGACCGCCATCTCGGCCGGTCCCTTGTCGGCCATGCGCATCCGATAATAAGTTGCTGTCGAGATCGAGTGTGCTCGGCGAAACCGCCGCGCTACGCATGCCGTCGTCCCAGTTGCGATTGTTTGCAGATGAGTGTAAATTGCGGCAATGGTATGTTGTTGTCAACACCCATCTGCAAACATTTATTGCAAGGCGCAAACATGGCTCGTACTTCTGCAATTGGCATCCGTGTCGAGCCTGAGCTAAAGGCCGCGGCCGAAAGGGCTGCGGCGGACGATCGACGGACGGTGGCATCGCTGGTCGAAAAAGCCCTTGTCCAGTTTCTGGAGAAAGAAGGTTACTTGCCGAAGCAAGGCAAGTGAGGCCCAACGCCACTATGTTGACAGCCGCACAACTCCGAGCCAGCCGCGCCTTGATTCGTATGGAGCAGCGCGATCTTGCCGAGCGGTCTGGTGAACCAGGCGCAGAACTCACCGAAGGCAAAGCCCCGACAGCGTGATGCCGTCGGGGCGCAGCATCAGGCTGCCGATCGAACGCTCAATGGGTCTTCGTCGCCCTCGCCCGGCTCGTTGCACAAGGCCGCCATGTTCCACTGCTTCCCGTTCCCCAAGTCACGGGCCTCCGGGTCTCGGTCCAGGAAGACACCAAAGTGTTTGGCGGCCAATTCCACGGTTTTCGCCCACCCGCTCCGGAACTCCGCTGTTCCATATGCGTCCGGGCAATGGTGCAGCATCCTGCCGAATGCGTGTTGACAGAAGCTTGCATACTCCCGTGTATCCAAAATGAAGGCATGCCATGCCGGTTCCATCCCCTCCCATGCGACTAGGCAGGCCGGCGACTCCAAGTACATGGCGTTCAGGCACATGAAGGCCCGAAGGTGTTCCGCCGATTTCGCCGCCGCCTCCGGTGTCGCGCCGTCACGCACGACGTGGGCGATCACTCGCGAAAAATCGTATGCCTTAACGAAATCAAACCCACTCATTGCGTTCTCCTTCTGGATGTTGGCGAGATGCCGCCGATGAGCCCAGCCACCCTTGTCACGATGTGGGCGAGAGCATGTTGACGGCCGGCGGCGATTTTCGCCCTGGATGTGGCAATCTGTCGCCGGACGGTGTCGTAAGGTCGATCGAGGGTTGCGGCGATCTCATCGGCAGTCTCGCCGCCGGACACCCGCACCACAACCTCCGCTTGGCTCTTAGTTAAGCCGTAAGCTGAGACGAGGAGTTCCTCCAGTGGTTCGGCTTGGGCCACGTCATGGACAACGACAATTGCTGTTCCGTTGGTCGATGGCGCAGACAAGACGGCCACCGGCAGGAATGTATCGGCAATTGGAACGGGGACGAGCGCTGCCCGCAACTGCCCGCGCGCCACAGACGCGACCGCCGACCGAAGTCTAGTTGTGCTTGCTTCATCACGACAACGGAGCGAACTCTCTCCGTCGCGAAAAAACAGCGCCCCAGCACGCAGATGATCGCCCATCAAAGGAGAGCAATCAATCAGTCGGCCGTCAACTGTGACCACGGCCATTGCGACACCCATCCGATCCAGAAGTCCGGTCATATGGGTTAGGGCTCGGCGCTGGTGGATCTGCTCTGGCAACTCAGGCGGCAGTGTCTTTGTGTCGCCGGCATCGGCGATAGACCCCCGGACCTTCAACCAAATCTGCGCATTCCATTCACTGTCCAGGCCTGTATGGTATCGGTCGTAGGGCATCCCATCGTACAGCCGCCGGAACTGGAAACTTGACTCCCTTGATCTTGCCATCTTCGCGTAGACCAGATGGCTCTCTGGATCACTTAGGATCGTTGGATCGTCGATCCGCCCGAGATTGATGGCTGTGCGGAAGATGTTGTCAAAGGTTACGGTCCGAGACCAATCCTGCTGCGGGTGAATGTTGCGGGCCGCGTCATTGGCGAACACAACCTCATCATCCCGATAAATAAGGATGGCGCCCTGCATGTCTGCGGCTATACCGATTAGATCGGTTAGCCGGCCTGGAATATGGGTTGTGGACACGTTCCGCTGGCCGATAAGTGAGTGGAGTTGCGAGCATGCCGGCTCCACTCACGATGATCACGCACAGAATCCCAAAATGAGGATTAGACGCAGCTTTATTCCGCGGCACCCACATATTTGTTGCGGTTGTGCAACAGGCGGTTATGCGTCGCGATACGGTTGCATAATATGTTATGCAGTGAACTGGAAGGGCCATGCAGAAGCTTTGAAGTCTAATTATTTTCGACATACCACGATATTGACACCACTATGCGACTCGGACGATTTGAGCCGCACCACCATAATGATGGCTGAAAGAATGATCGCACCGCCAACCAGGTCGAAGACGGTCGGCATCTCGCCAAACATCACGAACCCCAATATGGCCGCCGCCGGGAAGCCTAAAAAATCAAACGCCGCCAAGAAGCTGACAGTCGCGCGTGCGTAGGATTGAGCCGCCGCTATGTAGGCCAACGCGGCACAAAGGCCAAGCGCCAAGACAATAAGCCAGTCACCCGGCGGCGGGGTGATCCATGACCGAAAGGCAAAGGGGGCTGTCGCGATGGCCAGAATTGACGTGTAGATCAACACGATCAAGCCGACCGAATTCGATCGCGTCAGCCGCCGCACGACAGTCTGGCTGCCAGCCGATGCCAACGCCGCCCCCACCGCGGCAAAAACCGCAAGCCACAGCTTCGGGGTTGCTATTGCTGGCCACAATGAGATTGCCGCACCCAGAAAGCCGAGCGCTACCGCCGCCCATACAGATGGGCCGGACCGCTCGCCGAGCAGTAGATAAGCGGTCAGTGGCATCGCCACTGCGCGCGATACATAGATGAGCATCGCCAGACCAAACGGCAATTTTCCTACGGCGTACATCAGGCAGTAGAGGGCCATCACGCCAAGGCTGCAACGGAGGATATGCCCTACTGGGTCGCGCGCCTGCCCCAGGCTGGCGACAAGTCGCCATGCCCCGCCGATCACCAAGACGCCAGCCACCGCTCGGAAGAAGGATAGCTCAGCAGCGGATAGTTGCTCCCCGAGATACTTCGCTGCCGCGAAGCTCGCGCTATAGCTGAACGCGGAGATCGTGGCCCATACGATGGCGCTTATAAAGGTGGGCAATTCTATATCTCGCTCAAAGGGGCGCCCGACCCGTACCAATGGCTGGCAGGATATGCAAGCTACGATATGTAACGGTTACGACCCTGCGCGCCCGGCTCGCGATTGTCATTGGTTACGCTCCGATGAAACCGGAGTGCCATGGCGGTCGATGGCCGCAATCCCGCCGCCGCTCGTTTCCCGATATTGGGAAACGCGAACTCGGCATCGACCGCACCGATGCTCAGCACCCTCACTCCAACCCCAGCTTCGGCGCGGACGCCTCCATCAGCGAGCGCCTGGTCGCTTGGATGAATTTGCCATAATTCTGCTCAAGCATGCGGATAGACGTCCCCATATTCTCCGCCAGGAGTTGGAGATTCATCCCGTTTGCGAGAGCCTGGGACGCGTGCGTGTGGCGCAGGCTGTAGGGGCAAGTATCATCGGGCAGGATTTCCGCTGCCGATGCGTCGACGTTGGCGGCCTTGATTGCCGCCGCGAGCGCGCGCCCGAAGCTGACCTTCTCCCACGGCATGCCATTCTCACGGGCGAACATCAGGCTGTCCGGCGCCCGATCGGAAATAATCCCCTGGAAAAACCGCACCCCCTCGTCGGACAGCACCACAGTTCGGGGGCCAGTTTTGCTGTCGGCGATGTAGACTGTGCCGTTGCCGGGCGTGAAGTCGCGAACGCGGACATGCGCAAGCTCACCCGACGGCGGCCGAGCGCCGGTCAGCAGCAGGCCCACCACGATCCGCCGTAGCGCCCCATCGGTGGCCTTTAGCAATCGGGCCACCTGAATGGGGTCGAGATGTACCTGCCGTGCTGAGCCAACATCCTTGAACGGCTTAAGGAAGCGCCATGCCAGATCGGAGCCGATGCCGTTGGACGGATCCAGCATCAACCGGTTTAGGGCGGCCTTCAGATAGGTGAGCATCCGGTTCGCCGTATCCATCGAAGCGCGCACTTCTTCGCCTGGCCGAACGAGCGCATTCCGCCAAGCCTCCAGCATGGACAGGGTTAGGTCATTGACCGGCTTGCTGCCGAGGTCGACGAGCTTCCGCGAATCGGCCGCCGCCCCACCCTGCCCCGGCTTTCGTCCCCGCGGCTGAAGTTCCTCCATGTCCGGAGCGACGTACTTTTTCAGCCGGCGCTCAGCGTCAACCCATGTCGCCTGCCCCTGTGCTCGGAGGTGGGCCACATACCGCTCACAAGCGTCCTGGACGGTCACCGAAACAGGGGCGGGCGGCACAACCACCTCCACGGTCGTTGCCACCTCGTGGATCTCGCGCGCCTTTGCGACGGCCTGCGCGAACGTCAGCGTCCTGACGCCGTCAGCATCGGCGCCGTCGTCAGCAGCCGCGAAGGTCTCGATTCTCGCATCGCCACCGGCAAGCGCCCACCGCACGCACCACTCCCCGCCGGTCTTGCCCTTCCGATAGCCCAGGTGGAGCGATGGCCCAATGCCGCGCCAATACGGCTGATGCGGACGGGGGGCGAGCTTGGCCCGCGCGGTTCGGGTGTCGATCTTGGTTTCCATCAATTGGCGAGCCATACTGTCCTCAGCATGCGGTAGCGGGCATGTCGAGCACGATGCCGAGGCACGGCGGCAACATCAAGGCTTGAACGGTATTTGAACGGTATCGCTTCGACGCTTGTAGGTACGCATAGAAATGGAAAGATCAATAAGCCATTGCAATTTAATGATCTTCAACGCACTCGTGACGCTCTAGGATACTCAGGGAAAGGCCATTACTCGCCCTCTCACGGCGGTAACAGGGGTTCGAATCCCCTTGGGGACGCCACTCTTTTCAAGCACTTAGCTTGGCGCTACGGGGAGCTTCCCCAACTTTTCCCGAATAAACGTACCGAGACGACCCCAGACAACGGGGGACGCATCGCGTGTCCGTGTTGGGTTGCGGCTCGGCCTGCTGGTCAGCGCGGCAATACCGTGAAAGTCTGCGCTGTCCTGCACGATCTGCGGCACATGGTGGCGGGCAGACGGGAGCGAACGCCTTCCTGGTGCGCGACAAGCTGGGGCACAAGACGTTGGCGATGATCGGGCGCTATGTGAACCGGGATGCGGCCCCCCTCCGTGATCTGTCCGACAAGGTCGAGAGCCGCATCATGGGAGCGCTCAACGCTGGTGCCGCGACTGCCAAGGGCGAGACCGGTGGGGCGGAGGTGGTGGCATTGCCGGCTGGAAAGGGGAAACGCCGATGAGAAGGCGGCCCGGCTATCGGTTAACGGACAGCTTTTTTCGGACCATGATCTTGCGGTTTGGTCAACTCTAGGCAAATGTACGCCGTGTCTGGCACCTTTTCGGTGCTATTTGTAACAACAAAGCAGTTAAATACAGCCGAGCCCTTCTGAAGAAGAGCATAAACATCCGGACCAGAACCGAAATCGATATTGTATGTTGACTTGATTTCATAGCCTTGTTCAACCAATTCTTTCATAGATATCTGGTTAATTGGAATTTCCCATTGCTCTTTGGCGAATGCGGCCGTGACGGATAAGGCGCCAAAGAGCACCAACAAACAGACCATTTTGAACATCTTGCCATCTCCGAGTTGATGATCTTATAGATTACTCCTTTCACGGTAAGCCATGCTGCCGTGTTGGGCAACACCCCTCCCGCCGTTCACATCTGTTGACGTTTACCGGCAAAAGGCGGCTGGCTTTTGCTCGGCGGCCCCTACATAAAAGAATGGGGCCATCCGGTGAGGGACGGCCTTGGGTGGTGCTGGTGTCAGGCGAACGCCCTTCCCTCCAATTGGCCGATCAATCTCCACACCATCTTTTCGCTGGGGTGGTGGAGTGGGCTTTCCGGCATCGGTTCTCCGTAGATCACAGCCTTGTCGGCTTCGATGGTCTCACTAATCCTGCTGCTCCAACCACCCGATAGGGTGATGGCTACCCGGAATTGTTTGCTCTTGGCGGGATCGCCGGCCCGGTTTCGTAACTACTTGGAGAGGAATGAGCAACCTCCCTCTTCCAACGGACGACGAAACGGCGTTTGACGCCTATTTGGACGCGCTTGTCCCAGCCCTGGCGCATCAGTCTCGTGAGCAGCCGTTGCGCGACTATTGTACCGGGCTTCTGCTGCCGGGTGGGCGCAAGAGCGTCGAGCCGATGGCACGACCAAATCGCTGTCTCCGTCTACCGGATCGGGCAGTTCCACTTTGAGAATGTCCGCGCGCGTCCCGCCATATTCGAGGAACAGGCCCAAATAGACCTTCACGGCGAAGTCCGTCATGTCGTGGGCCGGCAACCTCGCGATCTCCACCACGATGGCATCGGCCACGTCGCAAGCCGCTGCGAACGCGTCGTCGCTGGCTGTCTTCGGCATCGCTTCTATCTTGCGTGCTTGCGCAACCCAACGGCCAAACGCCTCGTGGATTGGTGAAGCCGTGGCGGGAAGGCCGCTCACCGGGACGGACAGCGCTACCGCCGCGGCAGGCAATGCGGGGCGGGCTTCAGCGGAGACAACCGGGAAATCTCCTTCCAACAGCACCAGCGCGTCTTCACGCTGTTCCGGCGTCGGTCCCGCCCCTATCTCACGAAGGAGGGCCTTCGCCTCATCGGCTGTCATGACGGGAACAGGGGCAAGGGCGGCTTCGGCCATGGGCTGCACCTCTTCCGTGGGCGAGTCGGGGTTGATGCCGGCCCTCATGAGGGCCGCCTCCAGTTCGGCGGCATGGGGCGAGGCAACGCTGTCGCGGCGTTGTGCCTTCCCCAAAGCATGGGTACACTGTACCAATGCCCATGGCCCTTGTCAACACAAAACCCAAACCCTTTTGGACCATGTACACATGATCGGTCGTGAACAAGTGAAAATGGCTCGCGCGGCGCTCGGATGGGGGGTGCGCGATCTCGCCGAAAGGGCTGGGGTCACGGCCAACACGATCAGCCGGTACGAGAACGGCGCCGACGCTTTGGGAGAGACGCTGGGGAAGATGCAGCGTGCCCTGGAAGCGGCTGGCGTCGCGTTCATCGCGGCTGGCGCCTACCAGGGCGACGGAGGTCCCGGGGTTCGCCTTCGCAAAGATGCGCCCCAGCCCGGTGCCGGCGAGACCTGACGCATGAACGCCCCCGTTGACGACCATGACCTTCCGCCTGCGATTGTCGGATCGGATGGTTGCCTGTAAACTGATATTTTGCAGGCAACCGGGTCTGGAGGCTAATCATGCGGGAACTTGGATTGGCCGTTCAGACGATGTTCGCCGACCTGGAGCAGCGGTGCCAGGACGCGGCATTCGACGCTACGTTCCCGGCGACCGGCAGCTTCTCGAAGAAGGACCGCAAGGGCCGGGGATACTGGTATTTCCAAGGTTATCAAGACGGTCAACGCTACAGCCGTTACGCTGGGCCGGCCGACGATCCCGAAGTGGCCGCCCGTATCGAACGGTTCCGTGACATCAAGGCCGATTTCGGTGAGCGGCGGCGAATGATCGCTGCCCTGAAGGCAGCAGGTGTTCCAGCGACCGACCCGTTCACCGGTGATTTGATCGATTCCCTGTCCGGGGCCGGCGTCTTCCGTCTGAGAGGGGTACTGATCGGTACCACCGCATTCCAGGGATATGCCGGCCTGCTGGGGATCCGGTTGCCTACCGCCCATCTCAGGACCGGCGACGTGGACATTGCCCAATTTCACTCGATCTCGGTGTCGGTCGAGGACAGCCTTCCACCGATCTTGGATGTCCTGAGGCGGGTGGACAGCAGTTTCCAGGAGGTCCCCCACCAAGCAGACATCCGACAAGCCGCGAC
>FTCV01000617.1_pt1 | contig 10251 bp, 10 predicted proteins | sample 1639691 | NCBI WGS metagenome assembly FTCV01 (sample SAMEA3914864, study PRJEB12502) | metagenome | biome: forest; material: soil | place: USA | collected 2012-03-12 | depth 0.3 m
GACGATCCGCTCGACCTCGTCGCCGGTGCCGACCGGCACGGTTGATTTGGTGACGAGCAGGATATCGCGCTTCACAGATTCGGCGACCTCCTTCGCGGCGGCGTAGACATAGCTCAGATCGGCATGGCCATCGCCACGGCGCGAGGGCGTGCCGACCGCGATGAACACCGCGTCGGCGTCCGCAACACCGGCCGCTACGTCGGTGGTGAAGGAGAGGCGACCGGCGCGCACGTTGGTAGTCACCAGCGCCTCGAGGCCCGGTTCGTAGATCGGCATGATGCCGCGCTCGAGCGAGGCGATCTTGGCTTCGTCCTTGTCGACGCAGATCACTTCGTGGCCGAAGTCGGAAAAGCAGGCGCCGGAAACAAGACCGACATAGCCGGTTCCGATCATGGTGATCCGCATGTGTCTACTCGCGCAAAGTCCAAATGGATCCGGCCTGATTGCATCCCGCGCGATCAAGCGCAAGCGGCCCACGTGGCTTTGCGCAGGGGGATTTTGGGGGACTGTCCCCGGCGCGTGTGGGGCATTAGAGCTGGTGGGATGAACGCGTTCCGCAGCCTCGCCTATCGCCTCTGGTGGACGTGGCAGAAGATGCGGCTGGGTTCTGATGTGTTGCGGGCGCGGGGCCATGCGCCGCCCGGAGCCGTCAGGCGGTCGCGGGACCGGCGGTCTGGATGAGCCATTGGTGGAGCCCGTCCAGGCCCAGCGCCGTGAGCTTGCCCGTCGCAAAGGCGCCCGTATCGATGCCTATCCGGTTGGGCAGCCGCTCCACCTCGGGCGTGATCGAATGGCCGTGGACGATCATCGCAGCGTGGCGCGCAGAGCTGCCGAGGAAGGGTTCGCGAATCCACAGCCGGTCGAGATCGTCCTGACGATCCAGCGGCACGCGCGGGCGGATGCCGGCATGCACAAAATAATAATCTCCAAGATGGAGCCCGAGCGGTCGGCCTGCTAGCCACAGCTGCTGCTCTTCGGGGATCGCGGCGAGCCCTGCCTTGGTGATCTCGACGAGATCCAATCGGTCGAGCAGGTCATGGGGCACGCCCCAGCTCATCAGCGATTCTCGACCGCCGAAGCGCAGCCAGCCCTGCATGGCCTCGCGATTGCCGGCGAGCGCTTCGAGCATCATCGCCTCATGATTACCCTTGAGGACGGTCCAGGTCGCGAAGTCGAGGGGGCGCATGGCGAGAGCCACGACGCCGGCGGAATCGGGGCCGCGGTCGATAAGGTCGCCGAGCTGGACAATCTGCGTGTCAGCCGGCGGCCGGGCCGCATTGTCCTGGCGGATCAGGTCGAGGAGCTGGACGAGCAGGTCCAGCCGGCCATGCACGTCGCCGATCGCATAGACACGGCTCCCCTCGGGGATTTCTGGGTTTTTTGGCCGACCCCCAAAACCGAACATCTGTCGTCGGGCTCCTTCTGCCTCCCCGCAAGTCTCGGAGAGCGGTTACAGCAGGATAGCCGGCCAGAGCCGAGCTTGCATGATGTTTTGGTTGGGAATTCGCCAGGCCATTGGCCGGAGCGGCTGGACCATCAATTCTTCTGCTCGGTCCACTTCTCCACGCCGCGGCGTGCGTCCTGGACGAAGCGCGAGCGTCGCACCGCCCAGATGAACAGCCCGCCGACAAGCCGACCCAGCGGCCGCATGGGGCGGCGGAACTGCACGAGCAGCACGATGCGCGTGTCGTCGGTGTCGTTGTGGACTTCGTGGTTGTACATGTCGTCGAATACGAACGCGCGGCCTTCCTGCCACGTCACATGCTCGTCGCCGACGCGCATCCGGCAATTTGCCGCCTTCTCGGGCACTTGAAGTCCGAGATGGCAGGTCAGGATCGCCTTGGTAACGCCGGTGTGGGCGGGGATGTGAGTGCCCGGAACCAGCACCGAGAAGAGGGCAGAGTTAAGGCCAGGCACGGTCTTGAGCAGCTCAGCCGTGCGCGGACAGGCGTTGCAATTCGCCTCGACGCGATAGCCATAGCCGAACAGAAAATAGGAGCGCCACTTGCCCGCCGGCGCGATACGGCGATGGTCGGGCGAGATCTCGGCCAGCGGCGGAACGGTGCTCAGGTCCTGGAGTACGTTGGCGGCCTCGGCGCGAATCGTCTCCCACTCGCGCTCGAAGGCAGCGATCCACGGAAAATCGCGCGTCTCGTAAAAGGGGTGGTTGCCGATCTTGGATGCGCGGGCCACGATGGCGTTGATCCGCGGTTGCAGATCCTTGCCGATCCGCATCCACAGAGGCTTCTTCGGGACGAGCGCGGAGCTGGGTTTTGGATCCGGATCCACAGGGGAGAGTTGCTTACCGTTATGATCCAGCTCGACGATCTTCGACATACTCGTAAACCCTGCTTGTCCCGCGGCTGCTACGCTGAGCCGACCCTGATAGGCGCCCCGATCGGGCTCGCCAATCGCCGAATTGCGCGCAGGGAGGTGAGGCATGGTAGCGCTCGGACTTGATCGTGGGATGACGGTGGACGCGACCAAATGGCGCGCGCGCCGCCGTGTCGCGCTGATTGCGCTGCTGCTCGTCGCGCATCTTCCCCTGCACCAATTGTGGCGTCTGTTCGGGCGTCGCTCGCCATGGCCAATCCGCTTCCTGCGCTCCGCAGGTTGGGCGGCGGGCGCGGACGTCCGGATCGTGGGGCGACCGGTGCGCTCACATGTGCTGCTGGCTGCCAATCACCTGACCTGGCTGGATATCCTGATCCTCGCGGGTGCGTCGGGCGCCCGCTTCGTGGCCAAGGACGATGTCGCGCGCTGGCCGTTCTTCGGCTTCCTCGCGGGCCTCAATCGTACCGTCTATGTCGCGCGCTCGAAGCGTGGTGAGGTGCGCGAGCAGGCGGACCTTCTGCGTGCGGCGCTTAGCGAAGGCACGCCGCTGGCGCTCTTCCCCGAGGGCGGAACCGGCGATGGCGAGGTGATCAAGCCGTTCCGTGCGTCGCTGTTCGCAGCACTCCAGCCGCCGATACCCGGGGTACTGCTCCAGCCTGTCGTGATCGACTATGGTCGCGACACTCGTGATCTCGCTTGGGCGGGCAGGGGAACGAGCATGGGGAGCGAGATGATGCGCATCCTCGGCCTTCCGGGGCGGCGCAAGGTACAGTTGCGCTTCCTCGATCCCATCGACCCGGGCGAGTGGAGCGACCGCAAAGCGTTGGCGACGGAAGCGCGGGCTCGACTTGTGGAGGCGCTCGACGGGAAGGCGTGAGCGGATGTGTTGGGCCTCCGTCCGCGGTCAGTTCGGGATGAGGCCTTCGTCCTGCATGTAGCCACGTCGGCGAAGCTGCCGGAAGGCGATGTTGAGTGCAGGGTTAGACCAGCCGTTGATGGTGCTGAAGTCGCAGGCCAGCGTCTCGTGGTGGCGGACATGGTCCTCATTCTTCATGAGAAGTCCCACGCGCCGCATCAGGAGAACCGTTCCAGGATTGTCGATCCGGTGGAGTGTCCCGTGGAAATATTGCGCGAAGGTCGCGCCGATCGTGAAAGAAACGATGCCCGCCAGCAACCATGCCGGAAGCGGCAGCAACAGGAACGCTGCATTGGCGAGGATCGCGAAGGGCAGGGTGGTGAACAGCACCGTCGAGCCAATCTGCACCAGCATCGAACGCCGGCCCAACGCATCCGGCCGGGGGTGATGGTTTTTGAAATCGTAGATAAGGCGTTCGATCGGCCCGAGTTGGGCGAACGCCGCGTCGCGCATGGCGAGGTATTCGTCCGACTCGCGCGAGCCTTCGTAGAAGAACAGCTTGTCGAGCCCGATGCCCGCCCTCGAGGGCTTATAGTCCATGTACATATGGACGACGCCCGACATCAAATCCGCGGCATACCAGCCGGCCAGCGCGGCGGGCAGCATCCACCAACTCGGCGCGTGGAGCAACCAGACGAGATCGGCTGCCAATAGACATGCCAAAGCCAGCAAGGCGATGCGAACGACCATATCTCTCCCGAAGCGACGGATTGGCGCCCCTTCTAACGCTACGGAGCGTCCGCCGAAAGCCGGTTATGATTTAATCCCATTCCTTCATCGGCGACCGGGAGCCGGATTTGGACGCAGACTGCCAGTTGGAGGAAAGGGAGATGAGGGCTGCGGTGTCGCCCAGGTGTTCACCGCCCCCAATATCAGGTCGCTGATCATCCGCTATTGGTGCTGCGGAATAGGCAGCATTTGTGGCGACTAGGGCGGTATTCGCTACAGCATGTGCAGGCCCACGACGAGCAATACGCAGATCGCGCCGATGGCCAGGCAGACAGGCATCGGCAAATCGGGGGACAGTCGCTGTCGATCATGTTCGGAATGCATCATGCCGTTCCTCTCGCTCTCGCAGCCTTGGTCGGCTACGTGCATCCAATACGAGTGAATGGTGGTTCAATGAATATTAAATGAGCTCAATTATGTGCTCTAAAGTGCCATTTTCTGACTGTGGTTAGAAGTTCCATCTGATGTCCGAACGTCGGTGCCGATGGGAAAATCTCCTGCCTGTCACCGCAGATAGGCCGCGAAAGTCGTGGCGATCGTCGCCCAGCAGGGCCCATTTCGGCTGTGCAGTAAGCTGACCTCGGGACTTTGCTTCTTCGCAGCCGTGCAGTGGAAAGCCCCGATCGGCACAGGTGCCTGCCGACTGGTTCCGGGGCACGCGGACACTCTGCCGACTGCATCCAGGCCAACTGCATTCGGGGCTGGCAGAAAATCACCTGCCAATTGGCAGGAAATCACCTCGTAAGCCGACTCTCCCTGTTCCATATTTTGTCACGAGAGAAGGGACGGCCCGATGCCTGACGTGACGTCATTTGGCGTAGGCGTTGCAGCAATGCTGAAAGGAAGACCGGATGCCGACCTATGTCTGTAAAGCCACTGTCGGGTTTCTGACGCCGGCCCAAAAGGCTGAAATCGCCCACAGCATCGCCGTCATACACAATGAGGAGACCGGCGCGCCACGCTATCTGGTCCAGGTGATCTTCCACGAGATTGCAGCGGACAGCCTCTACGTCGCCGGCCAACGGGTGGCCCCTGCTCAGATATGGATCCGAGGCGATATCCGTGGCGGACGCACCGACGAGCAGAAGAGCCGAATACTCCGGCGGATTATGCAGGACGTCGCTAAAGCCAGCGGTGCGACCGAAGACACGGTCTCGGTCTATCTGTCGGATATTCTCGCCGAGAGCGTTCCTTGGCCAGTTTTGCGTGGCGGCGCCGGTTCTGGACGCCGACGGCAAGGTGATTGCTGCGATCGGCGTGTCTGCATCCCGATATGAATTCGAGACGGGCGAGGGGCGGATCGTTGGAGCCGTCCGCGCTGTCGCTGCAAACGCGTCGCGCGACCTTGGCTGGCGGACGGTACTGCAGCCGAGCCGCAAGAACCATTGGCCGGCAGTCGTTCGAGCTCGCGAATAAAGGTCAACGGCAGGGACGAGCAGTATCGGTCGTGACAGGCTCAGTAGTTGTAGCGTTGGGTTGCGCGGCGTTCGGTTGTACCGCGAGATGTTCAGGCAGCGATGATTTGCTGCGCAAAAGCAGCGGTACATGAAAAGACGCTCTGAAAGTCTTAACCCAAGGGAAAGAGTTCAGAGCGTAGGAAAGGATGGAGAAAATGGCTCTCAAAGGTATTCCCCGCGACATGCACAAGTGGCGGGAGGTGCTCCTTGACCCGAACGTCGAATTCCCTGGCGAGTCGAGCGAATACCGGAATGCCCGCAATAAGCTGCTGGAACGCGAAGCAGAGCTCCGGCGGCTGAACGCTGAGGTTGCGGCCTTGCGTCGGTCGCTCCCGGCGGGCGGCCTTATCAAGGAGGACTATGTCTTCGAGTCCGCAAGCGATGGCAGTCCGGTGAAATTCTCCGAGCTGTTCGCGCCAGGCAAGAACTCGCTGGTCATCTACAACATGATGTTTCCGCGCTGGCCGCAAGACCAAAGAGCGGGTGCCCCGGGGGGTAAGACAGCCGAGCTGCCGCTCGTCGATCAGCCGTGCCCGTCGTGCACATCGGTGGTCGATGGGCTGGAGGGAGCGGCGTTTCACGTCGCCGAGCGGACCAACCTGGTCGTGGTGGCGAAGACAAGCCCCGAACGCCTCGGCACCTACGCGCAAGAACGCGGCTGGCGCGATTTGCGGTTGCTGTCCTCGCGGAACAACAGCTTCAATCTCGACTATCATGCGGAAACGCAGGATGGCGTACAGCTCGCGGTCCTGCATGTGTTCGCACGCCACGAAGACGGTATTCGCCACCACTGGACGAGCGAAATGACATTCAAGAGCGGCGACACCAGTCCCCTTGACCCGATCTGGCCAATCTTCGGTATTCTCGATTTGACTCGCGAGGGGCGCGGAGACGGCGCTGCTTACCCAAACCTGCAATATTAGTAGGTCGAAAGGGCTCCTCGCATGATGTCTCCTGGGTGGCTGTTCGATATTCTTGTCGCCCTCACGCTGATCGTCGCGGCGGTGAGCGCCACCCGGCTCGCTACAGCCCCATGGCCAGCCGACTGGCTCTTGGTGGCTCGGCCGGGCAGGTCGCGCTCGTCACCACGTCATTCGGGCGGACCCGATATCGACATCGCCTATCTGCTGATGTGTATTGCGATGGCAGGAATGCTGGCGCCCAGCGTCAAAACGCTGCCGTCCCAGACATGGGAGGCGATTTTCGGCCTGCTCACGGCATGGTTCGCCTGGCGCATGGTGGAAGGCACCAGAGTGGACGGCCTTCGATCTCTCGTGCGCGGGCATCACGCCGTCCATCTGTTTCACTGCGTGGCGACCGTGTACATGTTTGCCGCCCTCACGACGGCAGACAGCATGGACAAGTCGGGGATGGGCCGCGCCATGGCACCGTCACTCACATATGCGGCTCCCGCGCGGGCGTTCGCACTGGTGCTGGCCTGCCACAGCGTCTGGGATTTCCTCGCCCAGCTGTCCGGTCGACGTTCCAACTTGGGGCGCGCACCATCAAGCGGCGCCGCCCTGGCTTGCGACACCACCTCGATGGTGGCGTGCCGCATCGGCATGGGTGCCAGCATGGCGTTGATGCTGATCACGAGCTGACCCGCAATGTCAGGCCTGCAGGGAGCCGCTGCTGGATTCAGTCGTGAATGTGCAACGGAACAATCGCTGGATGTTTCAATATGTTGGTTGCGTCGGACGGCCCGGGCTGGACCCTTTGAAACTTCGAAGGAGTCACATAGGCGGGAAAGAAGCGCGCCTGTTGCCCCTCCCAACGCTGGCGTAATTCGAATGCGGTCGGTACCTCACTCGGAAACCGGACGCCCAGGCCGCTCGTCGCGAGGCGTTCGTCCGGTCCATCTCTTGTACGCCTTGCGAAAGTTTGCGGGATCCGAAAAGCCCGTTCTCTGGGAGATCTGTTCGATCGTCATGGTCGTATGAGCGAGATACTGGACGGCCAGACGATGGCGTAGATCGTCGATAATGGATTGGTATGTGACGCCCTCGGCCGCTAGCCGGCGATGAAGTGTCCGCACCGACATGCCAAGCCGATCGGCAATCCCGGCTACATTCTCGAAGCGCCCCGGTTGGTTGACCAATAGAGTGCGTATGGATGGAAGGAGGCCTGAGCCTTCGGGTTCGCCCGCAATGATCTGCTCGCAAAAGCTCTGACAAACTGATTCCGTCAAAGGATTGGCGTTCGGCAGCGGGCGGTCGCGTTGCGTCGCGTCATAATGCCATTCCATCACCTCTGCATCGAAATCGATCGGACAGCGAAACATGCGTTCATATTCGCGCCAGTGAGGTGGTGCGGCATAGGGCAGCAACATGCGCAGCGTAGGGAATGGTGACTCGAGAACGCCGCTGAGCAAGGCGTTGATGGAGCTTCGCCAGAACTCGGCAACGAAGGGCAGCAATTCCCCCGCCGACCAGGGATCGTGGCTCCGCAGGATCCCGACGTCGCCTTCGATCCGGCTGCTCATCTGGAAGACCGGTCCGGCCATTCGAAGATGCTTGAAAGTCAGGTCGAGTGCGGCGCCGAGCGTGGGGCTGCTCGTAAGTGCATAGCCATAGACCGCGAAATCGCCGACGCGCTGTCGCGCGCCTGCGCGCAAGCCCACGTCCGAGCGCTTTGCGAGGCGCTGGGCGTTGCGATAAATCGCAAGCCGCTGCCGGCGCGACATCAGGGAGTGAGGCTCGTCCAGCTGACGTTGGCGGACGCCGGTGCCTGCTAGCACGCGGGCTGCGGATACTCCCTGGCTTGCCATTTCGGCAATCAGTGCATGCAGTCCAAAAAGTGGCAGTGTGGGGTCGTCTGGTCCGCCGCGGTGCTCGACGTAGAAAAGTGGTTGCATAGCCGGCCCCACCATCACGTCCACGGGCGTTGCGCGCGTGGCAGGAAATGACCTGCGTATTGGCAGCAATTCACCTCGCCGGCTAGCCTGTCGGGTTCCAAATTCCGAGCAAGCCGAAGGGAATGGCCCGATCCATGGGCCCGGCTTCTCGCTGATGTCGACGCGGCAGTTGGGTGTAGATCCGGACCTACCCGGTCCCCTGCGGGCCAGAGGTTTCATCGTCAGGAGAAGCGGAAGCCGGATATGGCGGTTTCCAGCACGCGCTCGCTATAGACATGCTCTCCTCGGCTGTCTGCCGCACCGGCTGCGATAAGCAGGGGCAGCAGATGTTCTTCGCGTGGGTGGGCCAGGCGGGCAGCGGGTGCCAACTCCCAGTGAGTCAGGCGTTCGGCACGATCCGCCGGCTCGAGCGTAGTGCTCTCGATCAGCCAGCGATCGAAATCCTCCGACGGACGGGTGAACCGCGGATCAGCAAAGCCGCGCAGGTTGTGGAAGCTCATGCCAGCACCGACGATCAGAACGCGCTGGTGGCGCAACGGAGCAAGCGCGCGCCCCGCTGCAAGGTGCAGCGCCGGATCAAGGCTGCGGTCGACCGACATCTCTACGACCGGTACATCCGCGGCAGGCAGCGCCACCTTGAGCGGCACGAACACGCCGTGATCGAGCCCCCGCTCCGGGTCCACGCCCGCCACCAGGCCGGCTGACTGGAGCAATGATGCTGCTTCCTCGGCTAGTTCCGGATCCCCCGGCGAATTGTAGCGCAGCTGATAGGTGTGCGCGGGGAAGCCCGAATAGTCATAAATCAGGCTCGGGCGCGGGCTGCCGGTAAAGGCAAAGCCGCCGCGCGCTTCCCAATGACCAGAGACAATCAGGATTGCGCGTGGGCGTTCGGGAAGTCCTGCCGGAAGCTGGCGGAGGAAGGCGGCCATGCCACTCCAGACGCCGCGCGGATCATCCATGAAGAAGCAGGGCCCCCCTCCGTGCGGGATGTAATAGGTCGGTTGGCGCATCGTGGATCGTCCTTTCCGTCTCGGTATGGCCCAATCCTGATTTGATGATAATGACCTCCCTCGTGACATCAGTTTAAACCAGAAGTGGGAAATCATGGCGGATCGGCTCACGGGGATTGAGGTGTTCGTGTCGGCCATGCGGCTTGGCAGCCTGTCTGCGGTGGCGCGCAAGATGGGCATGTCCCCCGCGATGGCGGCTAAGCATCTGGCGATACTGGAGGAGCGGCTGGGCGTGACGCTGGCTCACCGCACCACGCGCCGCCTTTCGCTTACCGAGGCCGGTGCCGAATATCTTGATAAGGCCGAGCGGATCCTGGGGGAGCTGCGCGAGGTCGAAAATGAGGTTTCCGCCCGGTCGGTGGTGATCGAGGGACTGCTCCGCGTCAGTGCGCCGGTCACCTTTGGTGTGCTGCATCTCGCGCCGCTGGTCGCCGAATTCGGCGCCCAGCAGCCGGGCGTTACCATAGAGCTCGGCCTTAATGATCGTCATGTCGATCTGCTCGAGGAGCGGTGGGATGTAGCGATCCGCATCGGCCGGCTGACCGATTCCCCGCTGATTGCCCGCAAGCTCGCGCCTGCACGCCTCACGCTTTGCGCTGCGCCATCGTATTTGGCGGAGCGCGGCACGCCCGCAACGATCGAGGATCTGGGCCATCATAACTGTCTGGGCTACACTCTGGCGCCGTTGGTCGGCGACAGCGTGTGGGGCTTCGGATCGGACGGAACCATCCGCGTGCCCATTCGGGGAACGCTGCACGCCAATAATGGCGAGGCTTTGGTCAACGCAGCGCGCGCCGGGCAAGGCATTGTCTATACGCCACGCTTCATGGCGGCGAGGGCGATCGCATCGGGCGAGCTGGTTGAACTGGACCTGGATACGCCGCTCTTGGATCTGGGCGCGATCCATGCCGTCACCCACCCGACCCGCCGGCCGGCGGCCAAAACGCGGGC
>FTCV01002388.1_pt1 | contig 10238 bp, 8 predicted proteins | sample 1639691 | NCBI WGS metagenome assembly FTCV01 (sample SAMEA3914864, study PRJEB12502) | metagenome | biome: forest; material: soil | place: USA | collected 2012-03-12 | depth 0.3 m
ACGAAAAACCTCGAATCTTTGTCGCTTCCTGCAGAGCGTAAGGCACCGGACTCATGACAGATTTGTTTCGCTCAACAGGGAAGAGCTGAACTTGATGTTAGAGGGCTAACAATGACAAAAACCTGCCGCTTGATCACTATTTTGCTAACCACGTGTGCGTTAGCATCCGCACCTGCATTTGCTCAGGCAGCAAATTCGGGCAAGCCAGCAACCGATACCGGCGGAGCGACCGCTGACGCATCAACGGACGGCGACATCGTCGTGACCGCGCAGCGCCGTGAATCGTCCGTTCAGAAGACTCCGCTAGCGATCACCGCGATCGGCGGTGCGGAGCTTGCCGAGCAGGGCGTGCGCAGCCCTGTGGAACTAGCCGCGCGCGTCCCCTCCCTGCAGATCGGGACCAGCGGCCAAATATATCTTCGCGGCGTCGGAACTGCCAATGTCAACGAGGTTTCCGACCCGACTGTTGCTACCCACGTCGACGGCGTATACCTGCCGCGCCCGCAGGGCATGCTCGCCGCTGGTATCTTTGACGTAGCGCGCGCAGAAGTGCTGCGAGGTCCGCAGGGCACGCTCTACGGCCGGAACGCCACGTCCGGCAGCATCAACATCATCAGCAATCAGCCGGTGTTCGAGGACAAGGCATCGCTTTTCCTTGAAGCCGGAAATTATGATGCGTTCCTGGCCGGTGGTTATCTGAACGTAGCGGCGAGCGACACAATCGCCTTGCGCGCAGCGTTCCAGACGATCCGTCATGACGGCTATCTTACGCGTCCCAACGCCACCACGCTTAACGGCGACAGCGCCGACACCAAAGCCGTGCGCCTTCAAGCCTTGTACCAGCCTACGGACCGGCTCAGCGTCCTCCTGCGCGGCGACTATACGCAGGACGGCAGCCTCAACAATATCTACGGTTCAGTCATCCGCCGCACGGGCGTGGACACCGACAAGTCCCGCAGCGACATCACCCTTCCCGCCTATAACAACTCCAAATATGGCGGCGTTTCGGGGGAGATCAACTGGGAGGTCGGTCCCGGTAAGCTGACCTATGTCGGTGCCTATCGCGAAACACGCGAAAACAGGGGCACGACCTATCTGCCTTATGGCGGCAATCAATATTACAACAACAAGAACCGTACCCTGCAGCAAGAATTGCGCTATTCCGGGGATGTGGGCGCGGTCAGCTTTGTTGGCGGCCTGTTCTACTTCTATGAAAAGAATGTGATCGATGTGCGCGTCCAGAGCGGTCCGCAGCCCAGCGACGATTATTTCGCTTTCCTTCAGAACCCAGTGCTCGCCCGTTCTTACGCGGCCTATGGCCAAGCCACCGCGCACCTGACCGACACTTTCCGCCTGACGGGCGGCATCCGCTACACGCACGACAAGAAATCACGTCTGGGCAAAGGAGTGCTGCTCGATTCCAACTTCAATTTCCTGAATCAGTTCGCGACCAACGATGCCGCCGGTTCATGGGATAACGTCAGCTGGAAGGCCGGCGTCGAATATGACGTCGCGCCGCGTATAATGCTCTATGCAGATGCCAGCACCGGCTTCAAAGCTGGTGGCTATTATGACGGCCTGCCTCCTGGCAATACTTACGCGCCCGAGAAGGTCACGGCCTATGAGGGCGGAATCAAGAGCCGCTGGCTGGACAATCGGCTGACCGTGAATATCGACGCCTTCTATTATGACTATCGCGATTTGCAGGTCTCAACCTTTGCCGACACGACCAATTCAGGTGTGCTGTCACAAGTTACGCTGAACGCCGGCAAGGCCCGCAGTTATGGTATCGAGAGCGACATCTCTCTGAAGATCACGCCGCAGGACCAGATCGATCTCACGGTCGGTTATCTGAATGCCAAATATATCAATTTCGACCTACCGGGCGGCGACCAGTTCTCGGGTATTGGCAATCCAATCGATTATACCGGCAACCAGCTTGCAAAGGCACCGCACTGGACAATAAATGGCGGCTATTCGCATGACTTTGCGATCGGCAGCGATACATTGAGCGTGCGCGCACAGTCGCATTATGAATCCGCGAAATATCTCGACTATTCAAATTTTGCGATCAGCCGGCAGGGCGGCTTCACCCGTTCGGACATTATGATGACCTACAAGCCCGGCGGCAAACCGTGGTCTGTCATGGCCTATGTCCGCAACATCGAGAACAAGAGAGTATGGATCGACCTGATCCCGCGCAACGGCGAGATCGCAGACGGTAACGTCTCCGCTCCTCGCCTATACGGCGTCCGCGTCAGCTATGACTTCTGAGCGGCGCCAGACCAGAGGATAGAGTCAACATGTTCACCGTCGCCTATATATTCCGGCGCAAGTCGGGAATGAGCGAGGCCGATTTCCATGCACATTATCGTGATGTGCATGGCCCACTGGCTGCGAAGCTGCCCGGTCTGATCGGATATACACAACATCCGGTCCGGCGGGATTCTCCGCTACTATGGCATGTCAATCCGGACGTCGCGTTCGATGCCATGTCGCTCTATACTTTCGTGGATGACCAGGCAGCAGAAAAAGCCTTTGCTTCTGCCGCCAATGCGGAGGTGCAGGCTGATTCCACCTGTTTCATTGAACTAGATGGAATGGTGACACTCCCCCTCTCGTTGCGCAAAGTGGTCGATCAGAGCGCAGCCTGACCAAAACGATACCGGCAGGGCAACGGAGGAAAAATCCGATTGTCCTGCCGCTTTTGAAACGCCAGGGTGGAATCGCTGACATGACGAACTTCACAGGGCCGATTCGCAAACGCGAAAAGCTTGCTTATGGGCTGGGCGATTTCGCGAACACGCTCATCTTCAACTCCGCGACCAGCTACCTAATGTTCTTCTATACGGAGAATCTCGGTCTGGTCGCGGCGCAGGCGAGCATTCTACTCCTGCTCGCTCGAATCTGGGACGGGCTGATCGACCCCGCCATGGGCATCATCGCGGATCGCACATCTTCACGCTGGGGGCGGTTCCGACCATGGATACTGTTTGTCTCGGTGCCCCTCAGCCTGTCCGCAATTCTGATGTACACCGTACCGCCATTGGGTGCCGTGGGAAGGCTTGTCTGGGCCTATGCTACCCATTTCGCCATGATGACGTGCTTTAGCGCCATCAGCATCCCCTACGGCGCCCTTCTCACAGCAATCACAAGGGATGCCTCGTCGCGCACCGAGCTTTCGTCTTACCGGATGTGCGCGTCCTTCCTCAGCGGCATTATCTTGAGCATCATATTCATGCCGCTCGTTCGATTTCATACCGACTTGTCGGGCAATGCCAACATGAGCTACGCCTTTGCAACGGCTGTCTGCGCGACGGTATCGATTATAGGTTACCTTATCTGCTTCCTGTTCACACGCGAACGCAGTATTCCGGCTGTCAGTAATGCGAATGTTCGGAAGGATATCGGCTCAGCGCTTTCAACCCGCGCCTGGTGGTGGCTTCTTGCCATGGGACTCGCTCTCTTCACTTTCAGCGTCTTCCCCATGATGGCGGGCCTTTATTATCTTAAATATGTTTTCTCCGACGAAGCCGCCGCACCCGCCTATTTCGCCTGTGCGACGGCCGGCATGTTCGCCGGTTCGCTGGCAAATTTGGCTCTCATCACGCGCGTATCGCGTAACGCCATTGTCATGGTCAGCAGCCTAATTAGCGCAGCGGCGGCAGGATTGGTCGCCATTATTCCCGAAGGTTATATTTTCGCGCTCTGCGCGCTGACTTCAATATCTTTTTTCGGGGTCGGCACCGGCGCGCCGGCGTTGTGGGCAATGGTTGGGGATTGCACAGACATCATCGAACACAAGAAAGGCACAAATGTCGCCGGCTTTGCCACGAGCACGGTCGCCTTCTCGATGAAGCTGGGACTGGGCCTCGGGGCTGCCCTGTTGGGGGCGATGCTTGCCGCCACAGGCTTCATTGCTAACGTCGAGGCTACCGACACGACCCGCACGGCAATCCTATTCATGGTTTCCGCGATGCCGGCATTCGGCAATCTCCTTTTTGCGACCCTTGCAGTCACATTTCCGGCCATCGATCCGGTCATAGACGAGCACCTCGAGGATCTCCGAAGATGAGGTGACAAAGATTGCTTTGAGCACTCACTTCCGAGGCCAATTGTTACGGGCGACTTCCCGATCTATTTTTATCGCATGCTTCGCCGCAATAAATCCAAAGGTAAGCGAAGGTCCTATACTCGCCCCCGCTCCCGGATAAACGTTGCCCATGACGGAAGCGGTCGTAACCCCCGCGGCATAGAGTCCGCCGATCACGCCGTACCCGCTCGCCCTGACGACGCGGGCCATTTCGTCCGTCACCCCCCCGCCATACGTGCTGACGTCGCCCGGCACCACGGGAACGGCATAGAACGGTCCTTGATCAATTGCGCCGAGCGGGGAAACACCGGAAAATGGATCGCCAACGAAACCGCAATTGTCATAAGCGCGTTCCCCGCGATGGAAACCTTCGTCGACGCCCTGCGCGACAAATCCATTCCAGCGCGCGACTGTGGCCGCCAGAGCTGCCGGATCAACATGAATGCTCCGGGCGAGGCCATCAATCGTTTCGGCATGATGGAGATCTCCTGTCTCGCGCCAACCGGCGGGAATGGTCCGGTCGATGAAAGTGTCCGCGACCTTGTAGCGTTCTACATATTGCCGATCGAATATTGCCCAACTCGGAATTGCCGATGTGACCGGGTGCCGCCTAAGCATGGTTTCGCAATATAGCTCGTAACTGCCACCTTCATTCATGTAACGAACGCCCATTTGGTCGACGAGGATCGCGTGCGGCTTTCCCGTCATCGCCTGGGCACCCGGCATTACATAGTCACTTTGTGTTCCGGGCGCTGGCGTCATCTGGAAACCGACCATCTGGTCCATCTGTGCCAACGTTCCGCCGATGCGTTCCAGCTCACGGTGCATGTCACCCGTGTCCCCCTCGGGTGTCTGCGACCATATAGCCCGCGATCCGGGCATGTAGATGTCCCGCATGTCCTGATTTCGGGCAAAGCCGCCGGCGTTACGAGGACACCCAGCCGCGCACCGATTCTCCAAGGCTTGCTGGCCTGGACAGTGACGACGCCGGTCACTACGTCATCCTGCATGAGAAGTTCACTCACGGGAGCATCGACGCGCGCGTCGGCACCAGCTTCCACGGCCGCCTTCAGCAAGCGCCCCTGTAGGGCAGCGCCGCCCGTAGTATACTTCCTTCCCAGCAGCCTAGCCCCGATCGTTCGCAATGCGATGCGCGCGGCCAATGCGGGCGCGGCTTTATTGGTACGCGAGTGCCCTCTTGCTTCCATCCCCTCAAAGATAGTCACATTGTATTCCGCAAAGCCCCTCCGCAGCCTGCGCCGCCATACGCCAAGTTCCTTGAGGTTAAATGGCTTGGCAACGACGGTTCGAGAGGTTTTGCACCCCCGGGGAGTTCATCGTAATAGTCCGGCCAGAGGCGGCCGCCGCGCTGTAGCTGGATACCTTGACCAATCAGGAAGTCGATGGCCCGGGGAGCCTTGTATATATAGGTGCGCTGCTTTGCGGGGGACGTTCCGGGCGCCGGATTGCCGTCCAGTTGCTGCAAGGCGTCAAGGTAGACAATGGCGTCCTCCGCGCTGTCCTCATCCCCGTCGGCCAGCATGGCGTCATGTGGATACCGAACAACCGTTTAGCTTCTCGGTCCAAGGGGCAGCAGCCGAACTGGGAATTACCCCGCAAACGGTATTCAAATGGCTCAAGAAAGGCCGGCTTCAAGGGCGTCAGCTCGCGAAGGGGCAACCTTGGCAAATCGACCTTACCCAGAGCCAAATCACACAGTTCCGAGTCACGACACCGCGTATCACCCAATCGAGGAGGAAGGCATCATGAAACGCTCGGCGATACCAAGATGACCACCGCGCTGCTCGATCGGCTAACCCACCACTGCCACATCCTGGAAACCGGAAACGACAGCTTCCGCTTGCGTGCCAGCACCGCTGCGCCCAAAGCCAGAAAGGAGAAGCCAGCATCTTGATCCTGTCCCTCAACGGCAGCACATAACCCATACCCACCCGGGTCACTTCTCAGTGGCAATCAACAACCGCTCCTAAGTTCGCAAATAACTGCGACCTTAAGACCGATCCATCATCCCACCGGCAAGGCGCCGCTCAGCGGATGCGTACGATCAGCCCGACACCCGCGCGCTGGCGATAGTAATCGGCCATCCGTTGCACCGACACACCGACAGGCATTGCGCGGGCCCTACGAGCGTTCATCGATTGGGCGTCCCAACATTTCTCCCGGAGTGCAAGCAGCCGGCCTCCCTTCAGGTTTAACCCAGGTAGAGCTGCTCAAGCACTCGTGCGGCAGCTCCACGGGCGAATGAGATATCCTCCGTCACCTGAAAGCGTACTTCTGTAAGGCCACGCAGTACCGCAAGCGTCGAGGCGGACAGTGCTGCGGTAAAAGTTGGCTCGATCAGGTCAACGATTTGCCGCTCATCACAAGCTATAACCACTCGCTTCGGATCCACCAGATTGATGTAGTTCGCCACGGTCGTTCCGAGCACTCTGCCCGCGCGCTCGAAGGCGAGCCTAGCTATTGTATCCCCACGGCTCGCATCGTCCGCCGCACCAGCAAAGGCACCTTGCAACGAGTCGCCTCGCGGCGCTGCCTCGCCGCGCATTTCTGAGATCCGCGCAAGAATGCCGCTGACGCTAGAATACGTCATCAAGCACCCGTGATCCCCACATGCGCATTGCGGTCCTCCATCGGGCGTTACCTTTAGGTGGGCGAACTGAGAATTGATTCCGTGGTCACCCACATGGAGAAGGCCGCCCTCGTATTTACCCAATCCAATGCCGAGGCCAACCGACACCAGCGTGAAATCCTCGACTTGTCGGTCGTCTCCAAACCAATGGTCTGCGCGTGTCAGCACATTTGCGCCACTGTCCAACGAGACGGGCATCCCCAACATGTCGGCAATCCAAGCAGCAAACGGGACCGGTTCCGACGGATAGCCTGGTAGCCAGTGCAGAATACCATCGAGGCTGTCGATTGCAGCTGGAAGTCCGAGGCCGACGCTATGGATGGACGATCGCTCGAGGGACGTCATCCCGATCGCTTCATCGACAGTGCGCGCGATCTCGAGAGCGAGAGAATGAAGGCTCGGCCGGCGCCCCACGAGAGTACGCCTGTGCAACAGCCGTTCCCCGCGCAGATTGACGATCTCCACACCCAGTTGAAGATCCGGAAACAGAAATGCTCCAAGGACGCAAGCAGCCTCGCCATTGATCCGCAGCGCCATTCTTGGCCGCCCCCGACCTAACGGCGCAACGCGCTCTTCGAGCAGAAGCTTGCGCTCCAGCAGGCTGGATACCAGCTCCGAAACCACCTGCCGAGGCAATCCTGTGAGGGTTACGAGGTCAGTCCTCGCCACCGGTTCTGCTCTGCGGATAGCCTTGAGAATGCGCAGTCGGTTAAATTTCTGATCATTGAGCCGCATGCCCCCTCCTGACCCGATTTTCGCTGCCAGGCAATCGCCTCACGGATATAATCCGGATTCCGGAATAAATATTGACCATTCCCGCGAGCCCCCCGATGATGGCAGCCATCCACCGTACTTCACGGCTAAGCGACGAACTTGGGGGCGTTCTGAATGAGACTGCGTGTGCTGGAATTTCTTGGTCGAGCCTCGTGCATTTCGATGGCGCTTTGCTCTGTTCCTTACGCCTCCGCGCAAACGACACCTCCGTCGGCCTTGCAGACAGCCGCCAACGAGAAGCCGGCTCAATGGCCCTCGCCAGCTGTTCCCGCAGCGAGTGCTCCGAATGTGCTGCTGATCATGACCGACGACGTGGGCTTTGGATCAAGCAGCACGTTTGGCGGACCTATTCCAACGCCAACGCTCGATGCGTTGGCCAGCAACGGCGCCCGTTACAATCGATTCCACACGACGGCAGTCTGCTCCGCGTCTCGCGCATCACTACTTACCGGGCGTGAACCCCACGCTGTTGGCGTGGGAAACATCGTCGACCTTTCGACCGGCTATGAGGGGTATAATTCCGTCATTCCCAAGTCGGCAACGATGTTGCCCGAAATCCTGCGCCAAACCGGCTACAACACCGCATTGATCGGGAAATGGCACCTGACTCCCGAGTGGCAAAACAGCGCACTCGGACCTTTCGATCAATGGCCAACACAACAGGGATTTGAGTATTTCTACGGCTTCCTCGGGGGCGACACGGACCAGTTTGCGCCAAGCCTGATCGAAAACACCCGGACGGTCTCCCCACCGACAAACGATCGCAACTACATCCTTGAATCGGACCTTGCCGACCACGCGATCTCCTGGCTGGGCGATCAGCACGCCTTGGCTCCCACACGTCCATTCTTTCTCTACTACGCCAGCCCAAGCGCTCACGCCCCGCATTCGGCGCCCCCCGAGTGGCTGGCCAAATTCCGCGGCAAGTTCGATCAGGGATGGGACGCAATTCGCGAGCAAACATTTGATCGCCAGAAAAAGCTCGGCATTGTTCCGACAGAAGCGCAGTTACCGCCGCGCCCCGAATTTCTGCCGGCATGGACCGCGCTCTCGTCAGATCAGCGGCGGGTGTACGCCCGCCTGATGGAAGCCTACGCGGCGCAGCTCGCTTACGGCGATCACGAGGTTGGCCGAATTCTCGACAAGCTCCGCGAGAATGGTCAGCTGCAGAACACCATGGTCATCTACATCCAGGGTGACAATGGAAGCAGCGCCGAGGGCGGACCGCAAGGCGCGCTCGCGACCGAAGACTACATGAATGGCTACAAGGAGAGCATCGAAAATATGGTCGCGCGCATTGACCAAATCGGTGGGCCGCTCTCACACAACCATTATCCGGCAGGATGGGCATGGGCGATGAACACCCCATTCCAATGGTTCAAGTACAATGCCTCGCACTTCGGTGGAACGCGCAATGGCCTTGTAGTCAGCTGGCCGAACCACGTGGCTCAACCGGAAGCGATACGCAACCAGTTCGAGCATATCAGCGATGTCATGCCAACAGTTCTCGAGGCTGCACACATCTCTGCCCCGGCAACTGTGGGCGGCGTGCCTCAGCAGCCAATCGACGGCATCAGCTTCGCTTCCACATTTTCACAGCCTAAAGCCCCTGACCAGCGCCACACCCAGGTTTTCGAGATGAGCCAGAACCTGGGCATATATGCGAACGGCTGGTTCGCCGGGACCACTCCCGCCGCGGCTCCCTGGGAATTCGTCAAGGGACAGATGACTCCGCTGTCGGCCAGGACTTGGGAACTCTACAACATCGACGCGGATTTTACGCAGAGCGTCAATCTGGCCAAGCAGGAGCCTGCAAAACTCAAGGAAATGCAGGACTTGTTTTTCAAAGAAGCCGAGCGAGACAAAATTCTTCCGATACACAGCTTCCTTCAAGGGATGGCCGGCCGACCGTCGACTACCGAGGGTAGGAAGGTTTTCGAGTTCCATGCGGGACTGACCCGCGTTCCCGAGGCGAGCGCGCCGAACACTCGAGGGCGCGGATTCACCATCGATGCAGACGTCGGAATCGTAAGCGGTAAGCAGGACGGCGTGCTGGTCGCGCAAGGCGGACGCTTCGGCGGCTTCGCCCTATATTTGAACAAGCGGCGCCTGACGTTCTACTACAACGCGACGGCCGGCCAAACCTATCGCGTCCAAGCTCCGCGCCCGATCACTCAAGGAAACCATCGCCTCTCCGTGGATGTGACGCCGGAGAAGCCTGTTCGGGGTGGCAGCGCCAGCGTAAAACTCCTGATCGACGGCAACACCGTTGCCGAAGGCAAGCTTGAGCACACAATGACCGCATCATTCTCCCACACCGACGGTTTCGACGTTGGTGAGGATACGCTGACGTCAGTGTCACCTGATTACACGGTCGCAACCAGCAAGTTTCAGGGCAATCTCACCAAGCTGGTCTTTACGCTGAAGTAGATCATTTCCCGCAAGGCGGCTCGATTGGAGCCGCCTTTGCAAGGGGCGTTCGGCGCAGAGTGCCGAATGAAGCCCGCATATGCCGACCCGATCGGGTAATGGATCGCGACAGCTGGATTTTGCCGGTGCCTGGCTCCGGAAGCTCGATCATGCTCCTCGCGAAGACATTTGCATTACCGCGTTGGAGCCATCCCAACGATCGGCCAGCGCACGAATTTCGGCAAAGCCTCTCAAAGCCCGCTCATCGACTTCCATCAATTCGAGCGTAGTTCCGCCCGGCATGAAGCGGTC
>FTCV01002351.1_pt1 | contig 10237 bp, 8 predicted proteins | sample 1639691 | NCBI WGS metagenome assembly FTCV01 (sample SAMEA3914864, study PRJEB12502) | metagenome | biome: forest; material: soil | place: USA | collected 2012-03-12 | depth 0.3 m
GCAGGGCAAGGAGCCCGCGCTCGCAACGCTTCACTGAAGTCAAAGCCAGGCCGCCCAACAGGGCGGCCTTTTTGTTTTTAGGCTCTTTCAGGCCTTAATCCAACGCCTTGGCGCGATCGCGCAGGACGAATTTCTGGATTTTGCCTGTCGATGTCTTCGGCAGTTCGTCGAAAACGATCGTGCGCGGCATCTTGTAGCTTGCAAGATGCTGGCGGGCGAAGGCGATCAGCGCATCGCGATCTGCCATCGCGCCCTCCTTAAGCTCCACGAAGGCGCAGGGGTGTTCGCCCCATTTCGCGTCCGGGCGCGCGACCACCGCGACGAATTTCACGTCCGGATGCTTGTAGAGCGCATCCTCGACCTCGATCGAGGAGATATTCTCGCCGCCTGAGATGATGATGTCCTTCGAGCGATCCTTGAGCTGGATATAGCGATCCTCGTGCAGGACGCCGAGATCGCCGGAATGGAACCAGCCACCCGCGAAAGCTTCATCCGTTGCTTTCGGGTTCTTCAAGTATCCCTTCATGACGAGATTGCCGCGGAACATCACTTCGCCCAGCGTTTCGCCATCGGCTGGCACTGGTTTCATATTTGTCGGATCGAGCACGGTCAGGTCTTCGAGACCGGGATAACGCACACCCTGGCGCGCTTTCTTGGCGGCCTGCGCGTCGCCGTCGAGCGCGTCCCAGGCAGCTTTCCACTCATTGACGACCGAAGGGCCGTAGACTTCGGTCAAGCCATAGACATGGGTGACGTCGAAACCGGCCTTGCTCATGCCGGCCAGCACCGCTTCCGGTGGTGGCGCGGCGGCGGTGACGAAATTGACGCGGCGGGGCAGGGGCTTCTTCTGGTCGTCCGGCGCATTTAGCAAAGTAGACATCACGATCGGCGCGCCGCAGAGATGCGTGACGCCTTCGCCGATCAGGGCGTCGAAAATCGCGCCCGCCCGCACCCAGCGCAGGCAGACATGCGTGCCGGCAACGGCCGAGAGCGTCCAGGGGAAGCACCAGCCGTTGCAATGGAACATCGGCAGGGTCCAGAGATAGACCGGGTGCTTGCCGAGCTGCACGGCAAGGCTGTTGGCGAAGCACATCAGGTAGGCGCTACGATGCGAGTAGACCACGCCCTTCGGATTGCCCGTGGTGCCGGATGTATAGTTCAGCGTGATCGCGTCCCATTCATCGGCCGGCATCGTCCAGTCGAATTCGGGATCGCCTGATGTCAGGAATTCTTCGTAATCCAACGTTCCGATCCGCTCGCCCTCAAGCGGGAATTCGGGATCGACATAGTCGATCACTAGCGGCTTCGCCTTCGCCAGCGTCAGTGCTTCGCGCGCCATTCCTGAGAATTCGCGATCAACGATCAATACCTTCGCCTCGCCATGGTCGAGCATGAAGGCGATCGAGGCGGCGTCCAGCCTGGTGTTCAGCGTGTTCAGCACTGCGCCGAGCATCGGCACGCCATGATGGCATTCGAGCATGGGCGGCGTATTGGCGAGCAACACGGCAACCGTATCGCCCTTGACGATGCCTCGACCCGCCAGCGCCGAGGCAAGTTGGCGCGAGCGGCGGTAAAAATCCGCATAGCTCAAGCGTTGCCCGCCATGGACGATCGCGTCATGATCCGGGAAGACGCTCGCCGCCCGCGCCAGGAAGGTCAGCGGCGTCAGCGGCTGGTAATTCGCCGGATTCTTGTCGAGGCCTGTCTCATAGGCTGCACGCGACATGCTGGGCCGTCCCTCCATCGGATTTTCGAAAACCGCGCCGCTAGGCGTGCCTTTGCCCGATCAGACCCTATCTCGTTGGGAAAATCATCGAGAAAAATCACCTATCGCTTCGTTGACACCCCTCGAAAGGGTGCTAATCAGGCCGCAACCCACCGAAAATCTTGCCGAAGGAATGAGAAAATGGCGAATGCCGCTCAGCAGGATCGGATGGCCAACGCCATCCGCGCTCTCGCCATGGACATGGTCCAGAAGGCAAATTCTGGCCATCCTGGCCTGCCGATGGGCTGCGCTGACATCGCGACCGTCTTGTTTCGTGATCACCTGAAATTCGATGCCGCCAACCCGTATTGGTCGGATCGCGACCGTTTCGTACTCTCGGCCGGCCACGGTTCGGCTCTGCTCTACGCCGTGCTCTATCTGGCTGGCTATCCCGGCATCTCGCTGGAGGACATCAAGCAGTTCCGCCAGATTGGTTCCAAGACGGCGGGACATCCCGAGCACGGCTTCATTCCCGGCATCGAGACGACCACCGGTCCGCTCGGCCAGGGCATCGCCAATGCGGTCGGTATGGCACTGGCGGAGCGCCTGCTCGCCGCACGCCACGGCAAGGCGCTGGTTGATCATTACACCTATGTGCTCGCTTCCGACGGCGACCTGATGGAAGGCATCAGCCAGGAAGCTTCGGCGCTGGCCGGCCATCTCAAGCTCAACAAGCTGATCGTCTTCTGGGACGATAACGGCATTTCGATCGACGGGCCGCTTTCGCTGGCCGACTCCGTCGATCAAGTGAAGCGCTTCGAGGCCAATGGCTGGAACGCTTTCCACATCGACGGCCACGATCAGGAAGCGATTTCGGCCGCCATCGCCAAGGCGAAGAAATCCGACAAGCCGACCCTGATCGCCTGCAAGACGACGATCGGCTTCGGCGCGCCCACCAAGGCTGGCACTGCCGGCGTCCACGGTTCGCCGCTTGGCGCGGAAGAGCTTGCCGGCGCGAAGAAGAAGCTTGGCTGGGAATACGGCCCCTTCGAGGTGCCGAAGGATCTGATGGATGCCTGGCGCGCCATCGGCAAGCAGGGCGCCAAGGCTCACGCCGAATGGCAGGAGCGCTTCAACAAGGTGAAGCCGAAGGCCAAGGCCGAGTTCGAGCGCGTCATCGCCGGCGTGCTGCCGAAGGGGCTCGACAAAGCGTTCCGCGACTTCAAGCACAAGGCTGCGGCCGAGACGGCCGAGCTTGGCACTCGCAAGACTTCCGAAACCGTGCTCGGCGTGATCGCCGAAGCCGTGCCGGAGTTCATGTCGGGCTCCGCCGACCTGACGCATTCGAACTTCACGCAAGGGAAAGGCATGAAGGCGGTCACGCCGACCGACTTCTCCGGCAGCTTCGTGCATTACGGCATTCGCGAGCACGGTATGGCCGCTGCGATGAACGGTATGGCGCTGCATGGCGGCCTGATCCCGGCTTCCGGCACCTTCTTCGTCTTCTCGGATTACTGCCGCCCCTCGATCCGCCTCGCGGCGCTGATGGAGCAGCGTGTGCTGCACATCATGACGCACGATTCAATCGGTGTCGGCGAAGACGGCCCGACCCATCAGCCGATCGAGCATCTCGCCTCATTGCGCGCCATTCCGCATCTCCAGGTCTTCCGGCCGGCCGATATGACGGAAACGCTGGAGTGCTATGAGGTGGCGCTGAAGGCCGAGAAGCGGCCGAGCCTCTTCGCGCTTTCGCGTCAAAACTGCCCGCAATATCGCAAGACCTTCACGCCGAAGAACCTCTCTTCGCTCGGCGCTTACGAGCTGATGCCTGCCGAAGGCAAGGCCGAGGTGACGCTGTTCGCTTCGGGCTCCGAAGTGCAGATCGCTGCCAAGGCGCGAGAGACGCTGCAGGCGGCCGGAATCGGCACGCGCCTCGTCTCGGTGCCCTGCATGGATTTGTTCGAAGAGCAGCCGGAGGCTTACCGCAAGAAGATCATCGGCCGTTCCAAGGTCAAGATCGGCGTCGAAGCGGGTCTTCGCCTCGGCTGGGACTGGATCATCGGGCTCAATGGGCTTTTCGTCGGCATGAGCGATTTCGGCGCCAGCGGCCCGGCTGCCAAGGTCTACGAGAAATTCGGCATCACACCGGAGGCGATTGTCTCCGCCGCCAAGGGCAAGCTCGGGCGATAAGTTTTTCCATCATCCCTTCAATGCCGGCCGCGAAAAGCGGCCGTGCTTTTTTCCCAAGGAGTGAGACATCATGGTTCGGGTTGCGATCAACGGGTTCGGGCGTATCGGCCGCAACGTGCTCAGGGCGATCATCGAGAGCGGCCGCAAGGATATCGAGGTCGTGGCCATCAACGATCTCGGCCCGGTCGAGACCAACGCGCACCTGTTCCGCTTCGATAGCGTCCATGGCCGTTTTGGCGGCAAGGTCGTGGTTGAAGGCGACACGATCAATGTCGGTCGCGGCCCGATCAAGGTGACGGCGATCCGCAACCCGGCCGAGTTGCCTCACAAGGCGTTGAACGTCGATATCGCGCTGGAATGCACCGGCATCTTCACCAAGCGCGATTCGGCTGCGGCTCATCTTCAGGCCGGCGCGAAGCGCGTGCTGGTTTCGGCACCCTGCGATGGCGCCGATCTCACCGTCGTCTATGGCGTGAACAACCATGCGCTGACGAAGGACCATATCGTCGTCTCGAACGCCTCCTGCACCACCAACTGTCTCGCGCCGCTGGTGCGCGTGCTGCATGACTCGGTCGGCATCGACAAGGGCTATATGACCACGGTCCATGCCTATACCGGCGACCAACCGACGCTCGACACGATGCACAAGGATCTCTATCGCGGCCGCGCCGCCGCCATGTCGATGATCCCGACCTCGACGGGCGCGGCCAAGGCAATCGGCCTCGTCATCCCTGAGCTGAAGGGCCGTCTTGACGGCATCTCGATCCGTGTGCCCTGTCCGAACGTTTCGGTCGTTGACTTCAAGTTCGTCTCGAAGCGCAAGACTACGGTCGAGAAGATCAACGAGGCGATCATCAAGGCGTCCAAGCGCGGCCCGCTCAAGGGCATCCTGGCCGTCACCGACCAGCCGAACGTCTCGATCGACTTCAACCACAGCCCGGCTTCCTCGACCTTCGCGCTCGACCAGACCAAGGTGCTCGACGACAAGTTCGTCAGCGTCCTCTCCTGGTACGACAACGAATGGGGCTTCTCGAACCGCATGAGCGACACAGCCGTCGCCATGGGCGCATTGCTCTAAAGACTGGCTTTCCTGGAGCCCTCATGCTGAGGAGGCCGCAGGCCGTCTCGAAGCACGAGGGCGTTTTCAGAGACCATTGAACGATCCCTCGAGACGCTATTTTCAATGAAATGGCGTCTCGGAATGAGGGCCGGAGAGTGGTCCAAATTTTATATTGAGATTCATTGCCATGACCGCCGCCGCAGATCCGATCGCCGCTTCGAAACGGGCAGCCAGTGCTGCGACGCTGCCGATCCTCTTTGCGCTCAGCGCCTCCCATGGCCTGAACGATCTTGTGCAATCGCTGCTGCCTGCGGTCTATCCGTTGCTCAAAACGGAACTCGCGCTCGACTTCACGCAGATCGGGCTGATCACTTTCGTCTTCCAGGTGACGGCAAGCCTGCTGCAACCCTTTGTCGGCATCTACACCGACAAGCATCCGCAGCCCTTCTCGCTGGCGGTTGGCATGTGCTGCTCGCTGGCGGGGCTGCTCCTGCTTTCATCCGCCTCCACCTTCGCGTTGGTGTTGATCGCGGCAGCAGTGATCGGCACCGGTTCCTCGATCTTCCACCCGGAAGCCTCGCGTGTCGCGCGGCTCGCTTCCGGCGGTCGCCATGGTTTCGCGCAGTCGCTGTTTCAGGTCGGCGGCAATACCGGCTCGGCGATCGGGCCGCTGCTGGCGGCGATCATCGTCGTGCCGCGCGGGCAGGGCAGCATCGCCTGGTTTGCGATCGTTGCATTGATTGGCATCATACTGCTGGCGCGTGTCGGCGCCTGGTACAAGCCACGCATCATTGGCAAGGCCGCCGCGAAGGCTGTGTCGAAAGCCTCGCCGCTGAGCGCTGGCAAGGTCACGCTCTCGATCGTCATCCTGCTGCTGATGGTCTTCTCCAAGAATTTCTACATCGCCAGCCTGACCTCCTATTACACCTTCTACCTCATCCATAAGTTCGGGGTTTCGGTGCAGGCCTCGCAGATGCTGCTCTTCATCTTCCTGGCATCGACCGCTGTGGGCACTTTCCTTGGCGGTCCGATCGGCGACAAATTCGGCCGACGCCCGGTGATGTGGATTTCGATTCTCGGCGTGCTGCCTTTCTCGCTGGCGCTCCCCTTTGTGCCGCTTGAGGCAACAGTTGTGCTGAGCGTTATCGTCGGCTTCACGATGGCGTCGGCCTTCCCGGCGATCATCGTCTATGCGCAGGAATTGCTGCCCGGCCGCGTCGGCATGGTCGCCGGCCTGTTCTTCGGCTTCGCCTTTGGAACCGGCGGTCTCGGCGCGGCGTTGCTCGGCGTGTTGGCGGATCACACCAGCATCGAGTTCGTCTATAAGGTTTGCGGCTTCCTGCCGGCGATCGGCATTTTGATGCTGTTCCTGCCGAAGATGCCGAAGCCGGCTGCCGCCTGATTTTCATTCTTGGGGATTTCGACCATGACCGCCTTCAAGACGCTCGACGATCTCGATCCGCGCGGCAAGCGCGTTCTGGTGCGTGTCGATCTCAACGTGCCGATGGAAAACGGTCATGTCACCGATTCCACCCGTATCGAGCGTATCATCCCGACGATCAAGGATCTGACGGAGCGCGGCGGCAAGGTCATCCTGCTTGCGCATTTCGGCCGCCCGAAGGGCCGCGATCTCAAGGAAAGCCTGAAGCCCGTCGCGGCGGCGCTCGCCCATGAACTCAAGAAGCATGTCGCCTTTGCCGACGACTGCATCGGTGAGCCGGCTGAAAAGGCTGTCGCCGCGCTGAAGGACGGCGAGGTGCTTTGCCTCGAAAACACCCGTTTCCACGCAGGCGAGGAAAAGAACGATCCGGCCTTTGTCTCGGAGCTGGCCAAGCTTGGCGACGCCTATGTGAACGATGCCTTCTCCGCTGCGCATCGCGCGCATGCCACGACCGAAGGCCTCGCGCATAAGCTGCCAGCCTTCGCCGGCCGCACCATGCAAGCGGAACTCGAAGCTCTCGACAAAGCGCTCGGCAAGCCGAAGAAGCCCGTCATCGCCATTGTCGGCGGCGCGAAGGTTTCGACCAAGCTCGATCTGCTCGGCAATCTCGTCAGCAAGGTTGATGGCCTCGTCATTGGCGGCGGCATGGCCAACACCTTCCTCAACGCGCAGGGGCACAATGTCGGCAAGTCGCTCTGCGAGAAGGACCTCGCCGAGACGGCGCGCGATATCATGCGCAAGGCCGAAGCTGCGCGCTGCGCGATCATCCTGCCGGTCGATGGCGCGGTCGCCTATCATTTCCAGGCCAATGCGCCGTTCCAGAATTTTGGCGTCGAAGCCATGCCGCATGACGGCATGATCCTCGATGTCGGCCCGCATTCGGTCGAGCGCATCAAGGCGGCGATCCACGATGCAGCGACCATCGTCTGGAACGGCCCGCTCGGCGCTTTCGAGCTTGCAGGCTTCGACAAGGGCACCGTCGAGATCGCCCGCGAGGTCGCCGCGCGCACCAAGGCTGGCAAGACGATTTCGGTCGCCGGCGGCGGCGATACGGTCGCCGCGCTGAACCACGCCGGCGTTACCCATGATTTCAGTTATGTCTCGACAGCAGGTGGGGCCTTCCTCGAATGGATGGAAGGCAAGGTGCTGCCGGGTGTCGCGGCACTTTCAGTTTGATTTAACGGGGAAATATCATGGCACGCATCACGCTTCGACAGCTTCTTGATCACGCCGCCGAGCAGGGCTACGGCGTTCCGGCCTTCAACATCAACAATATGGAACAGGCGCTGGCGATCGGTGAAGCTGCCAAGGCGGTCGACGCACCTGTCATCATCCAGGCTTCGCGCGGCGCGCGCTCCTATGCCAACGACATCATGCTCAAGCACATGATGGATGCGCTGACCGAAATCTATCCGGAAATTCCTATCTGCGTGCATCTCGACCACGGCAACAATGCCGCGACCTGCATGACCGCGATCCAGGCCGGCTTCACCTCCGTCATGATGGACGGTTCGCTTAAGGAAGACGGCAAGACGCCGGGCGACTGGGATTACAATGTCGGCATCACCAAGACGGTGACGGACATGGCCCATCTCGGCGGCATTTCGGTCGAAGGCGAACTCGGCGTGCTGGGCTCACTGGAGACCGGCATGGGCGACAAGGAAGACGGCCATGGCGCCGAGGGCAAACTCAGCCACGACCAGCTCCTGACCAATCCGGAAGAAGCGGTGAAGTTCGTCAAGGAGACCAAGGTCGACGCACTCGCCATCGCCATGGGCACCTCGCACGGCGCTTATAAATTCTCGCGGAAGCCCGATGGCGCGATCCTGGCGATGAACGTCATCGAGGAAATCCACGCCAAGCTGCCGAACATGCATCTCGTCATGCACGGCTCTTCTTCTGTGCCGCAGGACCTGCAGGACATCATCAACAAGTTCGGCGGCAAGATGCCCCAGACCTGGGGCGTGCCGGTGGAAGAGATCCAGCGCGGCATCAAGCACGGCGTCCGCAAGATCAACATCGACACCGATAACCGCATGGCGCTGACGGGGCAGATCCGCAAGGTGCTGCAGGAGCAGCCGGGCGAGTTCGACCCGCGCAAGTACCTGAAGCCCGCCATGGAAGCGATGGTGAAGCTGTGCAAGCAGCGCCTTGAAGAGTTCGGCACCGCCGGCAACGCCTCGAAGATCAAGAAGATCATCCCGACCGCTGAAATGGCAAAGCTTTATGCCGCGGGCAAACTCGACCCGACGTTTAGCTGAGCTCCAACGCCCGTGTCCCGGGCTTGACCCGGGACCTATAACCGCGCGGTTCGCAGGATGAAACTCATAGGCCCAGGATCAAGTCCGGGGCATGAGTGTGGTGCTAAGCCATCGGCGGCGCGCAAATCGCCGCCGCCATGCGCCGCACCAACGGCGCGACGAACAACACCACCGGAAAGGCGATGCACCAGGCCGGCAACCAGGCATTCGCCCAATGGCCAGCGAATTCGGGATGGAGCCCGAGCGTGCGCAGGGTCGCGATGCCCGCGACGATCAGCGACATGAAACCGGACAGCAGGAAACCGAAAACAATCGGCGAAAAGCGGTGGGGAATACGCATGTGTTCCTCGTAAGCGTCGAAGCCGCGCGCCGTTTCGCGCCTAATAGGCACGACCCACAGCTCCTGTGGGGATGGCGCGTTGAATGACGGTAACGCTTACGATCACCTGCGTGATGCGACGCTCTTTAATCGGGGCGCGCCTTCGGTGCAAGATGGGCGGCAAGACCGAAGGAGACGCCCATGATCCTCAGACAATGGTCCGGCCGCGCGGCCTTGGATCGACCGGATGACTATCCGCTTCACTTCCGCACCAATGTCGTGCCGGAGCTTTGGCACATTCCTGGATTTCTCGGCGCGAGATTGTCGCGGCGGCTGGATAGCGACGGAATCGAGTTCACCGTGATCTCGTGCTGGGCGTCGATGGAAGCTGTGAGGGCCTTCGCGGGAGATGAACCTGAAAAAGCCGTGGTCGAGCCCGGCGCGGTCGCAGCGCTCGTCAGTTTCGACGAACACGTCATCCATCGCGAGCTGGTCGAGGATGTGCTTGCCGGCGACGAGGCATCGCCTGTCATCGCGCTCACCGCGGTTCGCCGCCGGCTCGATGTGCAGAAATCGGATATTTCCGGTTCGAGCTTCGATGATGTCAGTCTTGCCGGCGCGCGCATCCATAATGTGAATTTTTCCGGCGCGACATTCGATGACGTCAACATGTCCGGCTGGCGCATCGAGAATGCCAACCTCGCGGGGCTTTCGATCCGCAAGGCCAATCTTGCGGGTGCTTCCGTCGATGAAAGCCGTCACGATACGATGATGATCGATGGCGTGTCAGTGGCCGATCTTTTTGCGGCCTACCGCAAGGCGAAGGCAGGAGTTTAACCCTTCGCCGGATTGACCCATCCAGGGTGCTATGGAACTCTCCTCCACGCGAACAAGCCATCCGAATAAAAGCTGGCAATTCGGGAGAGAAATCAATGAGAGCTCTACTGTTCGCCGGCGCGGCGTTGCTTGCGTCCTGCGGTGCATCGCAAGCGGCGCAGGATTGCGGCGCGCTGCACAATATGCGCATCACCAACGTCAACCTGCTGTCATCCGTCGAGGTGCCTGCAGCAGGTGATTTGCCGGCTTACTGTCGAGTGCTCGGCTTCGTCAGGCCGGCCGCGAATTTCGAGATCCGGCTGCCGACCGCCAACTGGAACGGCAAGTTCCTGATGGCTGGTTGCGGTGGCTTCTGCGGTACGATCGAGGCGGATCGGCCCGGTTTCGCGAACTCGGCCAATTTCGGGCTGAAGCGCAATTATGC
>FTCV01002773.1_pt1 | contig 10201 bp, 9 predicted proteins | sample 1639691 | NCBI WGS metagenome assembly FTCV01 (sample SAMEA3914864, study PRJEB12502) | metagenome | biome: forest; material: soil | place: USA | collected 2012-03-12 | depth 0.3 m
GGGAAGGGTAAAGCCGTCCGGCACAAGTAGCGCGATCTGGTTCGTGGCGGCGTTCGTCATGGCTGGCAAAGTGATGGCCAGCGTGAAGAGCGCAATGAGCGCATGTAGCGCCAACCGGCTCGTTCGCCGCAGGAGTGAATATGGCTTGTTGAACACGGTCTTCTCCCAGCGCGATGAATATCGATGCCTCGCGGTACAAAGCGCCGCGACGCGCCAACGCAATTAAGCTTGCATGCCTATGCGAAAATGACCCTCAGTTCGGCTCGGCCGCCGGCGCCGGCGCGAGCGTGTACACGCCCGCCTTCACTTTTGGGCCGGCTTTGAGCTTTTTTGGCTTTTTGTCCTTGACCTTGTCCACTTTCGCCTTGTTCTTGCCCTTGTTGTCGGCCTCATACACAAAATCGAGTTGGACGCTATGGTCATAGCCCGCTAACCCCCCGGGATCCGCAGGACTCGCGGGGAGATAGAGCGGAGCACTGGACGCAGCCGCGGCCGCTTCCCCGGTCAATGCGGCACCGGTGGGCGCCGACGCCAGGGCCCCTGCGACCGCAACCGCCGTTGCCGCCGCTGCCATTTGTGAGAGCTTCATGGCCTTTGCTCCTCCTTGATGCGGTCAGACGTGTTGAGCATTTGCGCTGACCCGCCAATTTCGTTACGTGTGCACTACAGGGCCTGACGATGCCGTCATCGGCCGACTCATCGCCGGATTCCCATACGACCCCGGATGCTCCGCTTCCAGGGCATCGACAATGCGTTCACTGGCGCGGCCGTCCCCGAACGGGTTGTGGGAGCGCGACATGCAGGCGTACTCCTCCGGATCGTTCAGTAACTGCTCCACGGCCGCGATGAGGCGTTCCGGGTCGGTGCCCACCAGCCGCGCGGTGCCGGCGGCCACGGCTTCCGGCCGCTCGGTGGTTTCCCGCGTAACCAGTACCGGCTTGCCCAAGGCTGGCGCCTCCTCCTGGATGCCGCCGGAATCGGTGACGATCAGGTAAGCGCGCGACATGAGGAATACAAAGGGCAGGTAGTCCTGGGGTGCGATCAGGTGGATGTTCCGGTGTCCGCTCAGGATTGCCTGCACAGGCTCCTGCACGTGGGGGTTGAGATGCACCGGGTAGACGATCTGGATATCCGGATTGCGGTCCGCCAGCGCGCGCAGCGCGGTGAACAGGCGCTCGAATGGGGTACCGAAGTTCTCGCGCCGGTGGCCGGTCACCAGCACCATCCTGCGCGACTCGTCCAGGAACGGATACTGGGTGCTCAGTTGGCACCGCATCTGTGCATCACCATCCAGCCGGGCCTTGACCCGCATAAGGGCATCGATGCCAGTGTTGCCCGTTACGCTGATACGGCACGGATCGACGCCTTCGAGCAGCAGGGCTTCCTTGGCTTGCTCCGTTGGCGCGAAGTGCCAGGATGCCATCACGTCGGTCACGCGCCGGTTCATCTCTTCGGGCCACGGGGCGCTGAGATTCCCAGTCCGCAACCCCGCTTCGACGTGTCCGATGGCCACATTGCGATAGAACGCGGCGAGCGTGGCGGCGAGCGTCGTAGTGGTGTCGCCGTGCACTAGCATGGCATCCGGCAGAAACCGGCCAAGCACCGAGTGAACGCCTGAAAGCACACGTGTAGTAATGTCTGACAGGCTCTGTCCGTGGCTGATGATGTTCAGGTCAAAGTCCGGCACGATCGCGAAGAGCTGCAGTACCTGGTCGAGCATCTGCCGGTGCTGGCCAGTGACGCAAACGCGCAGGTCGAAATTTGCGGACTCCCGGAGCCGATGAATCAGCGGCGCCATCTTGATGGCCTCAGGGCGGGTTCCGAATACTGCCAACACTTTCTTCTGCATACGTATGTCCCTCTTATCTTGCAAACGAAAGCGCCGCATTTTGTTTGCAGACTTCTTGGAGTGCGCCCCTTCATAGCCTTCCGGAAAGTCCCAGTATGCAAAAGCAAATGGCATTGAGCGCACGCTTCGTACGAGACTCCGTTATTCTGATTCACAGTATGTGCACGTTGTGCGTTCCGCTTGAGGGGGATGCCTGAATCGCGTGTAGGACATCAACGCTTTTAGCGCCTTGGCAGATCACGTCGGCCCTGATCGATATCAGACATGATGGGAAAGGTAATGGACGTCGATCGGCGTTTGTGACGCCTTCCTGCAAGCGCCTTCCGTGGTCGAGGCTGCTGTCGAAATCCTCCGCCGCAGCATGAACTTCGAAAGTCGTGATTTAGCGAGCTATTAAGTTTCGGAGGCATCCCCTTACCGCGCCGACGGCTATTCCCGTGCTGGCTGATGCGATGCGGCTTGCCGGCCGCCTGTTAATTAAGCAGGCGGTGCACAAGTTTTCGCGCAGGTGGATGTCACGCAGGCGATCACACGCCTGATCGCATGCAGGCGAATGTTTTGTAGCGGACTTATCGGCGCCGAACAGGTGCTTTCGGCACACCGCGCAATGGTAAAGAACGCACACTGAGACAGGCTTCGAGTGCCCTGATCGTAGACCGTACCAAGAGTGTCAACCCCCCGGACGATCTCAGTCGTTTCTGCGCCTTAAGGCTGCGAACTTCAAAGTCGAACAACAACTCGTATGCTGCCAACGCATTCGGGTCGTCGTCCGCGAGAAGCAGGCGCATGGCGTTTCGGGTAGGCATTAGGTACTCCAATTGCCTTACCATGAGCAATTGATGTACCCGACGATATCAGGTAGCAATTTTGCCAGGCATGGTTTCCGCAAAAATGCGTTAGGTGACGCATTTCCGTGCTTCGGGAGCAGACATGCGACTAGCCGACTTTATCCTCAACCATATGGATGCCATTCTGTTTCCATGGGAAGGCTTTGCCCGCACTCTGTTGCCGGCAGCGGCAGATATGAGATCGCTGGCCTTACGGGACCATGCGCAGCAGATTCTGGTGGCCGTGGCAAAGGATCTGTCTACTTCCCAAAGCAGGAAGGAACAATTTGAAAAGTCCACGGGGCAGGCGCCCATACTGGCCGGAGCTCCAGAGACAGCCGCCCAGATGCACGCCCTTCTACGCGCGCGAAGCGGCTTCGATATCAACCAGATGGTTGCCGAGTACCGTGCGCTGCGCGCGAGCGTACTCCGACTGTGGCTGGACGAGTGCGCGCCCGACAGTCATCACGAGGATGACATGATCCGTTTCAACGAGGCCATCGATCAGGCAATCGCCGAATCGGTAGACTTTTTCAGCATGCAGGTCGACTTGGCCCGTAACCTGTTCCTCGGCATGTTGGGGCATGACATGCGCAGTCCGCTCCAGACCATCCAGATTACGGCGTCGTATCTGGCGGCGCTGAACGCCGGCGAAAAAGTGTCGGGAGCCGCGACCCGCTTGATCAGAAGCGGCGCTCGCATGCAGGCGCTGCTGGACGATATGGTTGATTTCAATCGAACCAGGCTCGGTTTGGGTATCAATATCGCGCCGACCGATATCGATCTGGCCCAGTTGTTTGCCGATACACTTGACCAGTTGCGGGTAGTACATCCGGACCGTCAGATTGATCTGGACGTGGTCGGTGACTGCATGGGTGTCTGGGATGGCCGACGTCTCCAGCAGTTGTTGGGCAATCTGGTACTAAACGCAATCAAGTACGGAGCGCAAGATGCGCCTGTATGTGTGACAGTGACCGACGAGGGCGCGGAAGTCCTACTGGAAGTGAGGAACACCGGCACCGCCATTGAGCGGTCGACCCTCGACCTCATTTTTAATCCACTCCAGCGCGGCCCGAACCATCAAGCCACAAATACCGACAACAGTCTGGGGCTCGGACTGTATATTGCGCGCGAGATTGCCAAGGCACACGGGGGCGAAATCGATGCGCGATCCGACGAAACAGAAACGGTGTTCTCTGTAAATCTGCCTCGTGGCAAATAACGCGCATTGTGTGGTCCGCGCAGATCGCTGCCAGTCTGCGGTACGGCTGTCGGCTTCCGCTGGACGCCGTTGGCCCCTCGCCTTCTGCCTGCCACGCTCGGCTAGTCGGATCGCCGGATCGGACAGGTGCTTGCCGGCCATGAGCGGTCATTGGACCGACGCATCCTGATTGGCGACCGTCGCGCGTCAAATCGCGAGACTAAATCATCTTCTTCATCGACGGTGCGGGATGAAGTGCATAGTCTCGGCTCTCATGGAACGAAACAGCTTCTGGTCTCCCATCGAGAAATATGGCACTCATGTCGCGTACGCGTGCGTCAGCTTCGGCGTAGTCCATCAGGGCGTGCCCTACACCGCTTCCTCGTGCTTCCGCTAACACCACTAGATCATCGACCATCTTTGGACTGCGATCTCGCGGTCTCTGGTTGTCGGTCAGAGTGAAAGCAATGCGGTAGTCATTCCTGACGAATGCGAACTCGCCAAGGAGTTAGATTTCGTCGGCCTCCATCGCAATCATGCAAGCGCAGCGGCACGCGAGTCTCGCATCGCACATGATTCCCCCAATACCAGATCCAGCGGCACACTGACGGTTCTTGGGGGAGTATCTGCGATACCTTCGAGCCGATCCAACATCAGGCGTGCGGCGGCCTCTGCAGCCGCTTCAATATTAAAACGCAGCGTGGTCAGTGGTGGGTACATCAACTCGAAGGTCTCCGATGTACCAATCCCAATAACGGAGAGATCACGGGGAATGTCCAGACCCGCCTTGCGCGCGGCATAGACGGCGCCCGAAAGCAGGCGAGTGCCGAGCGCGATAATGGCGGTCGGCGGTTGGTCCAGGGCCAGCATCGCACTCATCTGCGTACGGGAAGAATCCACGGCCGAACGCGACATGAACACCAGGCAAGGATCATAGGCAATGCTGGCGGCAGCCAGGCCGTCCTGGTATCCCAACAGCTTTTCGCGACCAGGGCGAATGTGCTCGCCTGGGCCGAACAGCGCGATTCGGCGGTGCCCCAGCGAGACCAGGTAGTCCACTGACTGCCGGACGCCAGCGCGATGGTCGAGCATGACCACGTCCATAGGCATGGGCGTTTCCCGGTCCAGGATCACGACAGGCAGTTCGCATGAACTGAAGAGGAATTCCGCGGGCGACTCACTTTCCACGCTGGGCGCGGCAATGATGCCCTCTAGCCGACGCGTCTCGAATAGCGAGACCAGCTCGCGATCCCGGTGCGGCTGATCCAGCGTATTCCCGACAACCAGCGAATACCCGGCGTCCTGCATGTGACGCTCCACCTCGCTGAAGTGCGCGGCCAGCAGTGGGTTGCGGATGTTTGAGACCAGGTATCCCACCGTGCGGCTGCGTCCAGTACGCAGATGCCGAGCGGCGAAGCTCGGAGCGTAGCCGAGTGTTTCCACCGCGGCCAGCACGCGAGCCCGCAATTTTGCACTCGCATAGCCCGTCCCGTTCAGCACGCGCGACACACTGCCTATCGAAACGTCCGCAGCCTCAGCAACATCCCTCACAGATACGCGTTGCGTCATGGTCTTCCCTAATGAAAACGTTCCACAGTTGGACGCCAGTTTTTCCGACTGTTAATTTACCACCACGCCGTTTTTCTTGTCATTTCTGATCGGAAAACGTTTTCCGAATTATGCAAAAAAGCGCCCATAGAGGCGTCCCGTACCGGAGACTCTGCATGCTGTACCGACTCCTGTCAGGCGTGCTCGCAGCAACAGCCGTTTTGATGCTTGCCACGCCGGCCCCCGCGCAAACCTATCCGTCCCGGCCGGTCCGCCTCGTCGTCCCCTTTCCGCCCGGCGGTACGGCTGACGTGTTCGGCCGCCTGCTGGCACACCAATTGACGCAGTCGCTTGGCCAGCCATTTGTGGTGGACAACCGCGCAGGGGCCGGCGGCAACATCGCAGCCGGAGCCGTCGCCCATGCGCCCGCCGACGGCTACACCGTGCTGCTCGGCACGATCGGCACGCACGGCATCAATCCCAGCCTGTACGGCAACCTGCCGTACTCACCCCGCAAAGACTTCCAGCCGGTGGCACTAGTCTCTTCCGGCGCCAACGTACTCGTTGTCTATCCCGACTTGCCGGCTCGTACGGTCAAAGAACTGATTGCGCTGGCAAAAAGCCGGCCTGGCCAGTTGATGATGGGCTCGTCTGGCAATGGCAGCAGCATTCATATGTCTGGTGAACTGTTCCAGGCGACGACAGGCACGCGCTTCACCCACGTGCCCTACCGCGGCGCGTCCGCAGCCCTCACGGACCTGATGGGGGGCCGAGTCCAGTTGATGTTTGACAACGTGCCGTCCTCGCTTCCGCTGATCGCCAAAGGACTGGTGCGGCCCCTTGCGGTCACCTCGGCGCGTCGCTTACCCGCGTTGCCTGATGTACCTACCCTCGCGGAAGCCGGTGTACCGGGCTACACCGTCAGCAACTGGAGCGGCCTCTTCGTGCCGGCAAACACGCCGCCTGATGTCGTAGATCGCTTGAATGACGCCGTGAGGAAAGCCGTGACCAGCGACACGCTGCGCAAGCGCTTTGTCGAAATGGGCGCTGACATACAGACCATGAGTTCTACGGAGTTCACCCGCTTCGTGGACGACGAGATGGTCAGATGGGACCGCATCGTCAAAGTGTCGGGAGCGCGGCCGGAATGAGTTCTTTCGCCTTGTGTCGTGCAGCAGTCGCGTCGGCCACCTCTTCAAACCGGACTACTTATGCAGCCGATTGATTTTCTTCTGAGAACCGCACACTCGTTTCCGCAGCGTATCGCCCTGGAAGCAAATGATGTCTCAGTGACTTACGGCGAACTGGCCCGGCAAGTGTCCGCACTTGCCGCCGCCTTCCAGGACATCGACCCGGTGCCAGGTTCGCGGGTGGCCATCTGTGCTGGCAACAGCATCCCGCACGTGATCGCCTTGCTGGCAACCCTGGCCGCAGGTAAAACCTGGGTGCCACTCAATCCGCGCAGCGCGGGCCCGGAACTCGCCAGGATCATCGAGTTCACGGCACCGTCGATTCTCGTGTTTGACGAAGCCCACCGTGAGCAGTGCTGCCATGCGGTCCCGACCGACACGCGGCGCCTTGTCTGTGGTGTCCACCCCGCTGTACCGGACAGTGTCGAGGGCATGCTGGCGGCATCGCAAGGGCGTGTACCGCGACGCCATTCAAGGGACTTGTCCGAAATCCAGGCCATCAAGTTCACTGGTGGTACGACGGGCACCCCCAAAGGGGTCACGCAGTCCTTGCGCGCCTGGAACGCCACCGTCGTATCAATCCTGACAGCAATGCAATTGCGGGAAGACGAGCGCTATCTCGCAGTGGCGTCGATCACGCACGGCACGTCGACCTTCCTTCTTCCCGTGTTTGCTTGCGGGGGCACGATTGTCCTGACGCGTTCAACCAGGCCGAAGTCAGTACTGGACCAACTCGAAAGCAGCCGCATCACCGCGACCTTCATGCCGCCGACGTTGATCTATGACTTGCTCGATGAACCCGGCGTTGCTGAGCGCGACTGGTCGCACCTGCGGCATCTGGTCTATGCCGCCGCGCCGATGCGAGCAGACCGCATCGCCCAAGCCATCGAGGTGTTCGGCACCCTCGAGACATCGTTCGGACAGACCGAGGCGCCTGCGGTCATTGCCTACATGCCTGCGGCAGACCTGCGCAACCCGGTGCGCCACGGATCTGTGGGCCGCGCCACATCTCTGACCGAGATTGCGATCATGGACCCAAACGGCAACCTGCTGCCGCCTGGAGCGGCCGGAGAGATCGTCGTTCGAGGCGACCTATTGATGAGCGGCTACTGGCGACAGCCAGAAAAGACAGCTGAGACCATCGTCGATGGCTGGCTGCATACCGGCGATGGCGGATACCTGGACCCGGAAGGTTTTCTCTACTTGAAGGACCGGCTGCGAGATGTGGTCATCAGCGGCGGCTTCAACGTCTACCCGACCGACGTCGAGAATGCCTTGGGTGAGCACACCGCCGTCTGCCGGTGCGCTGTCTTCGGCGTCGAGGATCCGCGCTGGGGTGAAGCCGTACATGCCGCCGTTCAACTCAAGCCCGGCACTGACGTGTCGGCTGACACGCTCAAGGCCATTGTCAGAGCTCGGCTCGGCCCCGTCCAAACGCCCAAACAAATCCATTTTCTGGACAGCCTACCTCTGACCGCGAACGGCAAGGTTTCTAAACAGGCCCTCCGGGCCCAGCTGGCGAGTTCGAACGTCAAGGCTCATTTTTCCAAGGAGACGCTCGCATCATGATTCCCGAATCCGTACTAGTTACCGGAGGCTCTGGTGGCATCGGCTGGGCCTTGTGCCAAACCCTGGCGAGGCGCGGTTGCCGTGTCGTCAGCATCGACCGAGTCGTGCCGCCCCAGCAAGACGTCGTGGAATTCTATGAAGCAGACATGGGCTGTGAGACCGAGCTCGCCGCAGTCTTGCGCGATGCCTGTGGCAAGCATGCGTTCGGTGGGCTCGTCAACAATGTGGCCACGCTGCGTGCCGCCAACCTCGACGATACGACGCTGGAAGACTTTGACAACCAGATGCTGGTTAATGCCCGCGCTGCCCTGCAATGCGCCCAAGCGGTGCTCCCCACCATGCGCGCGGCTCGGCAGGGTCGCATTGTCAATATTTCCAGCCGTGCGGCGCTTGGCAAGGAAATGCGCACGGCCTACGCCGCGACCAAGGGCGCCCTTAACGCAATGACTCGGACGTGGGCGCTTGAATTGGGCGCGTACGGCATAACCGTGAATGCGGTCGCGCCCGGGCCGATCGACACTGCGGCGTTCGGCACGGCCAATCCGGCTCAACAGGCGTTGACGCAGCGTATCGTCTCTGGCGTTCCCGTGAAACGGCTGGGCACGGCCGACGACATCGTCCATGCCGTGGAGTTCTTCCTGGACACGCGGGCATCCTTCGTGACCGGGCAGATATTGCATGTCTGCGGCGGTATTACCGTGGGGTTGGCCGCATGAATACCGCTAGCAGGAGCATCTGCACTGACATCGGCACGACCACGCCCGATCGAATTACGGTGCGTGGCCGCGATCTCGCGCGCGACGTTATCGGCAAGCTGGATTTTGTGCAGATGCTGTGCCTGGTTGCACTCGGCAGGCTGCCAGAGCAGGCCGAGGCGCGCATGATCGACACGCTGCTCGTCACAGCGGTGGACCATGGACTGACACCCAGTGCCATCAGTTCGCGCTTGACCTGGCTTGGCGCTCCCGAGTCACTACAGGGCGCGGTGGCAGCCGGCCTGCTTGGCGCTGGTGAACGCTTTCTCGGCACGGTGCAGAACATCGCCGAATTGCTCTTACGAGAAGCTGCAGATTTGGCACCGGACGCTCAGGGACCGGTATTGCACGAGACCGCACGCCGGGTCGTGGCAACTGCGCGACAGACGGGCCGCCCTCTACCCGGTCTGGGCCATCCGATCCACGCTGACGGCGATCCGCGCGTGCCGGCATTGTTCGATGCCGCCAAAGCTAACGGATTCTTCGGCCGGCACTGCCGTTTGGCCCTTGCGCTAGCGGAGGTTTCAGGCGAGCCAGGGCTCGATGACAACAACAAACCAAAACTCCCGCTCAACGCGGCTGGTGCCATCGGAGCCATTTTGGCTGACATGGAGCTGGACCCACTGTTTGGCCGCGGCCTCGCACTGATCGGACGTTGTGCCGGACTGGTCGCCCATGTCTTGGAGGAGCGCGAACATCCAACCGCTCCGCTCATGTGGGATCTGGTACTGCGCCAGGATAAGCGAAACGTGCTGCCCTGATACCCAGAAGGTTACCGCTCCATCCACCACCCAAGCGCCGTGCCAACGCGGCCAGAGGAGATTCCATGGGTCGCATGCCATATTTTGACATCAACGAAGTCCCGGGCCCGCTCGGCGAACTCGTGCGCGGCCGTCCGCCGCTCAACCTGTACCGCATTCTCCCCAACGCTCCCGAAGCTGCTATTGGCTTCCTGACGCTAGGACGCGCCATTCTCGCGAAATCGGCGCTCCCCGCCACACTGCGCGAGCTCGCCATCCTCAGGGTGGGTGCACTGTGCAAAGCCTCCTACGAGATCCATCAGCATCGCCGGGTTGCGCGCGCCGCCGGTTTGCCCCAAGTAAAAATCGAAGCTGTCCTCGGGGCTGACCCAATCGAAGTACTCGACTCGCACGAGGAACTGGTGGTTGCATTCACCGATGCCGTGGTGCGGGACGTCAAGGCACCGGACGAGTTGTATGCCCGCGTAGCAAAGGCACTTGGAGATCAGCAGACCATGGAAC
>FTCV01001677.1_pt1 | contig 10197 bp, 5 predicted proteins | sample 1639691 | NCBI WGS metagenome assembly FTCV01 (sample SAMEA3914864, study PRJEB12502) | metagenome | biome: forest; material: soil | place: USA | collected 2012-03-12 | depth 0.3 m
GCCCCATGCCTGGTGCTGGGCGGCGGTGGCGGGGACCTGGACGGGAAATTTCTGCCCGAATCCGAGTTGTCGTTCGGATGGTTCCAGCAAATGCAAAAGTGCGGCGTGATCGACTCGAATGCCGAGATTGTTCCGCTGAAGCCGTGCGAGAACACTCATGACGAAGCACTGAATGTCCGGGCGTTGGCCACCGCCCACAACTGGCATCGGGTCCTCCTGGTAACTTCCGCCAACCACATGCGCCGGGCGTCGGCGCTGTTCCGGACCCAGGGACTGCAAGTCACGCCCGTGCCCTGCAACTTCCTGACGAATGTTTCGACCGTTCCGCCACCCTTCGGCGTCGGGGTACCCACTTGGGGCGGCTTTGAGAAAATCTCTGCGTGGCTGCATGAAGAACTCGGCTGGTTCGAATACCGTCGCCGCGGCTGGATCAAAGTAACATCTGCGGACCCAGCATAACTCGCCAACCGGCCATGTCATCCGAACCGGCTGCCACACCTCGCGACGACCAGTCTGACTTACGGCTGCTCTTTGTCTGCGCTCTCCTTGTCGCGGGTTTTGGTTACATCGCCATGTACCTCTGCGGGAGGCCCACACCCTTCGCCTCGCGCGACACGCCGTGGAATGACTGGCTGGGCGTCATGCTTTCCGGCCCGGCGCTGTATCTTTTCGGCGCGCGTCACACGCTCCTGGAATTTACGGCTCCGCTCGGGCGTTCGCTCCGCTGGAATCTATGCGGTTTCGCCCTGCCATTCTTCGTGGCACTGCATTGGGAGTATGTCGGGCAATGCACCGGCGCGAATTTTTCCCTGACCGCGAGGCAGCTTTCACATCTCAATCGCCCGAGCCAGATCGCACTCGCCACCGGCATCCTCATCGCGGCGGCGATTACCGCTCTGTGTGTTCGAGAGGCACACAAAGCCGGATTCCTTGGACGCTATCTGGCTTGCTTCGGTGGCCTGATCGCCACCCTTGCTGCGATTACCGCGATACTCGGCCCGCATTATTACGTGCACATCCATCATTACTTCTGGTCGCTGTGCCTGATCCCGTTCGTACGCTTCCGGAATCCCATCTGTCTCGTTACGCAGGGGACGCTGGCCGGCATCTACGTGGAAGGCGCGGCCCGTTATGGATTAGCTCCGATCTGGATCTTCCACAGATAGCCGCAGCCCCGATTCAGCCTGCTATCTCGCAGGCTCGCTCGCGATAGATTCCGCCAAGCCATCGAGCAGCGAAAACAAGGCGCGATGCAGCGGCGCGAGTTCGGGAATCCCGGCAAGAATCTCCTGCGCTGACTGGACATAGCGGGCCGGAACCAACTCCTCTGCGCCACCTTCAATGAAAAGCCCCACGGCGTCGGGAGTCACTTCCACGTGAAACTGCAGGCCCACCAGGCGATCGCCAACGATGAACGCCTGATTCGCGCAACCATCGCTTTCGGCGATCCGGCGCGCGCCAGCGGGTAACTCAAACGTGTCACCGTGCCAGTGAAAGACCGGGCCTTCGTCTGGAAAGTCTTCGAATGGCACTGCGCGATCGACAAACCGCACAGGGAACCACCCGATCTCCTTCACCGCATTCTGGATCACGCGAGCGCCCAGCACATCCGCGAGTAACTGCGCACCGAGACATACGCCAAGCACGCCCTTGCCTGTGTTGACCGCCTCCGCGATCAGCCGCCGCTCGTCAGCGAGCCACGGATAATCGCGGTATTGGTACACATTCATCGCACCGCCCATCACCACGAGCAGATCGAACGCGGATGCCGACGGAAGCGTCTCGCCGAGATCGAGCCGGGTATTCGTCAGCGCATGGCCGCGCAGCCGCGCCCATTCGGCAATCTGACCGGCCCCTTCGGACGCGGCATGTTCCAAGGTATGTACTCGCATGACGCGCCCGGCATACTACTTTGCCGAGACCCAGCGAAGCGCATTCTGGAGCAGTTGCTTGTATTCCGGCAGATCGTGCGCAGCACCATCGTGACCGAGGGTAATGCCGACGATCTTTGCCTTGGGATGCTTGACGATCCAGACCTGCGGGAAGGTCTTTCCACTAAGTGGGCTCGTCGCTTGGGCGAGGACTTCAATCGGCGTTCCCTGTGGATCGACCATGAAGTTATAGAGCTCGTCGCGAATCTTGAAATTCGCAGGCAATCCCGCAGTGACCGGATGATTGCGATTCACCACGTCGACCTGAAACTCGCCGTAGCGATCGTGGCCATGCGCGCCACCGCCGGCGAGTTCGCGGTTATACTCCGGGAAGTTTGCCCAGTTATACCAAAGTCCGGGATGGATCAGGATGAGTCCTTTGCCGGCATTAGCCATTTCAAAGATACCCTGACGCGCTTCGGCCGACAGCGGCTGATTCGTGCTGAGGATCAGCACGTCGCTGTTCGCCGCCGCAGTACCGATATCGCTCGGATTCTCCGTGTACACGATCGACGCAGGATGAAGCTCCGAGATGGTCACTTTATCCGCATCACCGAACCACCGCTTGAAGTCATGCGATGAGCCTCCGCCTACCGCCAGGATCCGAACCTTGCTCAGATCGCCTACAGCCGAAGCCGCAGGTTTCTCAGCCGATGCAGGAGCCGGAGCGGGCGCGGCGGTGGAAGCAGCAGCAGGTGCCGCCGCTGCATTGGAGGCTGGACTGGCTGCGCCATCGTTCTCGGCAGTGATCGAAACAAACACCGGAGCAATACGGTTATCGTAACTTTCGAGAACAATCTTCTCGAGCACGCCACCCTTCAGCGGCTTGCGGAAGTAACGGACCTGCTTGCCCTGAACGAGATCGAAAGCGCCTTTCGAACCGGGCACATCGTGCGGTCGGATGTAGTCGGCAAACTCCTCGCCATTCTTCAGGACAATTTCTTCCTGCTGCCCACCTTCATAGCGAACCGTCACCTTGGCAGCCGGCAATCCTTCGCCCTTTTCATCGCCACAGCAGGGATAGGCCCAGCCGCCGACACCACCGAGGAAGTTCAGGGCCGTGGCCTGCACATGCCCCACCGGGATCTCCACTCGCTGCGGATAAGTCTTCGAATAACCATCGCCGCCCTTCAGGACGATCAGGTTCTTGCCCGAAGCATTCGCGCCGGGATCGGCAATGTAGTAAGGCACTTCGCCGATCTTAATGTTTCCGAAACGCTTGAACTTCAGCGTGTCATTCACCTGATCCTGGCTCTGGAAGAGGCCGCGGCGGGAATCGGCATCGTAAGCCGTGCGAAGATCGATGATGCGGAATTTCGAATCGGTCGATTGCAGGAACGCAAGGATGTCGCGAAGCGTCGGAGCGCCCAGCGCCTCGAAGCCTTCCGGCATGAGCGAGCGACCCAGTTCGCGCCGCGAGGCGATATCCGTCTTGTTGAGCTCATGGTCACCGGCCGCGTCGCGGACCAGGATCGTCTCCGCATTTTCACGGCTGATGATGCCCTGGAAGACATCGCCATTCTTCATGGTGAAGTCGAAGGCCGCAAAGCTCGGATCGACCTCGCGATTGGGATCGACGATGTCGACAAGCAGTTCCGCGCGCGGGTGCGCGCCGATGCCCGTCAGATCCGGAGCGAGGTTTGCCCCCTGGCCATTGATCTTATGGCAGACCGCGCATGTGCCCATGAAAAGCTCCTTGCCCTTCACCGGATCGCCACCTTCCTCAACGTTGGGAAGAAGCTGGGCGATCAGCTGATCCTTCTGCTGGATCGACGGCCCGCGAATCGCGTCGATCGCCGCAGAAGCCTGTTCCGCAATGCGTGCATCGGGATAATGCCGGAGCTTATCGAGGGCGATCGTGCCGAGGCTGGCAAAGGGCACGGTCTTTTCCTTGAGTGCCTCGATGAATGCGCTCGTCCACTCGGCGCGCTTCAGGATTTGCGCAAAGGCAACCTCTTGCAGCACAGGCGAGACTTTCGAGTAAGCAGCAATCAACGCCGCGCCCGACGCACGATCACCGGTATTGCCGAGTTCTTCGAGCAAGCGATGCTGCAACGTGGCCGGAGCCTTGGAGCCGAGCACTTCGGCGATGGCCGGAAGGATTGCCGGATCAAGGTCGCGGATCCCGATGAGGCTGGCTGCGGCTTGAGCCCGGCGCTCTTCCGGTGCGGCCGCGTCGTTCAGCAACTTGAGAAGTGCGCCCGATTCCGACTTCGCTTCGCCAGCGAGATGATTCCCCTTGTCCCATGCGGCGATGAGCGGAAGGACGACGTCGGTGGCATTCGATTTCAGCAGGCGCGAGAAGGCGGCCTGCAATTCAGGGGTCCAGGCCGGCGCGGCGGCTGGCTTGGAGCCTTCGGCCAGGCTCTGCAGCGCGGCGCGGCGCAGGGCAGTAACTCCTTCCGACGCGGATTCCAAACCAGGCGCGCCAAGCGCTTCGACAATACCCGCGGCAAACTCAGGCCGGCTACGCGCAGCCTTACAGATCGCGCCAACGAAGTCGCGCAAAGCCGCCGGATTCGGCGCTGCCAGCGCCGTGGTCAGATACTCGACAGGCGATGCATTAGCCGCTTCGAGAACTGCCGACTGCAAATAAGGATCGTTCAAACCGGGCCATGCAGCGACGAGCTGCTGGCGGGCTTCAGGCGTCGGCTTGGTCGCACCGAGCGCGATGATCGCCGCGAGGCGCGTGCGATCGTTCTTATCGTTTACCTTGCCGGAAACGGCATCGGCCACCGCAGCGGCCAGCGTCGAATCCTGCCCGGCGATCTTCAGGCCGTTGCGTGAAACCGCTTCATTCGAGTCCTTCACGGCTGCCGTCAGAAGCTGCGGCGTCAGCTTGCCCTGACGTTCGAGAATCCAGAGCGCCTGGATGCGGGCCGGCGCGGAGTGCTTTGCATCGGCCGCCACGGAAGGCAGCAGATCGGCGCCCGCATTTTGCTCGACGAGCAGGCGGGCGGCGGTCATGCGCACCGGCTGATTCGGCGAAGACAGCGCTTCGACAAGCTGCGCGGGCGCGGCTTTGGAAAGATCCGGCACGGCAAGCTTCTGGGCGTCCTTGTGATCCACGCGCCAGACGCGGCCGAAGTAATGATCGCGATCCGGGCGCACTGCCGCATTCACCGCATTGTGCGCAGGGCCGCGGGTATCGTTGTGAATGACCGCCTGATTATAGAAATCGAGCACGTAGAGCGCACCATCCGGGCCCACTTCCGACTGGATCGGCCGGAACCACATATCGCGGGAAACGACAAACTCCGTCTCTTCACGACCTTTCTCCTTGGCTGCCGTGAAGCTGACTCCCTGCGGCGTCAGGAAAGCCTGGTGGACGATGTTAATCGTCGGCTCCGTGGTCATATAGCAACCCGTGTACTTGGACGGCCAGGTACCACCGTCGTAAATCGCGCAACCGGTTGCCGCCGTGAAATGCCCCACCCAGTCAATCTGCCGGTAAGCCTGCTGCTCCCACGTCATGAGCGGGTAAGTCTTGATGCTCTTCTCGACGATATTGTAACTCGGCGTATCGCCCACCTTCCCGCGAGCCAGCAGTGATTCCGGCAGGAGCGTGTGCAGGAGCAGGTCACCGCTTGTGGCCTGCGTCCACATGATCTCGTTATCCCAGGTGACGCTCAGTCCCCACGTATTTCCGCCCTTGGAAGAGTACTGCTCGATCACCGAGCCATCGGGTTTGAAGCGGATCACGCCGGAGCCAATGCTGCCGAAGTGCTTGGTCCCGTCGCCGTTCGTCACGTCGCGGCTGCCGCTGTAACCATGCGTGGCGTAGATCCAGCCATCCATGCCCCAGCGCGGGTTATTGATTACTGCATGGGTATCGGAGGTACCGAGCCCATGATAGAGCACCTCGACCTTGTCGGCCTTTCCAGTCCCCTTGGTATCCCGGATCCAGAGGATATCCGGCGCCTGCGTCACAATCACGCCGTCCTTGTAGAAGCAGAAGCCCGTGACTAACTCGAGACCTTCATAGAAAACTTCCTTCTTGTCGGCGATCCCGTCGCCATCGGTATCGACGAGGATCGAAATCCTGTCGTGCGCGGGGCGATCCTGCTTGCCGACCTGGGCCACCAAGCCACCGTGATCTTTCCATTCAGTCCCGGCGAGTTCCTGCCTCATTCCCCGGCGGCCATTCGGATACTCGGGAGTCTCGGCGACCCAAAGCCGGCCCTTGGCGTCCCAGTCCATCGCGATCGGCTTGTTGATCAGCGGTTCGGCGGCAGCAAGGTTGGCCTTGAATTCCGGATGCACCACGAGCTTTGACAGCTCGTCAGTCGGCTTCGATGGACCACCGGCCGGATAGCGCAGGCTGGCGAGTTCCTCAGGCTTGCAAAGCTCCTCGATATTCTCACGCTTGCCCGCCCAGGCAATTCCGCGCAACAGGACCGCGCGATATTGCGGCATCTCGAAAGTGCTCCAGTTATGGCCGGGAATGGAAACAAAGGCGCGATAGTTATCCTTCTCGTAAGTCCAGATCTGCGGAGCTGTGTTATAGATATGCGGGAAAGCACGGCCGTTGCGGAGCCCGCGCTGGTCGGGAGTCCAGGTGGAGGCGAGCACCTTTGCCGCCGGATCCATGTCGAGATCGTAATACATCTCGTCATCCAGGTCGAAGTTAGACGCACCAACCGTGATCGGGTGCTCGTTATTTACATAGTAAAGGGAGATATCGCCCTCAAACCACTTCGCCTTGCCGTAGGTCCAAGAACCGCCAATGACGCTCTTGACCCAGGCCGGATCCTTTTTGCCGCAGAGTCCGTCGTGAACGACCACGATGCCACCTCCGCGTTTCGTGAACTTCTCGATGTTCGCCTTTTGTTCAGGCGTAGGATCCCACGGATCCTGCGCATAGACGATCACGACATCCGAGCCGTCGAACTGCTCCGCAGTCGGCCAGTCCATGCCGCCTGTGGTCTTCGCGCCGCGCTCGTTGAGCAGCTTGGTCCATTCGGTAAGGAAGCGCGGATGATCGTGCTGATTCGGGCCATGTGTCTTAACGCCGGCGCGGATAAACACGCGCAGGGGATCGGCATGGCTGCTCGCAAGGAGCGTGAGAAGCACCACGGTAACTAGAGAGGCGAGGCGGCTCATAGGCAGAGTGAGGGAGTAGCGAGGGAGCGGAAATCTTAGCGGGAATTGAGCGCGATTACCACAATGGGCAACCGCTCTTTTGATACGGGGAATTCTCGGAGGTGGATGCAACGCATGGACGAGCGGAGGATGGCGGCGTAGCATCCTCGCCCGTTGCCCTTCCCGCCATGAGCAGAAAGCACGATAGTCTATCGGAAACGCACATTCTTGGTCCCGACACCAAGGAATGGCGGGTCCGCGCAGAAGAGTGCCCGGCACTCGCGATGTACCATATCGCGCATGTCGGCGTGGCCGACGCCGCCGCACCCTACGAAGTCGTACGCATGGATCTTAGCGGGACGTACATGCTCTCCTGTTTTGCCGGCAGCGGACGCATCCTCATCGATGGCCGGTGGCAGGTCTGCAAGGCCGGCTCGGCCTGTCTGGCGCCGCCACACGCGCAGCTCGCCTTTCACGCCGAACCGGGGGCGCGCTGGGAATTCTCCTGGGTTCGCTACCAGCAGCAGGCCGGGCAAAAACCGATCATGTCCTCGTCGTCGCCGGCGCTGACACGCTTCGATCCCTTGCCGCTGCGCTCGGCGGTCATGGGGCTTTACCATGAGGTGTCCGGATCGGTCGCCCCGCCGACCGTGAGTCACTGGGTGGAAATCATCCATCTTTACGTGACCCGTTTTGCTCGCCCTTGGCAGACCGACGACCGTCTTGGCCATCTTTGGGAACGCGTGGCGTCGCAGCTTGATGAACCCTGGACGCTCGACCGGCTGGCCCAGCATTGCCACCTCAGCTCCGAGCATCTCCGCCGGCTCTGCCGACGAGAACTCGGCCGCAGTCCGATGCAGCACATCATCTACCTGCGGATGCAACACGCCGCGAAACTGCTTTCCACCACGAGCGACAAGATCGAGACCATCGCCGCAGCCGTGGGTTACGAAAATCCCTTCGTCTTCTCCACAACCTTCAAAAAATGGGTGGGCTGGCGTCCGAGCGAGTATCGAGCGAAGCAGGTGAAGTGAGCGGCAAGCGCCGTTTCCACCGCGAGCACTCGACAAACCGCCTGATCGCAGGCAGACACGTCGCCATGCGTTGCCTCCCCTCCCTCGTCGCCGCTCTTTTTGCAATTTGCGTCCTCACGCCGGCGCATGCCGTGTCACCCGATGCGCCGTCCAATATCCTCACCGTACAGGAACGCGCCGATGGCTGGAGGCTACTCTTCGACGGCAAGACCCTCAACGGCTGGCGCAACTTTCGGCAAAACGGCACTGGCCCTGAGTGGGAAATCGCCAACGGCGCGATCGTGCTGCAGCGCAACACAAAGCCTGGCGACGCGGGCAATCTTGCCCCGGGCATCATGACCGAAGAGACGTTCGGCGATTTCGAGCTGACCGTCGATTGGAAGATCTCAGCAGGAGCGAATAGCGGCATTCTCTACCGCGTGACCGAAGAGACGAAGAACTCCTACGAAAGCGGCATCGAAATGCAGGTGCTGGACAATCAGGTCCATCCCGACGCAAAGAAGAATCCGAACCGCCAGGCCGGTGCTTGTTATGCTCTCTACGCTCCGGCCAAGGATGTCACCCATCCGGTGGGCGAGTGGAATACCGCACGTATCCTCGTGCGGGCCAATCACGTGGAGCACTGGCTGAATGGCGTGCAACTGCTGAGCTTCGAGCTGGGCAGCCCGGACTGGCAGGAGCGCGTCGCCGCGAGCAAATTCAAGGACATGCCCGCCTTTGCACGCGCCAAGGAAGGGCACCTCTTACTGCAGGATCACGGGTTTCATTGCGAGTTCCGGAATATCAAGATCCGGACGTTTGCGGCAACGAAGTAAGCCCTGCCGGAAATAGGTCACGCAGGACCTGATAGCGCGACGAGACATACATTCATGGACGGCAGTCATTAGATTCCAGCGGCAGAAAGCCAATGCGCTCGCGGAGGCCGGCACCTCAGAAATCCTCAGATTTCCTGTGACAGAGCCGCATTCCCGGCCGAAGAATCCCGCCGCCGATGATCCGGTGCTTTTGCCGGATGCCGTTCCATGAATCCGTCCCGTTTGAATTTCCAGCTCGAAGCCGTCGCCACCGGGTCCCGTGCCCGTGCGGCGACGTTCCGCACCTTGCACAATGAGGTGAAGACACCGCTCTTCATGCCCGTCGGCACGCAGGCGACGGTCAAGGCGCAGTTCAATCACACGCTGGAAGCATCGGGATCGCAGATCCTGCTCGCCAATACCTATCACCTGCTCCTGCGTCCAGGGCCGGAGGTATTCCGGCGCGTGGGCGGGATCCACAAGTTCATGAGCTGGGAGCGCTCGGTGCTTACGGATTCGGGCGGATTTCAGATTTTCTCGCTGCCGCATTCGCGCTCGATGACCGAAGAAGGCGCGGTTTTTCAGAGCTATCTCGACGGCCGCTCCATCCTGCTCAGCCCCGAGGTCAGCATCGAGACACAGAAGGCTATCGGCAGCGACATCATGATGGTCCTCGACCAGTGCATCCCCGCCAAAGCCGATGAAGCGGCGGCGCGCGCAGCGCTGGGGATCACCCATCGATGGGCGGCACGCAGCCTCGCGGCGCGCGGGGATTCGCCGCAATCGATGTTCGCGATCGTCCAGGGAGCGCTGTTTCCCGAGCTTCGGCGCGAGAGCGCGGAGCAGTTGACGCAGATGTCTTTCGATGGGTTTGCAATTGGCGGGCTTGCCGTGGGCGAGTCGAAATCCCAGCGCGAGGAAATGTGCGGCTTCACGGCGAACCTTCTGCCGACCGATCGGCCGCGGTATCTCATGGGAGTCGGCACGCCGATCGACCTGCTCGAAGCAGTACATTGCGGGATCGATATGTTCGACTGCATCATCCCCACGCAGCAGGCCCAGCGTGGCGGGGCGTTTACTTCACGCGGGATCCTGCAGTTGCGGCGCGGCATTTATAAACACTCGCAGGAACCGCTCGACCCGGCCTGCACCTGCGCGACCTGCGCACGTTATACTCGCGCCTATCTGCATCATCTGACCAAGACCGGCGAGACTACCGGCTGGCACTTACTCGGGCAGCATAACATCCATTTCTATCATCAGCTCATGCGCGAGATCCGCGAAAGCATCCTCGCGGATCGCTTCATGGAACTCTACCGCTCAAAGCGGGAACTGCTGCAGGAGGACGACCTCGAC
>FTCV01000262.1_pt1 | contig 10168 bp, 5 predicted proteins | sample 1639691 | NCBI WGS metagenome assembly FTCV01 (sample SAMEA3914864, study PRJEB12502) | metagenome | biome: forest; material: soil | place: USA | collected 2012-03-12 | depth 0.3 m
TGACCAGCGCATCCCACGGCGCAGGCCGTGTGATGAGCCGGACCAAGGCGATGCAATCCTTTACCTGGAGCGCCGTAAAAAAGCTGCTCACCGAGCGCGGTGTCGACTTACTCTCGGCCGGCCTCGATGAGGTGCCCGGCGTTTACAAGGACATCCACACCGTCATGGCCGCGCAGACGGATCTGGTCGATGTGCTGGGCACGTTCCAGCCACGACTGGTCAAGATGTGCCCATCTGGTGAGCGACCCGAAGACTAACTATAAGCAACTTACTAGAAGATATACCCATGTTATGACTGAAATCCTGAACCAGGCTACGGTCCTGGTTCTGAACCGCTACTGGCAGGCGATCCACGTCAAAACACCGGCCGCGGCCTTCTGCGTGCTGTGTTCCGACACTGCGCTCGGACTGGATATCCACGGCGAAGACTGGGTGGTTGCGGTGCGCTGGCAGGATTGGCTGAAGCTACCCGTGCGCGATAGCGATCGCGCCGTGAAGACATCGCGAGGACTGGTGCGCGTGCCAACCGTGATCGTTGCCTCGAATTACACGAAGGTACCGATCCGGCGTCCGCGCTTCGGCGCACGCGGCATCTGGGAACGCGACGGCGGCGTCTGCCAGTACACGGGCCGGAAACTGTCCGCCAGCGAAGGCAACATCGACCATGTCTTGCCCCGTTCACGCGGTGGCGCGACTTCCTGGGAGAATTGCGTGCTGACACATCGCGACGTGAATTCACGCAAGGCCGACCGGCTGCCGCACGAGGCCGGCCTGCAGTTGCTTAAGCGTCCAGTCGCACCGCGCGCCCTGCCGGCGACGCAGCTGATTTCTAATCAGCACGGCATTGCGGATTGGAACCGGTTCCTCGTGCAGTCCGCTTTGCCATAACTACTGCCGGGATCCACAAGAAAGACCCGGAGCCCCAAAAAGGAGGTCGGAATTCGAGCGTGAGCACTCATTTTCCGGCCTCCTTCTTGCGCAGCGCGGTCTGGTCGATGCGCTGCGCGCATTCCGACCCCAGCGGGCGCACCATCATTTCTCGAATCGCCTTTCAAAACAGCTCCAGATTTCTGATCAATGGGGGGAAGCTCGCTCTAGGTGCGCTTGAATCCAATGACTCCCCTCCGAAAAGTCCCGCTGCGAATCATCACGCGCTTTTTTGCCCTGCTCAGCCTTGCGTTTGCCGCGTCCGCTTTCGCCGCGCCGGAGATTTCCGCAGAGGGCCGGCGCCTCGCCGAGACGCTGGATTCCATGCGCGTGGAGGAGCATTGGATCGCAGGCGCGATTGTCGATTGGCGCACCGGCGACCCCACGGCGAAGGTGATTACGGATCACGGCAAACACACGCACTGCAGCCAGTTCGCGGCGGCACTCTGCGAAAAGCTGGGCATCTATATTCTGCGTCCGCCGGAGCACAGCGCGGTGCTCCTGGCCAATGCCCAATACATCTGGCTTCCCGGCGAAGGACGCGCCCAGGGTTGGACCCCGGTAGCCGATGGCGTGGCCGCGCAGGATCTGGCGAATCGCGGCCAGGTCGTGGTTGCCGTTTGCCAGAACGCAGACCCGAAAAAGTCCGGGCACATCGCCATCATCCGGCCCGGAGCGAAGACCCCGGAACAGATCGCTACCGAGGGCCCGGACGTCACCCAGGCCGGCGGCAAAAACTTCAGTTGCGCCAGCCTCAAGCGCGGCTTTGCCAACCATCCGGATGCGTTCCCCAATGGCATCCGCTACTACGCGCACGAGGTGAAGTAGCTTTGGAGTGGGCAGAGCGCCCCTTAGGTCGCCGTCTATTCGAAGGTTAGCTTCTGCACAAACCAATAGAGCACCGGCTTCCATTCCTGTGCATCGTGTCCGTGGTTCGGACTGATGTGCCACACGTGAGGCACGCCTTTCTCCTTGAGGTAAGCGTGAACGCCCTGGCTGATGCCGATGAGACCGTCCTTGGTCCCGCAGGAAAGCCAGAGGAGCTTGAGTTGTTTTGCTGCCGCGGGATCGGGCAGAAGTTCTTCAGGCTTTTTGGTGTTCGGTGCGGATGAAAAGCCACCGACCCACGCAAACTTCTCGAGATTGCCGAGGCCAAAATTCAGCGACTGTCCGCCGCCCATCGAAAGGCCGGCGAGCGCGCGGTGTTCGCGGTCGCTATACGTGCTGTACCGCGATTCGATGGTCGGGATCACGTCGTCGAGTAAGTCATGATCGAACACTGCAAAGGCCGCCGCGTGCTTGAAAATGTCGCCGGTCGGACGGTCATCCTTTTGCGCGCGGCCATTGGGCATGACGACGATCATCGGCACTGCTTTGCCGTCGGCGATGAGGTTATCAAGGAGTACATCCGGCTGCCCGTACCGCGCCCATTCCGTCTCGTCGCCGCCGATGCCGTGCAGCAGATAGAGCACAGGATACTTCCGTTCCTTTGTGTAGCCCGGCGGCGTATAGACATTCATCTTCCGCTGCGTCCCGACGGTCTTCGAATCATATTCGATCATCTCCAGCTTCCCGTGCGGGATTCCGTCGCGCTTTACATCCCATCCTTCCGGTGGCGCTGGAAATGCCGGCTTGTCATCCTCATTCAGTACAATCGAACGGCTAAATTGGCGAGGCTCTTCGCCGCGGCCGTTCGGAGGCGTGGTGTCCTGAGCCACAGCCGCGAGAGCCGCAGCCAGCATTAGGAAGATCGAGGGGACGTAGTAACGCATGACAGCTAACTAGATTGACGCTGGGAGTTCTGGTGTCTGTTCAGGGTTTGCCGATCTGCAGTCGAGCATCAGTTGGAGGAGCAGACGAGCCCGCCAGGATCGTGGCGGGCGTAGATGGGACCGTCCGCCAGAGTCGGTGCCGCCGTCCAGAACAATCGCAGGACAAGGTGGTCCCCCTTTTCTGCTTAGCGGATGGTGACCGGACGGACCAACCCACGGGTGACGCCGCGACGGACCAATGAAAAGTTCCTCGTACCCGGTGGCAGGCAGTGCAATTAACGGGCGACTTGTCGGCGCGTCCTTCCCGCGATTGCCAGAAGCAATGCCGCGCTTGTAAGAATCAGCACCGCTGACGATGGCTCCGGAACTGCGAATGTGGCGCCGCTAAACGTGTGCGCGACCGCTGCCGTGGTTGTGTAGTTGTTTCCGCTGGTTCCAACTCGAGTCAGTGATTGGCTTGGATCCGTCGGCACTGCGGTAAATGTCGTCAGATCGACTACGCCATCCGGCCCGGTGCTGCCATACTGAAGCGTATCTCCTGCGGGATTGAAGAAACTGCTGGGAATAATATAGTCCGCCGTCGGCGCGCCCGGAAGCGCTTCAAATCCCGGCGTCGCGAGGAGAAAGTCCGTATGTGCGGTCGTGGTACTTGGAAGGTTGATGCTAAAGACAAAATCTTTCGAGCCCGAACGAATGTCGGGTGCCTCCGAGATCAAGTTCTGGCCGTTCAGTCCAAACACTTCCTGCATTTCAATGAACTGAATCGTGCCAGACGAATTGGAATAAACCTCCTCGATTCGGTAGGTGTGGTAAGTGGCCCGCGCTGCGGTGGCGAAAACGAAAAATGTGAACAGAAAGGCGGTGCCACTCCGGAATAATCTGGCCCCGCGAAAGCTGCCCAATCGCCCTGCATGCTTTGCCGAATTTCCGCGAGTTACGAGAGCAGAAGCGATGCTTTCAAAAAAAGAGCGGCAAGCGCCTCGTTGCCAGAACTTTCCATTTCGGTCGTTATTCATAGGCAGGGGAATCTACGGGGACGTTGTATACTCGCCAACTAGCTAAACAAGCTAAATTAATGCCAGTTAACAATCATTCCCTCTGAATCACTTCATGCGGGGACGCGCAGACAGCTGGCCTGTCCGCGGAAAATTGATCTGCTCGCCGAATAAGACACACAAACTCTGTTTTTCGCGCCCGTTGCAAGGTCTTGCCACGGTGAAATCCCGGTAGGCGAAATTTTCTCGAATTTCCATACATCCGGGCCGCCCAAGCACTGCGATCCTGTTGCGCAATCACTCGATTGTGTGCGCCGGCTGTTCAGGGGTGGGCAGCCGGCGCTTCGTTTTTTTAAGCCAGACGCAATGCGGGGTTTCATTCTCTGAGAGCGACCCTCCGCGCGCTTTTGCCGTCCCGTCTGGCAGGGAATTCTTAGGCAGCCAGATGTGTACGGGTAGAAGGATAAAGATTTTGACGAAACGTCTCGTAATGAAGACGCTTCAATATGCCGGCAGGCCCGCATTGCGGGCTTGAATATCGCATTCCGGCACTCCCCTCAGACCCATGCATCCCCGATCAGTCAAATCGCGCAGGCTCCCGCTTGCCGTGTCAATTTCGAAGCTCTGCTCGACGCTTTCGCTGTCAGCCGTTTTGACGACCGTCGGCGGGATCGCAACGGTCGGCGCCAGCCTGTACTGGGATCCGCTCGGCAATCTCAACGGCCCCGGCGATTCCGGCGGCTCGGGCACCTGGAATACGTCGCTCTCAAACTGGGACGACAACTTCTCACCGACTGACGTCCAGTGGACCAATGGCAACCTCGACACAGCAATCTTTGGCGGCACTGGCGGCACCGTCTCCGTCGCATTGGGAGTCACCGCGGGCGAAATTGATTTCAATGTTTCCGGTTACACGCTCACCGGCGGACCGCTGATCCTCAATGGCGGCGGGACTGCCGCAACAATCGCGGTGAATGCCAGCGGGACAACAACGATCAGCGCGCCCATTACTGCGACCTATGGACTGACGATCACGGGCGCAGGGACGCTGGTGCTTTCCGGCACCAATAACATCGGAGGTACAACCACCCTTCTCGGCGGCACGGTAGTTACGAATCTATCGAGCGGCGTCAATAACATCGGCAATACAGCGCTACTCCTCGCGGGCGGTACGCTGCAGATCAATCCGACAGCAACCACAACGACCAATGGCCTGAGCGGCCGGGTCTTCACCGGTACCGCTACGACGAGCGATTCCGCGCTCATCAACTTCGCCGCGACCGCGAACAGCACGCGCACGGACGCCAATCTCAATGCGGCAGCCATTTCCACCGCAAACACTGCGATCCAGTGGACAGGCAAGGTCAATATAACAACTGCCGGCCCCTATACCTTCTTTTCAAAGAGCGATGAAGGCAGCCGTATCTATATCGACGGCGTCCTCGTCCTGAACAACGACGGCAACAAGAGCAGTGTGACAGATGACGGAAGCATCGCGATCACACTTACTTCGGGCCTCCACGATATAGTCATCGACTATATCAATGGCAGCGGCACCGGCTCCGAGACGCTTTCCTATTCCGGGCCGGATTCCGGAGGGAGCGAAACGGTCATCCCTTCCTCCGCGCTATTCAGTGCGGAATCCAATACGACCGCGGGCGCAAGCAATGCACTCATTCTCGGTTCAGGCTCCGGGAATGCGGTAAGCGTATCCTCCGATTCCACCATCGCTCTGAAGGGCAGTAACTTCACGCAGGTTCAAATCGGATCGCTCGAACTCGGCAGCGGCGCAACGCTGACAGTGAGCGGTGATGCCGGCAAGACGCTGCGCGTGGCCGGGACCACTAGCCTGGGATCGTCGCAGGGGTTCTTCAGCGGCGGAACCGTCACGCTGAACAATGGCGTCAACATCGCCCTGGATGGTCCGCTCACCGACGGTGGCATGGCGTCCACGCTCGTGCTGGGAGAAACAGGCTACGTCATCTTCGATCATACCTCTTCGGCGAACTCGGTCCTGTCGACCTCCACGATCGATATCCAGAAGGGCGCGGCCATTCTCGTCGGCAGCAGCGCGGCGGGTGCTTTCGATCCCATCGGCGCGGCGTCCATCCGGCTCGATGGCGGCAACTTGATCCTGGATACTTCGTACAGCGGAGCGATCTCCTTTAACAATGCGATCAGCGTGCCAGTCGGCGGCACCATTCGGGATACCGTGACGGCCTCGACGGTCACGCTCGGCAGCGCAACCCGCGGCATCTCCATCGCCTCGGGCCAGACGCTGACGCTCGATGCAATCGCAGGCGGTATCGGCTCGAGCGATCCGGGTGCAACACTCGCCCTGGCGGGTCCGCTTACCGGTGATGTTACCACCACCGTGTCGCTTATCTCCTCGGTCCTGGGCACGAATACAAGCGTCGTACGCGGAGGCTTTATCTTCTCGGGAGATAACAGCGGCTTCAAAGGGACGATCAATATCGCATCGGGTCCTACCGCGACGTTCAGTGGCGTGAAAGCGTTGCAAGGCGCCTCACTTCAACTGGCGGGAAACACCATCAGCTTTCTGGCCGACGGCAACGGCAGCGGAGGCCGCGAGACGTTCTTATATAACGATCAGATCACAACGATTGGCAGCTCGACCATCAATGTTGGCCGGCAGGGATCCGCATTCGCGCCGCTATTCACTCAGGCCGCGAACAAGGTCGCCCAGATGGGCGCCTATAACACGGGCGGCAATTCGCTCACCCTCACGGTCAATAACAACAACGGCTACGGCCTGGCTTTTAACGGCCCGGTGACGATTAATAATTCGGCGCTAACTTTCTCGGTTACGAATGCCAGCGTTTCCACCGCGATTCCTGGTCTGGCTTTGATTGGCGTGGTCGGCGGCAACAATGGATTCACGAAATCCGGCGCCGGGACGCTCCTGCTGACAAACTCAGGGAATACCTTTCTCGGAAACACAACTTCGGCTGTGAACATCACGGCTGGTGTCCTTGGAGCCACCAATGACGGAGCATTCGGAGCCCCCAGTAATGGCATCATCATCAACGGCAGCAGCGCAGTCCTGGAGGCTTTTGCAAGCTTCTCCACCAGCCGGGCGATCACGTTGAACAGCAGCACCAATACGATCGCCGCAACCAGTGGGAACACCTTCACGCTAAATGCGCCGCTGCTGGTCCAGTCCGCGGGCAACGGGCTGACCAAGACCGATAACGGAACGGTCGTGCTCGCGGTGGACAATCCCTCCGCTTCAGGCGCGTCGCCGACTTGGACGGGAACACTTACAATCAGCGCAGGAGCGGTTCAGATGGTCACGGCAAATTCCGCGGGCGGCACCACGCTCTCCGTGACCAGCCCTGGCGCTGCGCTGCAACTGACAGGCTCCGGCATCACTTACGGAAGTAACTCCATCACGCTCAGTGGCTCGGGCATCAATTCGGCAGGCGCACTGGAGAATGTCTCGGGCGCCAATACCTGGAATAGCGGAGTAACCCTGTCCAGCTCAGCAAGCATCGGCGCGGATAGCGGTTCGTCGCTAACGATCAGCGGGATTATCACCGGGTTGAGCCAGAATCTGACGCTCACCGGCGCGGGCAATGGAACGATCACCACGCCCATCGGCATTGGAACCGGAAACGTCACTCAAGTTTCCACCGGCACCTGGACGCTTACGGCCGCCCAGTCACTCACGGGTGGATACAACGTCGATGCCGGGACGCTGGTTTTCAGCGGTTCGGCGACGAATCCCGCAGCTGGCGGTTCCTTCGCCGTGAACTACGGTGCTTCGCTGACATTTGACGATACAGGGACAAACATCTCGAGCCGGAACGGAGGGCACTTGCTCACGATGACCGCCGGCCAGCTCAATCTCAAAGGCGCGGCATCTGCGACAAGCGCTGAGACTTTCTCCGGCATGACGTTCGGGCGTGGCGAAGACATCGTGAACCTCGTTGCCGGCGCGACCGGACAAGCGAATGTGATCCTTTCCAGCAGCACGGGCGGAATCTCGCGGGGCAGCTTCTCGACCGTCGTCTTCCAAGGGACGAATCTAAGCGCGTCGACCGGCTCCGGTCTTTCGACGATCAGTCTCGGAAGCGGCACCGGCGGCTCAGTGAGCTTCACCGGCGTCGGCGCGGCGGGTTCGCCAAACAAGGCGTGCTTCCATGGGCACTGGTGATCAACGCGACGACCGGAGCGACGACTTTCGCCACCGCCGACAGCACGACCGGATTCGTACGAAATCTCGCGACTTCCGAATCACTCGCGACAATCGGCTCCAATGGATTTGCGACAACCGCGAGCGGCAGCACGACCGTGACGATCACTAATACCGCGGGATTGTCTGTGGGAGAGACGGTCAGCGGGCCGGGCATCCCCGCCGGCGCGACGATCTCGGCAATCAATCCAGACGTCTCCATTACGCTCTCATCTGCAGCCACGAGCAGCGCGACGAGCACGCTGACTTACACGCCGACTAATGACAACGTAACCATCTCCGCTGGAGGCACGCTGCCTGCCACTGCCCCCGCGCTCAGCGTCAACTCCGTCACACTCGGCAATGGCGGCAGCATCGCACTGGCCGCAGATTCACAGACTCTAACCATCGGCGGAAGCGGTGGCGGCGGCATCCTCGCCCTTTCGGGAAACAACGGATTCTCAGGCGGCATCGTCACGGCAGGCACCAATGAGTTGCTCATCCATACGGTTGGCAATCTAACTTTTGGGAGCACGATCACTGGCGGTGGCGGAGGTTCGAATGCGGCCCTGACAAAGGGTGAAAGCGGCACGCTGAATCTTGCCGCGCGGACCTACTATTCCGGGCAGACCACGGTCAACGCAGGCACGCTCCAACTTTCCGCCGGGACGAATACCATCGCGTTTCAGAATCTCACCGAGATCGGCCCAGGGGCGGCTCTCGACCTCGCAGACAATGCGCAATTGGTCACGGATTTATATAACGATGCGCCGGTCGATAACACGCTCGCCGCCGGGGCAGTAACTACCAGCACCGGCGCGGGGCTCATCGCATTGAACCGCGACAACGTCTCCCGCACATGGTCTGGCAACATCACTGGCGCTGTCAGTCTCGTTCGCTCGGGACTCGGCACCTGGACGGTGTCGGCGAATAACACTTACACCGGTGCAACGCTGCTGAATGGAGGAACCACCATCCTGCGCAACGCCGGCGCGCTTTCAGGAACGTCGGGCGTCACTCTTTCATACAGCTCGCTCACGCTCGATAACACCGGTTTTACTGACAGCGCCTCGCGGCTTCCGGCAAATGCCCCGATCACGCTTCAGGGCGGCTTTTTGGCTTACAATGGCCGCGCGCAGACGGCATCGATGCAGTCGCTGGGCGCGGTCACGCTGTCGCAGGGAGTCTCGGATATCAACGTGACCGCAGGCGGCACTGGCGTGAATTCAGCGGACCTCGTCCTGGGCGATCTGGTTCGCGCGACTCCAGGAGCGACGGTCAATTTCCGTGGCGCGAGCGGCCAGATCGGCAACGCCGCGCGAGTGGAGATCACGACTTACGAGACCGGCGCGAGGACAACTTCGAATAACTTGCTCGGCGGCTGGGCCATCGTCAGCGGTACCGAGTTTGCCACATACATCCCGACGTTGGGCGTCGCCTCGCTCAGTGCAGTGGGCGCCGCAGGTTATGATGCCACGGCGATTCCCGCTTCGGGCAATGTTTCCACGCAGAATCTGCGGCTGATAGCGAGCGGAGCGATCCCGTCTGGCGGCATGACGGTGAATAGCATCAACATGGAGAGCACGGCGGCAGCGACGCTGACTTTCGCCAATGCGAGCGACGTGCTGAATCTCACGAGTGGCGGCCTGCTCAAAGGAGCGACGCAGACGCTGACGATCGGCAGTGCATCGGACAATGGACGGCTCACTGCGGGTGGCTCAGGCGCGAGCGGCCTGCAGTCAGTCTATCTTCACGCAAACGCCTCCGGGTTAGTGACGGTCAATTCGCGAATCGTCGATAACAGTGCCTCCGCGCCAGTGGAGCTGGTCGCAAATCTCTACAACGGCGGGAGCATCAGTCTGGCCGATTCGAATAACAGTTATTCCGGCGGCACGGTCGTCAATGGCTGGATCAATAGTACCGGCACATTTACGATTGGGGCCACGGGCAAGCTGCCCGCGGGCGGACTGACGATTAATGGAGCTTCGGTGAGCCAGTCCAGCGGTGGCATAATCGATCCCAGCAATGCGCCCGTGCTGAATGGCTCGCTATCGAATCTGACCCTCAGCGGCTCGAATACGCTGGCGGGCATAACTTTCAATAACAATGGCGGCGGATTCGGAAGCACGACGCCGAATCCCACCGTCAGCACAAGCGGAACCCTCACGCTGTCGCCCGGATCGACGATCACTGCGAATTCGAGCACTCCGGCTTCGGTCGCGACGATTCTTGGAACGCTCGATTTTGCTAACGCAGCAGGAGGGACAACGATCACAGCA
>FTCV01000599.1_pt1 | contig 10162 bp, 6 predicted proteins | sample 1639691 | NCBI WGS metagenome assembly FTCV01 (sample SAMEA3914864, study PRJEB12502) | metagenome | biome: forest; material: soil | place: USA | collected 2012-03-12 | depth 0.3 m
GCCCTAGGAAGCCGAGCCCAGCGGCGGTCAGGATGATCCCCGCCATGTCCAACGTGACGCGAACGATCAGCGATGAAATACAGAGCGGCATGATGTGCCGCACGATAATCCGCATCGACGATGCACCTTGCAGACGGACCGCGGCGATAAAATCACTGTTCCGGATCGTCAGCGTCTCCGCGCGTGCGATCCGGGCATAGGGCGGCCAAGCGGTGATTGCGATCGCGATGACTGCATTGCCGATTCCCGGTCCGAGCGCCGCAACGAAAGCCAGCGCCAGAATGAGCCGGGGAAAGGCAAGAAAGATGTCTGTGACCCGCATCAGTACGGCGTCGGTCCAGCCACCAAAATAGCCCGATATCGTGCCGACCAGAAGACCGATCGGCGTCGCGATTACCGAAACGAGAATGACGACGAAAAGCGTCAACCGCGCGCCATGGATCAATCTTGAAAGGATATCACGCGCCTGATCGTCCGTTCCAAACCAATGCGCCGCGCTCGGCGCGAGCAGGCGTTCCGTGCGCAGACTGCCGCCAGCGACAGGAGAGTAAGGAGCAAGCAAAGGAGCGAAGATTGAGACGACAATGAGCGCCAGCACGACGAACAGCCCCACCATCGCCAGCTTGTTACGCGTGAATGCACGCCAGCCGAGATAAAATCGCCCAAGCTTTGCCTGAAGCCGGGAATGCGGCTCGGCGCTTAAAAGCCAGGAACGCCAGTCCGGCTTCACTGCCTGATCCCGTGTGCTCATCGCGTCCTCGGATCAAGCAGACGATAGAGCAGATCCGAAACCAGGTTCAGGCCGACGAAGATCGCGCCGACGATGAGAGTGCCACCGAGCACCGCATTCATATCGGCATTTTGCAGCGAGTTCGTGATGTACTGACCGAGCCCAGGCCAGGCGAAGACGGTTTCCGTCAGCACCGAGCCTTCAAGAAGATTGGCGTAGGAAAGCGCGATCACCGTGATCAGCGGTACGGCGGCATTGCGCAAGGCATGACGCCAGATCACGGCGAATTCCGAGAGCCCTTTCACCCGCGCCGTGATCACATATTCCTGCGCCAGCTCTGTCAGCATGAAGGAGCGGGTCATGCGGCTAATATAGGCGAGCGAAAAATACCCAAGCACCAGCGAGGGCAGCATGACGTGCGAGAGGGCGTTCCAGAACACTTCCCACTGCCCTTGCGCCAAACTGTCTACCAGGATCAGCCCTGTAACCGACGTGACCATGTAATCGAAGCTGACATCCAGCCGACCGGGGCCCGGAAACCATTCGAGCCGCGCATAAAACAGCAGCAGTGCCATTAGCCCAAGCCAGAAGATCGGCACGGAATAACCAATCAGACCGGCGATCCTGACGAACTGGTCGGCAAATCCTCCTCGGCGGACGGCGGCTAGTACACCAAGCGGGACACCAACAATGACACCAAACAGCGTGCCAAGCGTCGCCAGTTCGAAGGTCGCCGGAAACACACGTGCGATATCGCTCATCACCGGATTATTGGTGAGAACCGAGATGCCGAAATCGCCTGTCAACGCCTTTCGGCAATAGATGTAGAACTGCTCCCAAAGCGGCAGATCGAGCCCAAGTTCCTGCCTGACGCGGGCATAGACATGGGGCGGCGCACGATCACCAACGATGGAGAGAACAGGATCGATCGGCACAACACGGCCGATGACAAAGGTGACCGCGAGCAATCCAAGGAAAGTCACGATCACCATGACGAGGAAGCCGCCGATTTTCTTCAGCAGGCGGAAGGCATCGTGATGCCTTCCATATCCTCGCATCGTTGCAGCAGGCGCCATTGCGGCGATCAGTCCTTGGTCACGCCCGCGGCATAATTATTGTTGAACGCCGGTCCAAGCACGAAGCCCTTCACGTTCTTTCGGGTCGCAGCGATTTCAATCTGTTGGAACATGATGACGAAGGGGCCGGTCGCCATGACCTGCTTCTGCGTATCCTCGTACATCTTGGCGCGCTTGGCGGCGTCCGCTTCCAGCACCGCCGCGCGGGTAAGCTTGGTCAATTCCGGAATGTCCCAGGCGTTGCGCCAGGAGAGCGGCTTGGCTTTGGCATCATCCGCGTTGCTGTCGTTCGCCGCAAACGTGTCGGCATTGGTGTTCGGGTCCTGATAGTCCGGTCCCCATTGGCCGATATAGATATCGTGCTGACGTGCGCGGTATTTGGTCAGCGTCTGCTTGCCGTCGCCGGGGATAATCTCGAGCTTGATGCCGGCCTGGGCGAATGTCTGCTGGATGGCTTGTGCGATACCGGTAATAGTCGGGATCGAGCGGGTATCCATCGTGATCGTGAAACCATCCTTCAGGCCCGCCTTGGCAAGCAATTCCTTGGCCTTGGCGACATCCAGCTTGTAGGGCGTTTCGTTGACCGCGCCGAGGAAGCCTTCCGGCAGAAAACCTTGATGCGGCTTGACCTGATATTTCATGATCGTGTCGGCGATCGCACTGTAATCCACCAACCACTTCAGCGCTTCCCGCACCTCGGGTTTGGCAAGCGTCGCGTTCTTCTGATTCAGGCCGAGATAATAGAGAGAACCCTTCACGCCAGTTTGCACAGCAATGTTTGGATCTTTGGAAAGGGCATCAAGCTCTTCAGCGCCAAGGTTTCGCGCCATGTCAACATCGCCCTTTTCGAGAAGAAGACGCTGCGTCGCGGTTTCCTTGATGTGACGATAGACAACACGCGCAATCGCGGGCTTGCCAAGATAGCCATCGTAATTGTCGTTGCGCTCAAGCGTCACGACCTCGTTGGCGCGCCATTCGCGTAGTTTGAACGGGCCGGAGCCCGCCGAATGCGCCTTCATCCAAGCATAACCCATGTCGCCATCCTTTTCATTTGCGACAACGAGCTTCTTGTCGACGATGGAGCCGACATTAGCGGTGAGGCAGTAGAGCACGAAGGTCGGTGCGTAAGGCTTGTCGAGTTCGAAGGTGACCGTGAACGGCCCCGTCTGCTTGATCTTATCCTTCACATTCTCCTTGGTCAGTCCGAACTGGCCAAGGATGAAGGCCGGCGACTTGTCGATGATGACAGCGCGTTGCAGCGAATAAGCAACGTCCTCGGCTGTGATCGGATTGCCGGAAGCAAATTTCTTGCCTTCCTTGATCCTGAACGTCAGCGTCTTGCCATCCGAGGAAACTGTCCAGGATTCCGCCATAACGCCGAAAATCTTGGAAACGTCCTTCACGTCATAGCCAATCAGCGTTTCGTAGCTGTTGCCGACAACCTCGCCACCAGAGAATTCGAACACCTCGGCCGGATCGAGCGAGATTATGTCGTCGAATTGCCAGGCCGCAATGAACGTGTCCTTCGGCGTCGCCGCCTGCGAAACGCCAAGCATCGCCGTAAAAGCGGCCGCTGTAGCCAATGCGCGCAAAAGCTTCATGGTGATCAACCCTCCCGAACCCCAAGCCAATCTCAAATCGACGACACTCTGCGTGGAGCTGAAGCGACTGTCGAGTCCGCCTTGCCAATGCAAGGCTTTGGCTCGTTCAAAGGCAAGGCTCAGGCCGAACGAGCCCGCTGCTCATTGGAGGCCGTTCCGAATAACAGGGTGCTAGCAAGAAAAAGGACAACTTGCGCGCCAATCGCCGCGAACCACCAGCCCTGCCAAGCTCCATGACTGACAACGCCGATGGACGCGATCGCAGCGACAGCCGCTAGTCGATAGGGCAGCACTGCAGGAGGGATGGTCGCAAGTCTCCGGAATAGCAGCACAATGCCGATTGCCGTAAGCACAACGCCAACGAGACCGAGTTCGGCCCAAATCTGCAGGAAGACATTATGCGGGTGCCCCCATTTGAGCACTTCACGTCGTTCTGGCGTGACTTCCTGCTCAACCGAGCTATTGCCAGCGTTAGGGCTGGCGTTGAAGCCGATACCGCGGAACGGCCGCAGCATCGCGACTTCGCCGAATGTTTCCCAGATGATGACGCGCTCCCTGGGATGGCCTTCCTCGACGGTATCGAGCGTATGAGCGGGCAATATCGCGCGCGCGATATTGCCAACACGCGGCGCCATCGCCAGCAGAACGAGAATCACCACAAGGCCAAGCCGCAAGCTGAGCTTCGGCATGAAACTTGTTGCAACGAGCGCTAGTAGCGCTGCCAACATGCCAAGCTTGGATGAATGGCTGGCCGTCATCGCTATCACGATGGTCAGGAGCACAAAGATAGCCGCTGCACGCCAGTTCCGCCCGGCGCGACGCAGCATTTCCAAGAGCGGGATCGAAACAAGCAAGGCAACGACCATCGGCCTGTTCAAAGTGAAGGCAAATTCTCGGCCGCTAAACAGCTTTCTGAGCACCAAACCATCGCGCAACTCGAAAGCCAACCCGCAGAGCGTGATCGCAAGACCAACAAGCGCCAGAGTGGCAAACCAGGTTGGCGGTTTGCCAAGACCGGCGACGAGGACCAACGCAGCCAGTACTGGCAGCAATACCTCGCCAAATGCGAACCAGGATGGTCTGGGGGCTGGGCTCCAGCCGATCGAGACTGCGCACCACACCACGAACAAGCCCGCGACAACCGCTTCGGGCGTCAAAAACAGGGCCTTCAGCTTGTCGGCGAACTGAGCGAACCGTCCGGCGAGAACCACTGAAGCCAGACAGCAAGCTGCCGCGGCAACCAGGCAGGCCGGTGAGGACCTGTTGGACGGAACCATCAGGATTGGCAGCACGAAACCGACGAGAACCCACGCGGCGCACGAAAATCGCTCGGCCATCAGTGTATGTCCCGACACTCCTGCCGATGCGATGATCTGCTGATCCTGCACGCCGTCTCTCACCTTGCGATCATCATTTGCAAGTTCCGATCCGTCACGCCGACAAGGAAATCTGTTCAGCGGAATCCTTCAGCAGCGCATCGAGCGCAATACGCACCGGCCCGTCCTCGCTGCGTGAGGCCCGCGCAAAAAGCATCTCCAGCGAAGCGGCGTCGAGTGAAATCTGCCGCTTGTGCGGAATAGCCACCATGAATGCCTCTCCGGCGATGTCATGGACATCCTCGTTCGCGTCGAACAAATCCTCGGTAAGGCGCTCGCCGGGCCGCAAGCCCGTGAATTCGATCATGATGTCGCTGTCGGGAATATGCCCGGAAAGCGTGATCATCTGACGGGCGATATCGACGATCTTGACCGGCCGGCCCATCTTCAGGACAAGGATTTGACCGCGCTCCTCCGGATGCGCCAGGCCGCGCCCTGCCGCCTGCAGGACAAGGCCGACAGCCTCGCTGGTCGTCATGAAATAACGGGTCATATCCGGATGGGTGACGGTAACCGGCCCGCCAAGCTCAATCTGGCGCTTGAACTTCGGAATGACCGATCCCGAGGAGCCGATCACATTGCCGAACCGCACCGCGATGAAACGGGTTTTCACATCCTTGACCTGCGCCTCGCGATCGCATTGGCCGGTATAGAGTTCCGCCATACGCTTCGTCGCGCCAAGGATGCTCGCCGGATTCACCGCCTTGTCGGTCGAGATGAGGATGAAGGCTTCGGCGTCTATATCCCGTGCTGCGTCTGCAACATTGATCGTGCCGGCAATATTGGTCAGCACGCCTTCAGACGGATTCGCCTCAACGATCGGCACATGTTTCAGCGCCGCCGCATGGATGACGATATCTGGCGAAAATTCCTTGAATATTTGGTCGAGCTTCGTCCGATTGCGGACATCGCAGAGGAAGACCCCGACACCGAATTTCGGATCGCCCTGCAGCATTTCCTGTTCGATCGTGTAGAGATTGAACTCACTGATTTCGAGCAGCCCGATAGCGTCAGGCTCATAAAGTGCGACTTGGCGCACGAGTTCGCTGCCGATTGTGCCGCCGGCGCCTGTGACGATCACCCGCTTGCCGCGCAGCAAATCGTCAAGATTGTTGGAGATACCAGCCGTCTCGGCCCGACCGAGAAAATCGGATGCCAGGATATTCTGTGCCTGAGCCTGTTCTTCGACCAGGATGTCGGCAATGTCCGGCTGGCGCACCAGCTTGACGTTTCTCTCGGCGCAAGTGCGCGCGAGTCCTGAAAATACCCCCGGACGCAAGGCCGAAATCGGATAGCACAGCACCACGCGCTCTGGCCGCTTGCCGCGCCGTGCCAGCGTATCGATGGCACTGCCAAGATTGCTGATCGTATCGAGAATCTGGACGCCGTGGATCGTGCGGCCAATGCGGGTATCTTTGTGATCGAGTACGCCAACGATGCGCATGTTCTTTGCCAGCGACCGCACCAACTCGATGAACAGCGCCGTCTGGTCGCTCGCACCCACCAGCAATACGTTATGTGCGCCGCTATGCGGCCCATATTGCCGGTATGCGTCGCGGCGATCGCGCAGCACGCGGTAAACCAGCCGCGGCACGCCCATAGCCGCTATCAACACGAAAACCAGAATGAACGACAGGGTACGTGGGAACCACCGGAACCCGTTGACCGAATAGGAGATCATACTCCAGACGGTGACGCTGATGATCGCTGAAAAGGCGACGAGCTTGATGTCGTAAATCGAGGTGTACCGCCACACCGAAGACGACAGGCCGAGCATCCGATATGTGATTGCGGCGATCACCGCGAACACGGCGCCCCAGGTCAGCACGGAGTCAGTGTAACGTAGCGCGTCCGGCATGCCGACGCGTAGAATCAACGCCACCGCGAACGACGCCCACGAAACGAGGAAATCGTGAAGCGAGATGGCGGCGAACAACCAGATGTGTCTGCGTCGTAACTTCATGAAGGAACTTTTCGGGCCTTTTTACGCACGACGTTTCACTACTGCCAGCCAGTCAGGCCATCGCGCCCCGCGATGTGAGACTTGCGCGAATCCGCGCCTTCCTTCAGAGCCGTGTCAACTCAGAGCGCCACGGCGGGAATTTATGACATTGGGCGTACCCTCTCAATCGATAATTGCCCCGATGTCAATCGCGGCATTTGCAACGATTGTTTCCTGGACCGCAATTTTCCTGATGCTGCCAACGCTCAGGCAATCAGCTTTGGCGCACCCCGTCGCACGCTCATCGCATCGGATTCCGACACCGCAAGGCGCTGGGACGGGAATTGCCATCGCCACTGCCATAGCCGCCAGCGCCTTTTTTATGGTGTCATTCGGGGAGGAAAGCGGTTTCCATCCACATGTCGTTATTCTGGCGCTTTCGCTCGCGGCGATGGTGCTGACGGGCTTGCTGGACGATATCCAGGGCCTCTCCGTCCGTATCCGGCTGGCGATCCAGTTCGCCAGCGCAGCGGCAATCATCACGAGCCTTCCGACCGAAATCGCCGTTTTGCCGGAAGGATTGCCGAGGCTGGTCGAGAGGATCATTGAAATCGGTGCGCTGCTCACTTTCATGAATCTCGTCAATTTCATCGATGGGCTCGATGAAATCTCGATTGCTCATGGTGCTCCCGCTATAGCCGGCGTGACTATCATTGCCGTTGTGGGTTCTCTGCCTGGCTGGATCATGCCGCTCTCCGCAGCAGCGCTCGGCGCGCTGATCGGATTCTGGCCATGGAACCGGCATGTCGCGAAGATTTTCCTCGGCGACAGTGGAAGCCTGCCGCTTGGCTTGCTGCTTGGCTATCTGATGATCGTACTCGCCGGGACCGGTTACTGGTCCTCGGCCGCCCTGCTCTGCCTTTATCCGCTGACCGACGGGGCCTGGACACTGTTTGACCGTTGGCGACGCGGCCAGAATCTTACCGAAGGTCATCGCGACCACTGCTATCAGCGCGCAACCTCGCGCGGCCTGGCTGTAACGACTGTGTCGCGAACAGTGCTGGCTCTTAGCTGTATTCTGGCCCTGCTCGCACAGGTTTTGAGCGCGCATGCACCACTCTGGCAACACGTCGCGATGGCGGCCTTGGGCCTCGGACTGACAGCCGTGACCTTGCGCTGGTTCGCAACAGGTGGGGCACGGCCCTTATGACCGTCCTTGTCACGGGCGGATCAGGTTTTGTCGGCCAGGCGGTCATCGCGAGGCTCCTCAATGCCGGCCAGCTTCTCAGACTCGCGCAGCGCACCAAGCTGTCGCCTGCACTCGAAGCTCGCGGCGTCGAGCATGCGCTGATTGGCGATCTCAGCGTGCCGATTGATTGGAGCCGGGCGTTGGATGGCGTTGACGCTGTTATCCATATCGCCGGGCTGGCGCATCAACCGCCTGGCGTCTCCGATGTGGCAATGTTCAAGGTCAACACCGAAGCGACCGCACGGTTCGCAAATGCTGCGGCAACCGCCGGCGTTCGTAGCTTCATTTTCATGTCTTCGGTACGGGCAATGGTCGGCGCATCTTCGCACGAGATTATCACAGACGAGACCCCTCCCGCTCCCATTGATGCCTATGGCCGCTCCAAACTGGAAGCCGAGCTTGCGCTGAAAGCGATGGGAATCGGAGGCGCAATCTTGCGCCCCGTACTTGTCGTTGGCGCGAAGGCCACTGGAAATCTCGCTTTGCTGCGCAAGCTTGCTCGCTTGCCGGTCTCATTGCCGCTCGCAGGATTATCCGGCCGTCGCTCGATGATCAGCGACCGCTCACTGGCGGAAGCCGTGCACCATCTGCTGTTCTCCGGACCATCTTCGATGACCAGCTATCTCGCCGCTCATCCGGAAAGCATGACCGTCGGCGAAATCGTCGCAACGATGCGAGAGGCTCAAGCTCGTAGGCCGGCGTTGTTTTCGCTTCCAAACATCGTCCTCGAAAGCGCGGCACGAGTCGCAGGCAAATCCCGCATGCTGGAGCGGGTCTCTGGCGATCTTGTCGTCCGCGCGGACCGGCTCGCGGCAACTGGTTGGCAGCCCGTCGAGACAACGCGAGAAGCCCTGGCGCGATAGATTTAGCGCCGTTGTGGTGGAACGTAATAAGGAGTCGGCAGCAGTTCCGGCTCTTCGAAGGCGACAATGCCGTCGTAGAATTGGTCAACATCAGCGAGGAACAGATCGCGCCCGATCGCCTGCGCAACCCGTGTCGCACCCAGACCAACGCCAGGAATATCTGCCGTCAAGGCGCCATGGCTCATGGTCGCGGCATAATTCAATAGATGGATGTTCTTGAGCACCGGCGAGCAACCAGGTTCACGCTCTACGAGCGCAAAACCTCGATCCAGATATGGAAACCTGGCAAGATGTGGCTGAGCACGCGCAGCTTCCGGCGAAACGCGATCTTTCCACAAAGTCAGATGGTCGAGAAACGCATTTAATTCGGGGCGCTCCCCAAGATCGACTTTGAAGCCCGTACCACAGATGGCCGCATCGAATGGCTGTCTGCCGCTATCTGTCACCACGTCGATCGTACTCTCTCCCGGAATGACATCTTTCCAGCTCTCCCCAAAAGCGATCGAGAACCTCTCATGCGCCTCGCAACGCAGGACTGATTCATGTGGCGGCGGGGTGTTCAGCCCGATCGTGTAAGAGAGGAATCGCCAGCGGGTGGCATCGTCGAAAGTCGGGAAATGACGCAGGAAACCCGAAAAGCCCATCCAGCGCGATTTGTTGACTTGGGGCATGATCCGCCGGCGCGAATAGAGCGTGACAGATGCACCCGCCTCCAGCGCGCAAGCCGCGTTGTCGAAAGCCGAAGCTGAAGCGCCGAGAACGGCGATATGACGCCCTTCGAACGCCTTGAAATCAATGTCGTCGGAAGAGTGGAAAAGCGTCTTCCCACGTGCCGGCCCGTTGGTGCCGCATGACGGAAAGGTCGGCATATTTTCGCTGCCTGCGCCCTCGCGGCCAGTAGCGAGCACAATTTTCCGCGTGATTATGGTCTCGCGACCAGCAGGGCCCTCGATGGTCGCACGCAGGAATTCGCCTTCCGGCTCCAAAGCGACGAGGGCAGTTTCGTTCTCCACCGGCAACGCCAGGATATCGCGCAGCAAGAGCAGATAGTCCCGCCACTCCAGACGGTGGATTTTGTAAAGCTGCTCCCAGCCCTCCAGGCCGTGCAAGGCTTGGTACCATGCCCGGAATGTCAGCGAGGGTACGCCGAGATCGCAGCCGGTCAGATGCTTCGGAGAGCGCAGGATTTCCATGCGGGCGTACGTCGCCCAGGGGCCTTCCTCGCCGCGCTTTGCCTTGTCGATGATGCGGACACCGCCGATCCCTTCGCGTTGCAAGGCGAAAGCTGTCGTTTGGCCCAGCATACCCGCGCCCACGATCAGCAC
>FTCV01000551.1_pt1 | contig 10141 bp, 10 predicted proteins | sample 1639691 | NCBI WGS metagenome assembly FTCV01 (sample SAMEA3914864, study PRJEB12502) | metagenome | biome: forest; material: soil | place: USA | collected 2012-03-12 | depth 0.3 m
GGATCTATGAAGACCGCGTTATCGCCGCCAATTCCCGCCTCGGCTCTACCCACGCTTCAACCGGAACTATCTCGACCGCCGCATCACTCGGCGGCAAGTTCCGTGCGCGAACGGACTTGATAGCATAAACCGCCCCAGTTCTCACGCTAGGTGCAGATCCCGATTCGTCGGATGATCCCAGCCAACCCTATGGCCCGGCGTTGATCTTTCTGGCGCCGATCTGGTCGGACAAGTACTTCATCAACGGCTGTTCGAACTTCGGATTGATAACCAGAAAATGCCTGCGGCGATCATGCTCGTCCGGCAACCGGCACAAAACACCTTCCGCGACCAAACGCCGCACCAGACGCAAGGCGGTACTCATGGGCGCGCCGGATGCGATGCAGGCACTGGAAACGGCGACCAGACGCCCCTCGATCTTGGCAAGCAGCAAGTCCAGCAGCATTTCCCAGGCCGGGTCGCCGAACAGCTCTCCGCCGCCGATCTCGCGCCGCTTTGCTTCCTTGCGGAGAACGTCACGGATGTAGAGCGCCAATTCGGCAGGCTCACAGTCACGCTCTTGCCTGACCGTAGCTTGCGCGGGACCAATCGGCCCTTCTCCGCCCGCATCACCGCCACTATCGCGCACCGAAGGTTCATCCAGCAGCTGCGCCAGACTGCGCAACTCCTGGCTTAAACCGCTGATCTTCCCCAGAAGATCTTCGCGCGCGGCAGGCGTGTCGCGCAGCCCCTTCGCCCGCTGCAAGGCCCGCCGCAGATCCGCATGCTGGACCGGTTTTTCCAGGAAATCGACCGCCGACGCACGCATGGCGTCAATAGCCACATCCTTGCTGGCATAGCCGGTGACCATGATGAATTGCAGGCGCTGGCCGCGTGCCTCTGCATGTTGGGCCAAATCGTAGATCAACGAGATTCCGTCCTGCCCCGGCATATTGTAGTCCACGATCGCAATGGCGGCTTCATGCTCCACATAAAGGCTTTCCGCTTCGTCCGGACTGTTGGCAACGAGCGGAACATAGCCCATCGTGCGAAGGCTGAATGCACATTCAGCGCACCAGTCAGCATCGTCGTCGATGATGAGGACGATTTCGCCGCGAACGTTGTCGACGATTTCCTCCCCCGCCGGCCTGTTGACCGTCTCATTCGCAGGACCAAGGATTGCACCCAATCTTGTCCGCCAGCTCGGTGTCATCTCATTCATGTACCGTGCGACCTCCTAGAACTTGCGCTAGGTAAGAAACATCAGTTGTCCAAACCCAATACAAAGTATCGTAGCAGCTGCTACCGCACCGGAATCGAGTCTGCGAGCAATTCCATTCATCCTATGAAAGGTCGCAAGCGCGAACAGAACCGTTCCAGTCAATGTTACCATAGCCAATGAACCGATAGTTCCGAGCCAGATCGCACCTGATGACAGAAGTTTAATCTGCCCGCCGGTCAGGATTTGGAAGCCTGTGGCGGATCGAATTGCATAAACAACCATCAAAAGCAGGATCAGGCAGGCCAAACCTGACCCAATATTCGCCAAGGCGCTATCCAAACCATTGCGAGTGAACGCAAATACCGCTCCTGTCGTCGCAAGAATCGCGTAAAAGAAGCCCGGCGTGCGCCGTCCTTCCCACGGAAGCACGACCACGGGTAGTAAAAGCACAATCAAAACAGCGAAACGAAGGGCCCCGAATCCATCCATTTCAATAACCTCCGTTATTGACGGAGACGCTGGCCGTCAGATTCGGCGATGGCAGCGGCACCATATTGCCGTAGCGCATGATGGGGCTCTTGCTCATATCGTAGCTCACCGCCACCCTGAAGACGCCGGTACCGTCCACGCTGGTGGAGATGACCGGATCGCTTCCACTGCCCAGGATGGAACTGTAATTCTTCATCACCGCCGCCGCGCGGGCCGTTGCCAGGCTGGTTCGTTCGCTGGTCGACAGGCCGGCAACGGCAGCCCGCGCACCTTCGGAGGCTGCCTGACGCACGCCAATCAGGGCGCTGAAGTAGATCGAATAGATGATGATGCCAAAAGCCAGGAGCAACAGCGCCGGAGCAAGAAAAACGAACTCCAGCGCTGCCATCCCTCGTTTGCATCCCAGCAATCGACCAAGATTGCGAGCTGACATGCGCATCGCGCAAGACCCTCCGAAGATCAGCCGCTGGTGAACAGGTTCGTGAAGGCCGCCTGCAGGCTGGTCTTGAACCCAGCACCGACGGAGGTGATCGCACCCACGACAATGGCGCCGAGCACGGCATATTCTACTGCGGTAAGGCCGCGCTCATCAGTCTGGAGGCGGATCAGAAACTTGAGAACCATGTCCTTCATCGGATTTCTCCCCATATCCTCCGTTATGCCTTCGATGCTGCGTGGAGGCGGCGCAGCACCGAATTCCTGTAAAATCAGATAAGCACGGGAACGCCGCAGCGGGCGCCGGTGACCCACACGGTATTATGTCCAAGCTGGATGCCCAGCGCGGTCAGCACGAGGTCAAGCAGCGGATCGACGGTATTGCCGACAATGCCGGTAACGGGATCGGTCAGCGCGGAAACCAGTTGCTGGCGCGCCTGTGTGCTGTCGCACAAGACCAGCCCGCAAAGACCCAGAATCTTGATCTGCAATCCGTCGGGCGCCATCAGGCTGGTCAGCAGGGTGCTGACCAACGGGGCGACCTGCGCGCTGTTGCCTACACTGGCAGGCGTGCCCGGCGCGGAGGGCGTACCGATCGTTCCAGCCCCTCCCTGTCCGAACACAAGCGTGGCGTTCTGCGCGCCAAGAACCGGCTGGACGATTGCACGCGCATCGATGGTGATGAGCCCAAGGACATCGACGATCCGGGCCTGTTGCACATCCTGAGCCCTGATTTCTGGCATAGCGCGGCTGACCGCGTTGGCCGGAACCGTGCCGACATAGGCGTTAACCAACCCCGAATAGGCAGCAACCGTCACCCGCGTATCGCTGGCCTGTTCGGCTGAGTTCGCGCAATCGATCGATGTGATCGCCGCTCCCGCCGCCTCCACATCCAAAAGGATCGGCAAATGGACTTTCACGGGGCTCACAAGCAGCGGAATTTGCCCGGTGTCGATATTGACCTGCAACCGGATTTCCGAAGTCCCGGCCTGCGTCTCCCCCGCCGGGCCGAACGAGAAGCGGGGGCGATCGCCAAGCCCGGTAGCCATGGCGGCAATCCGCACTGTCGCACCGGGGAGCGCCATTTGAACAAGGTTGGACAGGTCGATGGCCGCAGGGCCGGACTGCACCGCGTAGGACACAAGCTGATAGGCGTTCAGCCCCGCCCGCAATGCCGGCTTAACATTCGCCTCTCCCACCGGCATGTTCTTCCAGACGCCAAGGCCGAACAGGCCGGAAAGCGGCACCTTGTAGGAATTGCTTACCTGCCCGCCGAAAGAGCGCAGGCCCGCCTGGGTCGCCGCATTGGGGCTGGCACTCGCGGCGGCCAGAACGATGTCCTGCAAGCCGTAGGTTCCGGCAACCAGATCGCCGTAAGTTCCCGTCTTGCCGGCACGCGCGGCGAGTGCGTCGAAGAACAGCCCGGCGTCGACGTCGCCCTGCATCATGCCTTCGATGTCCGCGGTGGAGAGGCGCAGCTTGATACCCAGAAGCGCACCTAACAGGTCGTTGACGATACCTACCAGCGGGTTGGAGATCGTCAGCAGGCCCGATGTGACGCCCAACCCCGCTTCGTCGACGCGGGCAGCGGTTGCCGTCGCGGCAAGATCCGGGATCGGGCTGGATGTTCCCAGGATACCGGTCAGGAATCGGCGGCTGGCCTTGCCCGTGGTGATTTTCACCGCCGTAGCCATGCCGTTGCCGGGGCACCGCGCGAATGTCGGATCGAAGCGGTCGTCCGAACCCAAAGCGGCATCGGCGCAGTAGCGGCCGATCGTCACCGTTTTGAGAACCGACGCATCGTAACCGTTCTTCACCAGATAGGCGCGGGCGCGCGCATCAGCTTGCGTAGGGTCGATGGCGGCGGCCAGCGCGGCGGCTTCGGTAGCAGCGCGCAAATCGCGATTGCCGAGATGATAGAGCCCAAGATCGAGCGCGACACCCGCCGCCGCCAGAAGCGACACGCTTAGAACCGCGACGGCAGGCCCCACTACGCCGGAACGGTCCTTGGCGAGCCGTCGCCAAAGAGTGTTCTGCGGTGGATTTTGCCTCGCCCGGCTAACCATGCGTGGCCCCAGCATCGGTGGTTCCAGCATTGGCGGTTCCGGCCGCAGCCGTTGGCGCCATCAACATCGCTGCCTCGCTCGCCACTTCGTGGCGAACGCGCGCCCGTGTGCCTGCGTCGCGTATGCCGGAAAGAAGGGCATCCGCTTCCGATCCCCGCCCCGCCATCGTCAATGCCAGCGCGAGATTGTTGCGGATGACGGTTTCGGAAGGCGCAAGATCATGGGCCGCGCGCAGTGCTTCTACCGCCTGCGCGGTCTGCCCGGAGCGCAACTGCGCATAACCCAGTGCGTTGCCGATCAGCGGGCTGGCGGGATTTGCCTGCAAGGCCGCGTCATACTCACGCGCCGCCTGCGCCCAATCGCCCAGCGCCGCCGCCACATGACCGCGAATTTCCAGCGTTTCGCCGCCTCGATCGTTCGGTGGAATGCGCTTGAGGGCGTTCTGCGCTTCCTCCGTCTGGCCAAGATCAAGCAGGCAGTTTACCCGCAGCACCAAGGAATCCCGGTCGCGCGGGTACTGACGGTCAAAATCGTCGAGATAGGCCAGCGCCGCCCTTGTTCGGCCGTCCGCGCGGGCCTGCCGGATCAGCGAGAGATAGAGCGTGCGCGTCGATCCCTGCCCCGTCGGATCACCCAGCGCCTCCGCGGCCGGCCGCCGCTCCGCCGCCCAGGCCGAATGCCCGGGAAGCACCGCGACAATGGGCAGCAGCAGACAGGCTGCATATCGATAAGGCGCATTTCGACGGGGCATCATGGGGCGGCACTCCGTAAGGTATCGAAGATCGCGGCAACCGGCGGGCCTGCCAGCACGATGAACAAGGCCGGCATGAAGAACACCAGCATCAGGATCACCATGCGCACAGTGATCGCACCGATCGCCTCTCGTGCCCGCGCAACGCGCCGCTGGGAGAATTCGCGCACGAACTCACGCAGAGCCGGTACCAGTTCCATGCCGTGAAACAGCGACTGGCGAAAAACCGTGGCAAGTTCGCGTGAGCCGGTTACCGCCACGCGCGCAGCCCAGCGATCGAACGCCAACTGATAATCCTGCCCGCGGTCGAGATCGTCGACCAGCATGGCCACAAGCCGAGCATGATGCGGCACCGCCACATGCTCGTCGCGGGCAATGGCGCGAAAGCACTGGTCGAGCGAGACGCCGCTTTCCAGCATCATCAGCATGAGATCGAGCAGGAAGGGGAATTCCGCGGTCAGGATCCGTTCGCGACCGGACGCGCGCATCTTCAGGACGTACTTCGCGCCGATGTAGGTCAAGCCGGCCAGGGCGAACGTGGGAAACAGCGGTTTGAAGGGGTTTCCGGTGATCGCCAAGCAGACGACCATACTTGCCAAGGCGACCGCCAGAGCCGCGATCACCCGCAACCAGGCAAACACCTCCATGGCGGCGGGATCGAAAAACCCCGCCTTGCGCAGCGACTGGTCAACCTCTTCACGTTCGCGCCCGCTGATCGCGAAGAGCCGGGGCAGGCGATAAGGCAGCCGTGCCGAGGAACGGCGGCGCTCCCCATGGCCATGGATGCGCGCGTGCAGCCGTGCATCGGCGCGAAGCAGGCGCAAGCCCACGACGGCGGCAACCAGCCCCACCAGCGAGAGGGAGAAGAAGCCGAGGGAAATGAGCCCAGAGGAAGTGAGCGGGAGCATCAGAACGTAAGCCTCATCATGCGGCGCACGACGACGATGCCCAGCATCTCCAGCGCGATCGCGCCCGTTGCCAGTTTCCGCCCGCGCGCATCCTCCACGAAGAAATCGATGTAGGCGGGGTTCATCACCACCAGCAAAATCATGGCGAGCAACGGCATGACGATCAACACCCGCGCGCTGATCCTCGATTCCGACGTCGCGGCGGCCAGTTCCCGGCGGATCCGCACGCGTTCACGCAGGATCGCGGCAAGATTGGTCAGCGTCGTACCCAGAGAGCCGCCGAACCGCAGATTCGTGCGGATCGCCGCCGCCAGCATGGAGACTTCGGGTATCCGCAGCCGATCCGCCAGATGCTGCATGGTTTCGGCGACCGGCGCGCCCATTTCCAATCGGCGCGCGGTCGGCGCGAAGTAGCTGCGCACGATCTCCGGCGCGTCCGCCAGCGCGCGCTCCAACGCCTGCGAAAGCGAATTGCCCACGGCCTGCAGTTGCCGCACGCCATCAAGGTAGAGCGGCAGAGCCTCGGTCAATGCCTCCGTCCGCTTGCGAGCACGGCCCTGCAACCATGACCAGAACCCGATCGGCGTGGCGACCAAAAAGGCCAGCGCGGCCACCGGGCCGGCGAACAGCAACAATCCCCCAACCGCCACCAGCCCCGCCAGGGCAAGGATGCGCAAGTCCTGCGTAGTAACTTCGAACTGCGCCTGCGCCAGCAGCGGTGCGATCCGCTCCGGCACCAGAACGCGCGTGACCGTCCGCGTCGTGCCAAGGTGCGGCCCTGCCATTTGCGCAAGCCGGCGATCGATGGCGGCCAGCCCGCGCGCGCGTTCCGCCAGCAGGCACGCGGCCATCACGCCCAGCGCCAGCAAGGCCAGCAGCAGATAGGCGCCCGCCCTTACCATGCGACTCTTTCCGTCTCGCCCCGGTTCAACCCGCCGACACCGGTGCCACCGGGCATCACGAAATCGCGCAACCGGGCCGCGTGATAAGGACGCGGCGACTGCGTGCGGAACGTGCCTTCGCCAGACATCGGCGGCAGTTCCTCAAACCGGAAAAGTTCGTTGAGGGAATAGGTGTCCCCCTCCACCCCGGTCACTTCCGATACGGACGTCACGCGACGCGCCCCGTTGGCCAGCCGCTGGATATTGATGATGACGTGGACGCTGTTGGCAACGAACCGGCGGATCGCGCGGATATCGCCCTGCTGCCCGGCGAAACCCAGTAGCATTTCCAGGCGGGCCAGCGCATCGCGCGGCGAATTGCCGTGCAGCGTCGCCATCGACCCGTCATGCCCGGTGGACATGGCCTGAAGCATTTCCACAGCCTCTATCCCGCGCACCTCGCCCAGGATGATGCGATCGGGGCGCATGCGGAGGGCGTTGCGCAGCAGATCGCGCGCGCTCACTTCGCGGCTGCCGTCGACATTGGGCGGGCGCGTTTCCAGGCGCACCACATGGTTCTGGCGCAATTGCAGTTCGGCCGCATCCTCGATGGTCACCAGCCGCTCGCGGTCGCCGATGCAGCCCGAAAGCACGTTGAGCAGGGTCGATTTGCCCGCCCCGGTGCCCCCGCAGATCAGGATATTGAGCCGGGACGCCACCGCGCACGACAGATAAGCGGCCATCGGCGCGCTCATGACGCCGGTGTTGACGCAATCCTCCACTGTCAGCGCTTGAAGGCGGAACTTGCGGATCGATACCAGCGGCCCGTCCAGCGCGACCGGCGGGATGACGATATTCACGCGCGATCCATCGGCAAGGCGCGCATCGACGAATGGCGTCGCCTCATCCACGCGGCGGCCGATCGGACCGACGATCCGCTGGATGATGTTCATCAGGTGGGCATCGTCGCGAAAGCGCGTCTCCACCTGCTGCAGCAAGCCGGCGCGCTCCACGTAGATCGTGTGGGGACCGTTAACGATGATATCGTCGATGCCCGGATCACGCAGCAACGGTGCCAGCGGGCCAAGGCCGACCACCTCGTCCTCCACATCCTCGATCAGCACCAACCGTTCGGCGCTGTTGAGCGCCAGTTGCCCGCGGCGGCTGCGGCTGCTGATGACCTGTTCGATCTCCTGCCGCAGCGCGCGCCGATCAAGCGCCTCGGCCGTGGCTCCCTGCGCTTCCAGTTGATCGATCACCTGCTGGCACGTGATCGACTTGACCGCCTGATAGCTGTCGCTCATGCGCTGGGATCTGGGCTGGGAGACGGGCTGGGCCAGTGCCACCCGCGCCGCTCCGCCCGCGTTTTGCAACACCTGATCGTCGGCGGTCAGCACGCTCATGCGGTCTTCTCCAGCCGGCGCAGAACGGCCCTTCGCACCCGGTCGATTCCGGGCATGGCGGCCTTCACCGGGGGCGCGATGTTGCAGATCCGCCGGATGGTCTGGGCGTAGGGCCCGCCATCGCGATCAAGCATCATCGGCTTGCCCGCGTTCAGTGCATTGCGCGCCCGCACCCGGTCGATCTGCACGCCCATCACTGCATCGATGCCCAGAACATCGGCCATCCGGCGCCCGTCGAGCAGTATGCGCGGATCGTGATCCCAGACGAGAAGGCGAAGCCGCGCGGCGGTGGCAGTGTCCAGAGAGACTTTCTCCAACAGGCGGCGGCAGGCGTCGAGTTCACCGATCGACTGGCTGCATACGAGTTCCACCGCGCTGGCCTGCGAAGCGAGTTCGCGCAGCAATCCGCCATGGCGAAGGCTGCCGCCGCCCAGCACCACATGCCCGAAATTCGCCCGCAGCAACTGCACCAGCCCGACGATGTCGTTGGGGCCGATGCCGGCGGGTTCGGTGCCCGTGCCGCCATCAAAGGTCAGTAGCGACAGTCCGCTCGCCTCATGACGGGCCAAAGCGTCGGACAGCAGGCTGGTGTCCATCCGGTCAATATCGGCGACGGCGGCGGCAAGCCCGTAGTCGACCTTCAGATCGAGGTAGGCCTCCGCCGTGCTGACCGGCAGCGTGCAATCGACCAGCAGGCTGTGCGTGTCGTTTCCACTGTGCGCCAGCGCCATGTCGGCGGCCAGGATGGCCATGGCCTCCTGATCGCTGCCCAGCACCAGCGTAAAGCCGCCCAGCCTGCCCTGCGCCGTCATCGACGTGTTCAAAAGGCGGGTCAGTACGTCCGAAACCTGCTTCTGCTCGGCATTGCGTGCAAAGACATCGGCCGCGCCGGCGCGGATCGCCAGCAGGACCTGATCGGCCTGCATGTCGTCCGTGGCAACCACCACGCCGCGCCCCGATGCCGCAAGCAGCGCCTGCCCGATCGCGGAAGGCAACGACCGCTCGGCCGGGATAGAGGCATGGTCGATCACCACGATCCCCGGCCCCGACAGGTCCGCCAGTTCCAGCGACTGGACCATTTCAACCGTCACATGCTCGCCCACAGCCTCGGCAAGCCGCTGTTCCAGCGCCCGGTCTACGGAAAGAAGATTGATAGTCGGCATGTCAGCGCCTCACCACTCCGAAGGAACTCGTCGCCTGTTCGACGCCGTCGGTGTTCAGGATCATTTGCCCGATCGAGGGATCGACCGTCTTCAACGCCACGTTCGTGGGCACCGCATCAGGCTCGACCAGGCGCGGGGTCGCCACGATGATCAGTTCCTGCCGTTCCTGCTGGTTCTGCTGGCGCTTGAAGAAGGCGCCCAGCACGGGAATGTCGCCCAGCAGCGGCAGCTTGTCCTTCGAAACGGCGCTGGTGCTGTAGTTCAGACCGGCGATGACGAAGCTCTGCCCGCTGCCAAGCTCCACCGTCGTCTCGGCCGACCTGCGGCGGATGCCGGGCACGGTGTACCCCTGAAGCTGGACGCCGTTGCTATAGTCCAGCTCGCTGACTTCGGGCGCCAGCTTAAGGACGATGTGGTCTTTCGACAGCACGTAGGGCGTCACCGAAAGCCGCACGCCGAATTCCTTATACTGGATCGAGATGGTGTTGCCCGACCCGCCGTAGGATTGCGGCACCGGCACCGGAAACTCTCCGCCGGCCAGAAAACTCGCCTGCTCGCCGGAGCGGACCAGCAAGGTCGGCTGCGCCAGAAGCTGGGATAGCCCGTTGGACGAAAGCGCGCTGAGCACCGCGCCGATCCCGCCACTGCGCGATGATAGGAACAGGTTGAAAGCGCTCTGGATCGGTGCCGCAGCGTCGACACTCAGCCCGCCGCCGGAGAAGCTGTAGCTGTTCAGGGTACTGGGTGAGATCACCGCGCCCTGCAAATCACCCGCCAGCTTCGAGAAGCTGAAGCCAAGAGCCTTCAGCGTCGAACTGGAAACCGCAGCGAACTGCACGTCCAC
>FTCV01000819.1_pt1 | contig 10065 bp, 5 predicted proteins | sample 1639691 | NCBI WGS metagenome assembly FTCV01 (sample SAMEA3914864, study PRJEB12502) | metagenome | biome: forest; material: soil | place: USA | collected 2012-03-12 | depth 0.3 m
GGATCGGCAGGTAGAAGACGTTGTGATCGTTGACGTAGTTCAGGCTCAGCTTGATCGAGCCGTTCTCAAGATCATGCTTGATGTTCGCGCGGATCTGGCCGCCCTTGTCGTTGGGGAAGCCGTTGTCGCGATAGCCGTCGTGGTATCGCATGAAGCCGCCCACGGCGTAATACGTGTTCTTGCCAAGCGGCCCCGCCTGATAGGCATCGAAGCGGTAGAGGCCGGTATCGCCCAAGGTCACTTGCGCCTTGCCGCGCGCTACGTCGTTGCCGGTGACGGTGATCGCGTTGATGATCGCGCCTGAATAGCTGGCATAGACCGGCGCCGGGCCGCCGCGCACCACTTCCAGACGGTCGGTCATCAGATCCGGCTTGATCAGCGCGTCACCGCGGAAGAACACGCCGTCGTTCTCATGGAACAGTGGCAAGCCATCCTGCTGGAAGCTGACGAAGCCGCCGTCGCTGGGCAGACCGCGAATGCGGTAGATGTTCTGCACTTCGCCGCCGGTGATCTCGGTCTGGAAACCGGGAAGCTGGCCGATCAGGTCCGCGAAGTTGACCGGCGCGATCTTCGCCATGTCGTCCTGAGAGATCGTGTTGATCGCGTAGGAAACATCGAAACGACGCTGCGCGCGCGTGGAACCGGTGACGATGATGTCGTCGGAGGTGGTATCGGCAGGCGCACCGGCTTGGGCATCGGCCGCAGCCGCGTCGTCCGCTGCATAGGCGGGCACCGCAAGGGTGCAGATGGCGGTTAGCGCCGTGCTGGCGGCAAGAACGGTCTTGAACATGAAGCCCCTCGATTCGAAAAATTCGAAAGCCGCCCGAAGCGGCGACGTGGGGGCACTTGACGGCTCAAGGTGACATTTTTAAATATTTTACAGAAAATAATTAATATCTGCGACCAGCCGAATTCCCGGCCGCTCAGGACAGCACGCATGCAGCTCCCCCAGATCGACAAGGACCAGCGGCGGATCATCCGCGAATTGCGCAAGGCTGGGCCGCTCTCACGCTCCGCCCTCGGTCTTCGGCTGGAAATGAGCGGCGCGGCGCTCACCAAACTGTCGCGATCGCTGATGACGCTGGGCATCCTGGAAGAACTGACCGGCAACGAAGCGCAGGCGCGCGGGCGCCCAGCAGTGCCGCTGCGGATCGCGCCAAGCGGCGGTTATGCGGTGGGGGCCACCGCGCACAAAGGCCTGCTCGACATCGCCCTGCTCGATCTGGCAGGCGACATAATCGCCACCCATCGCGAGACGATACCGCCGATCACGCCGGGCGAGTTCGCCCGCAAGCTGCGCGGCATCACCCATGGACTGGTGGACCGGCACAACCTGCTGGGGCAGCGGATGCTGGGCCTTGGCATTGCAGTGCCCGGCCCGGCCATGTCGATCGACGGCGAGCGCTGGAGTGTGGTGGACGCCCTGCCCGAGTGGCGGGACGCGCCGCTGCGAGAGATCATGGCGCGCGAACTGGGCTGGCCGCTCTGGCTGGAAAACGACGCCAATGCCGCCGCGCTGGCCGAATACTACGTGGACGGCCTGCTACGCGATTTCTCGACCGTGGTGGTCGTCCTGCTGGGCTATGGGATTGGCGCCGGGGTCATCGTCGATGGCCGGCTGGTGCGCGGGCAGTTCGGCGTGGCGGGCGAAGTGGGCTGCCTATTCCCCATCGATCAGCCACGCCCCAGCCCGCTGGACCTGCTCACCAACTTGCGCGCGGCGGGCTGCGCGGTCACGTCCGTGGCGGAAATCGATCCGGAAGCAGCCGGCCAGCGCGACACGATCGAGGCTTGGATGGACCGCGCCGCGCGCCAGCTTGAATTGATCTGCAACACCGCATTCGCCTGGCTGGATCCCGGCGCGATCGTTCTGGCCGGCCCGCTTCCCCCGGCGATCCTGCACGGGCTGGGCGAGAGGCTGGATCGGGCCAGTCTGGTCATGACCTTCGGCGAACGACGCCCGCCGGTTCGGGTCTCGGGCCTGCGCGGATCACCGATCACGCTGGGGGCAGCGCTTCTGCCCATTCATGCCCTTTCGGCAGACGAGTAAGGGTCAGGGGCCAGCTAGATCCGGCACGCTGGAGGCGAGGATGAGCGAAAAGTCGCCGTCCCCGTCCACCCAATGGCATTCCTCGCACCAGCCGCCAGCTTGCAGCAGGGTGCGCATCTGCGCGGGCGTATACTTGTGGCAATTCTCGGTGTGGATCGTCTCGCCATGGTCGAGCGCGAAAGTCTCCCCCGCAATTTCGAATTCTACCGGGCGGGTCGCTTCCAGATGCATCTCCACGCGCCCCCAATCGTCGTTCCAGCGCGCGCGGTGCTGAAAGGCCCCGACCGGGACGGTTCCGTCCAGTTCCCGATTGAGCCGCTGCAGAAGATTGAGATTGAAGCGCGCGGTAATACCATCGGCGTCATCGTAAGCGCGCAGCAGGCGCTGGCGATCCTTCAGCCGATCGATGCCGATCAGCAGGCTGCTGCCCTCACCCAAAGTGGCGCGCATCGATCGCAGCAGATCGACCGCTGCCCTTGGCTGGAGATTGCCGATCGTCGACCCCGGGAAGAAGCCCAGCATAGGCCCTGATCCGCGCGGCGACGGCAGCGAGACGGGATTCATGAAGTTGGCCTCTACCGGCAGAATCTCCACATGGGGAAAGTCCGCCGACAGTCCGGCGCAGGCCTCTGCCAGAAACTCGCCGCAGATCTCCACCGGCACATACGTCGCGCCCGGCATCGCATCCAGCAGGATGCGTGTCTTGATCGAACTTCCTGAGCCGAACTCGACGATGGTGGGGGCAAGACCAAGGCGATCCGCCACTTGCGCGGCATGGCGGTCCAGCAGCCCGCGCTCCACCCGCGTCGGATAATACTCCGCCAGCCGGGTGATCGCCTCGAACAGGCGCGATCCTTCCAGATCGTAGAACCATCGGGCGGGGATCGCCTTCTGCGCCTGTGATAGCCCGTTCAGCACATCGGCCCGAAAGGCCGGATCGAAGCTGAAGTCACTCTTCTCGATGTCGAGTTCGAGTTCGCTGATTTGCACTAGAGGCTCCTGGCAAGGCGCAGTCCGGTGAACTGCCAGCGCTGGTGGGGTTGGAAGAAATTCCGGTACGATGCCCGCGCGTGGCCGCGCGGCGTGGCGCAGCTTCCGCCCTTCAGAACGAACTGGCCGGACATGAACTTGCCGTTGTATTCGCCGACGGCGCCCGGCGCGGTCCGGAAACCCGGATAGGGACGGTAGGCTGAGCCGGTCCATTCCCAGACATTGCCGAACAGCGATGCAAAACCGTCATTTTCGGCCTCGGCGCGGGGCATTACCGCACCCGCGCGGTCCAACTGGATGCCCTGCCGCGCATCATGGCCGCGTGCCGCCGCTTCCCATTCCTGTTCGGTAGGCAGACGCGCTCCAGCCCAGGTCGCGAAGGCATCCGCTTCATAGAACGAGATATGGCAGACCGGCGCTTCTGGATCGACGTACCGCCATCCGGCAAGCGTGAATTGCTGCCAGTCCTCCCCCTGGCCCCGCCAATAGAGCGGCGCGGAGACGGCCTCCCTGCGCAGCCAGTCCCATCCGTCCGAAAGCCAGAGCCCGGCCGTGGCATAACCGCCATCGCGCATGAAGGCGATCCACTCCGCATTCGTCACCGGACGGCTGGCCAGCGCGTGGGGCGACAGAAACGTCGGGTGGGCGGGCTGTTCGTTGTCGAAGGAAAACCCTGCCTCGCCGTAGCCAACTTGAACCAGCCCTTGCGCCCCCTCGATCCATCGCATGGCAGAGGTCGCCGTCCGTTCATCGGCCATTCCCGGGAGAGGCTCGGTGCAATAGGCCGGCCCAAGCGGATTGGCGGCGAACAAGTTCAGGATGTCCGTCAGCAGCAATTCCTGATGTTGCTGCTCGTGTTGGATTCCCAGTTCCAGCAAGTCACCATAGCGTTCCGCCAGTTCCGGCATCGACGCGATCAGCGCGGCATCCACCTGCCGGCGATAATCGATCACCTGATCCAGCGTCGGCCGGGTGAGAAGACCGCGTTGCGCACGGGCAAGGCGGGCGCCCTCAGCCTCGTAATAACTGTTGAAGAGAAACGGCCAATCGGGATCGAACAAGCGATAACCGGGAACGTGATCGCGCAGCAGGAAGGTCTCGAAAAACCAGGTGGTATGCGCCAAGTGCCATTTGGCGGGCGAGGCATCGGGCATCGATTGCGCCGCTGCGTCCGCCTCCCCCAGCGCTTGCACAAGCGCGACTGACAGCGCGCGGGTCTTGCAAAACCGTTCGTGGACGTCCGCAAGCGGCGTCTGAGGAAACTGATCGGCATCGGGCTGGTCAGACAGCCATTTCATGAGCGCCTCCGACAACCTGCGCGTGCATGCAGGGCAGCGATCCTGCCGCACTCAACTAGGCAAAAGGATCGAGGTTCCCGACAATCCAGCACCAAGCACGAAAGCGATGCCACGGAACCTGCCACTCCCCTACCTGCTCAGCCACCGGCCAGCAAAGTATGGAAAATAATAATGCCCGAGGAATTTCACAATGCGTCCAGTAATCTTGTAGGCATGACGCGCGCCCATTCCCCTCATTGTTCTTGTGGCCTATTGTACCGGCCACCCGTGACATCCCCGCTTGTCGCCGCCTCCGGCTGCATTTCCGCGGTTTGCGAGAATAGGATGCAGTCCGAGCCTGCCCCGAACCACTAATTGATCGCGGAATTTGATGCAGTGACAGGCACGCCAGCGCATTTACCGGCAAAATGGGGGCAAGGTCCGCCCCCATTTCAGGCGATACGGCCCTTTCGCGCCCGATCAGATCGCCATCCGGAACAGCCAGTAGAGCAGCGCGGCCAGCGCGATCGACGCGGGCAGCGTCAGAACCCATGCAATCGCCAGATTGCGGATCGTGGCCATTTGCAGCCCCGAACGGTTGGCCGCCATCGTCCCTGCCACGCCGGACGAGAGCACGTGCGTCGTTGAAACCGGAAGGCCTAGGGAATCCGCGCCCATGATCGTTCCCATAGCCACCAGTTCGGCCGCAGCCCCCTGCGCATAAGTAAGGTGCGACTTGCCGATCTTCTCACCCACGGTGATCACGATCCGCCGCCATCCGATCATCGTGCCAAGGCCCAGCGCGAAGGCCACCGCGACCTTGACCCAGGTGGGAATGAAGCGCGTGCCCCGATCCAGCGAGTCCTTGACCCGCGAAAGCACCGCATTGTCCTGATCGGAAGGCCCCGCGGCCTTCTCCTTTTCCAGCCGCTTGATCGCTTCGGACGCCAGATACATGTCGTTGCGCACGTTCGCCACGGCCTGCGCTGGGACCTTGGCCAGCGATCCGTAGTGGCGCACCTGCTGATCGATATCGACCAGCAGTTCGCCCACCGCATAGCGGGTATCGGGCCCAAACTGCTTATCGGCGATGAAGCGCGTCACCGCCTGACGCGCCTCTTGAGGGGTCATCGGCGTTTCCGGGGCATGCAGCACCGAAACGGCGGCCATGGTGTTGGCGTGGAACTGCGCGGTGTACTGCTCAGGGACCGCACGGTTCAGCGCATAGGCCGTGGGCACGGTGCCGATTAGGATCAGCATGATCAGGCCCATGCCCTTCTGCCCGTCGTTCGATCCATGCGCAAAGCTGACGCCGGTGCAGGTGAAGATCAGCAGCGCGCGGATCCACAGCGGCGGCCGCACGCCCGGTTCCGGCTCCTGATAGAGCGCGGGATGGCGCACCAGCACTTTCATGGCCAGGAACAGCAGGGCGGCCAGCGCAAAGCCGATGAGCGGCGAAAACAGCAGGGCCTGGCCGATTTCGGTGGCCTTAGACCAATCGACGCCGGCCGTACCCGACTTGCCTTCAAGGAACGCATTCGCCACGCCCACGCCGATGATGGAGCCGATCAGCGTGTGCGAACTGGAAGACGGAATGCCCAGCCACCAAGTCGCCAGGTTCCAGATGATCGCCGCGATCAGCAGCGCGAAGACCATGGCGAACCCTGAGTGAGAGCCTACTTGCAGGATCAATTCCACCGGCAGCAACGAAACGATGCCGAACGCCACTGCACCGCTGGACATCAGCACGCCCAGGAAATTGAAAAAGCCGGACCATACCACCGCAGTCGTCGCATCCATCGCGTTGGTATAGATCACCGTGGCAACGGCATTGGCGGTATCGTGAAAACCGTTCACGAATTCGAAGCCCAGCGCGATCAGCAGCGCGACGAACAGGAGGACGAACGGCAGCCACGTCGTGGGATGGACGTGGGCGGCCTGCGCATCCCTGAAGACGCTGGAAACCACGAACAGGATCGCCGCAATGATAGCCGCGCCGAACCCGATCATTCCAGCCTTGCCCAGCCCCCGGTTAAGGTCCGGACGGGTGCTGGAAACGCCCTGCCCTTCGTGCCGCGTTTCGGTCTGGGCCCGCATGTCGGGTTGGGCGCCGATCGTATTGTGCATTCGTGCCTCCGGCCGGGGCCCGGATCCCGACCTTCAACAAACGACGGTTTCGCATGAAAAAGGCGAGTCAGGGCGGCTCGACGATATGATCCCCCGAAGTCTGAAGCCGTTTCACTGCCGTCTTGTGACAGATGGCGAAAATGCACCGTATTTTTACGAATTCCCTGTTTTGCCCGCTTTGCTGCGGTCCGCTCTCACCTCCAAGGAACCGGGGAGGGAGAGCGGAACCGCGTCGCAAAATGCGCTTTCAGCACATTTTCAAACGATCTCTCAGAGCTTGGCCTGCACGCCCACGAAGATACGCTGGCCGGGATAATAGAGCTCCACTGGCATATCCTTGTTGATGTAGGTCTTCGAATATTCCTTGTTGATGTTCAGCATTTCGAAAAAGACATCGAAGTGGTACTGCGGGAAGCGCAACGTGATCTTGCCGTCCAGATAGCCTTCGCCCTTGCGATAGATCGGATTGTTGCCGTTGTTCGCGTCGGATGCGTTATCAAGCCACTTTGAGCGGTAATTGTAGCTGAGGCGGAAGTTCAGCCAATTCTTGTCGTAGAAGACGCTGGCATTGTATGTGTAGGCGGAAAGGCCGGGATATTCCTTCAGCGGCTGGTTCGTCGCGGCATTGGTCAGGTTCGTGCGAATGGCCCGGGCGTAAGTGAAATTGGCGGAAGCACCGAAACCGTCGAGCGGCTTGGGCAGGAAAGTGAACACCGTCTGCGCGCTGGCCTCGATACCGTCGAGCAGGGCACCGCTGCCGTTTACCGGCTGACGGACGGTATACGTGATGCCGTCGTGGAACAGATCGACCCCGCTGCGGACGGTGTTGCGGATCACATAACTGGATTCGTATTTCTTGTAGTAGCCAAGGCTCAGCATCGTATCCGGGTTGGGATACCAGGCCAGGTTCACTTCCCATTGGTCCGCACGATAAGGCTTCAGATCGGGATTGCCCGCCGTACAGGTATCGTCGGTGCCGGTAATGGTCTGATCATCCAGACAGTTGATATTGGGCACCAGATCTACCGGCAGTGGCCGGGCAAGGTTCTTCGCATAGTTGGCGCGCAGATAGAGATTGCGCTGAAGCTCCAGGTTCGCGTTGAAGGCCGGAAGAATATCGGTGTAGCTGTTGGATAGCGACAGCTGCTGCGCTGCCAGAACCACCGTTTCCGTGCCGCCCGTCGCATTGAAACGCGTTACCCGGCTGACGTTGGTGCCCAGCCCCTTGTCTTCGGTATGCGTCCAGCGGATGCCGCCGTTACCGGTAAGCGGCATGCCGAACAGTTCTGTATCGATGTCCAGCATGGCATAGCCCGCCAGCACCGTTTCGGTGATCTTGGCGCTCGGGATTTGCGCATAACCATCGGCATTGCGCACAAGGTCATGATCGAAACCGGACAGGTCGTAGATTTGCGACAAAACGCTGGAATCGAAATTCGGGAAGGCTAGGCGGCTGGGAATGCCGGACGGCGCGTTCTTCAGCCCGGTGTAAAGCGGCGCGCCACCCGTCACCCCGCCCAGCGAGGATATGAGCGAGCTATATTGCGCCGGGGTGATGTAATAAGTGTTGCCGTTGCGCGCGACAGCCGGATTGTTCTGGATGGTCGTGGTGTAGGAAACGTTCGCGCTCGACTGGTACGTCATCGTCGACGGGTCGATCAGGATCGAGCCGCCACCGGCATAGTTCAGGAACTTCTGACGACGCGCTTGGGCGCCGAATTCGATCTTGCTGACGATCGGATGATCGATTTCCCAGTCCGCATCGAACTTCAGCTGATCTTCGGTATTGTTGAACTCGGCCGGGCGGTACTGCAGCGTGGGGCCATAGACCGGAAGAACCTGTCCATTGGCGCCGGTCCGCGTAAAATCGCTATAAACGCTGGGATCGGACGGATCGAAGTTCGACGGGAACTGAAAGACCGGGATGCCCTGAGCGTTATTGCGATCGATGACGACGCCGGAAACGCTGGTGCCCAGAGAGATCAGGTTGCTCTGGGAATCGGTATGCGCCGTGGCATGCGATCCCATGAAGTCTATGTGCAGGCGGTTGAGATCCCAGCGGAACCCGCCGGAGAAATACTTGGAATCCTGATCATAGCTGAAATCGCGACGCTGCACGCCGATGATGTTGGCGGCGCCGCTGTAATTCGGGGCCGCCGCCGTACCGATATTCACGGCATTGAGCGCGGTTGTCACGCCGGTGACGACATGGTTCGCGTTGACCGTCGATGTACCCAACGCCACCTGCTGGCGCGACGTGCCCCCGCCCGCGCCGGCAGCCAACTGCGGATCGAGGTTGAAACGCTGGATCGTGGTCAGGTCGATGGAATAGTTGACGTCTTGAAGCGTCTGCGTGCGCTTGTTGATCTGCACGTTGCCATAGGCACGGAAGTTCGGCGCAACCTGGTATTGCAGGGTAAGATCGCCAGAGATGCGCTTGTCGTTACGCACCAGGTGGCGGTAGCGCGGCACCGTCGGCGCCCAGTCGAAAAATTGGGTTTCGCAGGCCAAGCGGTTCGCAGTCGCCTTCGCCGCCGTCGCCCCGCCCACCCCGGCGCAGCTTTCGTAGGTGTCGTAGGCGTCATAGAGCGGATCGGCGACGGTCTTCTCAGTCGAATGATCGAAGTCGGCAATACGCTTCCAGTTGGTGTTGCTGATGTAGTCCTGGCGCGTGTTCACGTCACTGTAGGTGCCGTTAAAGAGCACGCCCAAGCCATCGATCAGGAACCGAGGCGTGCCGGCAAAAAACGACACGCGCGGCCGCCAGGTTTCCGTAGTATCAAGGTGCTGGCCTGAGACCGTGGCGGAAAGGATCGGCTTCAAAAGGTCCAGCGGCTTGCGCGTTTCTACGCGCACGGTGCCGCCGATTCCGCCCTCCGTCAGATCGACCGCATATCCCTTGTAGACGTCGATCGATTTGACGAGTTCGGTCGCCAATTCACGGAAATCGCCCGAACGCTCGCCCAGCGCGCTGACCTGGCTGACGCCGTTGATCTCCACGCGATTGAGGTCCGGCTCAACACCGCGGATCGAGACTTTCACACCCTCGCCAAAGTCGCGGCTAAGCTGCACCCCGGTGATGCGGGCGAGGGAATCGCCGATGTTCTTGTCAGGAAAGCTGGCGATGTCGTCAGCGACGATGGAATCGACCACCGTCTTGGCATCGCGCTTGCGGTTGATGGCGGATTGCAGCGAGGCGCGCGTTCCGACGACGACGATGTCGTTGGCCGTGGTGATCGCCTTTTCGGCCGTCTCACGATCGATCGGCGGTGCAGATTGTTCGGTTACAGACTGAACGCTATCGGCAGCGGTTTCGGACTGATTTGTCTGAGCAATCGCGGGCGTAGATACCGTCAATGCAACCGCAAGTGCGAAGCCGGAAGCCCCCCGCAACTTTCGGATGTTCAGTCGATTTTCGCAAAAAATGGACGTAACTTCAGCGGTCTGCGCCTGCATAGCCTTTACCCTCTTTCCCCTGGCGATCTTGGTTTGTCCGGTTTTCCGGTGACTGATCGAATCAGTTTCTAGACGGACACTTATTGAACCGATATGTGGGATGCAATGCTATAATTTGGACCGACATGGTTCAAAATCAGGAGGATGTTCCAAATGGCGGCACAA